>OGSS01000883.1_pt1 | contig 24553 bp, 17 predicted proteins | sample 1553591 | NCBI WGS metagenome assembly OGSS01 (sample SAMEA2580061, study PRJEB22360) | human gut metagenome | biome: human gut; feature: human-associated habitat; material: faeces | place: Denmark | collected 2008/2010
CGCGGGCGCGTGTCCTGGAGCGCGACGTGTCGGCGGGCGATGCCGAGCGTCTGCGCTCGCGCACGCTGGGCCTCATGCTGGAGGACACGGCGCTCGAGCTGGGTGCGATGGCGCTGAGCCCGCTGTCCAAAACCGAGTACGCGCTGGCGGCGCCGGCGCTTTGCGGCGGCTACCAGGGCGATTACGCGCCCTTTGGCGATGTGTACCTGTCGACGCTTGAGTTTGTGGCGCGTGTTCGCAACCGCACGTCTGCCGTGGTGCCCCAAGAGCTCGTGACGCTCAACGCGGTGGAAGATTGTATGGAGCGCGTGCTGGCGCAAGCGCTCTCGACGCTCGACGGTCCGGTCGATATGCTCGACCGCGCGGCACAGCTGCTCGGCGGGCTTGAGCCGGGTGAGGTCGATGGCGCGCTCGAGGCGCACGTGGACCGCAATCGAGCTTTCGACGACATCCCGATGGCCGCTGGCAAGCCTGAGGCTTGCTCGCTGCTGCTGATGCTCGTTCGACAGGGTGAGGCTGCCCGCCGCATGTTGCCGATGGCGCCGATCGTCTCGGCCCGTTCGTTTGCCGAGCGTGCCTGGCCGTATATGCTCGCGTGGTCCGACCTGGGGCTTAACGGCAAGGAGCGTATGACGGTCGATTCGCTGGCGCGCGCCGAGGTGCGCCGTTTTGCTGACGAGGATACGAGCGAGCGCGTGCGAAACGAGATGATGGGCGTGCTGGGCGAGCTACTGGGTATTTCGCCCGAGCAGATGGAGGAGCTGCGCTCTGAGGATGGCCAGCGTCGTTTGCATGAGGGTATGAAAAAGTTCGAGGGCGAGGTTCAGGACGCCATCGATAAGATGATGGGCGGTCAGGGCGGTCCGCAGGGTGGGCCCCAGGGCGGACCGATGCCGCACCCGCCGGTTGATCCCCGACAATTTCCGTTCTTCTCTCAGAACTAGGTCGCTGCGCGCCCGCCAGAGCGGCAATCTGCCTTTCAATCGTCGGACATGACCGCCAGGTCAATGCCCTCCTCTTTCAAGGCACCTTGCTCGCTCTGGCGGGCGCTCGCTTGCGTATACTCAACCTACAATTCGATCTCGGCTGACTTATAGGGCTAGCGTTGTGTTATTCTAGAACAGACGTTCGTGAATGATGCGCGGGGCCTTGTCTTGCGCTGTGCTTGTGGCGAGGGGAGGTTGGCTTGGTTATCTTGGGCATTGACCCCGGTTTGGCTCATACGGGTTGGGGGATTATCGAGGAGCGGCGTGGCGAGGTTCGCTGCCGTGCCTACGGTTGCATCGAGACCAGCGCGGGCAGCCCGCTCGCGGTGCGCCTGTCGCATATCGCCCGTGACCTTAAGGATGTCGTCGAGCGTTATCGACCCGACACAGCTGCTGTCGAGAGCATCTACTTTGGCGCCAACGTTCGTTCGGCCATCCCCACGGCGCATGCCCGCGGTGCTGCGCTTGTGGCGCTTTCGGAGTGCGCGCTCGAGATTGGCGAGTACACGCCCATGCAGATCAAACAGGCTGTGGTGGGCACCGGCGCCGCGGACAAGCGACAGGTCGCCTACATGGTACGCACGCTAACACAGCTCGACCACGACCCGCATCCCGACCATGCCGCCGATGCCCTGGCCTGCGCCATCTGCCACGTAAACCTCAGCCGCACCCGCGCCCTCACCGGTGGCGAGTTCTATCAACAGAGAGGAACCGGATACTGATGATTTCCCAGCTCCACGGAACGCTTGTCGAGGCCACGATGAGCTCTGCTGTCGTCGATGTGTCGGGCGTTGGCTTTGAGCTCGGCATTTCGGGCAGCACTGCGGCCACGTTGCCGACGCCCGGTGGCGAGGTCCGCCTCTACACGCGTATGCAGGTGCGCGAGGACGCCATGACACTTTTCGGTTTTTCCTCTAAGGATGAGCGCACGATGTTCGATCGGCTCGTGTCTGTCTCGGGCGTTGGTCCGCGCTTGGCGCTCGCCGTGCTTTCCACCTATACCGTGGGGCAATTGTATTCGCTGGTGATGGCCGAGGACGACAAGGGCATGGCCAAGGTGCCCGGTGTGGGCAAAAAGACAGCTCAGCGTCTGATCCTGGAGCTCAAGAGCACCTTTGCCAAGGACAAGGGCTTTGTGCCGGTCGACGTGATTCCCGGCCAGGTTGCGATGCCCGTGCCCGCTGCTGCTCCCTCGGCCATCGATGATGCCCGTGCGGCGCTCCTTTCCATGGGCTTTAGCCCGCAGGAGACCGATGTTGCCCTGAGCGGGTATGATGGGCAGAATATGCGTGTCGAGGATCTGCTCGGCGCGGCGCTTAAGCGACTTGGAATGGATGCGTGATGTGGGAAGCCGATGACTCTCAGGACCTGTGGGCGACGCCCGGCAACTCGCCGGCGGCATCCATGGCGCACGGCGAGCGCATGGTGGGCTCGGAGCTGACGGCCGAGGACCTCGATGTCGACCGCACTTTGCGCCCCCAGCGCCTGGACGACTACTGCGGCCAGGAGCACATCAAGCAGAGCCTGCGCGTGTTGATCGAAGCGGCGCAGAGCCGTGGCGAGACGCTCGACCACGTGATTTTCTCGGGTCCTCCGGGCCTGGGCAAGACCACGCTGGCCACCGTTATCGCCAACGAGCTGGGCGCTCAGATCAAGACCACGAGTGGCCCTGCCATCGCACGCACGGGCGACCTGGCGGCCATCCTTACTAACTTGCAGCCGGGTGATGTGCTGTTTATCGACGAGATCCACCGCCTCAACCGTTCGGTCGAGGAGGTCCTGTACCCCGCGATGGAGGACTTTGCCCTCGATATCGTGATTGGCAAGGGTCCGGCGGCGCGCTCGATTCGCCTGGATATTCCCAAGTTTACGCTGGTAGCGGCAACGACCCGCTCAGGCATGTTGACCGGCCCGTTGCGCGACCGCTTTGGCATTTCATATCGCCTGGATTACTACACGGTCGAGGAGCTCGCGCAGATTGTGACGCGCTCGGCAACTATCCTGGGCGTGGCGATCGACCATCCCAGTGCACTCGAGATCGGCTCGCGTTCGCGCGGCACGCCACGTCTTGCCAACCGCCTGCTCAAGCGCGTGCGCGATTACGCACAGGTGCGCGGCAACGGTCCCATCGAGCTCGATATCTGTCGCCAGGCGCTCGAGTTCTTCGAGATCGACGAGCTCGGTCTGGATTGGATGGATATTCGCATTTTGGAGACGCTCGCTAAGACGTTCTCCGGTCGTGCCGTGGGACTTACGACCCTTGCCAGCGCGGTGGGCGAGGACCCGGGCACGCTCGAGGATGTCTATGAGCCCTATCTGCTGCAGTGTGGCTTGATGATTCGCACGCCTCAGGGTCGTCAGGCAACGCTTCGCACCTTTGAGCACTTGGGCATCGAGCCAGCCGTTTAGAGACGGGTTTGTTTTGGCTAGTCTGTAGGCTATCGCTGAGCATTGGATAAACATATCGCCATTCATCGGTTACGGGTGTTTTACTATTGCGCGCCCGTGCTATGCTGAATTGGTCTTTTTCTCATTCGGTAACGAAAGGACCGCCCATGCCTACTGACATCGAAATCGCACGTTCCGTCACGCCGCTGCCCATTACCGAGGTGGCTAAGAACGCCGGCGTCGACGTAAAGCACCTGATTCCGTACGGCTTCGACAAGGCTAAGGTTGACTATTCACTGCTCAACGAGCCGACCGATCACCAGGCCAAGCTCGTTCTCGTGACCGCTATCAACCCAACGCCTGCGGGCGAGGGCAAGACCACCACGACCATCGGTCTGGCCGATGGCCTGCGTCGTCGCGGTGTCAAGAGTGCCGTGGCCCTGCGCGAGCCTTCGCTCGGCCCCGTCTTTGGCGTTAAGGGCGGTGCTGCCGGCGGCGGCTGGGCTCAGGTCATCCCCATGGAGGATATCAACCTGCACTTTACCGGCGACTTCCACGCTATCGGTGCTGCCAATAACCTGCTGGCCGCAATGCTCGACAACCATATTCAGCAGGGCAATCAGCTCGGTATTGACGTTAAGCGCATCACTTGGAAGCGCGTCGTCGATATGAACGACCGTCAGCTGCGCCACGTTATCGACGGCATTGGCGGTAAGGCCCAGGGCGTGCCGCGCGAGGACGGCTTCGATATCACCGTCGCCTCCGAGGTCATGGCAATCCTGTGCCTGTCTACGAGCATCAGCGACCTCAAGGAGCGCCTGGGCGAGATCGTCGTCGGCTACAGCTTTGCCGGCGAGCCCGTCCGTGCCCGCGACCTTAAGGCCCAGGGTGCCATGGCCGCGTTGCTTAAGGACGCGCTCAAGCCCAACCTGGTGCAGACGCTCGAGGGCACGCTCGCGTTTGTCCACGGCGGTCCCTTCGCCAACATTGCCCACGGCTGCAACTCTATCATGGCTACGCGCATGGCCATGCATTTTGGCGATGTCGCCATTACCGAGGCCGGCTTCGGCGCCGATCTGGGCGCCGAGAAATTCCTCGACATCAAGTGCCGCATGACGGGCGTTCGCCCCAGCGCTGTCGTGATCGTCGCGACCGCTCGTGCGCTGAAGTACAACGGTGGCGTCGCCAAGGCCGACCTCAACGAGGAGAACCTCGAGGCACTCAAGGCTGGCATGCCCAACCTGCTGCGTCACGTCGACAACATCCAGAACGTTTATGGTCTGCCCTGCGTGGTCGCCATCAACCGATTCCCGACGGACACCGAGGCCGAGCTTGCGCTCATCGAGTCCGAGTGCCAGAAGCTCGGCGTCAACGTTAAGCTTTCCGAGGTCTGGGCCAAGGGCGGCGAGGGCGCGCTCGAGCTTGCCGATGAGGTCATGCGTCTGATTGAGCAGCCGAGTGAGTTTAAGTTTGCCTATGAGGACGGCGCCGATGTGGCCGACGCTCTCGAGGCCATTGCCACCAAGGTCTACCGCGCCGACGGCGTTGACTTTACGCCGGCCGCCAAGCGCCAGCTCGCCGAGCTGCGCGAGAACGGCTTTGGCAACCTGCCGGTGTGCGTGGCCAAGACGCAGTACAGCTTTAGCGACAACGCCAAGGCCCTGGGCGCTCCCGAGAACTTCCGCATCACGGTGCGCGAGCTCAAGGTTTCCGCCGGTGCCCACTTTGTGGTCGCACTGACTGGCAGTGTTCTGACCATGCCGGGCCTGCCCAAGGTCCCCGCGGCCGAGAACATCGACGTCGACAACGACGGCAACATCACCGGCCTGTTCTAAGCTCGCTGCGCATAGCTGCTTGCTTGCCCCGCCGCGCCCACAAGGCCCGGCGGGGCTTTTTTATCCTTAGGCCCGCGCATGTCTTGTAGATACCGACGGGCTCTGCCCATCATAGGCTTTTGCGCGGGTAGAATGCATGGATAACTTGAGGCTCACGCGCGACGGAAAGGAATCGTTGCATGGATCAGGACAAGACAACCGTGATGGGCGGCTACGGTTCCGCGCAGGCTGGCGATAGCGCCGATGCGACCCGCGTTGTTCCCAGCCCCGGCTATACCGACCCCGCGGCGACGCAGCCTTCTGCCGAGCCCACCCGGGTTATGGGCTATGGCGACACGGCGCAGGATTCTTACGCTGCATCTTCGCAAGGCCCCTATGGCAACGCAGCTCCGGACCCGTTAGATTACGCGCCGCAGGATTCTTATGCCGCCTCGACGCCGAATCCCTATGACAACCTGCCGCAGAATCCCATTCCGCAGCCTCAGCAGACGACGTATTTGCCTCGCACGGCGCAGCCTCGCTACGAGTCGCGCGAGCCGTATCGCGAGTACCCCAAGTCGGTTCCGCAATATGGCGAGGACGAGGAGAAGAAGCCGTCGCGTTCGTCGGGCGTGATCAAGAAGATCCTCATCGTACTGGCGATCTTCTTTGCGCTGTCGGTTGTGTTTGCCATCGTGTCGGGCATGCTCAACAAGCGAGGAAGCTCAACGGCCGATACCGCTGCCGAGCAAACCGAGTCCGCCTCGTCTGGCACCGTCGATTTGAGCGATATCCCGGGGCAGTACTGGTCCAACGCCAAGAAGATCCTCAAGTCGCGCGGCGCCGATCTTTCGAATGCCGTGGTCCTGACTGATGATGGCTCAACGCCCGTCGTCGATGCCAACTGGGTCGTTACTTCTGCCTACTATAACGACAACGGCAACCTCGAAATTCAACTCACGCACAAGAACAGCTCGGGCAACTCGTCCGACGGCCAAAGCGGTACCGACAGCTCGAGCTCCAATACGCTGGAGGACTTGAGCAACAAGGCACAGGAGTTGGGAGACAAGGCGCAAGAGCTGGGCGACACGGCACAAAACCTGGGCGATACCGCGCAGAACTTGGGCGGCATGGCGACGGATGCCTGGAACGCCCTGCAAAACGGCATCTCGGGCGCGCAGGGAAACTAGCGGACGAGCGGAGCGGGGCTACAGCTGCTCTGCTGGACGGTCGGGCGAGCTAAAGCCCGAATCAAACGTGACGACGCATGAGACGTCGGGCCGGCGCTCGTGCACGATGCGCGTGACGAGCTCCAGCAGCTTCTCGTCGGATATGTCAAAGCCGTCGGGACGCACAAGGTCAAACGAAACGAACCCGTCGTGCTCGTGCAGGTCGTGGATGGAGAGCGCGGGATCGATCTGCATGACGCCGCGCTTGACCCAGCCGCGCAGGTCGTCGCCGGTTGTCGCGATGGGGTCGCAGTGCAGCGTGATATCGATGCCCATCTGGCGCTTGATGTCGTGCTCGATGGTGTCCAGAATCTCGTGGTGCTCAAATGCGTCGCCCTCGCCAGGCATCTCCACGTGGGCGCTGGCAAACTGACGACCGGGGCCGTAGTCGTGCACCATCAGGTCGTGTGTGCCCAAGACCTGTGGATAGGACATGATCTTGTCGCGGATTGCCTGGACGAGCTTGGGGTCGGGCGCTTGCCCCAGCAACGGGCTGATGGCGTCGCGCACTAGGCCCATGCCGCTGATGCAGATGAAGATGCCCACACCCAGGCCTGCCCAGCCATCGAGGTCAAAGCCGGTCGTCTGCGAAATAAGCGCCGCCACCAAGACCGAGCCCGAGGTGATGACGTCGTTTTTGGAGTCCTGTGCCGTGGCGATGAGCGTCTCCGAGTCGATGCGATCGCCCAGCGTGCGGTTGAACGCTGCCATCCAGAGCTTAACGAGCATGGACAAGACGAGGGCGGCTAAGGAGAGCACCGAATATGCAGTGGGGGAAGGCTTGATGATCTTAGTGACCGACTCGAGGATCAGATTGATGCCGACGGCGCAAACCAGGACGGCGACGAACAGGCCGGCGAGGTACTCATAGCGACCGTGGCCATAGGGGTGGCCTTCGTCTGCCGGGCGGCTGGCAAGGCGGAACCCGAGCAGGCTCACGATGTTGCTCGAGGCATCGGAGAGGTTGTTGAAAGCGTCGGCGATGAGGGAGACGGAGCCGGCGAGCAGGCCCGCGATGCCCTTGGCCAGGCACAGGGTGATGTTGAGGCCAATGCAGACGAGGCCTGCGGAAAAGCCCGCGTTGGTGCGGCAAGATGCATCGACCGGCTCGCTTTCGCTGCCGGGAACAAGCGTATGTACCAGCCGATTTACAAATAGCATAGCGGTCGTCCTCACAATCATGTTTAAGGGGATAGTGTAGCTCGCGCGGGGGCGCCGTGCACCGATGCTCAGAAAATGCAGCAATAGTCTGCCGGTGCTAACGAGCGAGCCTTCTCGTCTGCCTGGGTGGTCCATTTTGGGCCACATGGGTATGGGCATGTGCCTGCTTGCTCGACATACTTAATGTCGACAGCCCCTGTGCAAAGGAGGACGTTTCCATGGACGAGATGTTTGCCATTAAATGTCAAAACTGCGGCGGCCCTATGTACTCGCACCAGGCTAAGCGCAGCTTTGAGTGCGCCTATTGCGGCACGGTCGTTCCGTGGCAGGCCGATGCGGGGGAGCCCAAGAGCGCCCTGGGCATTCGTCATACGCCGTTGACGGTGGTGGATGGGCTACTTAAGCTCACCCATGTGTCGCAGCTCGAGTGCCCGGAGGACCCCGACTGGTACTTCTTTAACTCGTACTGGCGCAATCAGTCGGTTCTGGAGCATCTGCTGTGGGAGGACCGCGGCACGGCGCAGGAGTTCCAAGAGGCGACGCATGTGAGCATCCCGTGCCCCTTCTGCGGCGCATCCTTTGAAGGCGAGTCCACTCAGCGCGTGTTTGAGTGCCCGTCATGCGGCAATAAGATTGGCGTTGCCGAACTGCTCAAGCCGGGGACGTTTAGCAAGCGCCTGACCATGGGCGTTGGTGCGGAGTATGTACCCGAGCAGGGTATTCCCTGCGAAATCTCGCCGCAGCAGGCGCGTGCCAACGCGCTGCAGCTGGTGCGCCAGTACCCCGATGCCTTTGCCGGGCATGACGTGGAAGACGCGATTCAAAATGACATGATGCTCTTCTATTTCCCCATGGCGCTCGCGGATTTGCGCATGATGGCGTCCTTCCCGGGCAAGGGACTGAGCAAGGAGACCTTGGTGTACTACGAGGTGCTCGACTGGGCGTATCCGCGGGCAAACTACCTGGACGTTCGTCTTATGGGCATTTTGGAGCCGTGGGACTTTGGCAAGGTGGGGCCGTTCGATCCTGCCATGCAGGAAGGTGACTTTCGCGTCGTTTCCGTCGATGCGTCCACCAAGGACCAGGTGGTCATTGATAAGCTGGCGCTCGACGTTGCGGGCAACGATGCCGAGGCGGCCCTGGGGCTCAATAAAAAGAGCATCCGCACGTGGGCGCGCAAGGCACGCAAGCACAAGGACGGCTTGGTGATGGTGCCGGTCTACTTTGTCGATCGTCCGGCGACGGACAGCCGCTACGGCGAGCAGGTGCGCATCGCCGTGAACGGCCAGACGGGTCGCGCAGCCGCAGTGGTGTTTAGCGACAAGCGCGAGACGCATGTGGTGGCACCGCTCAATCCCAACGTGATACTGTCGAGCGAAAGCACCGTGCATGCCACGCCAATCGAGGTCAAATACGTTAAATCGCCGTTCCTATACCAGATCGCGCGCCGTGGAGGCGGCGAGCAACCGCGTCAGGTAGCAGCAGCTGCCGAGGGTTCCTACCGAGAAGAAAAGCCCAAACGCCGCGGTCTGCTGGGTGCGCTATTTGGGAAGTAGGGAAGCGCAGCACGGGACGGCTCGCAGGCATGGGGACTGCCATCCGGTAGTTTGGCAGGGGGTAGATGTAAATAAACGGTGGACCGGCTGCAAAAGGGCCGCCTCGCTGGGCAAGATCAGGTTGTGCCACGGAACCCGCTCCTCAGTTAGTCACACTTCGGAAGCGCGGGCAACGCAGGTGCAAGTGTCTTGAGGGCCGGCTGCAACCGGTCCTTTTCTGTGGCAGCCAATGGGCCCACATCAGACGAAGGCCGCGTCTTTGCCTGTCAGGTCACGCTCGCCAGCCACGGCTAGAATGTCGTTGCCGGCGTCCATGACCGGTATTGTTTTGTAGCGTGCATCGCAACCGCGAGCGCGCCTGCGACGGCTGCGGTGGTTTCGGTCGCAACGTGCTGCTACCCTTGCGTTTCGCCATTGGTCGCTTCGTTGATGGCGCGGTACTCGGCACTCAGCTCGCGCGCCAGCTCTTCCTTGCTTGGAAGATACGGCAGGTATTTGGCGGCAAACACTTGGTCGTTGTCTTCGGGCAGCGTGTACTCGACGATCGAATCGCTTTTGTCCGCGCAGAGCACGATGCCTATGGGCGGATTGTCGCCTTCGTTCATGAGCTCGCGCGTGTAGTAGTTCACATACATTTGCATCTGGCCCAGGTCCTGATGCGTAAGGTCATCGGTCTTAAGGTCGATGAGCACGAAGCAGCGCATCAGATAGTTGTAAAACACAAGGTCAATATAGAAATGGCGCCCATCAAAGGTGATGCGCTTTTGGCGCGCCTCGAAAGCGAAGCCACGGCCAAGCTCCAGCAGGAACTTCTGAAGATGCGTGATGAGCGCCTGCTCTAGATCGCTCTCGCGAAACGCAGTATCGTCCGAGAAACCTAAAAACTCCAGTACATATGGATCGCGGATGATATCCTCGGGGCGACGAGCTGGGGCGCTCTTTTGGATTTCCTGGGTGACAGCCTCCTTGTCTTTGCTGGCAAGTAGGCGCTCGCGGAACATGGTGTTGATCTGGCGTTCGAGCTGGCGCGTGCTCCAGCGAGAGTCGGCGCATTCGTTCATGTACCAGGTGCGAGCATCAGGGTCGGGAATGCGCATCAACCTGCGGTAATGAGTCCAGCTCAATTCGCTACGCAGTGCGTCGCGAATTGGAAACGCAAGAAAGAACTGACGCATATTGCGAAGGTTTGCGATGCCAAAGCCTCTTCCGAAATCCGCGGTAAGCCTTCTGGAGAGGCCTGCAATCAATGCCTCCCCATATGCTGCGCGCTCCTCTCCGCCCTGCTCGTCAACAATGCTCTTGCCGATCTCCCAATACGCCTCAACCATCGCAAAGTTAACGGCGGTATAGGCCTTGTCGCGAGCGGCGTTGAGAATTGAGGAGACCTGCTTGTAAAAACCTTCGGGCACGATTGCCGATTCTCCACGGTTTACCAGTTCGCCCATCACTGTCGCCCCACTTTCCTCTTGTGGAATGCATCTTTATTGCATTTAGTTTAAAGCCTCGCGCGGACACGAATTGCTTTGCTGTCTGGCACCTTCGCATGGGAGCCTTGCGGTGACTAAAATGTGGCAATAGAGATGGTTTTATCGAACTCCATGGGGGTGGCGCGCGTGGATAACAATACGTTGCTGTTTCACGATAAGGGTGCCGGCGTTTTCAAGGGAATAAGCATCTATCCCAATCGTATCGAGGCAGTCGTGAAGAACAACTTCTTCGGTACCCATACCAAGATCGTCTACCTCAAGGACATTACGGGTGTCAACAGGGTCAAGGGTAAGCGCGTGCTCCTCCGTAATAGGTTGCTGACCGCCTGTTCCTACAGGCTGAGCAGTCACTCCCAGGCTCAGGAATTCGTGAACGTGCTGAACTCGGTGATGTAGCCGATAGCGACGTTCGGGCTAAATTTGCGGCTGTGCATTGGACGTCGCAACGGCTGAGCGCTCGACCTGCGAGTGCGCTGGACACGCTGCTTCTTCATCTGCGAAAGCCAGGGGCGCAGAACGGTGCTCTGCGCCCCTCATCGAGTCGATGCGTCCGAAAGTGCCAGTTGCCTATTCGCTACCGTCCCCAGCGTTTTCGTGGTCACTGGCAAGCACTGCTGCGCCGGCGACCGTGGTCGCCACGGCGGCAGCGGCGAGCCCGGCGGCAATACCGGAGCTGTCGCCTGTGTCGGCGAGCTTTCCGCCCGAGCCCTTGCCCTTGTTGACCTTACCGTTCTTATCGGCGCTGCCTGCGTTGGAACCCGTGCCGCTGCCGGTGCCGCCTGCACTGCCCGAGGCCGCTACAGTAAAGCTTACGGCTCCGTCGCTGGCGAGCGTGTAGTTCTGCGCCGCGTCGCCCAAGAGGCCGTTCACGCGCACCCAGTACGTTCCTGCGGCAAATGTTTCGCCCTCGGCCATTGCTGTTCCCGGAGCGCCGTTCGCGTCGTGCACAAACTCGAGCTGGGCCGTGCAGGCATCGGTTTCGAGCTTGCCCTCGAGTGATGCCGCAATCTTGGCGCGCACGTCTTCGCCGGCCTTAAGGCCTTCGAGTCCCTCAAAATGGGGCGTCAGCGCGAGTGGATCGATATCGATGGGCACGAAACCCTGCAGTCCTGTAGCGGTCTCGTTGCCTAGGGCGTCGACATCAACGTATTCGATGGCAAATGCACGGCCCGAAGCCGCTACATTGAGTACGTTGCTGCTGTCGACGAGGCGGAAATGGCCCTCGCCAACGGTCTTACCATCCTGGAGCGAGGCATCGCTCAGCGAGTCGCCGTACGTCATGCGCATGCGGGTTGGGAGGTAGCACGAAACTGTAGGTTGTTGCGCTTCGTAATTGCGCTGGTAGATGCTCCGGGCCAGCGCCGCATCAACAAAGTCGGATGCGACGATGCCAATGTGCTTGAGGTAATCTGTCTTTGTTTTCTCGGTACCGCTGGGATTGATGTACGGGCTCTTGTACAGATGCTCGTTGACCACTCGCGCTGCAGTAAATGGGTTGCTTCCTTGTTTGTGATTCGTGCAGCTGGTGTAGTTGATAGACCAGCAGTGCTCCAGAACTTGCTCTATGGCCCCATCATCGTCCACGACGTCAACCTTGCCGCGGGTGAGATTGGTCGTTTCCCGCAGCGCCATATCGACCCATTCGATCTTGTCGGTTCCGGTGCATTCGTAATGGTCCTGGGCATATACCTTGGTGCAATAGGCTTTTTTGTCGCCTGCTTTCCCCTCGGCTTCAAAGCCTTGCGCGTTTTGGACGAGACACATAGAGGAGCTGTCGGGGTGTGCTGCGATTTTGTCGTCCCATTGGGTGAGGTCGAGGCCCCACGTGTGGCCGCTTACGCTGTTGCCGGCGAGTCCAAATCGACGTAGCAGGACGATCTTTCCGCGCACCTCGCCCAGTGTGGGAACGCGGCTCGACGTATAGAACAGGTCGGGATCCTTGCCCATAACCTTGGCAAAGGCCGTCGTAACACTTTCGTCGGTAGCCTCGTCGTTGCCTCGTGATACAAGCATGATGAGCGCTTCTGACGGTTTTTCGCTCAAAAATGTTTTGAAGTAACCGATGACATCGGAGAGATGCATATAGCCCCCGTCTTTTTTGAGCAGGTAGCATCTACCATGGTCGATGCCGGGGTCGCCGTTCTTGTCGTTCTTTCCGAGCCGGATATCAAAATAGCGAATGCCTTCGAGCAACTGCGTGGGGATGTAATCTTGCTGGCACTTTGCTTGTGAGGATTGGGGCTCGGTGTCGTTGTCCACGCTGCAGGTGCCCGAATCGTGGGTTCCCGGGATGCTCAGCTCGTCGAGGTACTTGCTGCCATCGACGTGGCTCATCCAACATGGTCCGTCGACGTAGCTGCTATACGTGGTCCAGTCGATACTGCTAACTGTGGCATTGGTCTTGTCCATGCTGTAGCCGACAAGCTCGAGCTCCCACGGAATGGGATGTTTCTTTTGGCAAATCTTGTTGTTGTCTTGGTCTTTGCCTTTCGATTCTATGGCCAGGTAATTAATGCCGTTATTCGTGTATATGCGGTCTCGAATAATATAAGTTCCGTCGGACTGGGGGTCGAACGTATAGGCGCGGCTGTCCTTATGGTCGTACTCGCCACTCCATACGTGGATAACCTTTCCATCTTTGTCCGAGTCGCCGTCGACCGACCAAATGCTGTAGCCTGTCTTCTTGTGCTCCTCGAAATTGAGCAAGGTGCGAATAGCATACCAATTTGTATTATCTGTATCGGTCGCCACGTGCTCGAGGATGAGCTTGTTGGACGTGCCGTCATTAAACAGGTGGCAGACGTTGCCGATGACGTTGCCGTCTTCGTTGACGCTCGCGGTACGAAAATAGCCCGCGGGGCGAAGGCGAATGACGAACTTGTCGAGGTTGACCGCTGGCTCGGCCGTGCCGTCCGCAAAGGCTGCTCGCGGGCTAATGCCCAGCATGGCGGTTTCGGGCAGGCTTGCCAGCGGCGACAAGGCGGCGAGTCCAAGGCCCAGTGTAAACGCTCGGCGACTGATGGCGTGGTGTTCGGTCATAACTCCTCCGTTCGCAGAGTGCGGCTGTGCGCTCGTTTTGGTCACTATACTGCCCAGATGTTTAAAGGCGCCGGCTTAAATTGTGTGCGCGGCGCTATAAATCGGCGGGTGGACGTGTTGGGGTGCTTGTCTATTTGTGCTGCTACCGCGTCTGGGATGGTTCCGGCGTCCGGCATCCTCGCGTTCGTCGGCTACCGGCATAAGAAAAGGAGGGTCAGTTTACCGGCCCTCCCTGGGTGCGAAGCACTGGGGCACTGCCGCTTGTTGGCACTGCGCTCGTGTTTCCCGTTGCGCTCGCGAGTCGCTTAGCGCTTGATCTCGATATCGTCGAGCTTGACGTCCATGGCCTCGGTCTTGGCCTCGGCGATGTCGTCGGCAAATTCCAGGGACTTCATCATGGTCTCGACGGCGTCCTTGTGCTCCTCGACGTTGTCGATACGCACATACACACTGCCGCCGTCAACGTCGGTGAAGTATTCGGTCGTTACGCCGCCCGAGTGCGTGAAGTAGGCACTGCGCCAGGTCTTGCCGTTGTACTTAACGGGATCGCTCTCGGTCCATCCAGAGTTGGCCTTCCACTTTGCCTCGTAGTCAAACAGTTCATCGGCGTTCTTGTCAGGATCGAAGACGGGGATGAAGCGGTCGCTGGCATGCTCGCTCTCGGTGAACTTAAACTGGGCCCTGTCGGCGGTATCGCCTGCGACGTCCGTGATTTCGACGCCCTCGGGGACTTCGACCTTAAACCAAATGAAGTCGGTCCTCATATCCACGGCTGGCTTTTCCGCGCCGCCGTCACCGCCACTGCCGGTAGCGTCGCCGTTTCCGCCACAACCCACCAGGGCAACCGCGGCAAAGAGACTGATGCAGAGGGTGAGAATCGCAAAGGCCTTCTTTTTCATGGTCGTGTCCTCCTCGATCTGTAACCGCCCATGGATTACCTGCCTTTACTGTACGCGCGGACGGCTCGCTAGGGTGGGCCATGTGTCCCATTCTGGGGGCTGGAATTGCGCCGACAAGTGGCAATATGTGCGGTCGCAAAAGAGGGGAGGGCCGATGCTGTCGGCCCTCCCCGGGGTGAGGTGCCCGTTGATTTAATGGGGCGCGCGTGCGTGGGCGTTGCCCCAACAGGTTCCTTGTTTATAGATATGCCTCAGTTTTTGACGTCCGGAAGTCTCGAAAGGTGGGCCATGTGTCCCATGCTTGCGTTGTCGACGCCTATCGTTCGTCATAGAAATCCGCGATGGCCAGGTGCGCTGACGCTTATGTACTTATGGGCTAGACTTAGCACCATTATGTGATCGATGCGGTCGGTCGGTGGTTGCCACCCGACCGATGTATATGACTTGAAGGTGCGTGCGTATGAGCCAAGAGATGATGGACAAGACCTGCCGCGGGTTTGCCGAGGCATATCTATGGGGGTTGGCCGGGGCGTTTGCGGCGGGGGAGCCGGTTCCCGGCGGTGGCAGCGCGAGCGCCTTTGTGGGCGCGCTGGGCGCCTCGCTGTGCGGAATGGTCGCCCGCTACGGTGCGACCAATCCTGCGCTTGCTGATCGTGCGGATGACCTGACGCGCGCGTTTGCCCAGGCAGACGAGTTGGCGCAGGAGCTTGTGGGTCTGGTCGCCGAGGACGTTCGTGCATACGGCCAGGTGTCCGCTGCGTACGGTATTCCGCGTGAGGACCCGGTCCGACCGGCTGCGATTCAGGATGCGCTGCACGTGGCCGCCATGCCGCCGTATCGCATTATGGATGCCTGCGGGCGCGCACTGGCGCTGCTCGAGGACATGGCGGACAAGGGCTCCCGACAGCTGCTGTCCGACGTGGCGTGCGGTGCCGTATTCTGCCGCGCCGCCATGCAGGGCGCGAGTTTGACGCTCTTTGCGAACACCACGTCTATGAAGGATCGCGCTCGTGCTGAGGAACTCGAGACGGCGTGTGATGAGTTGCTCGACACATGGTTGCCGCGCGCCGATGCGCTGGCGCGCCGCGCCTCCGACGCTGCAAGGAAGAGAGGATAGTCATGGCTGAACTGCTGAAGGGTGCTCCCGTTGCTCGCGCTTTGACCGTGGAACTTGCTGCTCGCTGCGCAGCCCTGCGCGAACGTGGCGTTGTGCCGACGCTGGCCATTGTTCGTGTGGGCGAGCGCGAGGACGACCTGTCCTACGAGCGCGGTGCACTCAAACGCTGCGAAAAGGTGGGCATCGAAGCTCGTCGCGTGTTGCTGCCTGCCGATGTTTCGCAGGATGAGCTGCTGGCGGCTATCGAGGGCATCAATGCCGACCCCGCTGTTCACGGATGCCTGATGTTTCGTCCGTTGCCCGCTGGGCTTGAGGAGGATACAGTTGCCGCGGCACTCGATCCCGCCAAGGACGTCGACTCCATGACGCCGGCCTCGCTGCTCACCACGCTTTCGGGGCGAGGCGAGGGCTTTGCTCCCTGCACGGCAGAAGCCGTGTTGGCGTTGCTGGACCATTACGGCGTTGAGCTGGACGGCGCCAAAGTTGCCGTGGTCGGACGCTCACTGGTAATTGGCCGCCCCGTTGCCGCCATGCTTACGGCGCGCAACGCAACCGTGACGACGTGCCATACGCATACGCGCGATCTTGCCGCCGAGTGCTGTGCTGCTGACATTGTGGTTGCCGCCGTTGGACGCGCGCGCACGATTGGCGTGGATGCCGTTCGCGAGGACCAGACGATCATTGATGTGGGCATTAACTGGGATGAGGACGCTGGCAAGCTGGTGGGTGACGTCGATTTTGTTGCCGCGGAGCCGGTTGTTGGTGCCATCACCCCTGTGCCGGGCGGCGTGGGCGCCGTGACAACGGCGATTCTCGCCAAACACGTGATCGAAGCGGCCGAGCGCGCATCGAAATAGGCGTTTTGAACCTGTTTGAGGGGTTAGTTCTATACCCCGTGGACAGAAAATGCCAAATATGAGTAGTGTTGCCAAGATAGTCACATATATTTTAGGTTAATTTGGCTCTCTAACGATATTTATTATCGATAGAGAGCCTATTTTATTGGACCTATGGGGAATTACATCATCTAATTTTTGAACAAATGTAGGCTTCCGACACCCATGCGTAGCAAAATTGCTGTTACTAAATTGGTGACAGTACTCATATTTGGCATTTTTTGACCACAGGGGTTGCCGGTGCCGTGGTTTCGCCCTTTTTGCGCCGAAGCGATACACTGTTGCCGTTTGATTTCTTCGCTCAAGGAGGATGCGCATGCCGTGCACAACGATTCTGGTCGGTAAGAACGCGAGCTACGACGGGTCGACGCTTGTCGCGCGTAACGAGGACTCGTCCAACGGGGTGTTTGAGCCCAAGCGTATGCGCGTGGTGCATCCCGACGAGCAGCCGCGCGTCTACACGAGCGTCCTGAGTCACCTGACCGTTGAGCTGCCCGATAACCCCATGCGCTACACGAGTGTCCCCGATGTTGTCCCGGGCCACGGCATCTGGGCCGAGGCCGGTTTCAACGAGCTCAATGTGGGCATGTCCGCAACCGAGACGCTCACCACCAACGAGCGCGTCCGCGGCGCCGATCCGCTCGTCGACTACGTACCCGCCAAGGGCAACGAGGGCGAGGACGGATACGTTCCGGCACAGCCCGGCGGCTTGGGCGAGGAGGACATGGTGACCCTGGTGCTGCCGTATGCCAAGTCCGCCCGCGACGGCGTTCGTATCCTGGGCGACCTGCTCGAGCGCTACGGCACCTACGAGAACAACGGCATCGCCTTTAGTGATGTGGACGAGATCTGGTGGCTCGAGACCATCGGTGGTCACCACTGGATTGCCAAGCGCGTGCCTGACGACGCCTATGTGACCATGCCCAACCAGCTGGGTATCGACAGCTTTGACCTGGATGACGCCGAGGGCGCCCAGGCCGACCACATGTGCTCCGCCGACTTGCGCGCCTGGATGGCCGAGTGGCATCTGGACCTGACGCTGGGCGTCGATGGTGACGGTCCGGTTGCGGTCTTTAACCCGCGCGAGGCCTTTGGCTCACACAGTGACAGCGACCATGTCTACAACACGCCGCGCGCCTGGTACATGCAGCGCTGCCTCAACCCCAGCGACGTGTGGGATGGTCCCGACGCCGACTACACGCCCGAGAGCGACGACATTCCCTGGAGCCGCGTGCCCGAGCGCAAGGTGACCATCGAGGACATCAAGTACGTGCTCTCGAGCCACTACCAGGGCACGGAGTACGACTGCTACGGCAGCAAGGGCACGCCCGCTACGCGTGGCGCCTATCGCCCCATCGGCATCAACCGCAACAGCCAGCTCGCCGTGTTGCAGCTGCGCCCCTATGCGCAGCCGGCGTATCGCGCCGTGCAGTGGATGGCCTTTGGTTCCAACTCGTTTAACGCGCTGGTCCCGCTGTACGCCAACGTCGAGACCATGCCCGAGTACTATGCCGACACGCAGGCTCGCGTGACGTCCGAAAACTTCTACTGGGCCAACCGCCTGATCGGCGCGCTGGCTGACGTTCGCTTCCATGAGTGCGGTCGCGCGGTCGAGGATTATCAGGAGAAGGTCGGTGGCATGGGCCACAAGCAGATCCATGACGTCGACGCTGCCGTAGCCGCTCTGCCCGAGGCCGAGGTGCCTGCCGAGCTTGCACGCGCCAACGAGGCCTTTGCCGAGCGTGTTCGCGTGGAGACCGATGCCCTGCTGGGCAAGGTGCTCTACACCACGAGCTGCGCCATGAAGAACTCTTTCGCGATGAACGACAACGTGAGGTAGGGATTTCCCGTCGATCGAATAGCGCTAAAACGCTTTGTCGCTTTCACTCAATCTTGGGTACAAGAACGCCAATGCAGTTGTTTGTGATTGGAGACAACCATGGTTATGAAATTCGATCAGCTTGTTAACGGTGCCATCAACGTGGGCTTCGGCGCCGCTGCCGTTGCCGTCGAGGGCGGCAAGAAGGTCCTTGACGACCTCAATACCAAGGGCGAGCAGGTTCGCAAGGACGCCGGCACTCCCGATATCGCCCGCAGCGTGTCCGACATGTTCGAGCAGGCGGGTGGCACCATCTCCGACCTGACCGAGCGCCTGGGCATGCAGGGTGAGACTGCGGCACAGCGCGTGCTCGACGAGCTCATCCTGGCTCGCGTCCGCGTTATGACCGCCCCCGAGCGCACGGCCTTCCTGGCCCATGTGCGCGACATCGTCGATTCGGTCGAGGACAACGTGACCTCGGTGCCCGTCGAGTCCGTTGAGCCCGACGATGCAGAGGACACCGAAGAGGCCGAGTAGCAGCGCAGATGGCAGATTCCACTACCGATTACAACAATCTAGATCCCTTGGGTGACGAGACGGCGGTTGTCGATGAGGTTGAGGCCGCCGTCTCGGGCGCTCGCAAGAAACCGCGTGCTGTCGATATGGTCCCCGAGGAGCCCGACGCGATGGCGCCGGACGAGGAATACCAGCTCACGCCGGCAGGCCGCCGCGAACGCATTGGGCAGATCGTTCGCCTGATCAAAAAGTACCGCGTATGGGATAACCTCACGCCGGTGCGTCTGCGTCGTCTGCTCGAAGAGCTCGGCCCCATGTTCGTCAAGATGGGACAGATTCTGGCCAACCGCTCCGAGATTTTGCCGCAGCGGTTTTGCGACGAGCTGCGCCGCCTGCGCTCCGACGTAGAGCCGGTGCCGTATGAGGTAGTGCTCCGCTGTCTGGAAGAGGAATACGGCCAGCGCCTGGGGCAGATGTTCGACGCGATCGACCCCAACCCGCTCGGAAGCGCGTCACTCGCGCAGGTACACCGTGCCCGTCTGGTGACGGGCGAGGACGTGGCCGTTAAGGTGCAGCGCCCCGGCGCACAACAGGTCATGGCGCAGGACATCGACATCATCCGTTCAGTGGTGCGCATCGTTTCCAAGTTCGTCAACACCGATCAGTTTGTTGATCTGCACGCCGTCGTCGAGGAGCTGTGGGCCTCCTTTCGCGAGGAGACCAACTTTTTGGCCGAGGCCAAAAACCTCAACGATTTCTATGAGTTCCATAAGAGCGTCCATGGCGTGTCGTGTCCCAAATCCTACTTGGACCTTTGCACCGAACACGTGGTGGTCATGGACTACATCGACGGCATCTCCATTGCCGATCCCGAGCGCCTGGTGGCCGAGGGCTATGACCTGGAAAAGATCGGCTCGGCGATTGTCGAGGACTATTCGACGCAGGTGCTCGATGACGGCTTTTTCCATGCCGACCCGCATGCGGGAAACATCATCCTCAAGGACGGCATCGTTTACTTTATCGACTTGGGCATGGTCGGACGCATGTCGAGCCACGATCGCGGTATCGTAAAGGACATGATTTTCGCCGTGGCCGAGGGCGACGTGCCAAAGCTCAAGGATTCGCTCATGCGCTTCGCCGTGACGCGTGGCGATTCGGCCGAGCTCGATCATTCAGCGTTTTTGTCCGACCTTGACTTTATCGTGGCTGACTTTGCGGGCCTTGACCTGAAGGATCTGGATATCGGCGAGTTTTTGACCTCGCTGCTAAACCTGGCGCGCAAAAACGATGTTGAGCTGCCGAGCGTGGTGACGATGTTCGCCCGCGGTATGGTGACGCTCGAGGGTTTGCTGACCGAGTATATGCCCAACGTCAACATGATCCAGATCATCCAAACCCACATTAAAAACGAGAAAAGCACCTATGCGCGCGTGCGCGACATGGGGCGCGATCTTGCCGCGAGCAGCTATCGCGCGGCGAAGGGCTCACTCGAGGCGGCTGAGTACCTGGGGCTGGCTTCGCGCATGCTTACGCGCGGCCAGCTTAAGGTGAACACGCAGATCATGAGCAGCGATAAGGCGCTGCGACAGCTGGGCGGAATCATCGACCGCATGTCGATGGCGATTGTGATCGCCGGTCTGTTTATCGGTTCGTCGGTGGTGTACTATGCACGCATCGAGCCGGTTGTGTTTGGTATCCCAGTCATTGGCTTTATGGGCTACGTGAGCGCGCTGGTGCTGGCGCTTATGCTGGGTCGCAATATCTGGCTCAACAGCCACGGCGGCAAGCACTAGAGGCTGCGACCGTCACCGCATTCTCCTATCGCAAACAATAGCTTTTACCTTGGGCTTCGCCTGCGTGCGAGGCCCTTTTGCGTGATAGCATATTGACGGTTTTAATCGATGGCCTAGATGGTGGTGCGGAGACGCACGAATGCGCGGTTTTCCTACGCGTTTGGGAGAATCGGGGTGCAAGTCCCCGGCTGTACCAGTAACCGTAATTCCTCTTGGCTCGGGATGTTCGCGTCGCAGATCGGACGGCGCGCCCGAGTCGTTAAGGTTAAGTCGGATCGCCTCCCATCTTGCATGCGGCTGCGGCGTATGCCGCCGGTGTGCATAGGGCTCTGGAGGGAAGGGGGACCCCGATGGGGGAACTCGAGCGCAACATGCGCGATGACGTGGGGCAGCTTCAAGGCAACGCTCCAAGTACAGACAGTAGGAGACAAATGGATATGTTTGAGGACGAGTGCCAGCGTGCCTCGCTTCGTCGCCGTGGCGTAATCGCGCGCGGCGTGGCAAAGCGCTGCCTGGTGGCATTCCTGGCCTTCGCGATGGCCTTCAGCACCACGCCGGCTCAGCTGTGGGCCGAGGGTGCCGAGGGCATTACCGACGCTGTGGCTCAGGCTGCGACGCCGAGTGAGGGAACGGGGGCCGCGGACGGTGCTGCCGACCAGGGCAAGGCCGAGGTTTCGGATTCCGAGGGCGCGCCTGCAGCTGGTGCCGCCACAACAGAGGCAGCAACTGGCGACGAAGGCTCGACGACGGGGGAGAGCCCTGCCACGAGCGAGCAGTCTTCGACGGCATCCGCTGGCCAAGCGGGACCTGCCGCCGCGGCTGCCGTTCAGACAGAGAACCCGACAGAAACCGGCGATGTCGCCAAGAAGCGGGTCGAGGTCTCGTTCTCGATTATCGGCACCGATGCTGACGGCAAGGCTCAGACCTGGGTGGCACCTACGCAGCTCAAGCTCGACGAGGGCGCGACGGCTGCGGATGCCTTCATTAAGCTGCAGGAGAAGACGGGCTTCAAGGCGAAGTACGAACCGAACACGGCATACGGTTTCTACCTCGAAAGCATCACATCCCCGAGCGATGGTCGCACGCTTGCCTACGATCCGACGACTTATGCCTTCTGGCAGCTGTTCGTCGACGGCGCGTCTTCCTCGGTTGGCGCGAGCAGCGTCAAGCTCACCCAGGGGCAGAAGATTGAGTTTGCCTATACGGCTGGTAGCTCGTCCCCTGTCGTTAAGGACCGGGTTGCCGCAAATGTGACCGTCATTGGTCGCGATGCCCAGGGCAAGACTCAGACTTGGGTCGATAATGCGCAGTATGTGGTGACGTCCGGTTCGAGCGCGCTTGATCTTACGAAGGTCGCACTCGAGGCGAACGACATTGACGCCGTTGCTGCGGGCTCCTTCATTCTGAGCCTTAAGTACAACGGTGTTGAGCTGGGTACGCCCCAAGATTATTCGACCTATTGGCAGCTGTTCATCAACGGCAAGTCGAGTGACTATACGGCGGACAATGTCACCATCCATGCTGGCGATACCGTCACGTGGTTCTACGGTGGCTGGGGCGACCAGTTGCCGTCCGATTCTGTCCATGCTTCTGTTCAGGTTCTCGGTAAGGACAAGGACGGCAAGCAGCAGGTTTGGGCTTCGACGGGTCAGACGAGTCTCAAGGCAGGCTCTACTGCCAAGGATCTCCTTGAGCAGACCGGCCTTACTCTCGATGCTGGCGAATCGTCTTGGGGCTGGTTCCTCAACGGCATTACTTCGCCGTTTGATGGTAAGTCCTATGGCTGGGATGCTGCGACCAAGAGCTATTGGCGCTTCTACGTAAATGGCAAGTTCGCCGACGTTGGCGCCGGTGCCTACAAGCTCCAGGAGGGTGACGCCGTCACCTTTATGTATGGTGCTGACGCCGATGCCCTCCCCGGTCAGGTGCTTGGATCCGCCGATGTTATCGGTCCCGATGTCAACGGGAACAATACGCGTTGGGGCACGGCAAGCAATGTTTCTCTGCCCGAAGGCTCCACGGCCCAGAACCTTAGAGACGGTCCTGAAGGCCAAGGGCGTTACGTACAACGGCTCCCAGAGTGGTGAGTACTGGTTCCTCAATTCCATCAACTCGCCGTTCGATCACAAGCCGTATGCCTGGGATGCTGCGACCAATAAATATTGGCACCTGTATATCAACGGAGAGCCCTCCTTACTCTGCGCCAATCAGATTACGCTCAAGAGCGGCGATAAGGTTACGCTTGCCTATACCACCGACGATTCGGCCATGCCCGATCCCGACAAGATTGTCGTGGACCCGAGCGCGACGACTCCTGATTGGGATGCCGAGTGGGCCGGCTACGGCAACAGTGGCAACGGTTCGACCGTAACGGATGCCAAGACGCCTGCGCAGGCCGCCGGTCTTAAGTGGGCCTTCGATTGGAAGGCCGAGTCTGGTCAGCAGTATGCCAACTGCAGCGAACCTGTCATCGCTAACGGTTTTGTGTACATCGCAACCGAGAACGAGCTCATTAAGATCGATTCGTCCACGGGCAAAAAGGTTGCCTCTGCGCCGCTTGCCTCCAAGGTGAGCTATACCTCTCGTCCGATCTATACCAATGGCCTTATCATTGTTCCGCTCAACGGCGGTGCGGTCCAGGCGATTACTGCAGACAAGCTGATCTGCAAGTGGCTGACGCCTGGTTTGACGGACTTGACGCAGAGCTCCTGCACCGTCGTTTCGGATGGCGAGTACGTTTATGTTGGTACGGTCGATATTTCGTATGACGAGAACTACAACGCGACCTACGGCAACGGCTCCCTTAAGCGTATCAAGATTGCCACGGGCGAAGTCTCTTGGCAGAACATTGACCCGGCCGAGGGCTATTATTGGACTGGTGCTGCGCTGACGGATAAGTACACCATTGTTCCTACGAGCGCGGGTACGCTTAAGTGCATTGATAAGACGACGGGCGATGTCGTTTCGACCATGGAGCTCGGCGCTGTCGCAAATGCCGATTGCATTGCCGATCCGTCCAATGGTTCGACCTTCTATCAGATGACGCACGACGGAAAGCTCCATGTGATTTCGCTTTCGGCGAAGGGTGTGCTGAGTGCACAGAAGACGGTTGATCTGGGCCTTACGAATAATCTGAGCGCCCCTGCGGTGTTTGGTGACAATCTGATTGTCGGCGGACAGACGGCTACGGGCTCTGCTCTGGTTCTCTATAACCTGAAGACGGGTAAGACCACGATGGTCGCTGCTGCCGACGGCAAGGCGCTGCCGGCTGGCCTCAACGGTATTGCTGCTACTCCGCTGGTGAGTGTTCAGGGCGGCAAGACCCATGTGTACTTCACCGTTAACAGCGCGGATAGCAAGGATTACGTCAACTACTCTGCTGGTGGTGGCGTGTATCGCTATACGCTCGGCGATGCAGAGGCGACGCAGATTTATGATGCGGCTGGCCATTACCAGTACTGTGACTCTCCGGTCATTGCTGATGCATCTGGCAACCTGTACTACATCAATGATTCGGGCACGCTGTTCAAGCTCGGGGCCGTTGAGTCTTGGACGGTTGCCTTTAATTCCAACGGCGGGTCTGCTTGCGATACTAAGTTTGTTGCTACGGCCGATGGCAAGCTGGTCAAGCCGGCCGATCCGACGCGCGATGGCCACACTTTCGGCGGTTGGTATACCGATGAGGCTTGCATGCAGGCGTATGACTTTAGCACGCCGGTAACGGCCGACCTGACGCTGTATGCCAAGTGGACCAAGAATGCCGTTAACCCTGGCGGTAATGGCGGCGCTGGTTCGAATGGCGGCGGCGGTTCTGGTACCGGTACTGGTTCCGGCACTGGCGCTGGCACTGGCA
>OGSS01000889.1_pt1 | contig 24338 bp, 20 predicted proteins | sample 1553591 | NCBI WGS metagenome assembly OGSS01 (sample SAMEA2580061, study PRJEB22360) | human gut metagenome | biome: human gut; feature: human-associated habitat; material: faeces | place: Denmark | collected 2008/2010
TGTCTGCTGAATGTGTTTGCTGTGCTGGCGGCTGCCGCTCTTGCGCTGACCGGCTTTGCCGTGTTCCGGGATTTGCGGGTCGTGCCCATTCGTGCTTTAGCCGGCGAAACGCAGGAGATCACCGCAGCCGCCCTGCGGGATGCCGAGGTGTACGACACCGACCAGCGCGTGCTGCTCTCGGCGGAGACTACGGACGGCAGGCGATTTCGCCTGCGGTGCTACTTGCCGGAAACCGAACCGCCATTGCTGGCAGGAGACAGGGTACGCGTCATGGCCACACTTTATGTGCCGGACACGCTCGGCGGCTTTGACCGTGCGGCGTATCAGGCGTCCGAGGGCTGCTATATCGCGGGCGCGTATGCGACCGACGAGGAGCACAACGCGGTGCAGTTCGAGGTCTTGGACTCTAAACGGGACAGCCTGCGCTTTGCGCCGCAGAGGATCGCGCGGTTCTGCCGAAATGCGGTGCAGCGTGCCCTTCCGGAACGTGAAGCCGGACTGCTGACCGGACTGCTGGTCGGCGGCAGCAAAAATCTGAGCGACACCGACCAGACCGCGTTCCGCATTGCGGGTCTCAGCCATCTGGTGGCCGTTTCCGGACTGCACATCGGCTTTCTCGTCGGGTTCTGCACGCTGCTGTTCGGCAAACGGTGGGGAACGGTTGTGTCCATCCCGCTGGTGCTGCTGTTTGTGCCGGTCGCGGGAGCCACGCCGTCCGTGCTGCGCGCGGCACTGATGTACCTGACGGCCGCAGGCGGATTTCTGCTCCGGCGCCGGTCGGGCGGATTGAACGCGCTGCTGATGGCACTGGCTGTTCTGCTGCTTGTCAATCCGTACGCGATCGCAAGCGTGGGCCTGCAGCTTTCATTCGCGTCCACGCTCGGTCTTATCCTGTTCGCAGGGAAGCTGCAGCATGCACTCGAAAAGCCGTTTGCCGGTGCGCCGAAACTCGCGCGCAAGGCGCTTGCGGTCATCACGAGCGCACTCAGCTGCACGGTTTGCGCTACGATATTTACAGTACCGATTCTGCTGACCTCGTTCGGCGCGGTGTCCGTGCTGTCGCCCATCAGCAACCTGATGACGGTCGGCGTGACCTCGCTCTGCTTTGTGGGCGGGTTCGTGCTGTGTGTTGCAGCAGCCGTCTGTCCGGCGCTTGTGCCGATGCTCGCCGGACTGGTGCGTCCGCTCATAAGCTATCTGCTCTGGTCAGCGAATATCATCGCGGACCTCGGCTTTGGCACGCTGCACCCGAACAACACCTTCGGTCTGGCGGCGCTCGGCATCGTGTTCGCGGCGCTGCTCGTGTGGCTGACTGCCGGAAAGCACGTCAAATGGAAAGCCGTGCTGCCGTGTCTGGCGGTGGTGCTGATCGGCTTATGTATTGCCGAGGTGCAGCACCAGAACGGCCGGTATACGGTGACGTATCTGCCGTGCGGCAGCGGTCAGGCCATTCTGCTGAGCGACACCGAACACGCGATGCTCATAGACTGCGGCAGCTACCGGAACGCTGCGCGTCAGGTACGCGAGTGGCTGCGCTGGAATGGTCTGAAGCGGCTGGATACGGTCGTGCTGACCGCGGTCGATCAGGGACATGCGCGCAACCTGCCGGAGCTGATGGAAACGGTCGAGGTTGGGGAACTGCTCATGCCCGCAGGCTGTCAGGAGCGCAAGACCAACGCCGATTTGCTTTCCTTCGTGCACGAGCGTGAGGCGCAGGAGGTAAGCGAGCCGGTGACGCTCACGAACCCGATCGCGCCGGTGGAGCTTTTCCCGATCACCGAGGGAAAACTGGCCGTAAGCATAGCGGACGAGGTGCTCATCCTGCACAGTCCGACCGAGAAGCAGCTTTCAGCCTATTTGGAACAAAACACGCTGCCTGCCGCAGCGGAGCTGGTGCTCAACGCGAACCATCTGAGCAGCGGCGAAAGCATGGCACAGTACGCTGAAGCGGCAGGCGCACAGCATATCATCATTGCGGCGAGTTCGGAGAAGGGACTGCGGTCGCACAAGGGACTGGACGTGCAGAGCACCTATAAGGAAGGCGAGATTGCACGGCAGTTCAAAAAGGAGTAACACATGGCGGCAAGAGAAACCAAACCAAACGGAAAATCACAGCTGATCCGCGACCTGAAAAACGGCGAATTTGCCACGCTATACATCATTTCGGGCGAGGAAAGCTACATGAAGGAATACTATCTGCGGCAGCTGCGGCAGAAGGTGGTGGACGAGACCTTTGCGGATTTCAATCTTATTGAGTTTGAAGGCAAGGGCCTGACACCGGAAATGCTGACCGAAGCCATTGACAGCTATCCCGCGATGGCAGATAAAAAGCTCATCATCGTCAAGGACTTCGACCTGTTCAAGCCGCCTGCCGGCTTCGCAGACGTGCTGCCGAGCGTACTTGGTGATCTGCCGGAGTACGTCTGCCTCGTGTTCTACTACGACGTGCTGGACGGCAAGCCGGACAAGCGCACCAAGCTGTACAAAACGCTCGAGAAGCACGCCTGCTTTGCCGAGTTCGCACACGCAGAGGAGCAGGAGCTGGTGGCGTGGCTCGAGCGTCGTGCAAAGGCACTCGGCTGCATGATCGAACCGGGAGATGCGTCGTACATGATCTTCCTGTGCGGCAATTCCATGACCAACCTCGCCGGTGAGATGGAAAAGGCAGCCGCGCACACCACGACCGGCGTTATCAAGCGCTATAACATCGATGCGGTATGCTCGCCGGTGCTGGATGCAGTCGTGTTCGACCTGACCGACGCGGTAACCGCAGGCAGGTTCGATCGGGCGGTCGCACTCGTCGGGGAGCTGCTCGCGCAGAAGAACAATGAGGTCATGATCTTCACCGCCATCACACGTCACATCCAGCGTCTGTATGCTGCCAAGTTGTGCGCGGAGAACCGCAGCGGCGAAAAACAGCTGATGGAGATGATCGGCTCGAAATCGCCGTACTACGCAAGGCAGATTCAGAATGCAGCACGGCGTGTGCCGCTCAGCTGGCTGCGAAAGGCGGCGTCGCTGTGCGCGGAGACCGATGCCGCACTCAAGGGCGGCGCAGCAGACCGGCAGAAGCAGATCGAGCTGACGCTGCTCACCATGGCGGCAGAGCTGAAGGGGGAAAAGAAATGACGTGCATCAGGGAAGCAATTCTGGTAGAGGGCCGGTATGATGTGAACACCGTCCGGCAGGTGGTGGACACCGTGGTGCTTGAAAGCGGCGGATTCCGCATTTTTAACAATAAAGACCAGCTCAAGCTGCTGCGCCGTATCGCGGAAACGCGCGGTCTCATTGTGCTGACCGACAGTGACGGTGCGGGCTTTGTCATCCGCAATTACCTCAAGGGCGCGCTGCCGAAGGGCTGCGTCAAGCAGGCGTATGTGCCCGATATCGCGGGCAAGGAACGCCGCAAGCGACACGGCTCCAAGGAGGGCAAGCTGGGCGTGGAGGGCATGCGTCCGCAGGTGATTCTGGACGCGCTCCACCGAGCGGGTGCAACCTTTGCACAGCAGGACGAGAGCGAAATGCCTGTGCATCCTGTCATCACCAAGGCGGATTTTTACGAGTGGGGACTGTCCGGCAGACCGGACAGCACCGCACGCCGCGCTGCCGTTCTGCACGCGCTGGATTTGCCCGCGCACATGACGGCAAATGCTCTGCTGGAGTTTATCAACGCTGTTGGCACGCATGAGCAGGTTGCGGAAATCATTCAGCAGTACGCGGAGAAAGCCGAGAAAATTGAGGAATAATTTCCGCACGAATGATTGAAAAACCTGTCGAAGTATAGTACAATGATAAAATACCAAGTGCAGCTATTGCAGAGCTGATGAAAATAAAGCAAAAAACAGGGAGTGGCAGCATGAACTTTTTAGAGGAACGAATTGTCAAGGATGGCGTTGTTAAGGAAGGCAACATTCTGAAGGTAGACAGCTTTCTGAACCATCAGATGGATATTAACCTGTTTGATCAGATGGGCGAGGAGTTCAAGCGCCGTTTCGCGGACAAGCCGATCAACAAGATCGTTACCATTGAGGCATCCGGTATTGGCATTGCCTGCATTGTGGCACGTCATTTCGGCGTTCCGGTCGTGTTTGCGAAAAAGACCCAGAGCGTCAACATCGACGGCGAGGTTTATGTTGCCGAGGTTGAATCCTTTACGCATAAGTGCAAGAATCAGGTTATCGTTTCTAAGAAGTTTCTCGGTCCGGACGACCATGTGCTTGTTATCGACGATTTTCTGGCAAACGGCTGTGCGCTGCAGGGCCTGATCTCCATCTTGGCACAGGCTGGCGGTACGGTTGAGGGCATCGGCATCGCCGTGGAGAAGGGTTTCCAGCAGGGCGGCCGTATTATCCGCAATCTGGGCTATCAGCTCGAGTCGCTCGCTATCGTGGACGGCATGGACGCTGAGACCGGTGAGGTGCACTTTAGAGAGCAGTAATATAGAAAGTTTGAAAGGGGAAGGCGTTGAGCCTTCCTCTTTTTGTTTGCGGGAATGGGGATTAGATGAAAGACAGGAGTTAGGAGTTTTCGGAGAGTGAAGAGAAACGATGGTTTACCCTTTTTCATATTTTATATTACATATTACATATATTGTAGGGTGCGACGACTCGGCGCACCGCATTGAACGATTGGCACATATTATATCATAGGGGAGCACATTGTGCTCCCATGCAACGCCATATCGAACGTGTTCTCGGGCGAACATGGTGCGCCCCTGCGGTTGGGCAAGGCGCTATGTGTAGCAGTATGGTATCTGTGAACTGCGAATATTTCACGAAACAAACGCAAGAGTAACCCGACTGCCGTTCTCCTTTTCGAAGTTGCAGAAAAACAGGGGAGACTGCGAAACCCATCGAAAAATGAAATGGCTGAGTTGCAATAGTAAACTTGCCAAAAACTGAATTGCATAATTTAGGTAATATATATAAAGCATACAATATCTTCACTTTTTAGGCTTGCATACACCGTATTATCACGCTTTTCGGTATTTTAAGTGCGCCGATAAGGAGTGACTTTTTCGCCACTCCTAAAATGAGAAAATATGCGATTTGGACGGTTTATTCCTGCTGTATATACAGTTCGTACACTATATTGGAGGTTGACCAGTTGAGAACCTGGCGTGGATAGTTATTGATCCAGTCCTGCAAGGCAGCGATCTGTACTGCCGTCACTTTGGAGAAGTCAGTACCTTTTGGAAACCATCGCCGGATTAGACGGTTAGCGTTCTCATTAGAACCGCACCCCCACTCGATGTGATCGACTCCTATGCCAAGCGCTTTCCGAAAGCGGTTCAGTGCCTTGAAGACGAATTGGAAGATTCTCTGGCCTTCTCTGCATTCCCAATGCTGGACGCGCGAAAGATTTCATCTTCCAACATGATTGAAAGATTGAATCGTGAAATTCGGAGACGTATCAGTGTGGTCGGAATCTTTCCGAATGAAAATTCCTATGTTCGTCTGGTGACAACGTATCTCATGGAATACGCCGAGGACTGGTCTGTTTCCAGAGCCTACATAAGCCATGAATCCATTGCGGCCACACTGACCACCGCAGCTTAACTTCATTTTTCAGGAGCCTTTTTGCGAACTTTACTTGACGCCGCCAGACTTCTCAAGTGAGAGGCCCAGCGGCTGTCTTGCTCATATTCACTCTAAAATCGCCCGTCTCTGCCGTTCCACGACAGCATTCAGCGCCTCAAGCCGCCTTTGCGGCAGCTTTGCCGTCCTGATGAAATCCACGCCGATGCGCGGACGGCACTTGCTGATATACCAGTCCGGCCTTGCCAGCTGATCTTCATCGAGGTCAAACAGCAGGCTGCGGTTGTGGTCAAACATCGGCGCCGCAGTCTTGACTTCCATCCTCTGATTGTCGAACAGGAAACCGAAATTGCCGAGGTGGCGATCGGTATTCAAAATCAGCGCATCGAGCACGAATATCCGCCGAAGCACATCCTCTGCTCCGAATTTCTCATAGAATTTCATCAATCCCGATACACTATTCGGGTGATTGGGAAAATCACTGAGTTTCGCAAGGCCGTGCGCCTCATCCGTGAACAGACGGCATTTAGAAATCAGTTTATGGTAATACAAGTCCAAATCATATCGAACCGCCGCCGGACAAACCTGCTCCGCAAGCTGACACGCAAGGAACTCGGACAGCGGCTCAATCTCATAGGTATCACTGCCGCTCTTGTACAGATAAATGCCGTCAGCCTCGCGCACCCAGCATTTCGCGTAGTAGCCGTCCGTGCCGAACTCCGGCGAAGTGGAGGACAGCGCTTCTTCACTGATTACGCCGCTGAATGCCGCCTGCGCGATCAGCGCATCGAACTCGTTCCGGTAAAGCGAAACCTCATCCCAGCAGAGCATTTCCGACTCCTCTTTCACCCAGAACGTATCGTTGAGCGACAGCGCATGCGTCACACGCAGAAAGCCCTCCAGACCGACACAGCCGTACTGCTCGAGAAGCTGCTCCATATGTTTGCGTCGTTTGGGCGCTCTGCGCTTCTCAAGCCACGCCGTGAGCGATTGCAGGCTGGATTGGCCGCAGGTCAGTGTACTACTCACGAAGAATAGCACTCTCCTCGCCAAATTCATCCTGCGCGCAGGAGAATAGCGCATACGGCACATCCTTATTCATCAGGATATACTCCGTCGCGTTCCTCACCTTTTCACCTTCTCAAACACCCTCTCCGCTACCGCTTCGCACTCCTCGGACGTGCACCGGAACGAGCGGGTGCTGAAGGAGGCGCGAAACGTCTCGTAAAGCATATTGCCGAGTGCTGCCGCATCCGTATGCGGCTCGAGCCACCCTCCGATTGACTGAATTTCCTCCATGTACCCATTGCAGCCCCGAACTTCATCGGGTCCCACACGCGGATTTCATCAATAAGCGCCTTCGCAAGCTGTAAAAGATATTCCTTGCCTGCCTTCCGGCGTGCCTCATCTGCGATGGCCGCCACGCCCTCGACTGCCTGCGTATGCGTACGATCGAGCAGGTGCGTGTAAATCTTCTGCGTGGTGGCTAGCGTGGAATGGCCGAGCGCCTTACCGATATTGTACGCCGGAATACCCGCCTGATTGGACAGCGACGTGAATGTGTGCCGCAGCTCATGCAGCACGATTTTCGGCAGGTCGTTGTCCGCAAGGAACTTGCTGAACAGCTCGGACAGATAATTCGGCCGGAACGGCTTGCCGTCCTCCATCACAATCACATAGTCGTTATCGTCGTAGGCGTTCTTGTATTCTGCCCTGCACGCCTGCTGATGCTCCTTTGCCGCCTTCAGCATATCTCAAGGAACGCAGCGATAACAACGAATATCTGTTTCCGAGGCGCATTGCGAAGCCATCACGCAAGGAGGCTTGGTTTCGGAATCCGGATATGGTCGCAGAGGGGCATTTCTCACGCGAAAGCGTGAATTGCTTGTGTAAGCGCGTTGCTGAAAGGGCGGGCGTTCAGGGCGCTCATGCACACCGTTTTTGCCGGACTTGTGCAACAATGGTGTTCATTCCCGTGTTTTATGTGGCTCAGAAGCGCAGCGGTACGAAGCAGTATTTCTACGTTTCGGACAAACCGAAAACTGACATGACGAAACATCCGGGCAGCGGAAAGTACATCGGTAGATACCACATGAACAGTAATGGATACAGCGCAACAGGATACTCTCCGTATGTCAACATGACCCGAGCAAATGTGCGCAACAAAGCAAAGAGTGTCGGCTCGAAATTCCACCTGTATGATTTTGCAACCTACTGTGCAATTATCTTTCTGTATATTGTGGAATTTGCAAACTGGAACTGTCAGTCTAAGATCGGACAAGGATACACTAACAATAACAACTCCTCTGCAATCAGCTCGGGTCGCACGGACAGTATGACCTATCACACCGGACGTGCAAGCAGTACAGACGGTAAGACCGCTGTTCAGTATCGTTGGATCGAAAACCTCTGGGGCAACGTGCGACAGTGGGTAGACGGCTTTAACGCCAATGGCACAACGGCTTACTACTGCACTGACCCGAGCAAGTACGCGGACGATACCTCGACCGGTTACACCGAGATTGGTACACTGCCTGCATCTGGCTACATTAAGGATTTGATCGTAACCGACAATGGTTTACTGATTCCGAAAACTACCGGCGGTTCGGAAACGACGTACATTCCAGACTACATGTGGTCGTCCTCTGGTTGGCGCGTGTTGTATGTTGGTGGCAACTGGAACAACGGTACGAATGCAGGTCTGTTGTACTTCAATGCGAACAACACTTCATCGAATTCGAACTCGAACATTTCCGCGCGTCTACTTAGCAACTCAATTATCATTGCGCAGGCTTTTCCTCACCCCTTGGTGAAAATCATGCCCAGAGGACGGGAGTTAGTAGGTCACTCGAACGCTCTCGCAGGCAATAAGGATGTGATAACAATCCCGAAAAGAGTTGGATTCCTCTACGAAAAGATGCTCGACAGAGCATTTATAACAGAAACAATACGACTTGTCGCAAACGGCAAGAAGAAACGCCGCAGCGTCCGGCGTGTACTGGCGAACATTGACGCATACGCTGAAAAGCTGCTCGTCATGCTGCGGACGGACAGTTTTATACCGTCAAAACCGAAGGTTAAGCGCGTGTATGACGTATCAAGCCGGAAATGGCGAGATATTAAGGTTGTACCGTTCTATCCAGATGGCTGTGTACATTAAATGCTCCCGCTGCAAGCCCACGCCCCGCTGGATGTCCTCCAAGTGGTTACGTTATGGCTTTTTGATCTTTTTCCTGACGATGTTCGGCAACATAGTGTTTCAGACATATCTGGTCGCTGCGGGTACTTCGTCCCTGCGGGAGGCCATTAAGCTGTTCTGGACCTTCCGTGTGCCGTGGGGCTGGGCCTACACCGCCGGAACGGTGACAGACTGGGTAGCCCAATTCAGCTTCGGCTTTTACAGCCTCATGCTGACCTCGCTGCTCATCGGCCTCATCGTCATGGTGCTCTACAAGCCCCGTACATGGTGTGCCTTCTGCCCCATGGGAACCATGACGCAGGGTATTTGCAAGCTGAAAAACAAAGAATAAACAAAGATAACAGAAAGGAGCCTTACTCATGGCTGAACTGAAAATTACTGCTGCGAATTTTGAAAATGAGGTACTGCGTTCCGACAAGCCCATTTTGCTGGACTTCTACGCCGACTGGTGCGGACCGTGCAAAATGCTCTCTCCCATACTGCATGAGCTTGCCGAAGAAAAAAGCGGTGCGCTCAAAGTGGGCAAGGTCAATGTTGACGAGCAGATGGAGCTGGCAATGCGTTTTCAGGTGTCCAGTATCCCGATGCTGGTCGTATTCAAGGATGGAAAGGCCGTTGCCAAATCGGTGGGCTATCGGCCTAAGTCGGAGATTGCCGCAATGGTGGAGGGCGCAAGATGAAAGTTGTGATTGTAGGCGGTGTGGCTGGCGGCGCGTCTGCCGCTGCCCGCATCCGCCGTTTGGATGAACACGCGCAGATCATCATGATCGAGCGCAGCGGCTATGTGTCCTATGCCAACTGCGGTCTGCCGTATTATGTAGGCGGCGTGATCAAAGAGCAAGAAGAACTGACGCTGAAAACTCCGGAGAGCTTTTGGGATCGCTTTCGCATTGATGTGCGAGGACGGCAGGAAGTAACTGCGATCAATCCCGCAGAGAAAACCGTCACCGTCCACGCACTGGACAGCGGGAAGGTCTACACGGAAACCTATGACAAACTGCTTCTTGCCCCCGGCGCAAAGCCGACGGTTCCTGCGCTTTCCGGCGTGGACAGCGAGCGGGTCTTTACCCTGCGCACTGTGGAAGACACCCTACGCATTCGACGCTTTGTAGAGGATCAGAAGCCGAAAACCGCTGTTTTGGCTGGCGGCGGCTTTATCGGTCTGGAAATGGCGGAAAACCTTGTGGGGATGGGCGTTTCGGTTACTATCGTCCAGCGTCTGAAGCAGCTATTAGCGCCGCTGGATGCGGATATGGCCAGCTTTGTCCATGCGGAAATGCGCAGACACGGCGTGGCTCTGCGGTTGGGTGAAACCGTCACCGGATTCCGGCAGGACGGAGATTCCGTGCTGACGCTGCTGGAGGATAGTGAGCCGCTGCGCTCTGACATGGTGCTGCTGGCCATCGGCGTCACGCCGGACACCCATCTGGCAAAAGAGGCCGGACTTGAGCTGGGCATCCGGGGCAGCATCGCTGTCAACGAGCGGATGGAAACCTCCGCGCCGGATATCTACGCTGTGGGCGATGCCGTAGAGGTCACCCATTTCGTGACCGGCTCAAAAGCATTGATCTCGCTGGCAGGGCCTGCCAACAAGCAGGGACGCATTGCCGCCGACAACATCTGCGGCGGAAACAGCCACTTTCACGGCTCTCAGGGTTCGTCTGTTCTGAAATTGTTTAGCTTGACCGCGGCCTCTACGGGGATCAATGAAAAGGCGGCGCAGGCAGCAGGGATTGCTTACGACAGAGTCGTACTTTTCCCAGCATCCCACGCTGCCTATTATCCCGGCGCACAGTCTATGGCAATGAAGGTGCTGTATGAAAAAGAAAGCCTTCGGCTGCTGGGTGCGCAGATCGTTGGCGTCGAGGGCGTGGACAAGCGCATTGATGTACTGGCAACGGTCATTCGCGCAAAAATGACAGCCTTGGAACTGACGGAGCTTGACCTTTCCTATGCGCCGCCCTATTCCTCTGCCAAAGACCCGGTCAATATGGCCGGTTTTATGATCGAGGATTTGGAGAGCGGGAAGGTACGGCAGTTCCATTGGAATGAGGTTGAGGACTTGCCTTGCGATGGCAGTGCGACACTGCTGGATGTCCGTACAGAAGGCGAATATCGGCGTGGGCACTTGAATGGATTCCGCAATATTCCACTGGACGATCTGCGGGAGCATTTGGACGAGTTAGACCGGGGTAAGCCTGTTTATGTGAATTGCCAGACAGGGCTTCGCAGTTATCTGGCCTGCCGACTTTTGACGCAGTACGGTTTCACCTGTTCCCATCTCTCCGGCGGATACAGTTTTTATCAGGTCGTAACACAAGAGCGGCAGACAGCGCGGAGCGCCTATCCCTGCGGAATGGAGAAGCTATGAGTGAGAATTTATTTGGCTTGACGGTTGCGGCAGATAAAGGCTTAGATGATTTGCAGTGCCAGCGCCTTTTAAGCGAAAATCGCAGGTATCAGGAAGTCATGCTGCAATACCGATGTGCGCTGAAAGCACTGGAAAGCAGGTTGGAAATTCTAAACGAAGAGTTTTCATTGCAGCATGATCGCAATCCGATAGAAAGTATAAAAAGCCGCTTGAAGTCGCCGTCCAGCATTATGAATAAGATGCAGAAACGCGGACTTCCTCTGGATTTTCCGACCATGCAGACAAATATCATGGATATTGCCGGTGTGCGGGTGATCTGCTCTTTCGAGGAGGATGTGTTCTTTTTGGCAAAGTGCTAAAAAAAACAGTCTGACATTGAAATCATCACAGAGAAAGATTATATTTCACACCCTAAGCCAAATGGCTATCGCAGTCTGCACCTGACGATCCGGCTGCCGGTATTCTTTGCGGAAAAAGTGATCCATGTGCCGGTGGAGATACAACTCCGTACAATCGCGATGGACTTCTGGGCAAGCCTTGAGCATACCATCCGCTATAAGAAAAACCTGCCGATAAATGCTGAAGTCGAAACTGAACTGAAAGAGTGCGCCGATTCCAGCAGAGAATGGGACGGTAAGATGGAACATTTATTGCATATCATAACATAATGTGTCGAATATAAAATGAAAAGCACGCACTTTGGTGCTTGCCTTGGACTTGCCAGGGACCGCCTTATCCGCCTTGGGTGGGCGACCCCTGCGAGCCCCAACCAATTTCTCCGCTTTCTGGTTTTCAGGCATAGTCTTTTCTGCTTTCGGCGGACTGCCACGGCACAGCTTTTTCGGCTCCTATATTGTAAGGAACATGGCTTTTCGCTGAATGGAAAGCGAAGCTGACCCGGGCTGGAGCGGTCTGTGTTAAAACGATATATTTTTTTGGAAATTATCTTGACAAAATTTATCAAGATTGATATGATGGCATTAACAAGCAAGCGAAAAGAGGATGTGGAGCATGATCATCACCAAAGAGACGGACTACGCACTGCGCATTTTGCGGGTGCTGCTGGACGGGGAGAAGCATTCGGTGGCCGAGATGTCGGAAACGGAGCTGATCCCCAATCAGTTTGCCTATCAAATCCTGCGCAAGCTCTCTGCCGGTAATTTGGTGCGGGTAAGGCGCGGCGCCCTTGGGGGCTGCGAACTGTCCGGCGATCTGGATGCGACCTCCCTCTACGATCTCATGGAGGTCATGGGGGAGCGGGGCGTCCTATGCACCTGCATGGAGCCGGGATATGTATGCCGCTGGCAGGACGAGCACGGGAGGTGCGCCATCCACTGTCAAATGGCGGTCTTGCAGCAAAAGCAGGACGAGGCGTTCCGCGCCGTGAGCCTGCGCAGGCTGCTGACCGGAAGATCCGCTCCCTAAGAAATAAGCGAGCTGTAAAATTTTAAGAGGAGGTAACCTGTATGCTATTTCAAACCACGGCGGCGCACGAAGAGCTGCGCGCGAAGATCCGGAGCTTTGCGGAGGAGGAGATCAAGCCCCTCGCATTTCTGATGGACCAGAACAATGAGTTTCCCGAGGAGGCTGTCAAGAAGCTGGGTAAGCTGGGCTGGATGGGCATTCCTTACCCCAAGGAGTACGGCGGCGCCGGTCTTGATGCCTTAAGCTACGCCATCGCGGTGGAGGAGCTGGCCCGTGTGGACGGCGGCGCGGGCGTGATCCTTTCCGCCCATGTCTCCCTCGGCTCGTGGCCCATTTTCGCCTACGGCACCGAGGAGCAGAAGAAGAAATATCTGATCCCGCTGGCCAAGGGCGAGAAAATCGGCGCCTTCGGCCTGACGGAGCCCAACGCCGGCTCCGATGCCGGCGGCACGGAGACCACCGCGCTGGACAAGGGGGATTACTACCTCCTTAACGGCGGCAAGATCTTCATCACCAACGCTCCCAAGGCGGACACCTATGTGGTTTTCGCCGTCACCACTCCGGACATCGGCACCCGGGGCATCTCCGCCTTCATCGTGGAGAAGGGCTGGAAGGGCTTTGAGTTCGGCGATCACTATGACAAGATGGGTATTCGCTCCTCCTCCACAGCGGAGCTGATCTTCAACGATGTAAAGGTCCCCAAGGAAAATCTGCTGGGCAAGGAGGGGGACGGCTTTAAGATCGCCATGTCCACGCTGGACGGCGGACGCATTGGCATCGCCGCCCAGGCGCTGGGCATCGCTCAGGGCGCGTTTGAACAGGCCTTGAGCTATTCCAAGGAGCGCATCCAGTTCGGTAAGCCTATCGCGGCCCAGCAGAGCATCGCCTTCAAGCTGGCGGATATGGCCACCAAGCTGCGCTGCGCCCGGTTCCTTATCTACTCCGCGGCGGAGCTGAAGGAGCAGCACGCGCCTTACGGCATGGAGTCCGCCATGGCGAAGATGTACGCCTCGGACATCGCGCTGGAGGTCACCAACGATGCCTTGCAGATCCACGGCGGCAGCGGCTTCCTCAAGGGCATGGAGGTAGAGCGGGCCTACCGTGACGCCAAGATTACCACCATCTACGAGGGCACCAACGAGATCCAGCGGGTGGTCATCGCCTCCCATCTGGTGGGCAGGCTGGGCAAGAGCTCCGGCGGCGAGAGCCGTTCGGCGGCCAAGAAACCCGCGCCCATCACCGGCATTCGCAAAAAGACCATCTTCCGGGAGGGGGATGCTGCCCAGCAGGTGGCCGACCTTGTAGCGGCGCTGAAGAAGGATGGTCACGACTTCTCCGTGGGCATCCCCATGGATACGCCGATTCCGCAGGCGGAGCGCGTGGTCTCCGCGGGCAAGGGCATCGGAGAGAAAAAGAACATGAAGCTGGTAGAGACGCTGGCCAAGGCCGCCGGCGCAGCCATCGGTTCCTCCCGCCCCGTGGCGGAGACCCTCAAGTATCTGCCCCTGAACCGCTATGTGGGTATGTCCGGTCAGAAGTTCACCGGTAACCTCTACATTGCCTGCGGCATCTCCGGCGCGACCCAGCACCTCAAGGGTATCAAGGACGCCTCCACCATCGTGGCCATCAATAAAAACGGCAACGCCCCCATTTTTAAGAACTGCGACTACGGCATCGTGGGCGATGTGGCGGAGATCCTGCCTCTGCTGGCCGCCGCGCTGGACAGCGGAGAGAAGCAGCCCGCGCCGCCCATGGTGAAGATGAAGCGGCCCACGCCGCCGAAGCCCACCCCCATCGGCGACCGCTATGTCTGCGGCGGCTGCGGTTACGAGTATGTGCCGGAGCTGGGCGACGAGGACAGCGAAATCGCGCCCGGTACGCTCTTTGAGCAGCTTCCCGCCGAGTGGGTGTGCCCCGAGTGCGCGGAGGCGAAGGATCAATTTATAAAGGCTTGAGCCGTGAAGGAGGTAAGATAAGATGTATTGCGTGCGTAAAGTAACAAATGATCTCTATTGGGTAGGCGCCAACGACCATCGCCTGGCCTTGTTTGAAAACTGCTTTCCCATTCCCCGGGGCGTAAGCTACAACGCTTACTGCCTGTTGGACGAAAAGACGGTGCTTTTTGACACGGTGGACTGGTCTGCCTGCCGCCAGCTTTTGGAAAATTTAGAATATGTGCTGAACGGCCGCGAGCTGGACTACCTGCTGGTCAACCATCTGGAGCCGGATCACGCCGCCTGCATCGAGGAGATCCTGCTGCGCCATCCCAAGGTGAAGCTGATCTCCAACGAGAAGGCCTTCATGCTCATGCGTCAGTTCGGCTTCCATGTGGACGGGCATGAGTGCATCGAGGTGAAGGAGGGCGATACCTTCTCCTTCGGTAAGCACACCGTCACCTTTGTGGGTGCGCCTATGGTCCACTGGCCGGAGGCCATGGTGACCCTCGACGTTACCGACGGCGTCCTCTTTTCCGCCGACGCTTTCGGCACCTTCGGCGCGCTGGACGGCAAGCTGTTTGCCGATGAGGTGGACTTCGAGCGGGACTGGCTGGACGACGCCCGCCGCTACCTCACTAACATCGTGGGCAAGTACGGCCCCCACATCCAGCTCCTGCTGAAAAAGGCCGGCGGCGTTTTGGATCAGATCAAGTATATCTGCCCGCTCCACGGCCCCGTGTGGCGCAAGGATCTGGGCTGGTTCATCGAAAAGTACGACACCTGGAGCCGCTATGCCCCTGAAACCCAGGGCGTGCTCATCGTCTACGCCTCCATGTACGGCAACACGGAGAACGCGGCGCAGGCTCTGGCGGCGTCGCTCTGCGACAAGGGCATGAGCAAGGTGGCGATGTACGATGTGTCCTCCACCCATGTCTCCCAGCTGATCTCCGAGGCCTTCAAGTACAGTCACATCGTTCTGGCCTCCGTGACCTACAACCTCGGCATCTACCCCGCCATGCACGACTTCCTCATGGACATGAAGGCGCTGAATCTGCAAAACCGCACCTTTGCCATCATTGAAAACGGCTCGTGGGCGGTGAAGTCCGGCGACCTCATGCAGAAATTCGTCAACGACGAGCTTAAAAACATGACGGTGCTCAACGAGCGGCTCAGCCTCGCATCGTCCATGGGCGCGGACAAGCGCACCGAGCTGGAAGCGCTGGCGGACGCCATTCTGGAATCTATGAAGTAACTGGCAGGAAAGCCAAAACCAAGACAACAGACAACAAACAGCCCCGCCGCGTCGGCTGCAGAAAAACCGGCTTTCAAAAACAGAGCGGGCAAGCGTGATACTGCGCTTGCCCGCTCTTTGCCCAAAAGGACATGAGAAGTGACCGGAGAAGATGAGAGGATCGAAATGGAGATCAGAAAACGAAACGGGAAGTCTGTTCCTTTTCAACAGGAGAAAATTTTCAACGCCATGAAAAAAGCGTTTGATGGACAGGGAAGGGAGATTGGGGGCGGAGAACTGGAGGAGATCCTCGCCGCCGTTCTCGACAATCTCTCCGTCACAGTACCGCTCACCGTGGAACGTGTGCAGGACGAGGTGGAGCGGACGCTCATGGAGCGCGGACACTATGAGGTGGCCAAGGCGTACATCCTCTATCGCGAAAAGCGGTCTGCGCTGCGCCGCGTCCGGCATACCATCGCGCAGACGGTGGGGGATAACTCGCTTGACGAGGTGCTGCGCCGTATCCAGATGGATTTTACCGAGGAAATCTACTCCCTCGCGGCGCTTCAAATGAAGTTTGAGAGCTTCTGTCGCCCGGGCATGACGGAGGATGAGAGGGCTGAGGCACTGACCAAGGCAGCGGTAGAGCTGACTACGGCAGAGGCACCCAAGTGGGAGTTCATCGCGGCGCGGCTTCTGAACCACTCCTTTCGCTGTCGCAACGCACAGGAATGGGAGGGGCGCGGCGTCGGCGACCTCTATGGCAGGCTTCGCTATCTGACGGATAAGGGACTCTACGGTGACTATATTCTTGCCCACTATACCCACGAGGAGATCGCCATGGCGGAGGACTTTCTCTGCCCGGAACGGGACGAGCTGTTCACCTACTCCGGCCTTGACCTGCTGCTCAAACGCTATGTGATCCAGTCACGCAGCCGCGTGCCGCTGGAAACACCGCAGGAGATGTTTTTGGGTATCGCGCTGCATCTTGCTATGAACGAAGGCTCTGACCGCATGGGGTGGGTAAAACGCTTTTACGATATGCTCAGCCGTATGGAGGTCACGATGGCGACACCTACCATGTCCAACGCACGAAAGCCCTACCATCAGCTTTCAAGCTGCTTTGTGGACACTGTGCCGGACAGTCTGGACGGCATCTACCGCTCGCTGGACAACTTCGCAAAGGTCTCTAAATTCGGCGGTGGAATGGGGATGTACTTCGGTAAGGTGCGCGCTGCAGGCAGCACCATCCGCGGCTTTCAAGGGGCGGCGGGCGGTGTTATCCGCTGGATCCGGTTGGTCAACGACACCGCCGTGGCGGTGGATCAGTTGGGGATGCGGCAGGGCGCTGCGGCGGTTTACTTAGACGCATGGCACCGGGATCTGCCGGAATTCCTTCAACTGCGCACTAACAACGGCGACGACCGCATGAAGGCGCATGATGTGTTTCCCGCCGTGTGCTATCCGGATCTCTTCTGGCGACTGGCGGAGGAGAACATAGACGCGCCGTGGCATCTCATGTGTCCGCATGAGATCCTCACGGTCAAGGGCTACGCACTGGAGGATTACTGGGGTACAGAATGGGAGAAGCGGTATCTGGACTGCGTCAATGACCCGCGCATCGAAAAGCGCAGCGTCACCGTCAAGGACATCGTGCGGCTGGTGCTTCGCTCGGCAGTGGAGACCGGCACGCCCTTCGCCTTCAACCGCGACAGCGTAAATCGTATGAACCCAAACGGCCACACGGGAATGATCTATTGCTCCAATCTCTGCACGGAGATCGCGCAGAACATGGCGCCCATCGAGCATATCAGCACTGAGGTGCACACGGAGAACGGCGACACAGTGGTGGTGACGGCCACACGCCCAGGTGAGTTTGTGGTCTGCAACCTGGCGAGTCTGTCTCTCGGTAATCTGCCGGTGGAGGATGAGGCCTATATGGAACGCACGGTGGAAACGGCCATCCGCGCACTGGATAATGTGATCGACCTCAACTTCTACCCGTTGGAATACGCGCGGCTTACCAATCAGAAGTACCGCAGCATCGGCCTGGGCGTCAGCGGCTACCACCACATGCTGGCAAAGCGCGGCATCCGTTGGGAGAGCGATGAGCACCTTGCCTTCACCGACGCGGTGTTCGAGCATATCAACTACGCCGCCGTCAAGGCGGACACAGCACTGGCACGGGAAAAGGGCCGCTACGCGCTCTTTGAGGGCAGCGACTGGCAGACAGGCGCGTATTTTGAAAAGCGAGGTTATACCTCAGAAAAGTGGCGGGCGCTTGCGGAAACGGTGGCGGTGCAGGGAATGCGCAACGCCTATCTGCTGGCTGTCGCACCCACTTCCAGCACATCCATCCTCTCCGGCACGTCGGCGGGCATCGATCCAATTATGAAGAAATTCTTTTTAGAGGAAAAAAAGGGCAGCATGCTGCCCCGCGTTGCTCCGGAGCTTTCTATGGATACATGGTGGTACTATAAGGCGGCGCATCTGATCGACCAAAGCTGGTCGGTGCGCGCCGCGGGCCTTCGCCAGAGACATATTGACCAGGCGCAGAGCATGAATCTCTATATCACCAATGACTATTCCATGCGTCAGGTGCTCAGACTGTATTTGGAGGCGTGGAGGGCCGGCGTCAAGACCATTTATTATGTCCGCAGCAAGGCCCTTGAGGTCGAGGCCTGTGAAAGCTGCTCGTCATAAGGAGGATAGCATGATGGAACTGAAGAAAAAGCCCCTCTTTAACCCGGAGGGCGACCCTGATGTGCGCCTGCGGCGCATGATCGGCGGCAATACCACCAACCTCAACGACTTCAACAATATGAAGTACGCTTGGGTCAGCGACTGGTACCGGCAGGCCATGAACAACTTTTGGATCCCTGAGGAGATCAATCTCTCGCAGGATGTGAAGGACTATCCCCGCCTGCTGTCAGCCGAGCGCAGCGCCTACGATAAAATTCTGAGTTTTCTTGTCTTTTTGGATTCCATTCAGACAGCGAACCTGCCTAATATCGGCGCCTACATTACCGCCAACGAGGTCAATCTCTGCCTGTCCATTCAGGCGTTTCAGGAGTGTGTCCACTCACAGAGCTACAGCTATATGCTCGACACCATCTGTTCCCCCGTGGAGCGCAATGACATCCTCTACCAATGGAAAACGGACGAGCATCTGCTGCGCCGCAACACCTTCATTGGGGACTGCTACAACGAGTTTCAGGAGCGGAAGGATGCTCCCACGCTGCTGCGCGTGATGATGGCGAACTATATTTTGGAGGGCATCTATTTTTACAGCGGCTTTATGTTCTTCTACAATCTCTCCCGAAACGGGAAGATGCCCGGCTCGGCGCAGGAGATCCGCTACATCAACCGCGATGAGAACACGCACTTGTGGCTGTTCCGCAATATCATCACGGAGCTGCAAAAGGAGCAGCCGGAGTTGTTCACCGCCGAGAGTGTACAAGCGCTGCGCGAGATGATGCGTGAGGGCGTGGAGCAGGAGATCGCATGGGGGCATTATGTGATCGGCGACGACATCCCGGGGTTGAACCGGCAGATGATCAGCGATTACATCCGCTATCTCGGCAATCTTCGCTGGACGAGCCTTGGCTATCCGGCATTGTATCCGGGCTTTGAGAGCGAACCGGAGAGCATGGAATGGGTCAGCCAGTACGCTGACGCCAATATGGTCAAGACCGATTTCTTTGAGGCACGCAGTACCGCCTACGCCAAGAGCACCGCACTGATAGACGATTTATAAGAAAACCAAAGACATCAGAATAGGAGGTATTTTTTATATGGATATCCGAACGGTAACAGATGCCATCCGCTATGTAGGGGTGGATGATAACACATTGGCACTCTTTGAAAACCAGTACCCCGTCCAGCCTATGGGAGTGAGCTACAACTCCTATGTCATTCTGGACGAGAAAATCGCCGTGATGGACAGCGTGGACGCACGGGCGGCGGAGGAATGGCTTTCCAATGTAGCGCAGGTGTTGGGGGGGCGCAATCCCGATTATCTTGTGGTCACACACATGGAGCCGGATCATTCCGGCAGTCTCATGCGGATAGCGCAAGAGTACCCGGAGATGAAGATCGTGGGAAACGCGAAAACATTTACCCTGATCAAGCAGTTCTTTGGCACGGGTGCATTGTCGGAAGACCGTATGCTGGAGGTTGGCGAGGGCAGCACGATCTCTCTGGGCTCACACCGGCTGCGCTTCCTGCTGGCACCGATGGTACACTGGCCGGAGGTGATGACGGCGTATGAGGAAACGGAAAAAATCCTGTTCTCGGCGGATGCCTTCGGACGCTTTGGCTCACTGGAACGGACTGCCCGTGCCCCCTGGGTGCCGCAGGCCCGACGGTATTATTACAATATTATCGGGAAATATGGCACACAGGTGCAGGCTCTGCTGAAAAAGACCTCCGCGCTGGAGATCCAAACGATCTGCCCGCTCCATGGTCCCGTGCTTACAGAAGGGCTGGAGGAGTGTCTGCGGCTCTATGATCTCTGGTCACAATGGGAACCAGAAGAATCGGAGAGCATACTGATTGCCCACGCATCCATCCATGGAAATACTGCCCATGCGGCGAAGACCCTCAAGGGTAAATTAGAGAAAAAAGGCGTGCAGGTCAGCATATGTGATCTCACTGTGACAGATCTTTCCTACGCTGTTGCCAGTGCGTTCTACTGCGGGAAACTGGTGTTGGCCTGCTCCACTTATGACGGAGGCCTGTTCCCGCCCATGAAGGCCTTTTTGGATCATTTACAGACAAAGGGATTCCGAAACCGCCGGATCGGCCTCATGGAAAACGGCTCATGGGCCCCTGCTGCCGCGCGGCTGATGCGCGCCGAGTTGGAAAAGATGAAGGAACTCCGACTGTGTGAAACAGAGGTATCGCTGCGCGGCGCACTGAACCAAACCAGCGAAGCGCAGATGGACGCTCTTGTGGCGGAGCTCTGCGCGGAATAAGCTGCAACAAACCGCAGCTATTCTCGTACAGATGATGGTCTTACTCATCTGCTTTATGTCCCAAGGGCAGAGTACCGTCATCTCAGGTTGAGGTCACGATGTGGTGTGGGGAGAGACCGGAGTCTTGAGAATACCCAAACAAAAGAAAGGAGCTGACAGATATGGCAGCTATGAATATGAATCAGGAGCAGTTTGAGCAGGCGACCCGGGGCGAAAAGCCCGTTTTGGTGGATTTCTGGGCGCCCTGGTGCGGCTATTGCCGGAGGATCGGCCCTGCGTATGAGAAGATTGGAGAGGAATACGCGGACAGCCTCGTTGTCAGCAAGATCAATATTGACGAGGAGCCGCGGCTGGCGGGGGCCGAGGGGATCGAGGTCATCCCAACTCTGGTGCTGTACCGGAACGGAAAGGCCGTGGATTCCATCACCGCGCCCGGCTCAAAGGCAGAGATCGACCGCTTCATTCAGGAAGCCTTGGCGAAATAACGGAGGGTTCAGATATGAACAACAATCATGTTTATGATATGCTCGTGGTGGGCGGCGGCCCGGGCGGCTACACCGCCGCCCTGTACGCGGCCCGGTCGGGGCTGGACACCGTCGTGCTGGAAAAGCTGTCTGCTGGCGGGCAGATGGCCCTGACCGAGCAGATCGACAACTACCCCGGCTTTGAGAACGGGATCGACGGCTTCTCTCTGGCGGAGAAGATGCAAAAGCAGGCGGAGCGTTTTGGGGCACGCAGCGAATACGCGGAAGTTCTCCGCATGGATCTGACGGCGGTTCCCAAGCTCGTGGAGACCAGCGAGGGGATCTTCCGGGGGAAAACCGTGGTGCTGGCCACCGGCGCAGACCCCAGAACGCTGGGCGTTGCCGGAGAGACGGAGCTGTTGGGCCGGGGCGTGGCCTACTGTGCCGCCTGCGATGGGATGTTTTACAAGGACAAAACGGTGGTCGTGGTGGGCGGCGGCAATTCCGCCGCGGCAGATGCCCTCCTTCTCAGCCGCGTGGCGAAAAAGGTGATCCTCGTCCACCGCAGAGACACCCTGCGGGCCACCAAGATCTATCACGAGCCACTGGAACAGGCCGAAAATGTGGAATTCCGCTGGAACAGCACCGTTTCCGCGCTGATTTCCGGGGTCAGGCTGACCGGCGTACGCCTGCGGGACACCGTCACCGGTGAGGAAAGCGTGGTGGACTGCGACGGCGTATTTGTCAGCGTGGGCCGACAGCCCGCCACGGCGCTGGCGGTGGGTCAACTGGCGCTGGACGGCGGCGGCTATATCGTGGCCGGAGAGACCACGGAAACCAGTATTCCCGGCGTTTACGCCGTGGGAGACGTGCGGACGAAGCCCCTCCGTCAGGTGGTCACCGCCGTGGCGGACGGCGCGATGGCAGTCCACATGGCGGAGAAATATATCGCGGAAAACCGATAAGGGAGGTAGATTGAAAAAGCCATGTTTAAGGTCAGGCCGGATACGACCGCAGTGGGGATGCCGACATATCTGCAAGGCAAACTGTCAGAGTGATGGTAGATAAGATAACCCATGTAAGATCGGGAGATATGTTGTCTCTCCATATCCAGTCCACGCAACAGTGAGCAACTGAACACAAAACACAGCCACAGATGTACTCTGCGGCTGTGCTTTTATGCATAGTATACCGCGTGACAAGCGGTTTTACTGTGACGGCGTCACATAATTTGAGAAAATCGGCGCGTCGCTGCTCCGGTTGTACGATTATGATTGCCGCTCCCAGCCTTGGAGATTTGCCGCGAAAATGTGAGCAGAAAAAAGTCATGACTTAATCACCGCGGGGGCTTGTATATCACCCGAAAGGTATAGCTATAAAGAAGTACTGTAACGAATTGTTCCTAAAAATGTGGAAATAGAAAAGAAAAGCGGTATGAAAAATGAATCCCAATACGGTCTGCTGCTCTTGCAGTATCTGTATGAGCATACGGATGATCAGCATCCGGCTTCCGTAGCGGATATTCTTGCCTTCTGGCGGGAACATGGCATTCAGGCAGGGCGCAAGAGCGTATATTCCGCTATTGAAGTCTTGCAAAGTAACGGCATGGACATCGTCTGTGTCAAAAGCACCCAGAACCGATACTTCGTAGGAGAACGGTTATTTGAACTGCCGGAGTTAAAATTGCTGGTGGACGCGGTGGAATTCTCCCGCTTCATTACGGCCCCAAAAAGCGAACGGCTTATTGAAAAGCTGGGTAAGCTCACCAGTGAATCTCATGCCCGCCAGTTGGATCGGCATATCTATATGGAAGGTACCGCCAAACCGGAGAATGAGTGTATTTATTACAGCGTGGATGAGATCCATAACGCCATTCAGGAAAAACGGCCGATCACTTTCCAGTATTACGAATACACACCGCAAAAAGAAAAGATACTTGGACGCGGTGAAGGCTTAGGCTCCTTGAGCTCTGCAAAGCTTTTGGAGTTCAAACAGAAAATACCCACAGCCAAAGCGGCTGTGGGTATGATCAAATCAGATTGTACGAGCTGACGCTGTCCTGCCGATCTCTACAGACCGTAGCTGCTTCTTCCATCTGCAAAACCCCGACGCTCCGTGGCTGACGGGGTTATCCGCACTTGCCAATACGCCCAAAGGGGGCTCCTTAACGCGCAGAAGGAAAGGGACGGTCAGTCTCCGGCGTTTTGAGAAGGAAATGGCTTTTGTGAAAGTCGAGCAGGCCCTCATCCCGCATTTTTCCAAGCTCCACAGACAGCCCGCTGCGCTCCACGCCGAGATAATCCGCAAGCTGCTGGCGGGAGAATGGAATGTCGAATTCATAGCCACCCCGGCGCTGCGCCTCGGCGGAAAAATAGGACATCAGCTTTGCCCGCGTTGTGCGCTGGCCCATGTGGGTGAGCTTTTCGTTGAGCCGCAGGTTCTTCTCTGCCAGTTCGCCCAACAGGTTGCGGATGATTCGGTTATGATGGGAGCAGGCGGAGGGGCACATGCTCAAAACGCGCTTTATATGCAAAAACATCACCGTCACTGCGCTCTCCGCTTCCACGCTCACATTGAGAACCGCTCCCGGCGCGCAGGCGAACACCTCCGCGAAGGTCTGCCCCGGTCCGGACTTGGAGAGGATGTTGCGGTTCCCCCAGATGTCCTCCTGTACAATAAGAGCGCTGCCTGCCAGCACAAGCCCCACTTCATCCACCGCGTCTCCGGCGCGGAGCAGGCGGGAGCCTTTGGGAAAGGCATCGATCCTCGCACCAAGGCAGGAGAGCATGGCGGCAAGCTCCTCGTCGGAAATACCGGAGAAAAGCGCCGCCGTATGGAGCACCGGGAAAAATTCTTTCATAAATAATCCTCTTTCGTTGAAAATTCAACAGACTTGCTGATTTAATTTTAGTATAATCAAGCCACAAAAGCAAGGAGGCATTGCAATGAAACGACGGATCATCAAGATCGACGAAAATAAATGCAACGGCTGCGCCGAGGCGTGTCATGAGGGTGCCATCGCCATGGTGGACGGCAAGGCGCGGCTCATGCGGGACGATTACTGCGACGGGCTGGGGGACTGCCTGCCTACCTGCCCAACCGGGGCCATCACCTTTGTAGAGCGGGAGGCGGCGGCCTATGACGAGCAGGCCGTCATGGAAAATAAGCAGCGGAAAATGCGGAAAGAGGGCATGACCC
>OGSS01000892.1_pt1 | contig 24317 bp, 22 predicted proteins | sample 1553591 | NCBI WGS metagenome assembly OGSS01 (sample SAMEA2580061, study PRJEB22360) | human gut metagenome | biome: human gut; feature: human-associated habitat; material: faeces | place: Denmark | collected 2008/2010
GTCAAGAAGGTATTCGCCATGGTGCCGCCCGCCACCGAAGGCCAGTTCGGGCCGGATATCACCATGGCCAGCTGGCGGACCGCCCTGAAAAAGACAGGCTTCGCCGACATGGTGGAGGTGGGCCTTGGCGGCGATATGACCGCTGCCTACGAGGCCGACGAGTGGATGGAGGCTTACAAGGAAGGAAAGAAGCTGACCACCTCCTGCTGCCCTGCTTTCGCGAACATGATCAAGAAGCATTTCCCCATGCTGTTGGACAACATGTCCACCACCGTGTCCCCCATGTGCGCGGTGTCCCGCCTGTTAAAGGCCATGGACCCGGAGACCATCACCGTGTTCATCGGCCCGTGTATCGCCAAGAAGAGCGAAGCCCTGGACCTGAACGTGAAGGACAACGCGGACTATGTGCTGAATCTGGAGGAAGTGAACGCCATGATGAAGGCCAAGGGCGTGGAGCTTGAGCCGGAGCCCAACGGATACCAGGAGAGCTCCGTGTTCGGCAAACGCTTCGGCAACGGCGGCGGCGTGACGAACGCGGTGCTGGAGTGTATGCAGGAAGCGGGCGAGAGCACCGACGGCATCAAGGTAGCCAGGTGCAACGGCGCGGTGGAGTGCAAAAAGGCCCTGCTTATGCTGCGGGTGGGCAAGCTGCCCGAGGACTTCGTGGAGGGTATGGCCTGCGTGGGCGGCTGCGTGGGCGGCCCCAGCCGCCATAAGACCGAGGTGGAGGCCAAAAAGGCCAGAGACCAGCTGATTGGTTCTGCTGAGGAAAGACATGTGCTGGAAAATTTGAAGAAGTATCCGATGGATGCGTTTTCGATGCATCGGCATTAAGCTACGGTAGTTTAGATGCCACTTGTGGTTTTTGAAGAGAAATGGTGGATAAAACCACAAGATATAGCGGTTTTTAAGGGGAAAATGAGTGAATTTGCGGCCTGAAAATGGGTGCTTTTCAGGGCGTGAGAAATAGATGCCTTGGCCCTGGGAGATAGATGCTCCCGGGGCCTTTTGGAAATCGTCGAATTATTTTATATTTTACTGCGTAATTATTAAAGCTGTTGAATCATAGAGTTTATTTCTATGAGGCAATGGCTTTTTAATATATTGTTCGTTTTCAGTTTTAACTATATCATAATAAGAAATTAGTATTGGATTTCATGGTCATATAGCAATAGAATACAAATGAAAATGCAAAGGATAAAATATGATAACCAATTTGGAAAAGTTATAATGAGCGGACAGGGAGAAAATATGAGAGCGTTATGGAAGCTATTTCTTGTTTTTATGAAAATAGGCGGCTTAACATTTGGTGGAGGATATGCAATGCTTCCTATGCTGCAGAGGGAAATAGTCGAAAGATATCAATGGGCTACAGAAGAGGAACTGGCAGACTACTATGCAATCGGACAATGCACGCCAGGCATTATTACTGTGAATACAGCAACTTTTATTGGCTACCGACGTGCCGGTGTTGTGGGAGGGATGATTGCTACGTTGGGGGTGATAGTTCCTTCTTTAGTTATTGTTACGATGATTGCAGCATTTTTGATAAACTTTGCAGAATTGCCAGTGGTTCAGTATGCATTTGAGGGAATAAGGGTATGTGTTTGTGTCTTGATTTTACAGGCGGTTCGGAAAATGTGGAAAAGTGCAGTTATAGACAAAGCATCCTTCTTGATTTTTGGATTGGTATTCTTGGCATCTGCCGGCTTTTCTATATTGGGATATTTAGATATAAAAACAGTCTCACCTTCTCCAGTTGTATACGTGATTATTGCAGGAATGGCAGGAATCGTATTATGCAGAAGAAAAGGAAAGAGAGTGAGCGGTAAATGATACTAATACGGTTATTTTATGAATTCTTTAGAGCAGGGCTTTTTTCAATTGGAGGAGGGCTTGCAACCTTACCATTTTTACAGGAAATCAGTCAAAGGACAAACTGGTTTACTACCCAGGACCTTTTAAATTTAATTGCTGTTTCAGAATCAACACCAGGGCCAATTGGCGTTAATGCTGCAACTTATGCAGGATTCCGTACAGAAGGTGTCATTGGTGGGATAACAGCCACATTGGGGTTAGTAGCTCCATCCATCATAATAATCATTCTTGTATCTAAAATTTTGGAGCGGTTTAAAATGTGTGTACTGGTGCAGAATATTTTTTATGGATTACGGCCAGCATCAACGGGGCTGATAGCATCAGCAGGTTTCACGGTAATGCTTTCAACATTAGTAAAGGCCACTGCAATGACACATATGTCTGCTAAAACATTTAACTGGTTTGGAATTTTTATGGCGGTCATTCTATACTGGCTGATTCAAAAATACAGGAAACATCCATTTTTCTATATTGCATTGTCAGCGGCTGCCGGAATACTGGCCGGAGGTATGCATGTTATTTAAACAAAGAGGGATTGAGATATGCAAGAAAAACTTCCCAATGTGTATGAAATCACTTTATCCAGCAAATTTACCGGTATGAGCCAGACGAAGGTATTTCTCATTCCAGGAAAAAAGGGTGAGAGAAGCTTGATGATTGATGCTGGTTTCAGAAATGCGGATAGCCGTATAATATTAGATAATGCATTAAAGACAGTGGGAATCCACTGTAGCAACCTGGACATTTTTATTTCACATAAACATTCAGATCATTGTGGACAAGCAAAGTATTTTGCAGATAAGGGTGCTAATGTTTTTATGAGCCCACATGAGGAAACACATGCATATAATTGTATGTGCTGCAATGTTCACGGGCAGGCAGTGGACGAGTTGGAACAGGTTCTGAATTATATGGGAATTACAATCAATAAGCAGCCAGAGTTATGGAACCTCTATCATGACTTTAACAACAAAGCATCTGAAGAAAAGAACTGGCTTCTAATGACAGATGATTTTCCTTATTATAAAACATACGAGGGTCAATTATTTAGTTATGGAGATTATGTATTAAAGGTAATAAGTCTTAAAGGCCATACAATGGGACAGATTGGCCTCTTTGACTCGGAGCATGGTATCCTGTTTTGTGCGGATCAGATGATGAAAGGTATGGCGCCCTTTATTGGGACATCGTACCCAAATGAACATCTTCTGAGTAGTTACCTGGATTCATTGGAATGGATTAGGATGCATAGCGGCTGCTGCCTGATTATACCATCCCATGGAAGAGAAATCGCAGATGTGGCATGGACGGTGGATTGGATTAGAAGGTCCTATATGGAGAAAATACAGCGTATAATAGAGATTCTGGAAAATGCAAAAGGTAAGATGACAGTGAAAGATATTACATATCAGTTTTCAGGTATGAATCAGGTACCGAAAAATGACAGGGAATTTATACGTCTGCGGACTGCAATGGCAGTGGTATTCTCTTGTCTGGAATACCTAAATGACCAAGGACGAGTGCTGCGTTTGGATGAAAATAAAATTCTATATTGGACGAAAATATAAATCTCCTGGTATTGCAACCGGGAGATTTTGTTGTATAAAGGTGTGTTATCAGCTTAGGTTATATCATAATAAAACTTTAGTATTGGATTTTGAATACACGGTGGAATAAAATTTTATTAGTCCTTTACAGAAACATGAGGATGGCCAAATTCCATCCGTGCCAGCCGGATTAGATTCTGCGTACCTGAAGACATAGTCCTGTTTTCATTCCATATAAGTTTTGTCTGTATGGTAGGAAGGTTACTAACCGGAAGTTTGACAATATTATTATCTGTTCCAATCAGATTGTCAAATAGAAATGTGGCTGCGGTGTTATGTTCAACAAGTTGCTGGATTGTTGCAATCTGATTTGTATTGATAATGATATTGGGCGTCAGGTTCAAAAGTTTATATCGCAGGCACAGATAATTAGTGAGAAAAGAATCTTCCGCCAGCATGGCCAAAGGTATCTCCGTCAGCGAAGATAATTCTATGGAAGAATTCACAGCAAGAGGATGATCAATGGATACATAGAAAAAAATGTCCAGGGAACATAAATCACAGGAACCAAAGGATGCGGGGAGAGGACCGTCACAGGAAATAATGGCGGCATCCAGCGTTCCGTCCAGCACCATGGCCTTATTAGTGAGGGTACCATTTTCCATCATCTTAAGCCGGGTATTCGGAAAACTGGAACGGTAAGCTTGTAGTAGATGAGGAAAAATCAGGCTGGCCAGCATGGGCGGCACCCCCAGCTTTACATCCTGATTGGCTTTTCCAAGAGCGTTCATACGGGTTGTTAACTGGTCTGCCTGTTCTAATAGCCGTTCTGTCTCCTGAAGGAAAAATTCTCCTTCTTCTGTTAGTACGAGTCCTTTGCTTAGACGGTAAAACAGTGAAACACCAAATTCTTCCTCCAACTCTTTGATTGTGTTGGACAGGCTGGGCTGTGAGACATGAAGTTCGTTGGATGCACGCGTAATATTATTATATTTACATATTGTCTGGAAATATCGCAATTGCGTCAGCTTCAATTTCGGATTCCTCCTCTTCAATAAAGTAACTGAAAAATCTGTAATAGGACTATTATAAAGCAAATTATGTGTATATTCAAGAAATAAGAGAAAAGGATGTGAAAAAATGAGAAGTGATTATGTGAAAAAGGGGATGCAGCAGGCACCGCATCGTTCACTGTTTTATGCTTTGGGACTGACGCCAGAAGAATTGGACAGGCCCTTGGTTGGAATTGTCAATTCACAAAATGGAATTGTGCCCGGTCATATGTACCTGGATAAAATTGTGGATGCAGTGAAGATAGGAGTAAGCATGGCCGGGGGAACACCCATTGAATTTCCGGCCATCGCAGTATGTGATGGAATTGCGATGGGACATCAGGGAATGAAATACTCGCTGGTAACCAGGGAATTGATTGCGGATTCAACAGAAGCAATGGCTTTGGCCCATCAGTTTGATGCACTGGTAATGGTTCCGAACTGTGATAAAAATGTACCAGGCCTTTTGATGGCTGCGGCAAGGCTTAATCTGCCAACAATTTTCATCAGCGGCGGCCCTATGCTGGCAGGAAAGGTATATGGAGAGAAAAAAAGTTTATCAAGCATCTTCCAGGCGGCCGGCGCATATGCAGCTGGGAAATTAGATGACAAGGACATGGATGAATATGAAAAGAATATTTGTCCGACGTGTGGGTCCTGTGCAGGGATGTATACAGCAAATTCCATGAACTGTCTTACAGAAGCGTTAGGAATGGGACTTCCTGGGAATGGGACTGTTCCGGCCGTTTATTCTGAACGGGTCCGTCTGGCTAAATATGCAGGCATGAGAATCATGGAGTTATATCGGAACCAGGTTTGTGCCAGGGATATCATGACGAAGGATGCATTCCTTAATGCATTGGCGGTAGATATGGCATTGGGATGTTCAACTAACAGTATGCTGCACCTTCCGGCAATTGCGCATGAAGCAGGTGTAGATTTTGACTTGGGGCTTGTCAATCGGGTGAGCAGCATCGTACCTAATATCTGCCATCTGGCTCCGGCGGGAAATCATTTTATTGAAGAGTTAAATGAGGCTGGCGGGATTCCTGCTGTTATGAATGAACTTTCAAAGAAAGGTCTTATAAACGAAGAGACAATAACGGTAACAGGTTTGACTGTGGGGCAGAATATTGAAGGTGTTGTAAATAAGAATACGGAGGTAATTCGTCCTATTGATAACCCATACAGCCAAACAGGAGGGATTGCTGTACTTTATGGTAATATTGCGCCTGATTCATGTGTTGTAAAGCAATCAGCTGTTGTGCCAGAGATGCTTGTGCATGAAGGTCCAGCTAGGGTGTTTGACTGTGAGGACGATGCAATTGAAGCGATAAAGGGCGGAAGAATCATACCGGGGGATGTTGTTGTCATCCGCTACGAAGGTCCAAAAGGCGGACCGGGGATGAGGGAAATGCTTAATCCCACCTCTGCCATTGTAGGTATGGGGTTGGGGGCGAGTGTGGCACTGATAACGGACGGAAGATTTTCTGGCGCATCCAGCGGAGCTGCGATTGGACATGTATCTCCAGAGGCCGCGGTAGGTGGTCCAATTGCCTTGATTAAGGAGGGGGATATTATTTCTATTAATATTCCAGAGCATTCCATTCATCTCAAAGTATCGGATCAGGAGATGGAAAAGAGGAAAAAGGATTGGAAACCAAGAACACCGCGCATAACAACTGGATATCTTGTCAGGTATGCGGACCATGTGACTTCAGGCAATAGAGGCGCAATTCTGACCATAAAATAATTTGATGGGAAGAAAAGGGATAAACCGATATCATTTTGATATTTATTATCAAAATGATATCAAATAAAGCGCATTTATTATCAAAATGATACTGGCGGGTCGTAGCATATTGATTTTTTTAAGAGTTTAATAATGGCATAGAAATTGCTTGATATATAAGTGGATCAAGCGATAATGCTGATATAAATTATTATGGAGGGGGTAACAAAAAATGGATACAAAGGAAGCTTGTTTTAGCCCATCAATGGAGTGCAGGGGGCCTGTTTGGGAATTGCAGAAATACCATGGAATAAATGGGCCAGGTTTTATTTCCCGTTGCTTTGCATGTGGTATCTTGCAGCAATAGGATTCCTGTTCTTGGCACAGGCAATCCATTTGGGACCATTTTAATAAACGAAAAACGGAAAGAGGAAAAAACAATGAGTAGTTTTCAAACAGCGTTAAGTGCTGTATTACCTATGTTTATCATGCTGACATTGGGATGTTTTTTACGGAAGATTAATATGGTGGATGAACATACGCTGAATAAGATGAATAAGCTGTGTTTTAAAACATTTCTTGCCATCTCACTATACTACAATATTTATAAAGCGGATATCAGGGAAGTATTTAACGGGAAACTGATTGTGTATGCTGTAATCACGCAGATTGTGATTTTGGGTATTTCATTGCTTGCGGCATTTCCAACAGAAAAAACAAAAAAAAGGCGTGGGGCATTGGCCCATGGAATATTTCACACGAATTTTGTCATATTCGGAACACTCATTGGGACAGCTCTGTGTGGCGAGGGCAATATTGGTGCAATCTCTTTGCTGATTGCTATTATAGTCCCTGTTCAAAACATAATTTCTGTTATTTTACTGGAATTATTCAGGGAGGGAGGTAAAATTGAATTTAAAAAAGTATTCGGAGGAGTGGTGACGAATCCCTACGTTATTGCGGCCCTGGCAGGTTTCCTGACGCAGTTGCTACATATACAGTATCCAGACATGCTCGCCAATGTATTCCGGGACTTAGGACGATGTGGTACGCCGGTTGCGTTAATTGTCATGGGAGGACTGTTTAACTTCGGAGCAGTAAAAAGTAATTTAAAAAGTATAGCAGTTGGTATTTTATTCAGACTTCTAATTGTGCCGGCTATTCTTGTTTCAGTCACTGTATGGCTTGGATTCCGTGGGGCAGATTTTATTGGCTTGATGTGTATTTTTATTGCGCCCTGTGCAACCACATCGTTTAATTTGGCCAGTGCTATGGATTCTGATGCAGATTTGGCGGCTCAACTGGTTGTATTTACGTCTATATGCTCTCTGGGCACCATTTTTATGTGGATTTTTGTGCTGAGCCAGATGGGGATTTTTTAATAGCTGACAGGGGGCAAAATAAGTGTCAGGGTAGAACATCGGTCCTTGACATAAGGCTAATCCACCGTTACCATGGGGTTATACCATAGCGTTTGTTTCAGCGAAAATGGGGGAACGGCATGAAACGTATATTAATGAAGATGCAGGAAACTGCCCAACGTTATGTTGAAATCCTGGCAGAAATCCTAAAGATTGATGTAACGATGATTGATGCGGATTGTATCCGTATTGCTGGCAGCGGCCGGATGCGCAGCCGGATTGGGGATATGTCATCCTATGGATATGTGGTTAAGTCGGCTATCGAACACAATGAGCTGACTATCATGGATGATCCGAAGAAATCCGGTATCTGCCGGGTCTGTCCCAAACGCGATTCCTGTGATAATATCTGCGAAGTTTGGCTTCCGCTATGCCTGGATGAGGAAGTGATTGGGGTATTAGGATTCGTATGTTTTGAGGAGGGACAAAAGCAGCACTTTTTTGCAAATAAGGAAGTATTTATTAGATTCCTGAATCAGTTCGGTGAGCTTCTTGTATCAAAAGCTAAGGATATCCGGAATGAAGGAAGGAATCAGAATGTAATCCTTTTACTGGAGAATATCCTTAACAGAGTTGACAGCGGTGTCCTGGTCATGGATCAGAACCTTAAGATATCCAGAATAAACAGGGAAGGTAAGAAGCTGCTGTTCATACAGGAACTGAATCACAAATTACCATCTATCTCATTTCATGAAACTGGAAACCGGATACAAGATTTGATGGAATACAGCCTCCAAATTGGAGGAATCACGTATCTGCTGGCCGGCAAGTTTTATGATCTGGATATGGAGGAATACCGGAAATTATTTGTGTTTCAGAAAGCAGATTTAACCCGGGACGAGAATAACGGAGCAGAAATCCGGGTAAAACCAAGGGAGTTAAACCGTATATTGGGTATATCACCATCGATTGTTTCTATCAGGGAGAAGATTCAGATTGTGGCGCCATCAGTCTCTAATGTTCTTATAACAGGGGAAAGTGGTACGGGAAAGGAACTGGTAGCTGTGGCGCTTCATGGAGAGAGCGACCGCTCCAATTATCCCTTTGTTGCAATCAACTGTGCGTCCATACCGGAGAATCTTTTGGAGAGTGAATTGTTTGGATATGTGAAGGGGGCATTCACGGGCGCTGATGCAAAAGGCCGGGTTGGCCTGTTCGAGGCAGCTAACGGCGGTACTGTTTTTTTAGATGAGATTGGGGATATGCCTTTGTATCTTCAAGTGAAGCTTCTGCGTGTCCTTGAAAACAGAGAGATTACCAGGCTGGGCAGTAACCAGTCAATAAAGATTGATGTACGTCTGGTTGCCGCAACGAACAAAGATATAGAGTCTATGATAAAAACTGGAGAGTTCAGAGAGGATTTATATTACCGGTTGAATGTGATTCCCATGACACTTTCTCCGCTCCGGGAGAGAAAAGAGGATATACGTGTAATTGCTACCAGTTTCATTGAACGTTACAGTGCGGTGCTCAATAAAATGGTGAGAGGCATCGGAGAGGACTTCTGGAGCTGTCTGGAGCGTTATGAGTGGCCAGGAAATATCCGGGAGTTACAGAATACCATTGAATATGTGATGAATATGATGCCCTATAGTGGAATGCTTGAGAGCAGTCTTCTTCCCCTCAAGTTTTTCCAGACAAACGGGACCATACGTGCAGAAGAGGCCATAGAAGACTTGAATCTGGAGAACATGGAACGCCAGATGATTAAACGGGCACTTACAATTTATGGGGCTTCTCCGGAAGCCAAAAAAATGATAGCAGGGAAATTAGGAATCGGTATTGCAACATTATATAGAAAAATAAAAGCATATCAACTTTAAGTTTGATTCTATTGTAAGGCTGTCTTTTAGAGATGGCCTTTTTTAGTGGAAATACATAAATCAGGCATAGAAAAAAGCTATTTCATAATAAAGTTTCCGTATTTTACTTGTAAGAGAGCTGGAAATATAATGAAATTATCAAAAAACAAGGAGATGGTCATATGAGTTTTCAAGCCGAATTGGAGTGGGATACGGGTAAGCAGATTAAACGCCAGAAGCAGACTGCGGCAGATGCGATTACTAAAGGTAAGATATTTCAGCCGTCCGATGCAAAAAGACTTCTGGAGGCGGTTATACGCCCAGGCGATATTGTGGCAATCGAGGGAGACAATCAGAAGCAGGCAGTGGAATTATCAAAGGCACTTGCTACTGTGGAGCCGGACATGGTTTATGACCTGCATATTGTCATGTCCTGTCCGCAGATGGAGGAACATCTGGATATCTTTGAGAAAGGAATTGCCAAAACACTGGATTTTTCCTTTTCTGGGAATGCAGCCAAGCGAATACCGGAAATGCTGCGGGCAGGAACCCTGCAGATCGGAGCGATTCATACATATTTGGAACTGTTTGGCAGGATGTTTACGGATCTCATTCCCAATGTGTGCTTGTGTGTGGCGGAGGAAGCTGATTTGGAGGGGAATCTATACACCGGTGATAATACGGAGGAGACGCCGACTATCATTGAAGCTACGGCATTTAAAGATGGGATTGTGATTGTTCAGGTAAACCGGATTGTGGATAAGGTTACAAGAGTGGATATTCCGGGACAGTGGGTGGATTATGTAATGCAGTCAGTAGAACCATGTTCCATAGAACCTCTCATGACCAGAGACCCAAAATATATTAAAGATGTACATGTTTTGCAGGGAATGATGGCAATTAAAGGGGTATATGCCAGACATAAGGTGACCTGTATGAACCATGGAATCGGATTTAATACAGCGGCCATTGAACTGCTTCTTCCTACTTATGGAGAGGAACTGGGACTGAAGAATCAGATTTGCCGTAACTGGGTGTCCAATCCTATACCAGCAATGATACCCGCCATTGAAAGTGGATGGGTAAAAAGTGTGGTTGCGTTTGGAAGTGAACTGGGAATGGAAGATTATGTAGCTGCCAGGCCGGATGTCTTTTTCACAGGCACGGATGGAAGTCTCCGCTCTAACCGTTGTTATGCACAGGTTTCAGGTCTTTACAGCATTGATATGTTCACTGGTTCAACGCTTCAGATGGATAAAGACGGAAATTCTTCAACCGTAACGAAAGAGCGTATCACAGGGTTTGGCGGAGCACCAAATATGGGGAGCAATCCATTGGGCCGGCGGCATTCATCATCCGCATGGGATTCCATGCGTTTGGACAGGGAGAATCCCTTATCCAGAGGAAGAAAACTGGTAACACAGATTGTACGTACGACAACCAAGGCAGGTCCTTCCTTTGTGGATGAACTGGATGCAGTTGAGGTGGGTAAAATGGCAGGTTTTCCTGAAGCCCCGGTTATGATTTATGGGGACGATGTGACGCACCTGATAACAGAAATAGGATTGGGATACGTCTATATGGGCAGGGACCAGAAAGAACGCCGGGAAATCATTGCAGCTGTAGCAGGTGATACGCCGGTGGGACATACCATAACAGACAAGAGAATCAGCGAACTACGTTCAGAAGGAAAGGTAATGTTCCCGGAGGACCTGGGGATTGACCGTTCAGAGGCTACCCGAGAACGCCTGGCGGCTAAAAACATGAAAGAAATCACAGAGTGGTCACATGGACTTTATAAAGCCCCGGCAAAGTTTAAAGATTGGTAATGGTATACGTGAACAGGTGTCTCGAAGAGAGTCTGTTGACCGTAAAAGTATAAAGATGGGAGGAAATCATCATGGAGAAAGAGGAATTGAATTATGAACGTTACATGAAGGATATGGTAGAGAGGGGACGGATTGCCCAGGCCATAGCCAGGCACTATGATCAGGAACGTGTGGATGAACTGTGTGAAGCAGTATCTTTTGCCGCAGTGAATGAGGAATTTAGAAGGGAAGCTGCACAGATGCTGCTGGATGAGTCCCACATGGGAAACTTTGAGGACAAATTTAATAAAATCCGCAATAAGGCCATGGGGGTATACCGCGATATGAAGGGCGAAAAGTCCGTTGGAATTATCGAAACGGATACGGAAAAGAATCTGGTTACCTATATAAAACCAATGGGTGTGGTAGGGGCTATTCTTCCGGTTACAAATGGAGAAGCTACCCCGATTGTTAAATCATTATGGGCGCTTAAAAGCCGCAATGCCATCATCTTTTCCCCAGGCAGAGCAGGCAAGAAGACGGCGATGTATGTGGTTGATTATATACGCAGAGTATTAAAAAAGTTTGACGCACCGGAAGACCTGGTACAGTGTATTGAACCGGATTTTGTTGGCAGGGAATCCGCCGGCTTTATGATGAAGATGTGTGATTTTGTCGTGGCAACCGGAGGAAGCGGCCTTGTCCGTTCCGCCTATTCATCAGGAACGCCTGCTATTGGAGTGGGGGCGGGAAATGCTACCACATATATTGATACCACTGCAGATCTGGAGGATGCAGCCCGTAAAATCCGAATTTCGCAGACTTTTGATTACTCTACCAGCTGCTCTTCAGAAAATAATGCAGTAGTAGATGAAAACGTCTATGAGGCTTTTTTAAATGCATGTAAGGATGAAGGAGCTGTCATCATACATAACGGAAGCCCGGAAAAGGAGCGCTTACTAAAAACACTGTGGCCGGAATGGCCTGAAAACCATAAGATCAGCCGCAACGTAGCTGCACGCAGTATTTCTGTTATTTTGAAAGCCGCAGAGATTGAAGCTCCGGAACATGTTTCATTTGCAGTTGTGGAAGAAGCGGATGGACTGGGAGAAGGGTATCCTTTTACAGGAGAGAAGCTGTGTCCTGTATTGACGGTTGTGAAAGCAAAGGATTTTGAAGATGGTCTTGATAAGATTGAGGAAATCCTTAATTATTCCGGAAACGGGCATAGTTGTGGCATCCATACAAAGGATGATAAAAAAGTAGACAAAATGGCAGAACGCATGAATGTGGCCCGCATTCTGGTAAACCAGCCCCAGGCACTTGGCAATGCAGGCGCCTACTTTAATGGTCTTCCAATTACCATGTCACTGGGGTGCGCAACCTGGGGCGGGAACAGTACCTGCCGCAATGTCACCTGGAGGGATATAACTAATACCACGACTGTTTCACGTCCTGTGGAGGAAATCATACCTACAGAGGAAACACTTTATTCTGAAAGAATCAGGAACATGACATTTGAAAGAGAAGGAAGGTAAAAGCCAATGAAAATTGTCATTTTGGACGGATATACCGAGAATCCAGGAGATTTGGACTGGAAGGGACTGGAGGAGTTAGGGAAATTGACTGTATATGACAGGACACCATGTGAGGATGATGAAGAAATTGGACGCAGGATTGGCAGCGCAGAGGCAGTATACACAAATAAGACACCAATCAGCGCCAATGTACTCAAGGCGTGTCCTCGCCTCAAATTCATAGGAGTGCTGGCAACCGGATATAATGTTGTGGACATTGATGCAGCCAGGAAACAGGGGGTAACAGTGGCTAATGTGCCCACATATGGTACAAATGCGGTGGGACAGTTTGCCATAGCGTTGCTTCTGGAAATATGCCATCACATCGGTCATCACAACCAGGCTGTACACGATGGTAAATGGGAGTCCAATCCGGACTGGTGTTTTTGGGATTACCCGTTAATTGAATTGGCGGATAAGACCATAGGCATTATTGGATTCGGACGTATTGGACAGGCTACAGGCAGGATGGCAAAAGCATTTGGAATGCGTGTTCTTGCCAATGACAGTTATCCGAATGAGACAGGGAAGGCATTAGCAGAGTATGTGGACAGGGAGACACTGCTCCGGGAGTCCGATGTAATTGCACTTCATTGTCCACTGTTTCCGGACACGAAAGGAATCATCAATAAAGAGAATATTGCAAAGATGAAGGATGGGGTTATCATCATCAACAACAGCCGCGGTCCATTGATTGTAGAGGAAGATTTGGCTGAAGCGCTAAACAGCGGGAAGGTATATGCTGCTGGTCTGGATGTGGTTTCCACAGAGCCGATTAAAGGTGATAATCCTCTGCTGGCGGCAAAAAACTGTTTTATCACGCCTCACATCAGCTGGGCACCGAGAGAGAGCCGTAAACGGCTTATGGATGTAGCAGTCGGCAATTTGAGAAACTTTATTCACGGAGAACCTTCCAATGTTGTAAATTAAGGTATTATATTGGAACTTGTAAATCATATATAGCGAGGACAATGAAATGAAAGACAGTATACATAAATATTTTAAGGTAGGGACAATCCAGTGGATGACCCATCCGCCGGTATCATATCCGCTTCTTGATTCGGTAAAACAACTATGTTGCGATGCATATTTTACAGCATTGGAGATTACTCACATTGATGACCTGGAAACAAGGGAACGAGTAAGGAAAATGTTGGAACAGAGCCATATGAAGGTGTGCTATGGTGCGCAGCCACGTCTGCTGGGAGCCGGTCTGAACCCCAATGATCTGGATGAAGAAGGAAGAAAGAAAGCAGAGTCCATACTGAAGGATTCCCTGGATGAAGCCAAATACATGGGCGCTTCAGGGATTGCATTTCTGGCAGGAAAATGGGAACCGGAAACAAGAGAACAGGCTTACATGCAGCTTCTGAAGACCACCAGGGCCGTATGCGATTATGCGGCAGCCAAGGGCATGATGGTGGAACTGGAGGTGTTTGATTTTGACATGGATAAGGCAGCGCTCATTGGGCCGGCTCCTTATGCTGCCAGATTTGCTGCCGACATGCGTACAACGCATCACAATTTCGGTCTGTTGGTTGATTTATCCCACTTTCCAACCACCTATGAGACGTCCCAATTCGTAATCCGGACATTGCGTCCTTATATCACACATCTCCACATCGGTAATGCGGTTGTAAAGGAAGGAATGGAAGTGTATGGCGATCAGCATCCAAGATTTGGTTTCCCCGGAAGCGCCAATGATACGGAGCAGTTAAGAGATTTCTTTACTGTCCTGAAAGAGGAGGGATTTTTCAACCCGGAGCATCCATATGTGCTTTCTTTGGAAGTAAAACCATGGGGAGAAGAAGATGGTGATTTAATCCTTGCTAATACCAAGCGGGTTATTAACCGGGCATGGGCATTGGTAGAAGACTGACCGTAAGTTGATTTAAACACCCAGGGGTATTACATCTGTGTTCAGTAAACAGGTGTTAATGCCCCTTTTACTGTATTTGTGTAATATGGGACCGATTCACGCTTTGGCTGGATTGCCGGATATCAATATGATATAAATTATCAAAACGAGATGAAAATAGAATGTCTGAATATCAAAATGATAAGAGGTAAGCAAAGCGGATTCAATCCAGCGGGGTGCAAGGGATGGAAACCGTTCAAATTCAAGGGATTTTATGAATTTATGTCTACAATAAAAGTTGGCACAAAAATTGCTTTATATAATAGTACCGCGGATAAAAAAGAAGGAGGTTACAGAGGTGGCATATTATCATCATTTGAAGGTATTGAAAAACGATAATTTGTCAAAGGGAAAGGGACCTGAGTTTTTAGATGCAGAACATACAAAAGCAGCCCGTCACTTACATCGTTCGGTGACAGCATATCAGGAAACACCTTTGGTTTCATTGGACGCCCTGGCTAAGAGGCTTGGGGTAAAAGGAATTTATGTGAAGGATGAGTCCTATCGGTTTGGATTAAATGCATTTAAAGGATTAGGAGGCATCTATGCGTTGGTATGTGTGATTTGTGAGAAATTAGGACTGGATATTAATACGGTTGATTTCTCCGACCTTCAGGAACCATCGGTCCGGGAAGCTATTTCTGATATGATTTTTGTGACGGCAACGGATGGGAATCATGGGAAGGGTATTGCGTGGGCGGCCGGACAATTGGGATGCAAAGCATATGTTTATATGCCAAAAGGGTCATCTAAACATCGTGCCCAGGCAATCAGAAATGCCGGAAAAGCTGAAGTGACAATCACGGACATGGGCTATGATGATACGGTCCGTTATGCCCATCAGATGAGTGAAGAAAACGGCTGGACATTGATTCAGGATACATCGTGGCCTGGATATGAAACGGTTCCAAAGTGGATTATACAGGGTTATACAACAATGGCATATGAAGCGGTCTGTCAGCTGGAGTCATACGGAATTAAGGCGCCCACACATTTATTCCTGCAGGCAGGCGTTGGAGCGATGGCAGGAGGAATAACTGGATTCATGGTTAATTATTTTGAAAATCAACGTCCAGTCATTGTAATTGCAGAACCTGATCAGGTGGCGTGTATCTTTGAGTCTGCCAGACAGGAAGATGGAGGCCCTCATGAAGCTGTAGGAAATGGAGAGACCATCATGGCAGGATTAAATTGCGGAGAACCATGTACGGTTACATGGCCCATTTTACGGGACTATGCCAATTTCTATGCATCCTGTCCGGATTATGTGGCAGCCAGGGGGATGCGGCAGTATGCTGCTCCCTACGGCGATGATAAGAAGATAATATCAGGTGAATCGGGAGCAGTAACAATAGGGTTGCTGGCTATGTTGATGGAAAGCTGGGAGCTGGAAGAAGAAAAGAAAATGCTGGGGCTGAATGAGGAGTCGGTTATTCTCTTGTTTAATACTGAAGGAGATACGGATCCTGATTCCTACCACAGAATCGTATATGATGGAGCATATGCCACTCCATAGAAAGGGAGAGAAATGAGGGTTCCCTATCAGACAATGTATGATGCTTTCTGTGTTATACTTATAAAAAAAGGATACGATGTTAAGGAAGCAGCCCTGTCAGCGGAATTATTTGTAAATGCGAGCCGTGATGGTGTTTATACCCATGGTTTGAATCGTTTTGTCAAATTCATAGATTCTATTAATCTGGGGTTAGTTGATATTCATGCTAAGCCAGAGCTTAAGGAATCAATAGGAATCATAGAACGCTATAATGGACATAGAGGGGCAGGTAATCTCAATGCGCATTATTGTATGTCCAGAGCGATTGAATTAGCCAAGTTACATGCTTTAGGATGTACTGCATTGGCCAATACCAATCACTGGATGCGTCCAGGCAATTATGGGCTCATGGCTGTAGAGCAAAATTGCATAGGCATTCTCTGGACAAACACCTCGCCTAATATGCCGCCATGGGGAGGAAAAGATGCAATACTTGGAAACAATCCTGTAGTGCTGGCAGTCCCGCATAAAAATACGCCGGTAATTGTGGATATAGCTATGTCCATGTTTTCAAATGGAAAGCTGGAGACATATGCCCGTTCAGGAAAAGAATTACCTGTAGCAGGAGGATATGATGAGACAAAGCATTTAACGAAAAATGCTTCAGATATTCTGAAATCAAAGCAAAGTTTGCCAATAGGATACTGGAAGGGGTCAGGCCTATCCTTGGCATTGGATTTAATAGCTGCTACAGTCTCTGGTGGCTATACAACCAGAATGATCAGAGAACTTTCGGCAGAAACAGGATTGTCACAGATTTTCCTGGCAATTGATTTAGATTCCTTTCCTGACAGGGACCTGCTTCTTCAGAATATTGATGATACATTAACAGATTTAAAGAGATGTGCTCCATTAAATGAAGCAGACTGCGTACGTTTTCCTGGTGAAAATATGATGAAGATCAGAGCGGAAAATATGGAGAAGGGAATACCTGTAGAAGAGTCAATTTGGAATCGTGTATTGGAATTATTATAAATGTATTCAGGAGGGTAATATGGCAGAACAAGAGAAGAAAGTTCCCAGTTTTGGGTATGCATTATTTGTAACAATTATATCGTTTTCTATTATCATGATACCGGCAGTTTTCCTTGGTGCAAAAACACAGCCATTATTTTTGATATCGTGGATTATAACAATCCCATTTTGTATGAAGCTTGGATACACCTATAAGGAATTGCAGCAGGGAATTTTCCATTACTGTGCAAAATCTCTGGTACCCATGACGATTGTTCTTTGTGTGGGTGCGTTAATTGGAACATGGAACGCCTGCGGAACCGTACCGTTGATTACAAAACTGGGACTGCTTACAATTAATCCTAAATTTTTCCTGGTTATGAGTTTTGTAATCTGTATTATATTTTCTTTGTTTACAGGCACATCCTTTGGCACCTGCGGTACAGCAGGCGTTGCCCTGATGGGCGTAGGTCTGTCAATGGGGCTTAATCCGCTTGTAATTGCGTCCTCTATTATAGGCGGCGCGTATTTTGGAGATGCTATTTCACCACTGTCAGACAGTACCAATGTGGCAGCCGGTTCTGTGGGGGTGGATTTGTTTGAAAGCATCAAATATCAGGCAATCACTACATTGCCTGCCGCTGTTATCTGCGCTGTCATCTTCTTTTTCTGGGGACTGAATATTGATACCAGCAGTGTGGATTTAAGCAGCATAGGAGAGGTAATCTCCGGTATTGAGGCAAATTACAAATTAGGGCTTGTTCCATTAATTCCAATGGGTGTTGTACTGGTTATGTTGTTATTTAAAGTGCCATCCATTCCCTCCATCCTGTGTGGAAGTATTTCGGGATTTTTGGTAGCCTGGCTTTATCAGGGACAAAGCTTTACAAGTGTAACCATGAGTATGTGGAGCGGTTATGTCCTGGAGTCCGATAATGCATTTATAGCAAAGATTTTCAGCAGAGGCGGCATTACCAGTATGTCTGGTACAGCATTCCTGTTCATATTTGCATTTGGACTTTTTGGAATATTGAGTACGGCCGGAATTATTGACAAAGTTGTGGAACCGTTGATGAAGAAAGTAAATTCAAGGCTGGGTGGAACCATCTGTACGATTATACTGGGATTCGTTTCTAATATTACATCCGCATCCGGCAATTTCTCATTTGTATTTACAGGAAATCTTATGACACCTGTATATGAGCAAAAACATTTGAATAAGTGGGATTTGACAAGAGCCATGTCCGTTGGTTGTCTTTTAAGCGGCCTGCTGGTTCCATGGAATTCAAATCCGCTTACAGTGACCGGATTCTTAGGAGTTGACTCCACGCAGATGCTTCCCTATCTGTTTACACCTTTAGTAACCGCAGCTGTATTAATTGTTGTAGAAATAACAGGAATTGACAAGAAATTCTCAAAAAAGGCCAGAGGCGCAGAAGATTAAATTAAAGAAAAGGAGAGAGAATATGAATCAGTATTATAATGAAATCAGCAAATTTATTGATGCCCACAAAGAAGAGATGGTGGAAAAGTGGAAAACACTGGTAAATATGGAGGGCCACTATGACGAAAAAGAGAATGTGGAAAGAGCGACCAAGTGGCTGAAGAATGAGTTCGAGCAGGAAGGATTCCAGTGCCATATACATGAAGTAATGAAAGAAAGAGCGGGAATTCTGGTTGGAATTCTGGGAGCGGACCGTCCAGGAAAGCCTGTGATTTTCTCCGGACACATTGATACAGTCCATCGCAGTGGATCCTTTGGAAAAGAGAATCCCTTTGAAATCAGGGATGGAAAGGCGTACGGCCCTGGCGTTCTGGACATGAAAGGCGGAATCATTATTTCATTGTATGTGGTAAAGGCACTGAACCATCTGGGGTATAATGAGCATCCTATTAAAATTCTCTATGCAGGAGAAGAAGAGTCCGATCATATTGGAAACGATGCAGATATTTTTTACACGGAAGAGAGCAAGGGTGCGCTGTGTGCTTTCAACATGGAAACCGGGCATATTGAAAACCGTTTATGTGTTGGCCGAAAGACGCAGTATACCATCCATGCTAAGGTTCATGGACTTGGCGGACACGCCGGCAATGAATTTACAAAAGGAAAGAATGCTGTACATGAAGCTATTTTCAAAGCCGCAGAATTGACGAAGCTGACCGACCTTGACAGAGGGACTACCGTAACTGTCAGCGTAATTAACAGCGGCACCAATACCAATACTACTTCTATTCCAGATTTGAGCGAGTTTGCAGTGGATATCCGTGTTTTTTCAGATGACATCGGAAAAAAGGTTCTGGAGAATGTGGATAAAATTATGAAGATGGTGTTTGTAGAAGGAACCACCACAGAGTATTATGTGGATCTGGCTAAGCTTCATCCCTTCGAACCAAACCCGGAGATTATGCGGTTATTCAGCTTGATTAATCAGGTGGCTACGGAGAATGGTTTTGAGGAATTTGGCCAGATTCAGTTAGGCGGTGCATCAGATGCTGGAGCAATTGCAGCAGCAGGAATCCCTGTGATTTGTTCTTGCGGACCTATAGGAGAATTTAATCATAATATACGTGAATATGCCGTGGTTAATTCCCTGTTTGAGCGTACAAAGATATATGCATTAACTGTAACTGAAATAGATAAATTATAAGGATACAATATAATGATGGTTTATATATTATTAAGACAGATTCTAATCATGGCATTATTAATGGCTGTTGGAGTTGCGCTTATGAAAAAGCGGATACTGTCAGAGCAGGGCTGCAAAGACCTGGGAGCTGTATTATTAAATATGGTTATTCCATGTGTTATTCTGAAGTCCTATATGATTGACTTTTCATATGAAAAGTTAAGAGAACTTGGTGTGTCGGCCGCTTTGTCGCTATTGTCGTTGGTGTTGGCCATGGCTATATCATGGCTGTTTTTTGGAAAAAGAAGGGGCATACAAAATTTTGCTTCAGCATTTGGAAATGCAGGATTCATTGGTATTCCGTTAACACAGGCTGTGTTTGGCGAGGAGGCGGTATTTTATGTGGCTGCTTATGTGGCCTTTCTGAATCTGTTCCAGTGGACCTATGGCCTCTACATCATGACCGGTGATAAAGAAGTGATACATATTGCTGCCATATTAAAAAACCCTGTATTCATCAGTATTGGTTTAGGTGTGATAATGTTTCTGCTGCCTGTATCCATACCTGCCATCTTGGTGAAAACAGTTGGATATATAGCTGACATGAATACGCCATTGGCTATGATTATATTAGGCAGCTACCTGGTTAAGACTGACTTTAGAAGCATCTTTTTGTCAAAGGATATCTATGTGTGTGTACTGCTTAGGCTGTTAATTATTCCCTTGGCTACGTTAGGGCTGTTCAGGGCTCTGCCAGTAGATAATATAGTAATCATCATGGTAGTATTAATAGCCGCATCCACATCTGTTGGTGGCAATATAGCAATATTTGCTCAACAATACGACAAAGACTATGTTTTATCTGTACGGACTGTATGTCTGAGTACCTTATTGTCAATTGTTACAATCCCTGCATTTTTTTGTGCGGTACAGATAGCTTTTTCAAAATGAGGAAGTGGCAATAAAAAAAAGGAGCAATGATTTATGTGTAAAAGTGATCAGACTAATTTGATAAAAAAAGTATATACATCGGCTGCACCAGCTGCAATTGGTCCATACTCCCAGGCTATCATCGCAGGTAATATGCTGTATGCATCTGGCCAAATTCCGGTGAATCCCGAGACGGGAGAAGTAGCTGGGAATAATATTGTAGAACAGACAACGCAGGTTATGGAAAATATATCGGCGGTTCTTAGCGAGGCAAAGGTTAAATTTGAAAATGTGGTTAAAACCACCTGCTTTTTAAATGATATGTCGGATTTTGGCGCATTTAATTCTGTTTACGAGAAATATTTTGCAGGAAAGCCAGCCCGCTCATGTGTTGCAGTAAAAGGTTTACCCAAATCAGTACTTGTGGAAGTAGAGTTTACCGCTATCTGTGAGTAGCATCCCCCAATAGGCATTATATCGAAATGCCTAAGTTCCCTCCCGTTGTATGAGTTTATACATGGGAGGGATTTGTTGTTTTTGTTTGTAAGCCGTGAAACACAGAAAAGAGGGAAAAGAATATGAAAGTTAAAATATTAGAATTGTTGGAAGGCGCGAAAAGGGCAGAGGGAATTACTGTTATCATAGATGTTTTTCGTGCCTTTTCTTTGGAATGTTATTTATATTCATTAGGAGCGGCCGGTATCTACCCAGTAGGTGATCTCCAGGATGCCAGGAATTTAAAACTTAAATTTCCTGATTATATTTTAGTAGGAGAACGGGGAGGAAAAAAATGTGAAGGATTCGATTACGGTAATTCTCCAGCACAAATACAAGATATTAATTTTACCGGAAAACATATAATACATACGACCAGTGCAGGAACCCAGGGAATAGTTAACGCAGTTAATGCGGATGAAGTTTTAACCGGAAGCCTGGTAAATGCACAGGCGATTGCTGAATATATTAGAAAGAGGCAGCCGGAAACCGTGTCCTTGGTTGCAATGGGTAAGGGTGGTATATACACGGCGAAGGAAGATATTCTTTGTGCTAATTATATTAAGGACCTCCTGCTGCAAAGAGAACATGATATTGATGCGGACATAAAACAGTTGCGGATAAATGGAGCAGAACATTTTTTTGATGATAAAACACAAGAGATTTACCCCAAAGAAGATTTTGAGCTTTGTACAAAAACCAATTATTTTCCTTTTGTGATAAAGATCGATAAAAATGAAGATGGTAAATTAATTAGTAAAATGATTAAGATATAAGTATTATATTTGATTTTCTAAATATTAATATAGCTCCTATCACTTCTATTAATTAAAATCAGTATCACCGATGAAAATTATTTTATTGTAGTGGATTTATATTGAAATGCGATAAAACTAGAATGTGAAGCTTTGTAAGCCATTGTGAAGGAATTGAACATGTCATGAAAAATATTGAATTTGGGCCCATATTGGAGGGCAAAGGTATAACTATATGGAATAAAATAATTTAAAGGTTGTTCGCTGTTTTGAAGTAGACGGGTTCCCCGTTGGATTTGTGAGCAGGTTATGATTTTTTTTGGGTGGTGGTGGCATGGGTCGCCTGACAGGTGGCCGGATTTTACTGGACTTCACGTAAATATAAGCGAAATGATACTTGTTAAGGTGCCCCCTGTAGGTGGTTCTGACGTTTTTCGCCATGATTTTTATAACATCTCTGGATATGGACTTTCATCCGGATATCCTATATGGTGTTGGCGGAAGGAGGCACGGCTCATGAAACAGACCATAAGTTGAATGAGCAGATGGATCGGTGGATGAGATGATTCATGATATGTGATAGTATATTTATAGGATGGCCGTCATGTTATGTGACGGCTTTCAGAGTACGGGCCTTAGCCTGTTGAGTATGTCGGTGTTTTTCGTGTTCCAAAAAATGAAGACATGTGAAACTAAAAACCACCCGCTATACGGGTGTGAGTCAAGATGTTATACAAAATCACCTTTCCGATTTATGATAGAGGTGTTCAAGCCGTTATCAAAGAAAAGAAAGGTGACTTATATGGTGAAGAAATCCAATGATTTAGCACATACAAAATGGATGTGTAAATATCATATCGTCTTTACCCTAAGTATAGATGAAAAATTATTTATAATCAATATTAAAGAGGGTTTGTGGGATATATTAAAGCAACTATACAGCTATAAAGGGGTAGAAATATTAGAGGGAAAATGAATACCAGATCATGTACATATTCTGGTGATAATCCTGCCTAAGTATAGTGTATCCAGCTTTATGGGCTATTCTAAAGTATAAGTTTGGAAACAGACACTTTTGACCAGAGGGATATTACGTAAGTACAGTAGGTCTAAATGAAGATACTATACGAAAATATATTCAAGAACAAGATTGCGAATATAGTGCTTAATATAATGGGAAGGAAAATTTACAGAAGATTACAAGAATAAGGGCGAGGGATCTTATAAGATTTCTAGGCATTGTAACGCACTGTAAGCCGCCGTGTTGGCTTATAAAGGGAAGAGTGGGATAGAAGGCATAGCACAGGAAATTCGGAAAATTCGGCCCAATATGAAAAATACTACTTTTGAATAAGGCCCCCGATATCTATACGTCTCATTCAAAGCCGTAAATCACGCAGTCTCGCCCGTTCGATTTATGTGCAGGTTAAAGGGAGGTGCACCTAAAGGCGCCCCTCCCGGCCACAAACGCCCGCATTGCGGGCGTTTTTCTGATTCCACGAAGGTGCACCTGTTTGGAGCCTTGGTCACCTGACAGGTGGTCGGTTTTTGCTGGAGACCGCGCAAGTACAAGGAAAATGGCGTATTTATAGGTGCACCCTGTAGGTGGTTCTGACGTATTTGGAGTAGAATCTTTATGACATGTGGATATGGACTTCCGCCGGGATATTCGATATGGTGTTGGCGGAAGGAGGAGTGTCCATGAAGAAAACTACGAGGGAACAATGTGAGGAAGTCATAGCAGCCAGGGTAGAATGGCTGGTAACCCGATGGCAGGAAGAAAAGACACAGGAAGAAAAGAAAGCAGACCACAAGCTGAACGAACGGATGGACCATTGGATGAAGGAAATTACCAAGGAGCAGAGGGATGCCATAGAGGATTGTATTGATGACATGCTGGATGGAACTGGGATGTGTCAGCTGTATCTATATGAGGAAGGGGTGAAGGATGGGATACGGTTGATGAAGATGATTCGGGATATGTGATAGTATGTTTTGAGGGCAGCCGTCATATTATGTGGCGGCTTTTTGTTTGTTTAGAGAGGAAAAACGAGGCGAAAAAAATCAAATACATGCTGTACCCGTACAAAAAAATACATGCCACTCCAAGGGTGGAGTCTGTCTATCCGGTGGGCCATGCCCTGGCCCATGGTGGACTGCCAAGAAGTACCCAATGGAATATCTAGTACAGAGGGAAAGAATAAAAACATGGTTACTGTTCAGAGGCCAATGTCATTTAGTTAAGCTTCATAGATATATAGTTAGA
>OGSS01000895.1_pt1 | contig 24281 bp, 17 predicted proteins | sample 1553591 | NCBI WGS metagenome assembly OGSS01 (sample SAMEA2580061, study PRJEB22360) | human gut metagenome | biome: human gut; feature: human-associated habitat; material: faeces | place: Denmark | collected 2008/2010
CCTGGTCCCCGGTCTTCCGGCCGCAGTGGAGATATTGGGGACGTATGTAGCGGTAAGCAGCCTGATGGCAGTAGCTGCTTATCATCTGAGAAGCCCTAAAGAAGTGATTAAATCCGTGGCAGGCATCTACCTTGTATCGGTCGTTCTGGGAGGTGTGATGCTGGTGCTCTATGAGCACACCAGGGCAGGGTATTACGCATGGCTTTTGGTGGAGTCCGGACATGGAAGAAGGATTCCCGTCATGGTCTGGATTTTAATGATTGCAGGGGCAGCCGCAGCCTGCTATGGATTTTCAGGGGGGATAAGGGAATTAATCCGCAACATGGCCCACAGGAAGGATTTATGCAGGGTCACCATGGTTTACGGAGAAAAAAAAGAGACAGTGACAGGGCTTATCGACACGGGCAACCGGCTGAGGGAGCCTGTGAGCAGCCAGCCGGTCCATGTGGCGGCAGCGGGTCTTATGAAGCAGCTGTGTCCGACGGTAAAGGGTGTGGTTTATGTGCCGTACCGGTCCGTGGGAACCACCAGCGGAATTCTGCCGGCCGTGTTCATTGACCGGATGGAGATAGAGCAGGAGGGCGGCAGGTACAGCCTTGAGAAGCCCCTCATTGCCATTACGAAGCAGGAGCTTTCTCCCTCAGGGGAGTATCAAATCCTGATACAGAAAAGCGACTAAGGAACTTGAATAACACACAACGTACAGGAGGACATTTCCATGATTATAAAAGTATCCATACCAAACCGTTTCCAGTTAAAGACCATCCCCAGCTTCAGGACCGTACTGATGCCCAGGCAGGGGGAGGTGCATTATATAGGAGGCGCTGATATACTGCCTGCCCCTCTGGAAACAGAGGAGGAGAGCCGGATGATCAGTCTTTTGGGAGGCGAGGATGACAAGGAGGCCAGGGCTGCCCTGATTGAGCACAACCTGAGGCTGGTAGTCTACATAGCGAAGAAATTCGATAACACCAGCGTGGGGGTGGAGGATTTAATTTCCATCGGAACCATCGGACTCATCAAAGCCATCAATACCTTTAAGCCGGATAAGAACATCAAGCTGGCCACCTATGCTTCCAGATGCATTGAGAATGAGATTCTCATGTATCTCAGGAGGAATAATAAGACACGTCTGGAAGTGTCCATAGATGAACCTCTGAATGTGGATTGGGATGGAAATGAACTTCTGCTGTCGGATATACTTGGAACGGATGAGGATGTGATTTATCACGATATTGAGGATGAGATAGAAAAAAGTCTTCTCAACAATGCAATCAGCCGCTTGAACCCCAGGGAGCGCAAAATCGTGGAGCTGCGGTATGGCCTTACGAACGAGGACGGGGAGGAAATGACCCAGAAGGAAGTGGCGGACCTGTTGGGAATTTCACAGTCCTATATATCCAGGCTGGAAAAGAAAATCATGAAACGGCTTAAAAAGGAAATCGTCAGATTTGAATAAGCATGGAAAGTCAGCAGAAGAGCTGGCTTTTTTGCTGTCATAAGGCTTGTCTGTCAGAGGAAAATGCGGTACATTGTTATCAGGAATATGATTTGATATACAGAGCCGTCCGCCTGAAGCATAAGGCTGGGGCGGGAGACGTCCAGGAGGTAGGAGAGGCATGTCCGGAACACAGGTGGGAGAAAAGGTCTGTTTCAGGCTGAGTGAACAGGAATATAAAGGCTTTCTCAGATGGTATAAGAAAGACTTTCTGAAGGAAAAGGACCAGGGGAAGGTCCGGCTGGATTTTTTAAATCTGAAGGAAGAATGCTGTATCACCATGGACAAGGAGGTAATCCGCATACAGGCCGGGAATACAGATATATGGCTTCTGTATTCTGCACTGACAGAGGTCCGCAGGAAGAACGGCCTGATTCTGTTTTTCGGGCAGAAGGAATTCTGGGCCGTACCGGAGCGTGCCCTGGGAGGTGCCCGGGAGGCGCAGGAATGGTTTGACTGTCTGAGGACAAAATGCATGGAGAACAGGGATAGGCGGATTGTGCTGGGGGATATGGAGGAAGCCTGCCGCAGAAGGTCAGTCCCATTCTGCCGTTACACCAGGACCGTGGACCAGATAGCAGAGGCAGGCAGGGCATTGGGCCTGTCCTGGGGGAACGTGGAGAAGCTGCGGAAGGCGGCCCTGTTTCCGTACCGGTATGCGGGGATGCAGCTGCTGGCGCTGGAGGAGGACGGTATCTATGAATATGGGGAACGGTCCGTGGTCAGACACGCCTATGGGGATTTTGAAAAGGCGGTTTACACGCCGGACCATGTCTGCCTGATGAAAGGCCGCTTTGGAGCTGTCATTATTCCCATGGCACCGTTAAAACAGATGGGCGGCATGGAAATGCTGTTTCAGGTTTGCAATGAGAGAAGAACCGGGAATTCCCCGAGCCTGAAGCCGGAAAGGGTGCGTGTGCCGGTATGGAAACAGAGGACCGGCAGGAGGATACTGGCCGTGGGAGGAGCTGCCGCGGTATTGGGACTGGCGGTGTGGGGCGTAAGGGCGGCGGGAGGTATAAGGTCGGCGGAAGATGTAAGGGCGGCGGAAGATGTAAGGGCGGCGGAAGATGTAGGGGCAGCGGAAGATGTAGGGGCGGCGGAAGATGTAGGGGCAGCGGAAAATGGAAATCAGGGGGCAGACGAAACACAGGACGGTATCATGATTACTGTTCCGGACGATACGGTTTTTGACCAGGTGGGCGCAGACGGAACCTATGTATCATCCGGCCTGTATTACAAAATACGGCTTCCAAAGGAGGAGTGGACCCAACAGGAAAACCGCGGTTTCGGGGATATCCTGGTTTCGGAATGGGGGAACATTCTGGTCAGAGGATACAGGGATCAGCCGGTCCTTTTTGGTATGGCGGTTATGAATACACCCAAAACAAAGGAGGATTATATCCAGAGGATGTGGGGCGGACAGAACGTAAGGGACGATTCCATACCGGAGGTGCTGGAGTATACATACAGAAGGGAGAAGGGGGACGAGATTGTCCAAAAGGAGATACGGTATAAGGTTGATGGGTATTCAGGACAGGTATACGGGGAGGAGGAATGCGGGGAAGGCGGATACAAGGAAGGCGGGTACAAGGAAGGGACATACCGGTATAGTCTGGAACTCAGTGTGACGGGACCGGACTATTTCTATACGGTAACGGTCTCTCTCAGGGAAGAAACGCCGGAATCCATAGAAGAAGCCAGACGGGCCCTTGATTCCTTCCGGGTGCTGGATACGTCTGTGGGAATCTGTAAAAAAATGGAGGACGAGGTATTTCACGGCTATTACGGAACGAACTATGTCATGACAAATTGTCTGGTCCTTCTGGAGGAGGACTTAAGCCCGGCGGAAATCGGTGACTGTCTGGAGATGGTGAAAAAGATTGACACAGGCTTTTTGGGGACAAAAAGCGGGGATGCGCTGGCAGCCCGGACAAAGGACAGTCCCTGGCTGGGAATAGACAGCCAGAGTCTCCAGGAAAACTGCACCAGTGAGAATGCCAGAAAGGTGTCGAAGATATTCAAATCGGATGTGATTCTCTATGACGAATTTGACGGTGATTTGCTGATGGTTGCCTACAGCGACAAACATCAAAAGCACGTGTACCAGAGGGCCACTTCCTTTAATAAGGAAATTCTGGAATCAGAGTTTGGATGTTACGGGAAAGAACAGGATTTTCCGGAGGACATTCTTAAATATACAGACCTGACAAAAGAGGAGGCAGAAGCCATATGGACAGACCCGGACGCGGTATTCCAGATGGACAAATGGTATGAAATCGTCAGTCATATGACGAAGATGCCTGTTCCGGAAGCGTTCATCGGCATAAGGGACTATAAGGATTTTAAGGATGGTTTTGAAATCATCCGCAGATAAGAGGAGGAGCAGGAACGCCCGGAAAAGGATGCATCCACAGGATGCCCCTTTCCGGGCGTTGCTTTTTGTTATTTGAGCTGAACCATGTTATCCTTGATACGGAATGTACCGAAGCTGCGGATAAAGCTGGAGATGCGGCTGAAACCATACTGCTTCACATCAAAGGATGGGTATGTCTTTTTCAGCTCATCGTGAATGATGCTCAGATTATCCACATGACCGTTGTACCCCTTGATGATGCGGATGATTTCCTTTTCAATCTCCGTCTTGGAGATACTGGCGCTCTTTTCCTGGACAAAATAACCGCCGTGGAGCTTGACCACCTGGAAGTCGTTGTTGTTCAGGCTTTCTAAAAAGGTGGAGAGCTTGGAGTAGCCGTAATTCCTGACATCAAAGTCTGAAAAGCGCTTCGTAAGGAAATTTCCCACCTTTGCAAGAATGATGGGCTGGTTCTGACTGTTATTTTCAATGAGGAGCTTAGTGATGGCTTTCTGGATTTCATCGATGTTGGTAATAGTCTTCTGGTTTTCGATGACCGATGTTTCCGGCGTATCGTCGGAGGATATGATTTCCAGCAATTTAAACGTATCGCAGGCTGCACGGAAGGGCTTTGGGGTTTTCTGCTCCCCGATTCCCATGACAAACATCCCTGCCTCCCTCAGACGCTGGGCCAGCTTGGTAAAGTCTGAATCGCTGGATACCAGGCAGAACCCGTCCACATTACCGGAGTAGAGGATGTCCATTGCATCAATAATCATGGCTGAATCGGTGGCGTTCTTTCCGGTGGTGTAGCTGTACTGCTGGATGGGATTTACAGACCAGTCCAAAAGCACATTTTTCCAGCTGCGCTTTTCGTTATCCGTCCAGTCGCCGTAAATGCGTTTGTAGGTGGCGATTCCCACATCCGACACTTCGTCCAAAATGTATTTGATATACTTGGGGGAGACATTGTCTGCATCAATCAATACTGCAAATCTGCGTTCATTTTGTTCCATAGATATGTTCACTTTCTGTTGGCATATGTTTCAAACAAGCACTAACATGAATAGTTTAACACATCTGCTGAAAGGCTTCAAGGGTCAGCTTAAATAGGACTTCATACTTTTCAGCGCATTTTTTTCAAGACGGCTCACCTGGGCCTGGCTGATATGGATTTCCTGGGCAACCTCGGTCTGGGTTTTCCCCTCAAAGAAACGCATGTCGATGATATGGCGTTCCCGTTCCGGCAGCCGTTTCATGGCTTCCACCAGAGATAAATCCTCCACCCAGTTTTCCTCCAGATTCTTTTTATCGCTGATTTGGTCCATCACAAAAAGAGGGTCCCCGCCGTCGGTATAAACCGGCTCATACAGGCTGACAGGGGTCTGTATGGCGTCCAGCGCATAGGTGATGTCTTCCTTTGAAACACCTATTTCCTGTGCGATTTCCATGAGGGTGGGTTCCTTGGAATTGGTTCTGGTAAGCTGCTCCCTGGCATAGAGGGCCTTGTAGGCAGTATCTCTCAGGGAACGGCTGACACGGATGGAATTATTATCCCTCAGATATCTGCGGACTTCTCCCAGTATCATAGGCACTGCATAAGTGGAAAATTTGACATTCTGAGTGATGTCAAAATTGTCGATGGCCTTGATTAGGCCGATGCATCCAATCTGGAACAGGTCGTCGATGTTTTCCTGGCTGTTTGAAAAGCGCTGGATTACGCTGAGTACCAGGCGCAGGTTCCCTTTGATGTACTGCTCCCTGGCCTCCATATCACCGTCCAGTATTCTCTGAAACAGTTCCTCTTTCTCTTCATTGCTCAGTAAAGGCAGTTTGGCGGTATTGACTCCGCATATCTCAACTTTGTAGCCCGACATAATCCTTACCTCCGTTATAATGCCATACGCCCTGAAATGGAAAAATACAGGGCTGTACTGGATGAATCTGCTATAACGAAATGATGTACGGATTCCGGATGTTTTATACGGTTTGGGGGGAGAAAAAGATTTCCATTTTTTTCTGGTTTGTGTGGAATGCAGGGAAAATGCGGGTGCACAAATTATATAAAAATGAATAAAATAACATAAAAATAAAAAAGGTGACCAATAAAGGGCTGAAATAACGCTTTGCGTAACGCTTCGCATGCTATTATGTAACCATAACGGGAAAAATAGCTTCAGGTTACAATTTAAAAATACATAAATATTTTATAAAAAACAGGAAAATGTAACCAAAGTGTAATGATTTATGATATGATATTGTTAAGATAAATCGTGATGCATCAGCACCTGATTGACAGGGGAGATTGTGAAAAGGAGAACTATTATGGAAAGACGGAGAAGTTCCGGCACAATAGCAAAATCCATGTATTACAGCCAGAAAAGGATTCTGGCGTTTTTATTGACAGCAGCCATGGTGTTTACGAATATGGGCACTGGACTGAATGTATCTTATGCCGGCACGGCGGACCAGATTACGTTTCAGATGAGAGGCGCAGATTTGGTAGCTGCCGTGGAGGAAGCCATTGAAAGCGGCCATGCGATAACAGCAGATGATTTGGGCTTTACCAATGGCAGGGCGGCTGAATTCGAAAAGGTATTTTTCGGTGCAAAAGGTGCTGTGTATGAAGTGTATCCGGAGATGGAGGGAAGCAGCATGGAAGCGGAGCTGCGTGTGTTTGTGCGCCTTCCTGAGGATGCAGACGACATGTATATGGTAACCGGGGACGAGGAAATCATTCTGCTCTACGTGAATAACGGCCAGGATACCATCAGCTGCACCACGGAAATCACCCGGATGGATGACGGAGCGGAAAAGGTCAAGAAAACAAAGCGTGTCACCATAAGGAGCTATGAGGATGCGTTTGGTGATGAAGAAATAGACATTATATCGAAGCCAGCCCAGGAGGAGACCGAGGCCTCCGGGTCTGAGACGGCGGCTGAAAGCAGCTCAGAGGAGACAACCCTGACAGATGAAAGCGCGGACAGCAGCGCCGGCGGAAACAGCGGCGAAAACCAGGAGGAGGCATCACTGCCTGAGGACGGGGCCGCTGGTTCCGACAGTGATACAGACAGCAGCAAGGACAGCAATGCAGAGCACGGTACATCTGATACAAAACCCGAGCCGTCAGATGACGTGCAGGGAACAGGCATGGAGAAAGAAAATGCTGCCGATACAAAGGCAGACACAGCTGAAGAAAACAGCGGTTCTGATGAGAAGCCGGAACAGGACTCCGGGGATTATGACAGGGATACCGAGAAGCAGGAGGACAGGGAAGAAGCATCGAATCAGAATGAAAAAGAGGAGGCCGTTTTGCCGGTAGCCGCCATTTCACATCATGCTGTGCCGGTTGTATCTGAGAAAGAGGAAGGCGCTCAGGCAGATTCCCCGGAAGTGAAGGAGGATGTGCCGGATAAGGAAGAGGTTTCCAAAGAAAAGGAGACTGAACCGAAAGAGCAGGAGGAGCAAAAGGAAGTAAAAGAAACGGAAGAAATAACAGAAGCAGAGAAGGAAAAAGAAACTGGGGAAGTAAAAGAGACTGAGACACCCTCCGCAGAAGAGTCCGGGGAACCAACTGCCTCCACAACGGAAGCGAATGCGCCGGATACAGGCGAAGTGCAGACCACGGAGACTGATAATGGAGATATAACTGAGAGTACGCAGGCAGAGGGGAGCACGGCAGGAGGCGGCGAGCCGTCTTCTGATTCTTCCGATGCATCAACCGCACCGTCCGCGGATGCCTCACTTCCCACGGAGTCGGAGCAGGAAACCCTTCAGAATCCAGTGCCGGAGGATGACACGAAGAAGGCCAGTACCTCTGATTTAGCCGGAATGGGGTATTGTTCCACGGCCAAGGTTTACACCACAAGCTTGAACCAGTTAAAGGCATTGGAGGATTTTGACGGATATAAGGTGACATACACCAGTTTCCCTGAAGCCAGCGCCCGGATTCTGGAAGGCCCCAGAGGCGTGATGGAAGGCGAAAGCCTGACCTTTGGCGTCAAGACCCAGTTAGGATACACAATTGATAATGTGACAGCCAATGATGAGGTACTGGAAGCGGATTCCGTTACCAATGATCTGGACGGTTCACAGACAGCATGGTATACCGTACCTGAGGTTTATGAGGAGCAGAATATAGAGGTGTACACCCTGGAGACAATGGAACATCCCGCCTTTGACAAGTCGGTGGAGGTCAATGGGGTTACAATCAGGATAACCGCTCCCGAAGGAGTGCTGCCTGCCGACACGCAGATACAGGCGGAAGAGATAACTGAGCAGGTGGAATCAGTGCTGACAGAAAAGGTGGATGCTGAGTCTGACGACGGAACAGTGGTCAGCACCATCATTGCATATGATATCAACCTTATGTATGACGGTATGAAATTAGATAACAGCTGGGCTGAGGACGGCAGTAATCTTGTCACGGTATCCTTTAGCGGAGACCGGATTGAGAAGGCCAGCAAGGACGCGGACCAGATTGAAATTCTTCATCTGGAGACGCCTACCCAGGAGGTCCAGGCCGTGTCTGCAAAGGCAGAGCTGGAAGGCAGCGGGGAGACAGATGCCGTAGCCCAGATACCTGTGCTGGATGGGATTTCAGCAAACGATATTCAGGTTGACAGCGAAGGACGCCAGGAACTGGATGTGAGCGGAAGCGCCGTCGGCCAGATTGATTTCCAGACAGACCATTTCTCGGCGTTTACTGCAATCTTTAAAACTTCCCCTAATCTCGTTATCGCCAATGAACTGACGGAAGGCAGCGAGGGGGCTGAGAATATTGAATACACCTATAAAGTCAGCATCACAGACCACCGAACAAATAAAAATGAGAAGCTCTATCTGCTGACAGGCCAGGGTGAGGCGGAGGAATACACAAAAGCTGATAAAACCAGCGAGGGTGATACCAATACTTATACGTTCAACCTGAAGCCCGGTGGAAAAATGAAGATTGGAAATGTGGGGCCTTTGGCTGAATACAAGGCGGTCCAGGAGATATCAGATTCCAATAATACTTTCATGGGAGTGTATGAGTCCCGGACAAAAATAGAGTGGACCAACGGCAATGAGGGAAGCAGTGAAGAACGTCCGGAGGAAGATGACTCCTTTGAGTATCATCATGAAAAGGATGCATACGGTTCTCTGGCAGAACGGGCAACTGCATTATTAACCGCATTTTCCAGATGCAAGACACAAAATAAGAGGAGAGACCTTCTTGGGTATGGAAGACTGGGGTCGTGGAATGACCAGTTAAGAAAGCGGCTGTTAGAAGACCATGGACTGGATGAGTGGCCTTTGGTTGCGGATGAAGGATTCCAGGATGTAACAGACATGGCCCAGGATAAATTGGATGATTTAAAGATAAATGCGGACTTAAGCAGCTGCCGTTTAAACATCTACTTCCGCATCATGAAAGAGGGCACCAATGGCGGCGAGCTTAACAGCCCTGGAAAGATGGAAATTGTGCCATATCTGTCCCTGAACAGGACCGACGATAACAACATAGACCACATACCGAACTGGACTGCATATGTAGCATATAACAGTGCGGGGGGAAGCTGGTATCAGTATTTATCTGCATCGGCAGCCAGCTTTGACCTTCATACAAAATCCGTGCAGAATGTAATAGACGCCCAGCCTGATAAATGGATTCCTTTGATGGCAGCTGATTTTGAACAGCCGGAAGAGCCATTAAAACAGCCGGTAACAGAAGGCTCCTTTACCAATACTGGATTTGCTTATCAGATTGAGATTTCATTTATAAATCATTACATTATAGAGGAAGAATCAAACGGCGGCAACACAGAAACACCGGAAATACCGGAAATACCAGAAATACCAGAATCATCCGAAACACCTGAAAACAATCCGGGCGGTGAAAACGGAATGGATTCCAACGATGTACCTGGGAATAACACAGATAATACAGATACCACAGACACATCAGCAGGGAACAGAAATGACTCTTCTTCAGGCAGTTCCGGCGAAGGCGGAGGCAGCACCACCACATCTGGCGGCAGTACAGGCAGATACCAGGGCTCTAATGACCAGAGTGGACCTGGCGTCCGGGGAAATGTGATTGAACCGCAGGAGGTTCCCCTTGCATCTCTTCCGGTGGATGCATCGGCAGCAGCCAGCCAGTCAATGGCCATTATAGATGACGGGGAAATTCCTCTGGCCTCTATACCAAAGACAGGCGACAGGGGGAACAGTGTGCACGAATTGTCGTTCATCCTTTCGGGGATGCTGATGGCAGTGTATATGGTTCTGGGAAAGAAAAAGAAGGAATTATAGGCCATAGAGGTAAATGGAACCACAAGGGCGCTGCCCTATGATGGAGCTTGCAGGAGCATATTGAATACCTGCGCTTACATCATAGGGCAGCGCCCTTATTGGGATATATTTGAGCTTTTTGCGAACCCTTCGGCGCACTTTTTATGGTCTTACATTATTCGCTTGGTTCCCTGCACTCGGCAACTGTGTCCTGAACAATCAGTTCGGTATCATATATTCTGTGTACTGGCTGTATGTCGGACTTTCCCTCCAGAATATCAATGAGACTGTGTATGCTGTCATATCCTATCTGATAAAGCGGCTGCTTCACACTGGTGATGGAGGGGCCGCGGTAGTCATTCATCAGGATTTTCTGATTGTCAAATCCAATGACAGACATGTCAGCGGGAACAGAGCCTCCTGCATCCATGATGCCCTGAATAGCCGCAGACGCAATCCGGTCATTGCTGCAGAAGATGGCGGTGGGACGCTGGGCAACAGGCTGTTTCATGAACCCGGCGGCATACTGCCGGGCAAGGCTGTAATCCTTAAAGATATTTTTTATGAAGTCTGGCTGAATGGGAATCCCGTGCTGCTGCATAATCTGTGTATAGCCGTTAAAACGTTCCAGATTCACCTTTTTGTTGGGGTCGCCCATGAAATGGGCGATGCGGACGTGCTTTTTTTCAATCAGGTATTCCACTGCACTTCGGGCGCCTTCCAGGTTGTTAATCAGGAACTCATTCAGGGGGAGCGTGTCATAATCATGCTCAATCAGCAGGAAGGGGAATTTGGATTCATACAGTTTTTCGATAATTGGCTGGTCGGAAAAAAGAGAGCCGTATAATATGATGGCATCTGCGATTCCGTTTGTAAGGTACTGCATGTATCTGTCCCTGGTATCCTGGTCCCTTCCCAGGCTGCAGAAGACCACATTATGCTTTGTTTCCGCGGCCCCGTCCTCAAACCCCTTGATTAAATCCGTGTAAAAGGGGGAATGTAGGTCCCTGAGAAGGACCGCAATGGCCCCGGACTGCCGTTTTACCAGGGAGCGGGCTGCATTGTTGGGGAAATAGCCTAGTTTTTTGATGGCCTCCTGCACACGGCTTCTTATTTCTGGTGAAACGTTTTCAGCCCCGTTTATAACGCGTGAAATAGTGGCAAGAGAGACACCCGCCTCTTTGGCGACATCTTTTATTGTTATCATATAAAATAATTCACTTCGCTTTCTATGAAATATGTATTTGATGTAAACGATTTAACAAGTGTAGGTTATCATAAAATATGGAAAATGTCAATAAAAATGGGGAAATACTAAAAAAATAGGTGTAAAATTCATGAAAAAGGTATTGCAATTCGTAAAACCATGTGCTACAATGAGGCTACAAGGTATGAAAACGTTTCACCAAACACAATGACAGATTGGCCACTGCCTTGTTGTGGAACGGGAAAATTAAGAAAATAAGCAGATGAATCAGGAGGAATTAATGTATGTTTAAGAGAATTATGGGGTTGGCTGCAATTTCTGTGTTAACGTTTACAACATTGACTGGATGCGGAGGAGCTGGCAAGGCAGCGGATGGCAGCGCTGCTGCAGGAGACGGCTCACAGAAGGTCACTATTAAGTTCTGGGATGGAAACTGGAGTGAGCCCAGATTTCAGGAAGTTAAAAAGATGTGGGAAGAACAGCATCCGGATATTGAATTGGTGGCGGAATTCCAGGTGGATGACGGCATGTCGGACAAGTATATGATGTCCCTGCAAAATGGCAGTGCGCCGGATGTGGTGGCCTGCGCACTGGACTGGGTGAGCACCTTTGGCAATGCAGGTCTGCTGGCTCCTCTGGACGAGTACATAGAGAAGGACGGCGTTGACACAGGTATGTATGTAAAGGGCGCCATTGATGCATCTACCATTGACGGAAAGCTGTACGGCCTTCCATTCCGCAGTGAGACCTACGGATTGTATTATAATAAAGATATCCTTGCAGCTGCCGGTTATGATAAGGCTCCTGAGACTTTGGAGGAGATGAAGGAGATTGCAAAGGCATGTACCAATGACCAGATAGCTGGATTCGGTCTGTGCGGAGCCAACTTCAGTAACTTTTCCTTCCAGTATATCAATATGCTGCGTTGTGCAGGCGGTGATGTGCTGAATACAGATGCCACAGCATCGGCTCTGGACACAAAGGAGGCAGTCTATACAGCCAATCTTTATGGGGAACTGGCGCAGTATGCGCCTGCCAGCTTTCTAGAGAACAATAACATTGCAAACCGCACCCTGTTTGCCAGTGGAAAGATTGCCATGTACCTGTCCGGCATCTATGATATGCCTGAAATCACAAAGGCCAATCCGGAGCTGAATTTTGGATGCGCCATGGTACCTGTGGCTGAGGGCGCAGAGCGCCATACCCTTTTAGGGGGCTGGTCCGTGGCAATTCCGGAGTGCTCAAAAAATAAAGAAGCGGCCTGGGAATTCGTAAAGTTTATAACCAGCTCAGAAGTGGCAGCTCTTTATACCAACACATTTACCGGCACCATGGAGCCGTCAGTGGATTTTGAACAGTATCCGGAGGAAATGGTGAAGCCTCAGCAGGAAGCGCTGGATTTCGCCACGGCCCTGCCCAGCATACCTCAGATTACATCCATCCGTCAGGCGATTTTTGACAATCTTGTTCTGGCCTTGTCCGGAGATATGACGGCAGAGGAAGCCATCCTGCAGGCCAGCGATGTGGTAAATGGGCTTCTGCAGAAGCAGTAAAGCCGCTGTCTGTGCTGTCTGGCATGGTCCTGGAGCCATTTTCCCCAGGGAAAGTGAACGCAATCAGGGCCGCTGCCAGGCAGGGAAGCATGGGAGAGGAATGGGTGAATATGATTAGGAAAATAAAAAAATCCGGAGTGCTCTACATTGTGCCGGCCATGATTGTGGTGGCAGCGGTTATGTTTTATCCCCTGATTTATACGTTGGTAATGGGATTTTTTGAGAACACTCTTTATATGAAAACGCCTGCGTTTTGCGGGTTAAAGCAATACTCTGCTTTATTCGGAGATAAGGTCTTTATGCAGTCCATAGGAAATACCATTGTGTGGACAGCCGGCAGTGTTGTGTTCCAGTTCTCCCTGGGTTTTTTCTTTGCCCTTTTGCTGCACCAGTCCTTTGTAAAAGGAAAAACGGTATTAAGGATACTTCTCATGGTTCCGTGGGTGCTGCCAAGTATCATCGGGGCTTCCGTATGGCAGTGGATGTATAATGCGGATTATGGAATCCTGAATTTTATCTTTAAAACATTGGGCATCATTGAGAAAAACAGGACCTGGCTGGCTGGCGGGGATACGGCCATGCTGTCAGTGGTGGCTGTCAATGTGTGGAAGATGTTTCCCTTTGTACTTCTGATGGTGGAAGCATCTCTGCAGGGAGTTGGAAAGGATTTGAAAGAGGCCGCTGTCATTGATGGGGCCACCAGATGGGATGTGTTCCGGAACGTGACATGGCCCGCCATCTCCCAAAACTGTTATTCTGTTCTGCTTCTGCTGACCATATGGACGTTGAACGCATTTACATTCATCTATGCATTGACCGAGGGAGGACCGGCTCATAAGACAGAGGTCATGGCTATGTATATTTATAAAAAAGCATTTACTAACTATGATTTCGGAATTGCTTCGGCAGCCAGTACGGTGCTGTTCTTCCTGTCCATGGCAGTTGCGGTCATCCACATAAGGCTAACAAAGGAGGAGGCGTGACATATGGCAGGGAGAAAGGATTCTGTTGTTAAGATACTGACCTATATAATACTGGCATTTATGATTCTCATTGCAGTGTTTCCGGCTGTGTGGATGCTATCCACTTCTATTAAGGACGTGACGGAACTCTACGATATGCCGCCGGAACTGATACCGGACCGTCCGACCTTTGGGAATTATTTAAATGTCCTGGGACAGAGCAAGATGTACACTGCATTTTTTAACAGTGTAATTATTACGGCCTGCGTGGTGGGAATGACTCTGCTCTTATCCATCCTGGCCGGATACGGACTCAGCCGGTACCGGTTTAAGGGGTCAGGGCTGGTTCAGACCCTTCTTCTGTTCGGACAGATGGTGCCGGGGGTTGTTATCATTATCCCATTATATTTCGCGTTTTCCAAAATGCACCTTTTGGATATGCATATTTCCCTTGTGGTGGCGGATTTGGCCCTTACCATTCCCATGGGAGTCATCATGCTCACCTCTTTTTTCAAGGGCGTTCCAAGGGAGCTGGAGGAAGCTGCCAAAATTGACGGGTGTACCGGTGTGGGAGCGCTGTTCAGGGTCATACTGCCCATCGCAAAACCAGGCATTATTTCAGTTACCATTTACACGTTCATAAATGCATGGGAAGAATTCCTGTTTGCCCTGAATCTGAGTATGTCTGAAAAGACCAGGACATTGCCCATTGCTATCAATACCTTTGCAGGGGAATTCTCAGTGGACTGGGGTGCTACCATGGCAGCGGCTACCGTGGTGGCCCTTCCGGTACTGGCGCTGTTCCTTCTGTGCAACAAATACTTTGTCCAGGGGCTGTCCGATGGGGCGGTAAAAGGTTAGGAGGCAGATAATATGGATGTTACTGACAGGGATTATGAGGAAACTATGGCTAGGGTAAACCGGTGTTCCAGGCCGTCGGAACTTAAAATAACAGATATAAAGATATGCAAGGTAGACCTTCCGCCGTGGGGATGCAACCTGATTAAAATTGAGACAAACCAGGGCCTGTGCGGATACGGAGAGATGAGGGATGGAGCCAGCGCCACCTATGTGAAGCTGCTGAAGAGCAGGCTGCTGGGAGAAAATCCGTGTGAGGTAGACCGCCTGTTCCGCAAAATCAAGCAGTTTGGAGGTCCTGCCCGCCAGTCTGCCGGCGTATGCGCTGTGGAGCTGGCTCTGTGGGATTTGGCTGGCAAGGCATACGGAGTGCCGGTATATCAGCTCCTGGGAGGAAGATTCCGAAGGAAGGTGCGCCTCTATGCAGATACCCACATTGAGGAAGGCCGTTTCACAGGCCGTCTTATGACACCGGAGGCAGTGGGACAGGTGTTAAAAGGATACATGGACCAGGGCTTTACCGTGCTTAAGATTCTGAGTGTGGAGCTTCTGATGTCACGGGAAGGAAATGACAGCGGACCGCTGGACTGGCTGGGTGAACTCAGGCAGGCCGAGGAACAAGCCAGGAAGGCTTCGGCTTCCGGTGACCGGGCGGAGATGGCCAGGGTAAACGGACTGCTGTATGACTTTAACAATCTGGCCCATCCCTTCACCAATATGCATGTGACGGAACAGGGACTGGATGCCTTGGAAGAATATATGGAAGGCGTGCGTTCCGTGATTGGATATAAGGTACCCCTGGCCATTGACCATTTTGGCCATTTTCCGGTGAAGGATATGATAAAGATAGCCAGAAGGCTGGAGCGCTTCAATCTGGCCTGGCTGGAGGATATGATTCCATGGTATCTGACGGACCAGTATAAGGAACTGCGTCAGGCCACAACAGCGCCTCTGGCAACAGGGGAGGACATTTACCTGGCTGAAAATTTTGAGCCCCTGCTGGCTGCCGGCGGACTGGATCTGGTTCACCCTGATTTACTCACATTAGGCGGAATTCTGGAAGGAAAGAAACTGGGCGACCTGGCGGCAAAATATGGGGCTTCCATGGCGGTTCACATGTGTGAAAGCCCCATTGCAAGTCTTGCGGCTGCCCATATGGCCACGGCAACCGAGAATTTCTTTGCCCTGGAATATGATGCCTTTGATTCCCCGTGGTGGGAGGATTTGATTAACGGGCCTGTAAAGCCTATGGTGAAAGACGGCTTTATGGAAGTGACCGATGCTCCCGGCCTGGGAATAGAGTCTCTGAACGAGGATCTGATACGGGAACACGGACCGGTTAAGGATGGGAATGTGTGGATATCTACCGATGAATGGAATGAGGAGCGTTCCCTGGACCGCATATGGAGCTGATTACAGGTGCGGGACCGGGTTGGGTAGAATAGAAAGGACATAGCAGAAATGAGACTGGCTTATGGACAGATAAAGACAGTGGATGATGAAATACTTAAGAATGCAAGGCAGATGGGGATTGACAGTGTTCATTTTAATCTGCCTTATGACCTGAAGGCTGACGGCTGCTGGGAATACGAGGACCTGGCGCGTTTTGTGGAAAAATGCAGCCAATACGAGGTCCGGGTAGAGGGGATGGAGAATCTGCCTATTTCCTTTTATGACAAGGCTATGCTGGGACTTCCGGGCAGGGATGAACAGATTGAACAAGTGTGCCGGTCTATCAGGAATCTGGGAAAGGCGGGAATTCCCGTGCTGGGATACCATTTTTCGCCTTCCTTTGTATGGCGGACTGAAAACCATGCGCCGGTGGGGCGATACGGCGCCAGGGTTCAGGTATTTGACCTGGAACGCCAGAAGGCCGGTGCTGACGATATGGCGGATTTCGGACAGAGAAGGGATGTGCCGGTTCCGGATGTGGAGTGCTTGTGGGATAATTTTAAATACTTCATGGACCGGGTGATTCCGGCGGCAGAGGAAGCCGGGGTGGTGATGGCCCTTCATCCGGACGACCCTCCTGTGCCTGAACTTTCGGGCATTGCCAGGATGTTCATTGATTTAGACAGCTACAAGCGGGCGGATGAAATGATTCAGAGTCCCAATTGGGGAATGCTTTTGTGCATCGGCACATTTTCCCAGATGAAAGGCGGGGCAAAGAATGTTTTTGATGCCATTTCCTGGTTTGGTCCAAGGAAAAAAATCATATATGCCCATATGAGGGATGTGAAGGGGACGGTTCCAAGTTTTGAGGAATGCTTCCTGGGAGAGGGCAATTTTAATCCCTTTGATGTGATGTACGCTCTGGAGGAATCCGGATTTGACGGTTTCATATTAAGCGACCATGTGCCTGGAATCGAAGGCGACACGGAGTGGGGACACAGGGTGCGCTATGCGGATACAGCTTACATGAAGGGACTTCTGGAAGCCATAGGCAGAATGAAGGACAGGCAGAAGCAGCCATAAAAGAATGATAGAAAGCAGAGGAAATATAGATGAGTTGTCCGATTAAAGATACAGCATTGGCACAAATAGGTTTTATTGTCAGGGATGTGGAGAAGACAAAGGAGCAGGTTGCAAGGTTCCTGGATGTTCCGGTGCCGGAAACCAGGAACAGCGGGGAGTTCGCAGTGACACAGACGCAGTACAGGGGAAATCCGGCTCCGGATGCCCAGTGCAAGATGGCATTTTTCCGTTTTGGGGATTTGGAAGTGGAGTTCATTGAACCGAATGAAGCGCCATCTGCCTGGAGGGAATACCTGGAAACAAAGGGGGAAGGAGTGCACCATATCTCCTTTAATGTAAAAAATATGAAGGAAAATGTGCAGCGGTGCGAGGATTGGGGAATGAAGCTGATTCAGAAGGGGGAATACAGGGGAGGAAATGGCAGATATGCCTTCCTGGACGCCCTGGATGACCTTAAAATCGTAGTGGAACTTCTGGAACGGGACGAGGAACCGGCTGCTGCGAAGTAATTGTCCGGCTTGTTTTAAAGGCGCTGGTGACAAGAAAATTGGTATGGATGGAGGAAAGAGATGAGTACATATAAATTTCCGGAAGGATTTGTCTGGGGAACAGCTACTGCCTCTTACCAGGTGGAAGGCGCGGTAAGGGAAGACGGCAGAGGGGAATCCATATGGGACCGCTATTGCCATATACCGGGCAATGTGGCCAATGGTGATACGGGAGATAGGGCCTGCGACCACTATCACAGGTACAGGGAGGATATAAAGCTGATGAAGGATATGGGAATCCGGGCATACCGGTTTTCCATTGCCTGGCCCAGGGTATTTCCCCAGGGCAGGGAAACGGTGAATGAAAAGGGGCTGGATTTTTATTCTGACCTGGTAGATGAACTGAGGGCAGCCGGCATTGAGCCATATGTTACGCTGTACCATTGGGACCTGCCCCAGGCTCTTCAGGACATAGGAGGATGGACCAATCCCGACATGCCGGTATATTTTCTGGAATTTTCCAGGACGGTCTTTGACCGGCTGGGAGACAGAGTGAGCCATTGGATCACATTGAACGAGCCGTACTGTGCAGCCATGCTGGGATACTCAGAGGGAAGACAGGCGCCGGGTATCCGGGATTTTAGCGCGGCCCTGAGTGCGGCTTACCATCTCTATGTGGCCCATGGACTGGTTGTAAGGGAGTTCAGAAACCGAGGGATGGAAGGCGAGATAGGCATTACCCTGAATCTTATGGGACGCAGGCCCCTGACGGACAGCAGCCGGGACAGGGAGGCAGCGGTAAGAGCAGACGGATATTTAAACAGATGGTTTCTGGACCCGGTTATAAAGGGAAGCTACCCGGAAGATATGAAGGAGCTGTATCGCTCAAAGGGCGTTGTCCTGCCTGATTTTAAGGAAGAAGAACTGGCCCTGATAAGCCAGCCTCTGGATTTCATCGGGCTGAATTATTACAATGATTTTTATGTTGAGGCAGATGAAAGGGCATGGCCTCTGGGATTTGCCATCAGGAATCCGGAAAATATCCCGGTGACAGACAGAAACTGGCCCATTACAGAGGACGGACTGGAGCACATGCTTCTCAGAATGAAGGATGAGTATGGAATCAGAAAAATCATTATAACGGAAAACGGAGCATCCTATCACGATGCGGTCAGTCTGGACCATAAGGTTGAGGATGGAGCGCGTAAGGATTACCTGCGCCGTCATTTGGCGGCCCTTCACAGCGCTATGGAAAAGGGAGCGCCGGTTACCGGGTATTTTATGTGGTCCTTCTGCGATAATTTTGAGTGGAGCTTTGGATATGGAAGCCGGTTTGGGATTGTATATATTGATTTTGCCACACAGGAGAGAATCGTAAAAGACAGCGGCCGCTGGTATTCCAGGGTGATTGCGGAAAACGGACTGGAATAGGAGGGGGATATGAAAACAGGAGATAGGGTCAGAACCGCGGTCATTGGCTGCGGGGCTATCAGCAAAATCTACTTGGAGAACATGGTGAACCGGTTTCAGATATTGGATATCGCAGGCTGCTGCGACCTGAACCCGGAGTTAGCTGAGGCCGCAGGAAAACGGTTTGGCATCCCTGTTCTTGCTATGGATGAGATATTGAGGGATGAGAGCATTGAGATGGCGGTCAATCTGACGCCTCCCAGGGCCCACTATAAGGTGATACATGACCTGCTTTCAGCGGGAAAACATGTATATACGGAAAAGGTGCTGGCGCCGGACTGGAATCAGGCCAAAGAACTGGTGGAACTGGCTGAGAAGAATGGATTGTACCTGGGGGCGGCCCCTGATACCTTTCTGGGGGCGGCTGCCCAGACCGGGCGCCTTCTGGTGGACAGCGGCATGATTGGAGAAGTGACATCCTGCTATGCTGCATTGAACCGGGACTGCGGCATCATGGCAGAGCGTTTTCCCTACACCGCAGGCTATGGCGGCGGTATTGGGCTGGATGTGGGAATCTATTATGTGACCCTGCTGTTAAGTATACTTGGACCGGTCAGGGAGGTGTCAGGCATCTCCCTGACCAGGGAGCCGGACCGTGTCCATTCCTTTGTGTCAGGAGAGATGCTTGGGGAAAGATACCGTATGGAGTCGGAAAACCTGATGGCCGGTACGATGGAGTTTGAAAGCGGGTGCATAGGGACACTTCATTTTAACGCCTGCAGCATACAGAACGAGAAGCCCCAGGTGGTTTTATACGGGACCCAGGGAATCCTTTATCTGCCGGACCCCAATCAATTCGGCGGTGAGGTGAAGGTGCTGCTCAAGGGACAGACAGAACCGGTTCTCATCCCCCATACCCATGGATACGATGGAAACAGCAGAGGTCTTGGGGCGGCTGAGATGGCCTGGTCCATCCGCAGGAACAGGCCCTGCAGGGCTGATATGCATATGGCGTGCCATGGCCTGGAAGTACTGACCGGAATCATGGAGGCAGGCAAACACAAAGAATACTACAGGCTGCAATCTGCTTTTGAGAAACGTCCGGGACTGCCGCGCGGATACCTTGGGGAACGCTATTCCAAATCCGAGGAGGAGTCAGGACTATATTTTTAGATTGTTAAAAAAGACATCGCCCGGGAAAATTCCAGGGCGATGTTTTGGCACAGAGGGATATTTTCCATCCGTATTTCATCATGGGAATGTATACATTATCTATCCATGGTAACAAGTGTCCATCGGTCATTCTGCAGTATGACAAAGCATGGCTTTTTCACACGGTATCTGTAATAGGTTTCCGCCAGGGTCTGGAAGAGCCTGTATTTCATCATGGTTGCACAGATTGGATAGATAGTCATATATGTAAATGCTCCTTTCAGGGGTGATAGTATATTTTATTCAGCATGTCCATAAATATGACTGGTATTTAGCTCAGTGTTTCCCCGGCCCCGTTCTGCCTGCTTAACCTGGTATGGAAAATGAGATACAGGTGCCCATTCCCTTTTTGCTGAGTATTTTCAGGCCTGCCTCTGCCCCGTAGCGCATGATTAAGCGGCTGTTTACATTGGTAAGTCCGATATTCTCACTGCCCGGATTGGCTATCTTTTCATATAATTCTCTGATATCTGTTTTTTCCATTCCCACTCCGGAGTCAATGACGGAAAAAATCAGTTTTCCGTTCCTTCTCACAATACGCAGCTTGATAAAGCCTGATCCCTCCAGAGGCTTGATGCCGTGGTACAAGCTGTTTTCAATCAGGGGCTGGAGAATCAGGCGCATAATGGGGACGTTCTCCAGCTCTGTTTCATATTCATAATAGAGGATATATTTATCCTCATAGCGGTACCGCTGAATGCTGTCATACTTTTTCAGATAATCGATTTCATCCTTTAAGGACACCATGGAATGAGGGTTCTGAAGGGAATATTTCAGGATATCAGACAATGCCTCAATCATCTGGTTTACCGCAGTGGGCTTACGGGTATATTCCATGGCCTTGAAATCCAGGGTCTGCAGGGTATTGAACAGAAAATGGGGATTAATCTGCAGCTGCAGGGCCGTCATCTCAGCCAGCTTCTGTTCCTGCTCCCTCAGGGCCAGCTGGTTCCGCAGAAAAGTCTGGTTCAGAAAGAGCTGGACGATGTTATTGAGGATGATGTCGTATTCATCCTTGATGAACACGGGCTTTTCCGGGTTAAAGACGCCACGTTCCGCATCCGAGAATACTTCTACAAAGTAATCAATCTGCTGAAAATTCTTTTTGGTGATGGTATAGGCAATCCACAGGGAGGTGGAAATTACGGCTGCCAGAACCATTAAAAACTGCAGGAGCAGGGTGTAAAGGGCCTGATAGTAGTTGGAGTGGCTGATGCAGGCTGCAATATAAGTCCCGCAGTCAGCCGGGATGATTCTCACATAGTATTTTCCGCGGCTTAAGTCCACCCACCCACGGTAGGCGTTATCCGGTGACTGTTCCAGGCGGCTGACCAGCAAATCCTTGTCCTCCGGGGACAGCTGGGAGGTTTGAGCACCTCCCTGGAGCAGAAAATTGCCGTTTCTGTCCAGAATGAAGAAACGGTCCAGCTGGGGACTTGTATTGATGAGCTGTTTTAACTGTTCCTCATATATGTTGACCATGACCACACCCTTAAACATGCTCAGCTTCTTAAAGTAGGTAAGGACAGGCACGGGCTGGGTGTAGGAGTACTGGTGCATTTCCCTGCGTTCCAGCCATTCGTCCTGGTCAGAGTGGTCATAGGAGTCCTTCCAGCTCAGATCTGAGAACTGGGACAGCCGTGTGGTTCCTCCGGTGTCAGAGGTGAGAATAGAATCGTACCCATCCAGGTAATAGTACACAGAGGCAATATAGGGAGCGTTGTTGGTCAGTGAATTAAAGTTGGACAGGATGGTGTTGGTCAGGATTACGTCCAGATAACCCACCTGCTTATGGGAGATGAATCCCCGCAGGGAGATGGACAGCCTGGGGTTCCTGGCCAGGATATCGTACTGGGTGGCGGCGCTGTCCAGGACCAGGGAGTAGTTATCCCTTACGGCCTGGGCTGCTGTGTCTGCGTCCTCCCGGATTTCATGCTGTTTTCCCTGAAAGACAAAGGCCAGGAATACCAGAAAGACAGTGAGGATGGGGATGGCTATAATGGCTGAATAATATAAAAAGCTTTTTATGAAATTACGTTTTCTCATGGTTTTCAGATCCTTTTGGCGTTGTAACGGCGGAGGAAGCCGGATTCTGTCACGGGTGGGATTCAGGAAGGCTGCCGCAATTGCGGTACTGGGTGGGCGTCATGTTGAAATACTGGTGGAATGCCCTGGAAAAATTTTTGGGATTGTCATAGCCTACCCGGTAGGCAATCTCGTATTGCTTGTAACCCACATCCCTCAGCATGCGGGCTGCATTTTCCATCCTGGTTTTTAACAGATAATCGGAAAAGCTGGTATCCGAGTGCTCTTTTATGATTTTGGATAGGTAATTTGGGCTTAAGGACACCAGCCTGGCAGCCTGCTCCAGAGTGGCGTCCTGGTAGTCGGTGTCCAGATAGTTTTTTACCGTGGTGATGATTTTCTCATAATAGCTGAGGCTTTCCGGGACATCCGGCAGCTCCTGGCCCTTCTCGCTGTCTAACAGCTCCCTTACCCGGGTCAGGCAGTCGGCCAGGTCCTCATATTTGACTGGTTTTAAGAGATAATCAAAGACACCGTTTCTCAGGGCTTTGCGCACATAATCAAAGTCCTGATATCCGCTGAAAAATATGATTTTCACTTTTTTCCGGGACAGCAGACGCTCTGAGAGTTCCAGCCCGTCCATGAGAGGCATACGGATATCGGAGAGAATCAAATCCACGGGATTTGACAGGGCGAAGTCACAGGCATCCCTGCCGTTGGAGAATGAGCCTGTAATCTCAAAGCCCAGCTGGTTCCATGGAAAGAGATTGGCCAGACCGCTCCTTATCTTGGCTTCGTCGTCTGCAATGATTACTTGGTACATAGGTGGGACCCCTTTCTTAAAAAATCCTGCCTCTATTATATATAAAAGAATGAGAAAAATCATCTGAAAACTGGTTCCCGGACAAGGGATTCCCGATAATGAAGAAATATTGTAAAAAATGATACTTTCCCCGGAATTTTGATTAAGGAAAGATACCATTTTCGTAACCATGGTTTCTTAACAATAGGGCAAAAGTACAGTACAATAGGGGCAGTTGAAAAGCAGGACAGAAATAAAGATGCAGCAGCAGAACAACAGTTAATTGTAAATGGGAGGTAACCAGAAATGAGAAAAGCAAAACAAATCACAGGCCTTTTAATGGCAGGAATTATGGCATCCGCAGCGCTTACGGGATGCACCAATGAACCGGCGCCTTCATCCACATCCCAGGCCGAGGCAGGGAAGGACGGGGCAGCGGACAGCAGCGCACCGGCCGCATCAGGGGATCAGATTACGCTCCGCTTTATGTGGTGGGGCGGAGATGAGAGAAATGAGGCGACTCTGGCTGTCATTGACCAGTATCAGAAGCTTCATCCCGAGGTGCGGATTGAGGCGGAGATGAACTCTGACCAGGGATATATTGACAAGGTATCCACCATGCTTGCCAACGGTACTGCGCCGGACATTCTTCAGCAGAATGTGGATTCACTGCCGGATTTTGTGTCCAGAGGAGACTTCTTTGTAGATTTCTATGAGTACAAGGATATATTTGACACGTCTGGATTTGACGAGACATTCATCGGCCAGTTCGGCACCTTTGACGGAAAGCTGCTGGCCCTGCCCACCGGTATGTCATGTCTGGCAACCGTTGCCAACAAAAACGCGGCTGAAACCTGCGGTGTGGACCTGACAAAGCAGATCACGTGGGATTCCATGCTGGCGGACGGAAAAAAGCTGCACGCGGAACATCCGGATTATTACTACATGAATACAGACACAAAGATACTCTGTGAGTATGTTCTCAGGCCATATCTGCGTCAGATGACAGGGGAATCCTTCATCATTGACAGTGAGAAGAAGATGAGCTTTACCAGGGACCAGCTGGTAGAAGCGCTTACATATATCAAGGACTGCTATGATGGAGGTGTCTTTGAACCGGCAGAGGACAGCGCCACCTTCAAGGGGCAGATTCACACCAATC
>OGSS01000899.1_pt1 | contig 24219 bp, 18 predicted proteins | sample 1553591 | NCBI WGS metagenome assembly OGSS01 (sample SAMEA2580061, study PRJEB22360) | human gut metagenome | biome: human gut; feature: human-associated habitat; material: faeces | place: Denmark | collected 2008/2010
GAACAAAAGTTTAAGCACATCGTTGTTTAATTTACAAGGTACAATCTGCTGTTTTGCGCTTGTTTCTGAACTTTTCAGCTCATCAACTCTCGCTGATAGCTTACTTAGTATACCGCAGTATGCGCCTAATGTCAACACTTTTCTTCAACTTTTTTCAAAAAAATTTTACAGGAAATTTGTACACTCTATATATACCTATATAATATATTCCTCCTGTTCAAATGTCCTGAAAATAAAACACCACCTGCCGCTGTACACCGACAATCGCGGAAATAATACAGCACACCATCTTTCCGATGATATTTCAATATTCGATTGTAATCTTTATCACATATTACTAACTTTTATACCGTATTTTTAATATTTCCGCGGAAATTGTGCGCTACTTTGTGTCTTTTTCGCTGTATACAATATATATCGCACATACAAAAAATTTTTCTTTTATTAAAAAACACGTTTGAAGTTAGCTTATTCTAACTTGCTGCAGGATTTTGTGTGCTTTTTGTGTTGTTGATGTGATACGGCCGTTCTTTCATGTAAATATCAGGATTTCACAACATAAAATCTTTATGGTATTTTATTACCCGCTTACGAGTTAGTATATGATAACTCGCTGTGATCACGCTCCTTTCCTATGGAAAGGAAAATTTTTACCGGTATAGTTATCCAATTCTAACGACAAGGAGTAAAATATACTTGAACAAAAAACGTACCCTTGCGATGCTTTTGGCAGGAGCTATGCTACTGCCAGCGAATGCATTCGCTGCCTCGCCTGAAGACTTTACTGATTTCCCGACCGACTGGTCCGCAGCCGGCCTGCGCAGCGCTGTACAGAACGGCCTGCTGAACGGCTCAAACGGCCGGATTAACAGCTCCGGCCTGCTGATTCGTGCCCAGATGGCTGCTATCGTCAACCGTGCCTTTGCCGCTCGCAAAACAGCTGACCTGTCGGTTTACAGCGATACAAACACTTCTGCATGGTATTACAACGATCTCGAACTGGCCGTTTCCATGCGCACATTTCAGGGTGCAAACGGCAAACTGAATCCCGAAGCGCCGATCACCCGTGAAGAGGCTTTTGTTGTCCTCGCGCGTGCATTTGCACTTGGAAGCGGCGATACGTCCGTTCTGAACCATTACACCGATGGTGCTTCGGTCTCTGCATGGGCACGAAGCAGTGTAGCTGCATTGATCGAAAACGGCTATGTCAACGGTGCAAACGGTAAGCTGAACCCGAAAACCAGCATCACCCGTGCGGAATTTGCCAAGGTCATCAGTGAAATGGCCAGCACCTACGCCGATGCAGACGATTCTCTGTCTGCCACGGTGGACGGCAGCGTTATTGTGCGTGAAAACAGCGTTTCCCTGTCCGGCAAGACCATCAACGGCGATCTCATCATTGCAGACGGCGTCAGCAGAATCGACCTGACGGGTGTTACTGTCATCGGCCGCATTGTGCTGCGCGGCGGCGAAAGCGGTGTAACCTTCAAGGACACCAAGGCCGGCAAGGGCATTATCGCCAATACCGACATTGCGGTTTCCGGCTCGGTTGACAACATCACAGTCGCACAGGGTTCTGCCATTACCGTAAACAGCGGCGCGTCTGTCGGTTCCATCAACGTCAACGCAGAAGGCGCAAAGATTACCGGTGCAGGCAAGGTTGGAACCGTAAAGGCGAACGCCAGTAACGTAACCGTTACCACCACCGGCACCAAGGTTACCGCAGCAGACAGCGTTTCCGGCGGCAAGGCCGGTGATAAAGCGGTTTCCGCAGGTAAGACCGAGACGGTTGGCAGCACGGCTTCTGGCGGCGGTTCGTCGAGCGGCGGTTCGTCTTCCGGCGGCTCTTCGAGCGGCAGCAATACGACTGTCAAGGCTGAGATTGCAAAAGCGCAGGTCGTAACGACCGATGCAGGCGCATATCTGGCGCTTTCCTTCAGCAGCGGCTTCACCAAGGAAAATACCGTCATCACCGTTGATGGTGCTGATGTAACAAAATATGCTACTCCGGTAACCGATGACGGCTCTGTTGTCAAGCTCCCGCTCGTGGCACAGCCGGGTTCTGTCACCCTGACCAGCGGCAGCAAAACTCAGACCACCGACCTCGGCACCAAGGTTGACGGTGCAGTCTACACCGGTAACCATTATCTGCCGGACTATTTTGTCAAGCATGGTCCGCTGGCAATCTGGGATTATTATCTGACGAATTACGACGATGCAGGCAATGCACGTGTTCTGCCCAGCAAAACCACCTTCGGCACCACTGCCGCTGTAAATCCTCATCCGAGCTACTCTCCGGAAACGGTTATGGATGCAGACGGCAATGGCACCGTAACGATTATGTTCAACTACACTGCCGATGATGATCGGGCATGGTTTGAAAACATTGCAGATACCGGTGCTCTGGAGCTGGTAACCTACGACCAGTATCACAAAACGCTGAATGACCATCTGACCTATACCAAGGATACCGAGGCTCATCACGGCAGCACGGTTGGTACTCTCAACATTGCTCTCCAGCAGGATAACTTCCGCAGCAACGGCCGTTATTATGTTCGCGTTTGTTCGACCGATGCAAACGGCAAAAAATCTTACACGCTGGCTGCTATTCATGTGGTAAAGGAAGCAGAGCCCAAACTGACTCTGAAGGAAACGCCTCAGTCCGGTAAAAACCTGCACTTTGAAGTAAGTAATCTGGTGTATGGTATTACCGACCCGATTGAAAAGGTAACGTTGAGCGGTCCTGTCGGTGCAAACGGTGCAGAGGATACCATTGAACTACAGAATAATGATGACATCATTGATTATTTCCTGTGGAGTCAGGATCTGTTTGTACTGTATAATGATGAATCCGTTAAAAACGGCAGAAACTTTTTGAAGTACAGCGGCAGCTACAAGCTGACCATTCAGGCAAACGGCTTCAAGACCTTCAGCAAGGAATTTACTGTTAACGGCGGTCTTACTCCGGTTTCACAGACTGCCATCACGTTGGACGCAATCAGCCGCGCAACCGGCAGTTCTTCTTCCGGCGGCACCACCAGCTCCGGCGGCGGATACGCTATATCGACCAATTTCCTTTTTAAGAGCGATCTGGTTGCAAATGCCTGCGTGCTGAATGATCTGAAAAAGATCACTTCTGCTTCCGATGCTGTATATGAATACTGGGCATATGAAACCTCTACGCTGGACTCTGCATTTGATACCGGCGATACCAAGTATTTCCGCGGTTCTAACTACTATGATAAGATTTCTACGGAACGCAAGCTGTGGATTCCGTTTGGTGACTACCGCACTTCCGGCGATGCTGTAACCACCAATCCGCCGAGTGCTACCAAGGCTGTACTGGAAGATGGTCTGCTGGGCGATATTCAGAACAGCGATGTATCCGGTAAACTGGATTTCATCGCTCCGACAATTTCCGATGCAAACGAGGGCAGCGATGTTACTCTGACCTTTGAAAACGGTTCGGATTATCTCAGCAAGATTACTGCACTGTATCTGAATAGTGACTGGCGCGAGCTGAGCAGCGATTACTACACCATCCAGGGCAATACCATTACTCTCAAGAAGGATGCACTCACGGTTGGCGAAACCTCGCTGAAAATCGTTTCCGCAGGCTATAAGGCACAGGAAGTAAAGTTCACCTATAACAAGGCAACAGAATCCGGTCTGTCCCTTTCGGTTGCAGATACGGCAGGAGGTCAGCCGGTTGTTATTACCATTAACGGCTCCAAGGGCGATTTTCTCAAGAATCTGAAGTCTGTTGTATTGACCGATCAGGATAATAACAAGAAGACCATATCCAAGCAGGGCGTTGAAGGCGATACCGCTATCTATTATTCGATTGATGAAAATAATACTGTAATTCGTCTGCATAACATAACCAAGCCTGGTAAGTATACGCTGCAGCTTACCGCAGATTACTACAATGAGCTGAACACTGCATTTACTATGGCTGGCTCTCTCAAAAAGGTTCCGAACGCCACTCCACATGTTAGCTTTGCAAATGGCATCTACTCTCTGGATTTCGGCACGGTTGATTTTACTTGGTGGAATTATGTTGATTCCGTAACTGTAAACGACAAGGCATATACGCAAAATTCCTTCTTGTACTCGCTGTCCATGCTTGGCGATGCAGAATACGGTTGGTTTGATTCTTCGTACAACAGCAGAATTCTGAATTTGGGTGCATCTGCATTTACCGAAGATCAGAATACTGTTTTAATTCGCAGTACAAAAGATGGCTATGAAGACCTGACCCTGACCATCACCAAGGATGGCAAGCTGGTTGTGAACGACAATAACAACAGCAATTCTGGTAGCACTGGTGATAGCAATACCTCTAACGGCAACAGCAGTGAAAATACCCTTGATGCTACTGTTGAATACTGCAAGTTTGTTAAAACCTATTTATCGACCGATTATTATGAGCTTAAGTTTAGCAACCCTATCGGTACCGAACTGACAACTTTAATCAATAATATCAGTAGCGTTAAGGTCGGTTCCACTGAATATACTCCTGCAAGTAATGTGACCGAGGACAGCACCTTTGCCCCAGCTGGTTTTAATACTTGGACTGCAGGAGCATATGACGGCTTGAAGTTAGCTGCAAATGGTTTCGACACTTCTGGTGATAATATAATCACTATCACTACCAAAGACAACAAAACCCTGACCTGCACCGTTAAGACAGATGGAACCATCATACAGTAACCCCAACAAAAAAGGAAACCCACCCGGGTTTCCTTTTTTCTTATCTATATTCCCTCAGCAGCGCCTGACACCCTTCCAGCAAATCCTCCCACACGACATCAAAATCGCCGGTATACCACGGATCAGCAACCTCTTCGCCCTGCCGGTCGGTAAAATCCAGCAGCAAATGCAGCTTTCCGTCCGGATCGCCGCCGCAAATGCGCTGCATGGTGCGCAGATTCGACCGATCCATGCCGATCAGCATATCAAACCTGTCATAATCCGCGCGCGTCATCTGCCGCGCCGCATGCTGCCCGCACGGGATTCCCTGCTCAAACAGCTTGCGCCGCGCCGGCGGATACACCGGATTGCCGATCTCCTCACGGCTGACAGCCGCCGATTCGATCTCCCAGTCACCCGCGACGCCTTCTCGCTTTACCAGTTCCTTCATGATATATTCTGCCATCGGACTGCGGCATATATTCCCATGGCAGATAAAAAGTATCCTCACCCAAACGCCTCCTGCTGTTTTTCTCCATCATATCACACAGAGCCGCAATCGTCACGCAATTTCAAAACCCCGGTGCTCCACCATTCCTGTGAACGGCATGCGCGCCTCGTTTTTTTTGTGCAAAACAGTACCCCGCCGAACGGAATTTTACTCGCTTTCCATCCGGCGGGGTATCTCAATTATGAGGAGTTGTTCTTCATATTGCGGAAGCTGCGACCCTGCAATTCATCAGCCGGTATCGAAGAAGCCGTTACTCGACGGTGCTGTCCGTGCCTTCCGTGTTATCTGCTGTATTTATACCATAGCAGATTTTCGATCAGCCGGAACGTCTTTTTCACGAAATGCAGTTTTGCGGGAACGAAATGCAGAAAGGCCCTGCCCGAAAGCGAAATTGTCAGCCGTGTCGTTATGCAGATTCTTAATAAACAGGCATGAAAAAGGGTTTCCCGATAGGAAACCCTTTCATTTCGCAATTTTGCGACCGGTCAGAATGTAGGCAGATTCTTTTTCCACGCACCGGACTTATAGAAGAATACCGACAGACCCGAGCCGAGGAACCAGCCGATCGGCCAGCTGAGCCAGATACCGTGCTCGTTGCCTACCACATAGAACAGCACAATGGACAGCACCACACGGATAATCAGGTCGGAGAACGTCGTTACCATGAACGGACGCATTGCACCGGCACCGCGCAGCACGCTGTCGCACACGAACTTGGTGCATACGACCAGATAGAACGGCACGACCGTGAACAGATAGCCTCGTGCGACATCAATAACGCCGGAGGCACTGCCTGCCGGAATGAACAGGCTGATAATCTTGTTCGCAAACGGCAGATAAATCGCCATAAACACCACGGACAGGCCGAGTGAATACACCGCACCCCATTTGAGACCCGGACCGATGCGGTCCAGCTTGCGGGCGCCGATATTCTGCGCAACATAGCTCGACAGACCGGACGCGAACGACATACAGCAGGTCAGCGCAAACTGGTTGACGCGGTTTGCCGCCGAGAATCCCGCGATAACGGTCGCACCGCACAGATTGATGTAATACTGGATGACCACATTGCCGACCGATACAAAGCTCTGCTGTGCGATAGACGGCACGGCGTAGTTTGTCAGGCGGCGCAGCATTTCGGGCGCGAACAGCACGAAGTGGTGGCCCGTATCAAACGAACGCACGCGGCACAGCAGCAGCACAAACGCCAGAATACCGGACGCACCCTGCGCGATAAACGTCGCCCATGCAACACCGGCAACGCCCCAGTGCAGGCCGGCAACAAATACCATATCCAGAATGACATTGCCGACCGAGGACAGCACAAGCAGGATCAGCGGTGTTCGGCTGTCACCCATGGCATTGAAGATACCCGTACACACGTTATAGATAAACAGGAACAGCAGACCAAACACATACACGCGCAGATACAGAGAACCATCCGCAAAGATATTCTCCGGCGTGGACAGCGCGTTCATGATGCCGTGCGTACCGATGGCTCCGATCAGCGTCAGCAGCAGCGCTACCGCCGTGGTGGTGAGCAGTGTGGTCGAGATGGCGGTCTTCATGCGCAGATAGCGCTTTGCGCCGAACAGCTGCGAGACGAGCACACCGGTACCGATGTTGATACCGGTTGCGACCGCAACGAACAGCTGCGTGATCGGATAGCTGGCGCCGACGGCGGCCAGCGCCAGCTCACCGGCTTCTACAGTTTCGGCAAAACGGCCTACGATGATGGAGTCAGCCATCTGGTACAGCTGCTGGAACGCAACGCTGAGCAACAGCGGAATCGAGAACCAGAACAGCTTCTGCGACGGTTTTCCGACGGTAAGGTCAGTGGTCAAATGGGATACCTTCTTTCAGGAGTCTGCTTATCCAGTTTTGACCGGATAAAATGGGGTTTATTGCAATTTTATGCTCTCCCCGAAGGGAGAGCATAATTTTGCGACTTTAATTGACGTTGTTACGCCTTTTTCTTCTGGCGTGCAGTAATAACCGCAACGGTGAGCACCAGCAGCACCACACCTACACCAAGCGCCAGAATGTCGTTTCCGGTCACACCGCCGACAAGGAAGCCTACAAAGCTCATCGCCGCGATCATCAGCGCGTACGGCATCTGCGTGGAAACGTGATCAATGTGGTTGCACTGTGCACCCGCAGATGCGAGGATGGTCGTATCCGAAATCGGCGAGATGTGGTCGCCGCAGACCGCACCGGACAGGCAGGCTGCCACGGTCATGACCAGCATGGTGGACGGTGCATCGCCGAATACCGCAATAGCGATCGGGATCAGAATGCTGAACGTGCCCCAGGAGGTACCGGTGGCAAAGGCCAGACCAAGCGCGATGAGGAAGAATACCGCCGGCATGAACATACCGATGGTGGATTCCGCATTCACCACAGAGGATACGAAGCCGCCGATGTTGAGGTACTCGTCACGGCAGACACCGGACAGCGTCCACGCGAGCGTCAGGATGAGGATGGCCGGAACCATCGCCTTGAAGCCCTCGGTGAATGCCTCACAGAACTGGCCAAAGGACAGTACCTTGCGCGGGATGTACAGCACAAAGGTGAACAGCAGCGTAAAGAACGAGCCGAGCACCAGCGCGGTGGAAGAATCGCAGTTTGCGAACGCCTCAACGATGTTCGCGCCTTCCAGAATGCCGCCGGTGTACAGCATGCCTGCAATGCAGAGCACGATCAGTACGCTGATCGGCAGGATCAGGTCGTAAACCTTGCCCGAGCCGGCTACAACGTGAGTCTCCTCAATCAGAGAGAGATCGTCATCCTTATGCGCGAGCTCGTACTTTTTCATCGGGCCGAAGTCGAAATCAGCAGCCATCAGCCAGATGAGGAACGCGAGCGTCAGCAGCGCGTACAGGTTCAACGGGATGGTCTTGAGGAACAGTGAGAAGCCGTCCAGCGTGCTCGATTCCGGCAGGGACGAGCCGACCGCCGCCGCCCACGAGGAGATCGGCGCGATGATGCAGACCGGAGCCGCCGTTGCATCGATGATGTACGCCAGCTTTGCCCGGGAAATGCTGTACTTGTCCGTCACCGGGCGCATGACTGTGCCGACGGTGAGGCAGTTGAAGTAATCGTCCACGAAAATGAACATTCCGAGGAACGAGGTCGCAAACGACGCGCCGCGCCGGCTGCGAATGGTTTTGACCGCCCACTCACCGTATGCGCGTGATGCGCCCGATTTTGTGATCAGCGAAACCAGAATACCGAGCAATACAAGGAAGATACAAATATTGATATTATCTCCCAATTTACTGCCCATGATGGTGAAAGTCGTTTCGACGGCTTTCAGCGGATGGAAGCCCGTATAGAGCAGCGCACCCGAAAGAATACCGATCATCAGCGAGGAGTAAACCTCCTTCGTGATCAGCGCAAGCGCGATCGCGATGATCGGCGGCAGCAGTGTCCAAACAGTTGCCGTAACGTCCATTCCTTATTTCCCCCTTATACACAGACAAATCGTGTCCGCAATTCCATTCTATTTTATATGGATTTAACCGGATTTACAAGTACTAATCCTGTTTTTTCCGTCCGAAAGGATATTTTTGTGCAACTTGCAATGGTTTAACGTCATAAATCGTGTTTATAGCGACACCATTCCGCAATCACCTGCCGCCGAAGCGCCAGCACGCCCGCCAGATTAGGCAGCGCCATCAGGCCGTTGAACGTGTCGCTGAGTGCCCACACCGGCTCAAGCCGCATCATGCAGCCCGCTACCGCCGTCAGAAGAAAGGCCGCCTTGTAGACCGGAATTACCCGCTCCCCCATCAAATAGGCCGCTGCACGCTGCCCGTAATACGACCAGCCGAGCAGGGTCGAGAATGCAAACAGCGTGAGCGACACCGCAACGAAGCCCCCGCCGAACCGTCCGAATACGGTGGAGAACGCCTCTGCGGTAAGCTGTGCACCGGTTGTCAGCTGAGAAAGCAAAGGCGTGCCGGACGCGAGCGCGTAGCGGCTTACGTCATATACCCCGCTCGTGAGAATGACGAACGCGGTGACGCTGCACATCACAATCGTGTCGAAGAACACCTCAAACACCGCCCACATCCCCTGTTCACACGGCTCCCTTGCGTCTGCGGCGGCATGCACCATGACGGACGAGCCCAGTCCGGCTTCATTTGAAAATATGCCGCGCGACACACCCGCCCGGACGGCCTGCGTCATGCCGTAGCCGAGCACGCCGCCCGTGCCTGCCCTTGCATCGAACGCCATCGAGCAAATCTGCGCGAACGCCTGCGGCAGATTCGCTCGATGCACCCACAGCACAACGACCGCGCCGCCCATGTAGAACAGCGCCATGAACGGCACGAGTGTTTCCGTCACGCAGGACAGCCGTTTGAGGCCGCCGAGAAGCACCGCGCCGAGCAAAACCGCTGTCACCGCGCCGACGATCCCGCTCGGTATGCCGAACGAGCCGGAAAGTCCCTGCGCGATTGAGTTGCACTGGCTCATGTTGCCGATACCGAACGATGCCAGCACACAGAACAGCGCAAAGCCTCCCGCCAACAGCGGACTGTGCAGACCGTTTTTCAGGTACAGCATGGCTCCGCCGCGCCAGCTGCCGTCCGCTCCCCGCTCACGATAGAGCATGCCGAGCGTGTTCTCTGCGAACGCGGTCATCATGCCGACAAACGCGCTTACCCACAGCCAGAATACCGCGCCCGGACCGCCGAGCGTCAGCGCGGTTGCCACGCCTGCGATGTTGCCCGTGCCGACCGTCGCGGCAAGTGCGGTGCACATGGCCGCAAACGGAGAAACGCCGCCGCTTGTCCGTCTTGCGGCACCGGTAAAGCAGGAAAACAGCGTTTTCCGCAGCCAGAGCGCGCAGTACCGCACCTGAAAAACGCCGGTCACCGCCGTGAAGTACAATCCGGTGCCAAGCAGCAGAATCAGCATGGGCGCGCCCCATATCAGGCCGCGCAGCCGCTCATTTACTTGTAAGATATCGTCCATCGGCATCCCACCTCTCCCCTGTTCCGCATTATATGAACCGGATTTCAGCGGCAGAACGCCCATAATTACACATTTCTAACGACTAATTCCTACTTCAAATAACAGAAAGCCGCCCGGACAGGCGGCTTTCTGTTATTTGCGAAATTATTCCATCATACCAACGCAGTCGAAGTACGGCTTCTCTGCAATCTTGTCCTTATTCTCCTTGAACAGCGTGTGACCGAGTGTGATGACCAGATAATCTGCCTTGAGAACCTCCTCGAACGATACGTTCGGGATGTTCTGCACCTCAGTGTCCTTGGCGAACGGCTCGCACGCGATAACCTTTACGCCCTTTTCCTGCAGGATGTGGCACAGCTCGATAGACGGCGACTCACGCAGGTCGTCAACGTCCGGCTTATAGGACAGGCCAAGCACGCCGACCGTGTCGGTTACCTTCTTCATCTTTGCTACAACCTTGTCAGCGACGAAGTGCGGCTTGTTCTCGTTGCGCTCGCGTGCCGCAAGGATAACCTTTGCCTCCGCCGGGAACTGCTCGTAGATAAACCACGGGTCAACTGCGATGCAGTGGCCGCCAACGCCGACACCCGGGGTCAGGATGTTAACGCGCGGATGACAGTTTGCCAGCTTGATCAGCTCAAAAACGTCAATGCCCATCTTGTCGCAGATGACGGACAGCTCGTTTGCGTAAGCGATATTGACATCACGGAAGGTGTTCTCGGTCAGCTTGCACATTTCGGCGGTCAGGTCGTCGGTCTTGTGAACGACACCCTTCTCAAGCACCTTCTCGTAGATGGATGCCGCCATTTCGGCAGCCTCCGGCGTGCGGGCACCGACGATGCGGTCATTGTTCTTCAGCTCGTACATCATGTTGCCCGGGATAACGCGCTCCGGACAATGTGCAACGTGAATCTCATTCATCGGGATGCCGGATTCCTCGCTCAGTACGCGTGCGAGCATCTCGGAGGTGTGCGGCGGCACGGTGGACTCCAGAATGACCAGATTGGACGGCTCGAGCACCTTGCCTGCCATACGGCCTGCAGACTCTACAAAGCGCAGATCGGCCTTGTGGCTGCCGTTCTCGTCCTTGAAGAATGGCGTCGGCACCGAAATATAAAATACATCGGACTTGCCAAGCTCTTCGGAAAAATGCAGATGGCCGTGTGCAACAGCCTTTTCAAATGCTTCCTGCAGACCCGGCTCTACAATATGGATATGGCCGCCCTGCAGGGTTTCGATAGTCTTTTTGTTTACGTCAAAGCCGCAGACCTCAAAACCGGCCTCAGCCAGCGTGATCGCCGTCGGCAGGCCGATATAACCCAGTCCCATGACAGTAATTTTCATAATTTTCGTACCTCGTTCAGCATAATCTTCTTACATTATACCACTTTTTTTACGGAATTCAACGTAGTGTTTGAATTTTCACCGAAAAGAGTCTATAATGATACTATCGTTCGTTTATGCAAGTATCATAAACGGCTGTCGGAACCTTTTATCTTCCGATTACATATACTGCTTTATACCCCTAAAGTTTGGAAGGGATACTATGATTTTTAAGGGATTGCTTGAGGATGCACGCTCGATCCGGGACCGCGACCCGGCAGCACGCACCACACTGGAAGTTGTTTTGCTCTATCAGGGCTTTCATGCCCTGTTTTACCACCGTCAGGCGCACTGGCTGTACAAACACAAGCATTTCTTTCTTGCGCGTGCGCTGTCGCAGTTTGCGCGGCATATGACCGGTATTGAGATCCACCCGGGTGCAAAGATCGGCAAACGCCTGTTTATTGACCACGGCATGGGCATCGTTATCGGTGAAACCGCTGAGATTGGCGACGACTGCACGATTTACCACGGTGTAACGCTCGGCGGTACCGGTCACGACACCGGCAAGCGTCACCCGACCATCGGCAACAACGTGCTCATTTCGACCGGCGCGAAGGTTCTCGGACCGTTCAAGGTGGGTGACAACAGCCGTATCGGCGCGAATGCTGTCGTACTGCAGGAAGTTCCGCCGGATTCTACGGTTGTCGGCATCAAGGCGCGCGTCGTCAAGATTGCCGGTCAGCGTGTCGGTCCGTCTCCGGCGTATGCGCTCGACCAGATCAACCTGCCGGACCCGCTTGCACAGGAACTGTGCCGTCTGCAAAACCGTGTTTACGCCAACGAGCAGAAGCTCAAAAAGGAAGAGGAACGCGAGCGCGAAGCCGACAAATAATACACATAAAAGCAAGCCCTTCGGTGCAAACTGTCACCGGAGGGTTTCTTTTATGAAAATTTCAGTGAAATATGCGGTCACAGGTGCTCTTTCCGGTGCAGCAAACGGATTTTTCGGGGCAGGCGGCGGGTTATTTCTTGTACCGCTGCTGATTTCCTGGTGCGGCATGGAGCAGAAGCGCGCGTTTGCGACCTCAGTCGCGGTAATTTTCCCGCTGTGTGCGGTCTCGGCGGTAATCTACCGGCTGAAGGGTGGTCTGCCGATTGCGCAGGCGGTGCCGTATCTGCTCGGCGGCGCGGCAGGCGGCGTGCTGGCCGGAAAGTTATTCGGCAGGGTAAAGGCAGACTGGCTGCGCCGTGCATTCGGCGTGCTGATTCTCTACGGCGGCGTCCGTGCCGTCCTGCTGCTGTGAGCGCGGTACTTGCGGTCGCAATCGGTCTGCTGACCGGTATTTTAAGCGGCTTCGGCATTGGCGGAGGCTCACTTTTGCTGCTGTATCTGACGCTTTTTGAAGGGGCAGGGCAGTATCAGGCGGGCGGCATCAACCTGCTGTACTTTCTCTCGTGTGCGCCTGCAGCGCTGATTTCGCACCGCAAAAACGGACTCATCGAAAGGGAAGCGGTCAAATGCTGCGTACCGGCAGGCGTGGTGACGTCCGTGCTTTCGGCGCTGCTTGCCGCAAGAGTGGACACCGACCTGCTGCGGCGTGCTTTCGGCGTGGTTTTACTCTATATCGGCGTAAAAGAGACCTTTTTGCGCAAAAAATAACACCTTCCTCACCAAATGTGAAGAAGGTGTTGCTTTTATTTATACTTCTGATACTCGCCGACGGCAAGCTCGTCACAGCGGTTGTTATATGGATTATCCGCGTGACCCTTGACCCAATGGAACCGCACCTCGTGTTTATCCAGCAGATCGAGCAGACGCCCCCAGAGTTCCGGATTTTTTGCGGGTTTCTTATCGCTTTTAACCCAGCCGCGCGCACGCCAGCCCTTAGCCCAGCCCTTGGTAATGCCGTCAACAACATACTTGCTGTCCGAATACAGATCGACCGAGCACGGCTCCTTGAGGGTCTCGAGAGCGGTAATTACACCGAGCAGCTCCATGCGGTTGTTCGTGGTGGACGGCTCGGAGCCGGAAAGCTCCTTTTCCGCCTTGCCGTACTGCAGGATCGCACCCCAGCCGCCGGGTCCCGGATTGCCCGAGCACGCACCATCTGTGTAAATGGTTACAGTTTTCATTGGTTTTCTCCTGTGAGAGTGATTTTAAATTGTGAAAAGGTGGAATACCTTTGTTGCCAATTCCGAAGCGAGGATCGCTGCCAGCATCACCGGAGCCACCCAGCGCACCATAACGCGGTGCAGCTTCTCGCGGTGGAACGAACCGGCACCTTCCTTTACCTCGTCTGCGATGACCTTGGTGCCGACTACATGACCAATCAGGATGCAGGTGAGCAGCGCCACGATCGGCATGAGCACGGAGTTGGAGATAAAGTCAAAGAAGTCGAGGAACTGCATACCGATAATGGTGATCGTTGCCCACGGACCATAGCCGAGACAGGACAGCATGCCAATGATCAGGCAGCTTGCCGTAATAGCGATGGTAGCCGTCTTGCGCTTCATGTGTGCCTTGTCCATCAGCACGGAAACCAGTGTTTCCATCAGCGAAATGGAGGAGGTCAGCGCCGCAAACAGTACGAGCAGGAAGAATACCGCGCCGATAATGGTGCCGAACTTCATGGAGTCAAATACCATCGGCAGAGTGATGAACATCAGACCCGGACCGCTGTTTACCTGAGACGGATCGCCGCCGTTGAACGCGATAACCGCCGGAATGATCATCAGACCGGCCACAAACGCGAACAGCGTGTCGAAAATCTCAATCTGGGTGACAGAGTGCTCAAGCAGATTTTCCTTCTGCATGTAGGAGCCGTAGGTGATCATAATACCCATTGCCAGCGACATCGAGTAGAACATCTGTCCCATCGCACCAAGCACGGTAGATACCGAAAACTGCGAGAAATCAGGCAGAATATAATATTTAAGGCCCTGCAGCGCACCCGGAATGGTCAGCGAGTAGATTGCGATAACGACCGCCAGAATGGCGAGAATCGGCATCATGATACGGCTTGCCTTCTCGATGCCCTTCTCAACACCAAAGATAACGACAATGGTGGTCGCCAGCACGAACAGGATGAACCACGGGGTCGGTCCGTTGAAGCTGAAAATCGTCGAGGACAGCGAACCCGCATCGTAGCCAATGAAATTGCTGAAAAATCCGCCGTTGTCGGCCGCCTCAAGTGCGTTGCCGCTGATAAAGGTGAACAGGTATTTCATAACCCATCCGCCGATAACACAGTAATACGGCGTGATGATGAACGGCACAAACGCCGCCAGCCAGCCGAGGAATCCGAACCGCTTATCGAGCGCCTTGTACGCACCGATGCAGGACAGACGGGTCTTTCGTCCGATGGCAATCTCGGTAACCATCAGTGAAAAGCCGAACGTCAGCGCGAGAATGAGGTACACCAGCAGGAAAATACCGCCGCCGTACCGTGCCGCCAGATAGGGGAATCGCCAAAGGTTGCCCAGACCTACCGCCGAGCCTGCCGCCGCCAGCACGAAACCAATTCGGCTGGAGAAGCTGCTTCTCTTTTTTTGTTCCATGTTTTGTGTTTTACTCCCTTACATACAATATCTTTTAGACTGTCCGAAATGACAGCCATAATGAAATAAAATTATTTTTATTTTACCATATCCGAAAGTTTTTCACAAGCTGTTTGCAGGAAAAGTACATTGTGCTATAATATCTTTTATCGGATATGATCGTTTTATCTGCCATAATTTGAAAGAAACGGCAGTATTTCTTCCGCAGAGCAGGCTACCCTCTATCATTTAAGCATATATGAAACAACAAACCATAAACGAGGTGTATTGACATGAAAAAATACAAATTCGGTGTTCTCGGTGCCGGCAACATGGGTACCGCTATTGCGGAAGGCGCAGTGCGCGCAGGCTGTTTTGCGCCTGAGCAGGTGCTGATGTTCAACCGCAGCGAGAAAAAACGCGCCGCTCATGCAGCCAAGGGCTACGCCGTCACGGGTGACTATACCGAGGTCTACGCAGAAAGCGAGATCGTGCTGCTGGCCGTCAAGCCGCAGAATTTTGACGAAATCCTGCCAAATCTGGCGAAATATGAAGGGGAGAAGCCGCTTGTCGTATCCATTGCCGCAGGCGTGACCTTCGCCAAGCTGGAGGGTGCACTCGGCGCGGACACCGCGATGATCCGCGTGATGCCGAACACACCGCTTATGCTCGGCGAGGGTGCAACCCAGCTGGTTAAGAATGCGGCCGCAACCGACAAGCAGCTGTCCGAACTCTGTGAACTGTTCAACACCATGGGCGTTACCGTCACGTTTGAGCAGGAGAACATGCTCAACGAGGTCATTCCGTATGCCGGTTCGGCTCCGGCGTACCTGTATGCCTACGCGGACGCGTTTGTGCAGAGTGCAAAGCAGCACGGCATCAACGAGGACGACGCGCTGACGCTCATCTGTCAGACCATGATCGGCTCGGCAAAAATGCTGCTGCGCCGCGATAAGACGCCGGCAGAGCTGATCCGCGCGGTGTGCTCGCCCGGCGGCACCACCATCGAGGGCATGAAGGTGCTTGAGGACCGCGATCTGTACGGAATCGTGTCGGAAGCCTGCGATAAGTGCATTAAGCGCGCCTACGAGCTTGGCTAAATGTGCCGTTAGCATTGACTTTGCCCCGTCCGTATGGTAAAGTATAGGCAAAGCACTTAATCGGCATTTACGCCGTATTTTGTTTGATTGATTTTTATTATGACAATAGTTCCGCATCATTTGAGAGGGAGTGGATACCGTGAAAAATTCTACCAAGGTGAAAGCAGGTCTGCTGCTGACCAGCCTTGCCTGTGCAGCCGGTGCTACCGCAGCGCTTGTTATGCTTCAGAAAAAGCGTGAAGAGGAAGTTTACCACGAGGCTGAACTGAAGGCCATGGATGAGCTGGAGGAAATGATGCGTGCCGAGTCCGACTGTGCCTCCTGCGCATGCGCAGAGGAGTGTGCGGATACTTCGGTATATCAGGACGCATTTGACGATGCCCCCAAGGCTGCTGAACCGGCGGCTGAGGAGCCTCAGACTGAGGCCGAGGAAGAGCTGGAAGCCGAAGAGGACTAACCCAATGTTACCAGCAAACGGACGGAATACTCCGTCCGTTTTGTTTATCTAAATAGCTAAAATAAGGAGTTTTACCCATGATCGAATACGAAGGCAGAGTTTTTCGTCCGCCCTCCGAGGCATACAGCCTGATTGTGCAGGTCACCATCGGCTGCAGCCACAACAAATGCACCTTCTGTGATATGTACAAGGAAAAGCGTTTCCGCGTGCGCAAGCTGGAGGAGGTCAAGGCTGATTTTGATGAAGCACGCCGCATGTACCGCCGTGTCGGCCGTATTTTTCTGGCAGACGGCGATGCGCTGATGTGCCGTCCCGAGCACATGGCAGAAATTCTGCGCTACATCAAGAAGGTATTTCCGGAGTGCGAGCGCGTTACCAGCTATGGCTCTCCGGCGTCCATTCTGTGCAAAAAGCAGGAAGATTTGAACATGCTGCACGATCTGGGTCTGGATATGATCTATCTGGGTCTGGAATCCGGCTCGGATGAGGTACTGCGCCGCATCAACAAGGGCGAAACCGCCGATGAGATCGTTCGTGCGGGTTTGATGGTCAAGGAAGCCGGCATGAAGTTGTCCGTTACCTGCATTGCGGGCCTCGGCTCGCTGGAGCTGAGCGAGGAGCACGCCATCAAGACCGCAGAAGCGCTCTCCCGCATGAAGCCGGAGTACATTGGCCTGCTGACCCTGCTGTTTGAGCTGCCGACGCCGCTCATGCGCGACTGGCAGGAGGGCCGTTTCTACCTGATGAACCCGATTGAAATCGCGCACGAAACCCTCATCCTGCTCGAGCATATCGACTCCGAGGGCAGTATTTTCCGTGCAAATCACGCGTCTAACTACGTTAATCTGGCGGGCACGCTCAACCAGGACAGGGAAGCCATGTGTGCACGCCTGCGCAAGGCCCTTGAGGGCAAAATCAAATTCAAGAGTGAGCAATACCGGGCAAGATAACCAATTTAATGCAACTTAAATTGTGATAATCCGCAAAATTGTTAACATTTTGTGTTGTTTGCGTTACAATTTTCAAAAAAGCGAGACAATGTGCAAAAAGTGTGCTATACTGGTTTCGATCGTGAAAATCGGAGAGGATGCTTTTCGGGCGTTAAGAATTTGTTAATTTAATATTTACTGTTAGAATTAACATGTGTTCCGTCTTGGAGGACTGATAAATGGATTCCGTATCCCACATTCGCATTGCAAATCTGCTGATGGATTACGTTGAGCAGACCTGCGGCGTGACCTTTGATCAGAGCGGCTTTATTTACGGCAACCTGAAACCGGATCTGACCGGTACTTACCTCACCAAACGCCATAACCCATCCATTATGATGGATGAGGTGATGGAAAAAATCCGCACTTTTACGCGCAAGTATACCATCGGGCGTACCAACGGACGCGAGCTGTCGGTCGATCTCGGCGAGATCTGCCACTACATGACCGACTTTTTCACCTACCCGCACAACGACGATATCTACGAGCACAATCTGCTCGCACATTATGTTTATGAAAAGCGCGTTGCACTGGTCATTCGCCGCCGTATGACCGAAGATAAGTTTGAGAAATGGGCAAGTCCCATCATTCCGCCCACGACCGTCGACACACTCGTGAACCGCATTTCCACGATGCACAAGGCTTACCGCACTTCGACTAAGCCGCATGGCATCAACGACGATCTGCAGCATATCTGCATCGCTACCGCTACCGTAGTGCTGTCTATCATCAGCATCGTTTACGAGCAGGTCGAGGATACTGCAGTCGCTACCGCGTAAAACCGTATAAGTCAAAAAACCGCCTTTACAGGCGGTTTTTCTGTTTTTCAGGCACAAAAAGACGAGTCCAAACGGACTCGTCTTTTGCTTTTTATTCTTCGGTACTCTCTGCGTTTTCAGCGGATTCAGAGGTTTCTTCCTCGGCTTCTGCCGGGTCTTCCTCCTCCTTGTCCGTGCGGGCAATCGAGATAACCTTTACGTCCTCGCCGGTACGCATGACGATAACGCCCTGCGAGCCGCGGCCGCATTCGCGGATCTCCTCAACGCCGGTGCGGATGATAACGCCGTCGTCGGTGATGATCATAACGTCGTTTTCGCTGTCTACAACCGCGATGCCTGCCACCAGACCGGTCTTTTCGGTCAGGTTATGCAGCATCATGCCGCCGCCGCCGCGATGATGCACGGTAAACTCCTCAACCGGGGTGCGCTTGCCGTAACCGTTCTCGGTGATAGAGAGCACATATGCGTCCTTGCGGGCACGCGCCGCGCCGATAACGTAATCGCCCTCGGCCAGCTTGATGCCGCGCACGCCGGTAGCCACACGGCCCATTGCACGAACCTCGTTCTCGTCAAAGCAGATGGCCTTGCCCTCGTGGGTGGCGATCAGGATGTTCTGCTCGCCGTCGGTCAGACGAACGTCAACCAGTGCGTCGTCCTCGTTGAGGTTGAGCGCACGCAGACCCGCGCGGCGGATGTTCTGCAGGTCGCTCAGCACGATACGCTTTGCAATACCCTGACGGGTGACGAAGAACAGGAACTTATCGTCCGCAAACTCTTGAATCGGGAACATTGCGGTGATCTTTTCGCCGTTTTCCAGTTCCAGCAGGTTAACAATGTTCATGCCCTTAGCCGAACGTCCGGTCTCCGGAATCTGGTATCCCTTCAGCTTGTAAACCTTGCCGCGATCCGAGAAGAACAGGATGGTGTCATGCGTGGATGCGGTGAAGATATCCTTTGCGAAGTCCTCCTCACGGGTGCTCATTGCGGAAACACCGCGGCCGCCGCGGCGCTGTGCGCGGTAAACCGAGGTCGGCTGGCGCTTGATATAGCCGAAGTGGGTGAGGGTATAGGCGCAGTCCTGCTGCTCGATGAGGTCCTCAATGTCGATCTCATCGGCCACATTTTCGATGCGTGTGTGGCGCTCGTCGCCGTATTTCTGCTTGATCTCCTGCAGTTCCTGCTTGACAACGGCAAGAATATTCGCATCACACGAGAGGATCTCCTCAAAGCCCGCAATGCGGCTCTCAAGGTCCTTGTACTCGTCGTTGATCTTCTCCTGCTCCAGACCGGACAGGCGGCCCAGACGCATATCCACGATGGCCTGCGCCTGCGGCTCGTCGAGGTGGAACTCGAAGTGCTCCGAGCCGTCCACGATGCCGAGCAGCGCAATCTGGTCGATCCAGAACGGCTCCGCCATCAGGTTTTCCTTGGCTTCGGCCTCGTTCTTGGAGGCACGGATGATTGCGATAATGCGGTCGATATTGTCGGTTGCGACCTTGAGACCCTCCAGAATGTGCGCACGGTCGCGCGCCTTCTTGAGATCAAAGCGCGTGCGGCGCTCGACAACGTCCTTCTGGAAGCCGATATACTGATCGAGGATCTGGCGCAGCGTCAGCACACGCGGCTGCAGCTTGCCGCCCGCACCCGGCACGAGCGCGATGTGGATCATCGAAATGGTATCCTCGAGCTGCGAATAGGTGAACAGCTGATTGAGGATGACCTGCGCGTTCGCATCGCGGCGAACATCCACGACAATCTGCATACCCTCGCGAGAGGAATGGTCCTGAATATTCGTGATGCCGTCGATGCGCTTATCCTTGACGAGATTTGCCATGGACTCGACCAGACGCGCCTTGTTTACCATGTACGGGATTTCCGTAATAACGATCTGGCTCTTGCCGTTCGGCAGATCTACAATCTCGGTCTTTGCGCGGACCTTGATCTTGCCGCGGCCGGTTGCATAAGCCGCACGGATGCCGCTGCGGCCCATGATAACGCCGCCGGTCGGGAAGTCCGGGCCCTTGATGAACTGGCAGATCTCGTCCATCTCCGCCTCGGGATGATCGATGACATAGCAGGTGCCGTCGATGACCTCCGCGAGGTTGTGCGGCGGGATGTTGGTTGCCATGCCGACCGCGATGCCGGACGAGCCGTTTACCAGCAGGTTGGGGAATCGGGAAGGCAGTACGACCGGCTCCTGGCGCTCCTCATCGAAGTTCGGCTGGAAATCGACCGTGTTTTTCTTGATATCCGCCAGCATGTAGTTCGCCAGCTTGGCCATGCGGGCCTCGGTATAACGGTATGCTGCCGGAGGGTCGCCGTCCACGGAACCGAAGTTGCCGTGACCGTCGATCAGCGGATAGTGTAGCGAGAACGGCTGCGCCATACGCACCATCGCGTCGTAAACCGATGCGTCGCCGTGCGGATGATACCGACCGAGCACATTACCGACGGTCGTTGCCGACTTGCGGTAGGGCTTGTCCGAGGTCAGGCCGTCCTCGTACATCGCGTACAGGATGCGGCGGTGTACCGGCTTTAAGCCGTCGCGCACATCAGGCAGCGCACGGCCGACAATAACACTCATTGCATAGTCGATATAGCTTTTCTTCATCTCGCGTTCGAGATCGACCTGCATGATTTTCTGCTGTTCGTATTCTTGACTCATATTTTAATTTTGCCTCCAAAAGTGTTGGCTTTCAGCCGAAAACGACTGTTTTTATCGCTTAGAGGATACTGAGCAGCTCGTCTACCTGCTCCTCGGTCGTGGCCCAGCTGGTCGCCAGACGGATGACCGTATGCTCCGCGTCATATTTCTCTATAAAGCTGTAAACTACCTTGCTTTGCAGCTCGGGCAGTCTGCTGTTTTCTACAATGATGAACTGCTGGTTTGTCGGGGATTCCAGTGCAAAGCGGTATCCCTTTACTTTGAGACCGTCCCGCAGCTTGATGGCGAGTTTGACCGCCGGTGCACAGATTTTCTCGTACAGCCCATCGGTGAACAGGGCATCGAACTGCAGCGCGTTCAGACGGCCCTTGGCAATCATTGCGCCGCGGCGCTTGACCATCGTGACGAACTGTTTCGGCATATTGCCGTGCGTGAACACAACCGCCTCGCCGCAGAGCGCGCCGCACTTGGTTCCGCCGATGTAGAACACATCAGTCAGCTTGGCAATGTCCTGCAGCGTCACATCGGTGTCCGCCGTAAGGCCGTAGCCGAGGCGTGCGCCGTCCAGAAACAGCGGCATGGAAAACTCTCTGCACACGGCAGAAATGCGCTCCAACTCGTTTCTCGTGTAAAGCGTGCCGTATTCAGACGGATGTGAAATGTAAACCATGCCCGGAAATACCATGTGGTCGTGGCTTGCGTCCGCATAAAAGGTCTGAACATATTCACGGAGATCGTCCGCATCCAGCTTGCCGTTCTTATGCGGAACGGTCAGCACCTTGTGTCCGGTGGACTCGATGGCACCGGCTTCATGCGTGTTCACATGACCGCAGGAGGACGCTACAACGCCCTCATACGGACGGAGCAGCGTATCAATGACGACCATGTTGGTCTGTGTGCCGCCGGTCAGGAAATACACCTGAGCGTCCGGGCAGTCCGCCGCTGCTTTAATCTTTTCTGCCGCCGAAGCGGTAAATTTATCGTTGCCGTAGCCGGAAACCGGCTCCATATTCGTCTGTGCCAGATACTCTAAAACCTTGGGGTGTGCGCCATAACCGTAATCATTTTCAAAAAACAGCATAGTTTTCTCCCTTATACGTCCAGATTCATTACATATTTTGCATTTCGCTCGATAAATTCGCGTCTGGGTTCTACCTTTTCGCCCATCAGGAGCGCAAAGGTCTCATCGGCAGCGGCCGCGTCCTCCATCGTAACCTGCAGCAGCGTGCGGTGCTCCGGGTCCATGGTGGTTTCCCACAGCTGCTGCGGGTCCATCTCGCCGAGGCCCTTGTAGCGCTGTACACGCACATTGTCGCCCATTTCAGCGATGCAGTCGCGCTGCTGCTCCTCGGTATAGGTGTAGCGGACATCCTTGCCCTTTTCGTTCTTGAACAGCGGCGGCTGTGCGATGAACACATGGCCGTGCTCGATCAGCGGGCGCATAAAGCGGAAAAAGAACGTCAAAAGCAGGGTGCGGATATGGCTGCCGTCAACATCAGCATCGGCCATCAGGATGATCTTGCCGTAACGCAGCTTTGCGAGGTCAAAATCATCACCGAAGCCCGCGCCGAATGCGGTGATCATCGGAGTGAGCTTGTCGTTGCCGTAAACACGGTCGAGGCGTGCCTTTTCGACGTTCAGCATCTTGCCCCACAGAGGCAGGATGGCCTGAATGTTGGAGTCACGGCCCATCTTGGCCGAGCCGCCTGCAGAATCGCCCTCCACGATGAACAGTTCGGTCTTGGAGGGGTCTTTTTCGTGGCAGTCGGCCAGCTTGCCGGGCATACGGTTGGATTCCAGCGCGCTCTTGCGGCGCACCAGCTCGCGAGCCTTCTTGGCGGCGGCGCGGGCGCGGGCAGCCTGGGTCGCTTTTTCCAAAATCGCCTTCGCGACGGCGGGGTTTTCCTCAAAGAACTCGGTCAGCGCCTTGTAAACCACATTGTTGACCAGGCCCTTGATGAAGGTGTTGCCCAGCTTCGCCTTCGTCTGGCCCTCAAACTGCGCCTCCTGCAATTTCACGCTGACGACGGCAATGATGCCCTCGCGGGCGTCGGGGCCGGACAGGTTCTCGTCCTTGTCCTTCAAAATGCCCTTGGCACGTCCATATTCGTTCAGCACGCGGGTCAGGGCCAGCTTAAAGCCCTCCTCGTGGGTGCCGCCCTCGGGGGTGTGGACGTTGTTGGCAAAGCTCAAAAGCAGCTCGTTGTAGCTGTTGTCGTAGTATTGCAGTGCAACCTCGGCCACAGCACCCTGGCCCTCGCCCTTCATATACATGACCTGCGGGTGCAGCGGCGTTAAGTCGCGGCGCTCGCACAGGTAGCTGACGAAGGAGCGGATGCCGCCCTCGTAGCACATCGTCTCGGTGCGCATCTCGCCGGACTGCTCGTCCTGGGGGCGGTCCGCGTCGGGGCGCTCGTCGGTCAGGGTGATCTTGACACCGGCGTTCAGGAACGCTTCCTCGCGCAGGCGCTTGAGCAGCGTTTCATAGCGATAGAGCGTCGTTTCCTGGAACATCTCCGGGTCGGGCTTAAAGGTGACTGTCGTTCCGGTAGAAGCCGCCGCGCCGATTTTTTTCAGGTCGCCGTCCGGCTTGCCGCGCTTGAAGCTCTGCTCATACTCGGCCCCGTCGCGGCGCACGCGGACGGTCAGCCACTCGGACAGGGCGTTGACGACGGACGCGCCGACGCCGTGCAGACCGCCGGCCACTTTATAGCCGGAGTCCTCGCCGCCGAACTTGCCGCCGGCGTGCAGCACGGTGTAGACGACGGTCACAGCCGGGATGCCCAGCTTGGGCTGGATGTCCACGGGGATGCCGCGTCCGTTGTCCGAGACCTCAATGATGTTGCCGGGCTTGATGGTCACTTCAATATGGGTGCAGTATCCGGCCAGTGCCTCGTCGATGGCGTTATCGACGATCTCATAGACCAGATGGTGCAGGCCGGAGGTGGACGTGGAGCCGATATACATGCCGGGGCGCTTGCGCACAGCCTCCAGACCCTCCAGGACCTGGATCTGCGCCCCGCCGTAGGCATGGTCGGTAGCCGTCTCGCGGTTGGTTTCGGTGATGATTTCTTCTGCCATGAAATGATAGCCTCCTGTTGTGGGTGGGTATCTCTATACATCCCGTTTTCGGATGTTCTGTAGGGAGGGGTCTTGACCCCTCCGTGTTTACGCGGCTGCCTG
>OGSS01000902.1_pt1 | contig 24162 bp, 17 predicted proteins | sample 1553591 | NCBI WGS metagenome assembly OGSS01 (sample SAMEA2580061, study PRJEB22360) | human gut metagenome | biome: human gut; feature: human-associated habitat; material: faeces | place: Denmark | collected 2008/2010
AAGCGGATCCGTTACCGCAGCATAGACCGCACATACCCCGCCAAGTGAGCATCCGGATCCGGTCACCTTCGTAAAAAGAGGACTTCCTCCATAGCTCCTGATAACCATATCCCCATCCGTGACTACATCCACCGCTCCGGACACAGCTACGGCGCCATGAATGAACCTGGCCAGTGCCCTGGCTGCCATTACCGCAGAGTCCACAGAATCCGTAGCATCTACACCGCGCACGCCATCTTTAGCTACGCCTGTATCGAGTCCCCAGAGATTGGCCAGAGCGATAATTTCCGAAGCATTCCCACGGACAATGGCCGGAGGCATAGCCTTCATCTGGCGCAGAAGTTCTGTACGCAGGCTTCCCAGACCAATTCCTACTGGATCCAATACCCATGGCTTACCTGCGTCAGCCAGCGCCCTTATAGTCCGAGGCAGGGTTTCTGCATACACAGGAAACAGCGTCCCCATGTTGATATAAAAAGCCTGGCATATGCTGCTGATTGCCTCCCCCTCATCAGGAAGATATACCATGGCAGCCGAACCTCCACAGGCCAGCTGCGCATTGGCTACCAGATTGATGGTTACTGTATTGGTAATGGACGGAACCAGCGGACACTCCTTCCTTGCCGCTTCTACTGCCTGCCTTATCTTTTTTCTCAGTTCCCTCTCTGTCATTATGTGCTCCTTTCTATGCAGCGGACATTAAAAAAGCCCGCTGCCGCGAGCCTGGTTCTGCATGGTATTGTCCCATGAGCTTTTTATTGCTCCCTGCGTAAGTCTTAACTCAATCAGGTGCCAAGGGTTTAGACCAGGTCATTCTCAACATATAGTTCCCCTGCAATAAGCTGATTTAATTTTATCACAGTTATGAGCCAAAGGCTCCTCTGTTTTTCACACAAAAAACCACCGTCCTGTTTCTGAACGGTGGTTTTTCTATCTGTGGAGCGGATGAAGGGAGTCGAACCCTCCTGTCCAGCTTGGGAAGCTGGCGTTCTACCGATGAACTACACCCGCATGAATATGACTATAGTATATCACACATAAAAGAATTACGGAATGTCAAAATCGATTTTTATTTTCTTCATGTACAATACATCCATCCAATATCCATATAGTGTTGTATTTCATCGATATTTGGGAAGAGTCTGATAATATTCCCGTTTATCCTGATACATTCTCTGATCCGCCCGAATTGCAGCATGCTGAATCCCCCGATGATCACTGACGGCATAACCAATGGCAAAAGAAAAAGATTCCTTCTGCATCGCGTCCTTTATCTTTCTGGTTTTACCTCTCATTTTCTCTTCCGTAGTACCAGGGGTAACGATGACAAACTCATCGCCGCCAGACCGATATATATTGTCCCTTGGAAAATAACGGCACAGGAACTCTGCCAGATTTTGCAGCAGCCTATCCCCTTCTGCATGCCCCTGGGTATCATTAACATACTTCAATCCATTCACATCGATAAACAACACGCCCAGCTGAGACTCTCCGGCATGCCGGTTAAAATAAATATCCATGGCATTCCGGTTTTTAACGCCAGTCAGGCTGTCATTTCCAGATGCAAATTCCAGCTGTTCAAGAAGACGCCGATTGACCACATACATAGCCATGAAGGCTCCCACCGTTTCCAGCAGGTACCAGGTATTCATCATTTCATTTTCTTCGTAATTGTCCGCCACCAAAAACCCTATGAGCTTCCCCTGGTAATACAGAGGCGTACTCATCAGGTTTCTGATATTCTGCCTTTTTAAAATATTGTATCCGTCAATATCCCCCTGCTTCCGCAACTCTTCAATATCCGGAATCACCACACTGGTATCTGTTTCCAGACACTTTTCCCAGCTTAGCATGTACTCATCATATGGCAGATTCTGGAGGGATACCATTTCTGACTTCACACCCGGGGCACACCACTCGTAGGTATTGCTGATCGTCTTGCGATCCGTTTCCAGTATATACAGGCGATCCGGATGAATGGCCCGGGACAGGTCCTGAAGGATTCTGTCAATAGCCCGGGAAAAAGAGGGTTCTGATATCAGACGCCGGATAGCCCGGATTATGACCTTATCCGTAGCATTATCCCTGCACAGCCGCCTCCTGGTTTTCTCTTCCCCCGATATATCCAAAAAGGAAAAACTGCACACACGGTTTTCCCCCACCGGAGCCAGCACAAAACGAAGCCATTTCCCCAGTTTTTCTGCATAGAGCCTTCCCCAGATTACCTGGTTGTCGCTAATAGCCCGGGACAGGGCATTGAGCCAGGATGAATCCTTATCCATAATCCCCAGCTGATAAAACGGCCTTTCGATAAGCTCTTCCTTCTCTTTTTCCATAAACCGGCAGAATGCAGGATTCACATGACGGCAGATGGCCTCCCGGGAATCTACCAGCCCACCGGCATCCAGAATACAGGAGGGTACCTGCAGCAGGTCCATAGCCTCATCTATCCATACCCCGGTGATTCTCTTATCTATCTTCTTATCTGTACTCATTCCGCGTACCTCGTTTCCAGCAAAGTTTCCAGACCTATCCCCAGATTTTTAATGAGTCCCTTCATTCCGTCGTCACTGAATAAGAGGCATTGTACTTTCATCTGCACCGTAACTGGATACCCATCGATTTCCTGGATGGCATACACTCCCTGCTGAATCGTCCGTCCAACCTCTTCTGCTTCGGCCCTGCTCTGTACCTGCATGAGCGCAAGGAAGCGTTTTCTTTCCACGCGCCCCAGCACCCCATGAATCCCCAATATTCTGCGAATCCGGTCGCTGATAGCTCGCACCAGTTTCCGTTCGATTTCCACACCATAGGACTGCAGCGTGTTTTCAAGAGAAAGAATCTCGATGTCCATCATAGTAAAATTCTGCTTGTTCCGTGCATACGTTTCATAGTATCGGCTGAGCCTGTCCATGATTCCTATCAGGTTAAGCGCCCCGCTATCAATATCCGAATACAACAACCGGGGAAACAGCTGCTGTCGTTCTGCCTCCTCCTGAAGGTCGGTAAAATAGCCTATCAGTCCCTGAATCTCCCCCTGCCGGTACAGCGGCACCTTCGTGGCCATGATGGCATGTTCTATACCATTCACTATACAGTGCCCCGGCATGTTGATAACCAGTCTGCCCCGATGAATACAATTTTCTTCGGCTTCCTGGAATCCGTGATCATTCACATGCCATCCCATATCTTCATCGGTCTTGCCGATCAGATCCCTGCGCTGGATGCCATAATAGTCCAGGAAGGCGCGGCTGGCTCCCAGGAATCTCCGTTCGCTGTCTTTCCAAAACAATTTAATCGGGAAAAAACTAAGTACACTTTCCCATATATCCCGGTCCAGCGCATTCTTCTCACTTCCATCCGTCGCCAGATGCAGACTTTCTATAATCGCTTCGGTAATTTTCCGGTTATCCATACGGGTTTCTGCCGTCGCATATATCAGATGATTCTTTTCTGCCAGCGCAAAGAGAAAATGAATACTCCAGGAATAACTGCCATCTGCATTCTTTGTCCTGAACAAATCTTGCAAATATCCACTCTGCTGCAATCGCTCTGACAGACTCTTCCTGTCAATCCATACCGCATAACGATCCCAATCCTCCGGATGCACATACTTCCGGTATCTTCCTGCCGTCCAGGCCGAAGGTTTTCCAACACTCCCTAAAGGAACAGAAGTACGGTTTATCAGCATATGATTGTAATCCTTCTCCAGATTCCAGAACATGGCTACCCGGTAAAAGGAATTAAGAATCACCGACATGGAATGTTCAGATGCATCCCATTCCCCGATTTCCCGATTCAACATCTGAATCCTGCAGGAGTATACCCGCCGCCATCCAGTCTTCCCCAGAAGTTGAACCCTCATACGCAGATAGATATGCCCATAATTATATTCCTGTTCATTACTATCCCCTTCTTCATTCACCGAGAACAACAGGTCACGCATTCGTTCCCATTTTATTCCTTCCAGCGAATGCAAAATACGATGCGCGACTTCTTCCTCAGTGACCCCCAGCATTTTCAAAATGCTCAGATATTCCGGATTAATGTACAGATACCGTACCGATTCTCCATCCGTTTCCACTACACAGAATGGTCCTGGTGTCAGGAAATCTGCCCGCCCTGCCTTTTCATAAAGCCCCTTATCCTTCCGCATCTCTACAGGCAGTTTTCTTTTCTGCATTGCTTCCAGAATCCGGTCATAAGAATCCGGCCGTGCCAGCACATATCCCTGCACCTTTTCACAGCCTATGCTCTTCAGAAATCTATACTCTTCTTCCGTCTCAATTCCTTCTGCCAGCGTATGGGTATGCAGCCGTTTCGCCATAGACACGACAGACTTAACGATTTTTCTTGATTTATCAGAGAAGGTAGAAAAGAAATCCATATCTAGCTTGATTTCATCAAAGTCATAGTCTTTCAGCAGATTCAGCGATGAATACTGACTTCCAAAATCATCCATCCACACCGCATATCCCAGCTGATGAAATTTTTCAATGGTTTCATATATCACATCCCGGTCATCCATCAGTACAGATTCTGTGATTTCCACATAAAGCATATCTTTGGGCACGCGATACTTTTTCGCCTGCTCATCGACAAAATCCACCATATCTTCTACCAGTAAATCATAACGAGACAGGTTAAAGGAAACCGGGAGAACCGTCTTCCCCTGATTTATCCGGCTTTCATATTCCTGGCAGATGCTCTGCACCATATATTTGTCCAGTTTGATAATCTGCTTTGTCTTTTCCAGTACCGGAATAAACTCTGCCGGGCGAAGCATACCATGCTGCGGATCAATCCAGCGGGCCAGCGCTTCCATACTACAGATAGAATCAGTGACTGTACGTATCACCGGTTGGTAGAAAACATGAATCCACCCCTTCTCTACTGCCTCATCAATATGTGCTGCCACATATCGCTCCATGGCCTGCTGCCTCGCCATACGACTGTCATACCAGGCCGTGTCCCGTTCCATATCCCGATAAACGCTACGGCAGGCCTCTTCCGCACAGCTCATGCAGACACTGGCCTGAATCTCTCCAGCAGGCACCTCATAAATCCCTGCATCCAGGATAAGATGCCACTCCGGATGATGTTTCTGAACCATACTGCGTATCCCGGAAATTTCGGTTTCCACATTCTTTTTACTGGTGAGAAGGCAGAAATGATCAACGGAATACCGTACTACCGGATCCCCGGGGAAAGCATGCACGAGCAGCTCGGCCAGCAGACGAATACAGTCATCTCCTGCCTCCATACCAAATCGTTCATTGAGCAAACGGAATCCCTCTACATTGAGAAATATAAATACCCGGGGCTCCCGATCCGGCAAATCCTGATCCATTTCCAGAATATCCTGGACCCGTCTTATAAACTGCGTATGTCCGGAAAAGCCAGTAAGCCGGTCGATATTAGACCGGGCCAGCTGTTTTTTATACACGCTGGCATATATCAGCTTCCCCAGCCGTTCATCTTCTTCCACTCGTCCGAAGATTTCCACTTCCTGAATCTGTCCATCCCGGGAACGGGTACGAAATTCCACATTGCCCACGCCGCCCTGCACCTGCCTGAACTGCTGTATCATTTCCATTTCTGCACGCTTTACATCAGCTGGCAAGGCCGCCTTCAGCATCGATGCCCCCAGGAAGTCCATCAGTTCCTTTCCACTGGTGCAACCCCAGATCTCTGCGGCCTTGCGGTTCGCATAGAGAATTTCATAGGATTCACTCACCCGATAAATGATAATTCCTCCGGGAAGCCTTTCCAGGTCCTGATGAATTGGCATCATGCCGGCTTCCTGCTCATCGTCTCCATGCCATTTTTCCTTCATAACTTACACCTCATCTACACTGATATCTGCTACGGGTATGATCACAATCCGGATGTCTCTGATTTCCAGAGTTATTTCACGGCCGTAATGTCTGTTCTGCCCTGTCAGCAGAAAATCGTTTTATTCCTTCCATGATAGCCTGCTACATGATTTCCACGCCCTGCTCACTGAAAGGCGCTCCCCGGCATTCTGCCTGTACGGTAATGGATATATGATCCACCTCATGAATATGCCATACTGTCTCTTTAATCTTCTCCATCCATTCCGAAATTTCATCCCGTTTACGGAAACGGATAATTGCAAGAAACTGATCTTCTGACAGCCTGGCCAGAACCGCATATTTCCCTGCCTCTTTACCATTTTCCCCTTTTTGGCACAACGCCTCCACACGACTGGAGAACTGCATAGGTCCCGGCAGCCCGGTGAGCATATCCACATCAAATTCTTCCGCATTGTGCACCGTTACACAGGCATAAATGAGCCCATCCTGCACCTCTCTCCGTCCGGACATGTGGACAAAGCGCATGGCCCCCTTGCGGGTAAGAATACGGAACGTGCTCTGAAGCTCATTCTTCTCTCCGTCAGACACCTGCGATATATCCTGAAATACCCGATCCATATCTCCCGGATATATACCATGAGAAAGCCCTGCATGCCAGTATGCCAGAAGCTCCTCTGCGTCCCTGCAGCCCCACACCTGTGCTGCCCGTCGGCTGGCAAACAGAATATGATTATAATCTCTGCTATCAAATACCAGCACACCAAATGGAATTTTTTCCAATGCCTGGTTATCTATGTGCGTCCCCATACAGAACTCCTTCCTGCCCATCTGATTTATTTTTATACCAGATAGTGTCTCTTTTAAGGAAGAAGCACCATCTGCTGCTAGTTTCCACGTCCGATTCGTACTCTGACTGCTCTGATTTCATAAATGTAAACTTTATCAATTTTATTGTATTCCCCACTCCTCTGCACGTCAAGAAATTCCCGCCTTCTCTCTTTCCTGTATTCCCCCATCCGAATTGTAAAACTGGATAACTATTGTGTACATTACCATGTTCCCTTATATTAAAGTAGAGATGTTTCCATAATATTCATATCGAAAAGGATAAATCCATGAAGAAAATTGTAAATCTGAATAAAACTGTATACGACCTGGTTCAGGAATTTCCGGAAGTCAAAGATATTCTCGCTTCCCTTGGTTTTTCAAAAATCACCAGCCCGATGGCTCTCAAGGTCATGGGCCGCGTCATGACCCTCCCCAAAGGAGCTGCCATGATGGGAATTCCCATGGAAACCATCATCAGAGCCTTTGCTTCCCGCGGTCTTACCGTAAAAGATGCGCCACCTGCCACAGAGTCAGAACAGCAGGCGGAAATACAGAGTCATGCAGAAAAAATCAAACAGCTTCTCAAACGGCTCGGCGCCGGTGAAGATTTTGAATCGGTGCGAAAAGACTTTGTCACAGACTTCGGCCAGGTATCCGCTCACGACATCATGAAAGCCGAACAGAGCCTTATCGCAGAAGGAGAAGATCCAGCCCGTATCCGCAAGCTCTGCGACCTTCACTCCACCTTATTCCACGGCCGTACAGAAATGGAAATCCTGTCTGAAGAAAAAAGAAAGCAGAAAGCCGGGCTGTCCCAGATTCCATCCGGTCATCCGGTAGACTATTTCTTCTATGAAAATACAGCACTGACCAAAGAGCTGGACCTCCTGTCTGTCCTTCTGTTCAAAGGCGACAAAGTGCGTATCATAGAATCTCTGAAAACACTGAAAAAAGTGCGTGTTCTCTACAGTAAAAAAGAAGAGCTTCTCATGACGGTGCTGGTGCGTTACGACGTAACCGGCCCCTCGGAAGTCATGTGGGGGGGTAGATGATGAAATCCGCATGGACCTTTCCCGCATTCTCCACCGACTGGCAAGAGAAGAGGTATCTGCTCTCAAAGAGACCATAAAGGCAGTAATTACCCGGATGAAAGAAATGATTTACAAGGAAGAACATATCCTCTTTCCACTCTGCCTGTCCCATTTTACTGATGAAGAATGGATTGATGTATACCGTGATACCCATGAAATGGGGCCTGCATTCATTCAGGAAATACCCAGCTGGCCACACGGTGACGAAGTACTTTCCCGCCGGAAGGCTTCCCAGAATGAAACAGAAGCTATTCAGGACGGACCCCTGTCATTTTCCGGCGATGGCGTAAACAGCCCGGCCGGGATCCTGACCATGGCGCAGATGAAATCCATCCTCTCTCTGCTTCCCCTGGATATTACAGTTATCGATGAACAGGAAATCAACCGATTCTATAAGAATACAGACCGGGTATTCTCCCGCCCTCTGTCTACCCTGAACCGCCCCACCTATGACTGTCATCCGCCATATATCAAGCCCATGGTGGAACGCATGATCCGTCAGTTTAAAGAAGGAACCAGCGACAAGCAGGTCCGTACCTTCCCCAAAGACGGCAAAATGGTCACCGTAACCTATGCCGCCATGCGGGATGAAAACGGCAGCTATCTCGGCACCGTGGAATTCATTCAGGAAAGCGAACAAAAATGAGCGGCGCTCATCACATAACCCGACCGGGAACGTTTCCGTTTCCTGCTCAACCCGACCATGTAAAGAGAATACGGTGTATTTGTTTTATATAAGGATATTTCCCTGCCAGGCCATTGACAGGGAAATATCCCTTACTTTAAATAAACTTATTTTTACCCCTTCTTTTCCAGACCGATTATAATGCCTTTTATACCAACAGTATAATAATATAAAATCTATATATCATTTTTGTAAACCAATAAATAAAAAGAAGCCGCTGCCAGATGTATATCATTCTGGTGTGGTTTCTTTTTATTGATACACTATATTATAAATTATAAGAACTGGTTCAGATAACTCCGCTAGCCGCTGTTTCCCTAAGGTACTTAGCCGGAATTGGATGTCTGAGCTTATATATGATGCTCATAGGCTGACTCCCCTGCCAGCTGGCAATATCCGCTGCCCCAAGGAAAGTATATGGCATAGATCGTTTATACGCATCTACTTTGGCACTCCGCACAAAGAGCAATACAATATTTCCCTTTTCCCGCTGATGTATATATCTCTGTCCAGTGGCTGACTCAGGCCGTATCTTATTCTGACTCTGCCAATGGAAAAGATTTTTATCTATCGCATAATCCTCATATAAAGTGGTCTGTGAAAATTCCTTCTCCGTCTTGTTTAATGTGATTAAAAGCACATCTGTCCCTGCGGTAACTACGTCGCTGTTCCCACTGGTCAGATACCTTACTCCTTCTCTGACACTTCCCGGCTTGCCATATCCAAGTGCAGCTAAAATCTGATTTCGTGTATACGTGGAATATACATCCAGCGCACAAGTATATGGTAGATTTTCCTGCATAGGAATAACATCTACTCTACCGTACTGCATCTCCAGCACCTCATTCACTTCTTCTGCCAGAGGCTTGATTTCAGAGAGGCGTGTCAAGGCATCCCAGGGGGATTTCATTCCTGCCTGGTCGTAATCCTGCATCCAAAAGGTGTATTGCCACATTCTTATATATTGCTTTTGTACTGCGGATATAGGAACGGGTCCATGTACCAGACTCTGCTGTATGAATCGTATCCACTTAGGTGAATCCATGGAAATAATCTTAGGCATCGCTTTGGCCACTATCTTTTCCATGCCCTCCTCATCGGAAAAAGGAGGGATAATCCCTGCATCTATGCAAAGGCGGGTAAATGTCCGTTTTCCATTATAGAAAACTTCCGGTTCAATCCCAGCCGCTTTAAAAAACTCCTGTACATGCGGTACCCGCCGGTCTGATGCACAATATAATTCCTGTACAAGTTCCTTATAGAAATCACTGTTCCTAAATCGTTTCCGGATATTATCCAGTATGTTTTTTTCCGCAATTTCTTCCAACTGTATTGAACAGCCTTTAGGAACGTGCGGGAATTTATTTTTTATTTCCTTAGAAATCTGCACGTGCCTTTTACCAAGGAGTGAAGAAAAACGGGATGCAAAATCATATTTGGTATTAGCCTGCGCCACAAAATCCAGAACGGTAAGACAGTCTTTCCCTTTAGATAATCGGAGACCTCTCCCCAACTGCTGAAGGAATACAGTCATACTGTTGGTTGGTCGCAAAAACAGGACCGTATTCACTTCTGGAATATCCACGCCTTCATTGAATAAATCCACTACAAAAAGACATTTTAACTCCCCACTGGCCAGCTGGGTGCAAGCAGAATCTCGTTCTTCCTTTTTAGAATCCGCATCCAACGCCATGGACGGGATATTATGCTTCTCGAAATACTCGGCCATAAAATGAGCATGTTTCTTAGATACGCAGAAGCCTAAGGCCTTCACATCACGGATATCGGCTGTATATCTGTCTAATGCACCGAGTATCTGCCCGGCTCGTTTATCTGCCGTATAGTGATCCAACGCATAAATTCTGGTCAACTCTTCGTTATCATAGTGACCATTAGTCCATTTCACATGGGTTAAGTCAATAGCATCAGTCACTCCAAAGTAATGAAATGGGCAAAGAAGCCGCTTTTCAATCGCATCAGGCAGTCGAATCTCTGCTGCCAGGTGGCCATCAAAATACTTCAAGATACTCTTTCCATCCATACGTTCCGGTGTAGCGGTGAGTCCAAGTAAAATCTTAGGCTTAAAATACGACAGAAGTTTCTGGTAAGAAGCTGCTGCCGCATGATGGAATTCGTCCACAATAACCATGTCATAATAGGCTGGATCCATCTTTTCCCAAAGTTTAAGACTGTTCAATGTCTGCACAGAAATAAAGAGATGTTCTGTCCGCTTTGCCTTATATTCACCTACTGCCAGATCCCCAAACTGAGGGTTCTTTAGTGCCTGACGAAAACACTGTATGCTCTGTTCCAAGATTTCCTTTCGGTGGGCAACAAAAAGAAGCCTGGCTGTCTTTCCCTCCTTTTTCTGCCGTTCACAGAACGACCGATAATCAAAGGCAGAAATTGCAGTTTTTCCTGTACCGGTAGCTGCTACTACCAGATTTTTCCAATGGTTCCTGTCAATCCGTTCCGCCCATAAAGCATCCAAAATTGCCTGCTGATATGTATAAGGTTTGATTTCGAAATAATAGCGCCCCTGACTTCCCGTCTTGCCACGATTTCTTACCGCATCAATTTCTGCTTCCAGAGCCTCTATATCCTCTGTATGAACCGTATTAAACCCAGGAGAATGCCAGTATCCTTCAAAGGAGGCTTCCATTTTCCGCATAACTTCCGGCATATCCTGTTTGGCAATTTTCATATTCCATTCCAATCCATCCGCAATGGCTGCATGAGACAAATTAGACGACCCCACATAGGCCGTAGAAAATCCACTATTCCGATGGAACATATAGGCTTTAGCATGAAGCCGGGTCCGATCCGTATCATGAGACATACGGACTTCGGTATTAGGCAATTCAGTCAACACCTTTACAGCCTTGGCATCGGTAGCCCCCATATAAGTGGTAGTGATGACACGGAGCTGGCCCCCTCGTTCCGTAAAGCGCCGCAAATCAGGAAGTATCATAGTGAGCCCGGAAAACTTAATGAACGAGACAAGGAAATCTATTCGGTCAGAAGATAATATTTCCCGACTCAGTTCCGATGCCATAGAAGCTTCCGCCTTATCATTGGTAAAAAGGAATGACCTGGTCAACGGAGTCTCTGGGCGTACCCATTCCTGTTCCTTAATCTTATTCCGTCGATGTTCCAATGAGGTAAGCAGAAAGTTCTCTTTTACCACTTCTTCTTTCCCTTGCAGAACATCGGCCTGTTGGACCAATTCCTGAATCAGCCGGTTGATAACCGATACTTCTCTCTGCTTGGACTCTCTTCCCGTTCTGTCCTCATCTGCAATATCCTTCAATGTGAGTCTGACCAGTTTTTCTAAATATTTTGCTAAATAGGGTACTGCCTCATGACTGTCCAAATCTTCAAAATTCGCCCATATGGTTTTATCGGCCAGTGCCTTTTTTATCTTTTCCTCTAAGGATTGAGAGACTACTTCCTCATAAATCCCATCCGGTAAATGCTGTATATCCGACATAATCGTGATTCCTCCTGCATATTATATCCATTATAGCAGCCCCATGGGGAGAAAAATTAAACACTGTGTTCTCCATGCTATACTGAATATATATTTCAGGAGGTGGCTTATGGATTTTGAACAGGTTCTGTCTTTGCGGCGTTCTGTGCGCCAGTTTCAGAATAAGGAGATTCCGGAGACTCTGATTAATAAGATGGTGCGTGCCGGAGAGTGTTCGCCTGTCGGCAAGGCGGATTTCTCGCATTATGCCATAGCGGTTATCACGGATTCTGACATTCTTTCTTCGCTGGCTGCAGAAGATGAGAAAATCACCGGGCGGGGAAATCCTGTATTTGATGCGCCTCTGGTATTCCTGATTATGTCCAGAGATGGCGCATTAGATGATTCGATAAAGCTTAATGCAGGAATTATTGCGGAAAATATTCATCTGGAGGCTACCAATCTGGGACTGGCTTCGGTCTGTGTATACAGTTTTATCCGCAACCTGAAAAACCGGAAAGAAGATAGTTCATGGTTACCCCGCATGGAGCTTCCGAAAGGATATCATCCGGAATTTGCTGTAGCCGTGGGGTATCCGGAAACAGAAATTAAAGAGCGTCCATGCCGCGCCCGGATACCGGTTTTCCGCTGAAGGAGGAGCTCATGAAACCATGTACTGTACTGGTCAGCGCCTGTCTCCTGGGACACAACGTAAAATATAATGGCGGAAACAACGACAAATCCGCCGTCCACGCTTTTCTTCGGGATAAACAGGTCATCCCCGTATGCCCGGAAGTCCTTTCCGGCATGCCGGTTCCCCGACCTCCGGTGGAACTCTGTAAAGGGCGGGTCATCAACGAAAAGGGGATGGATCTTACCGCCATTTATCAGAAGGGCGTGGACCGGGTGATTCAGCAGCTTAGTGGAAAATCTGTAGACCTGGCTGTACTCAAGGCTAAAAGTCCCACCTGCGGAAACCGGGAAATCTACGATGGAACCTTTTCCCATCACCTCGTTCCCGGGCAGGGACTCCTGGCCGCGGCCCTCACGAAACTTGGCATCCCGGTGCTGAACGAAAAGGATGTAGAGTCTCTCATGAATCGCTGATATATCTGACATGACAAAAGCTCCATTTTTCCGGATTTTCCGGAAAAATGGAGCTTTTTGTCATGCTTATATTCCGTTCTTCTTATTTTTCAATACCAAGGAATTTATAATCTTTTCCTTCTACTGCCGCCTGAATGTCCTTATCGGCTACGGCGTGGGAGAGAGTCAGCACCGCTTCTCCTTTTTCGTGTGATACTTCAGCCTGTTCCACTCCGTCCAGTGCTTCCAGTGCCTTCTTTACAGTAGCTTCACAATGACCACACATCATACCTTCAATTTTTACTGTTTCTTTCATTTCTGTTTCCTCCTTATCAGGGATTGTCCCTTTATAAACATATCCAGCCTGGGTAATGGCTTCTTCTATTGCTTTTTCCTCCACATTTCTGCGGCAGATAATCTGCACTTCTCCCCGGGCATGATCGGCATGCGCCTCCTTAATCCCGGAAATCTTTTCCAATGCACCTTTCACCCGGTTTTCACAGTGCCCACACATCATCCCCTCTACACGAAGTGTCATCTTCTGATTTTCTGGTCTGGTTTCTGTCCTCTCCTCTGCCACTCCCCTGAGGGCACGATGACGCATTGGCTTATCATGAGATGCATCATGGACAGAGAACAGGTTGAGCCGCAGCGCATTCAGACACACGGTGACGCTGGAAATCGACATGGCCGCCGCTCCCCACATAGGGTTCATATGGATTCCCGGATACAGTCCGGCAGCCATGGGGATAAGCAGTACATTGTACGCAAAAGCCCAGAAAAGATTTTCATAGATATTTTTCAGTGTCTTCCGGCTGAGGCGTACCGCAGCTGACACATCGGTAAGCCGGGAATTCATAAGCACGATGTCCGCTGAATCTACCGCCACATCGGTACCGGTGCCGATGGCAATACCTGTATCTGCCCGGACAAGTGCCGGCGCATCATTGATACCATCGCCGACCATGGCCGTGCGTCCTCGTTTCTGCAGATTCCGGATTGTCTCTTCTTTCCCATCGGGAAGTACTCCGGCAATGACAGAATTTACACCGGCTTTCTTTGCCATAGCACGGGCCGTCTTCTCATTATCCCCGGTGAGCATAATGGTTTCAACGCCCATGTTCCGAAGTTCCTGAATCGCCTGAGCGGAATCGGACTTGATTACGTCGGCCGCTCCAAGCATGCCCAGATATTCATCATCCCTTACAAAGAGAAGTGATGTCTTTCCTTCTTCTGCCAGTCTTTCCACCTGTTCCCGAATGGTGTCAGAAAGAGAGATGCGGGAAGAAATGAAGGCCAGGGATCCACCCATAAGAGCATGACCTTCCACGGTACCGGAAATCCCATGTCCCGGAAGATTCCTGAATCCGGTAATTTCCCGTTTCAAAAGACCCATGGCTTCCGCCTTCTCCGTCACCGCTCTGGCCAGCGGATGTTCCGACGGGCATTCCAGGGCATACGCCAGGGAAAGAAATTCTTTCTCTGACAGACCAGCGGCCGGAAGGATATCTGTAATCTGCGGTTTCCCTTCCGTAATGGTTCCCGTCTTATCCAATGCTACAATCTGCACTTTTCCCGCATTTTCCAGTGCTTCGCTGGTTTTGAAGAGAATGCCGTTTCTTGCTCCCACCCCATTACTCACCATGATGGCTACCGGGGTAGCCAGCCCCAGGGCACATGGGCAGGAAATAACCAGCACACTGATTCCATAGGTCAGTGCTTCTGCCAGGCTGGCGCCAAGCAGAAACCATACCACAGTAACCACAGCGGCAATGGCAATAACGGCCGGCACAAACACAGCAGACACCCGGTCAGCAATACGGGCAATAGGCGCTTTCGTTGCTGCTGCATCACTCACCATGCGGATAATCTGTGCAAAACCGGTATCTTCGCCTGTTTTAAGGGCTTTGACCCGGATAAATCCCGAAGTATTATGGGTAGCTGCACTGACCTTATCCCCTTCACCTTTGTCCACCGGAACAGATTCCCCGGTAAGCGCGGATTCATCCACTGCCGTTTCCCCTGAAAGTATAATACCGTCAGCAGGAATAGATTCTCCCGGTCTTACCAAGAGGATGTCCCCCGACTGTACCTCATCGGCAGCAATGGTTACTTCCTTACCATCTCTTTCCACCACAGCGGTTTTGGGAGCAATTTTCATGAGCTGTTTCAGCGCATCGGTAGTCCTTCCCTTGGACATGGATTCCAGCATCTTCCCCACCGTAATCAGGGCCGGAATCATGGCCGCCGATTCAAAATACAGCTGATTCCTATGCAGGTCCTCCACCAGGGAAACCGGAGCGCCCTGCGAAACCGCCACAGTTATTTTAAATAATACTGTCAGCGACCAGAGAAAGGATATACCGGATCCCAACGCCACCAGGGTATCCATGTTTGGTGAACCCATGAGCAGGGACCGGCTGCCGGACACAAAGAATGCATGGTTGATGTTCATTACAATGAGTGCCAGCAGCATCTGCAGAATTCCCAGTCCGGTATAATTTCCCTCCAGGAAATCCGGAAGCGGAAGGCCCAGCATATTATGTCCCATGGTTATGGACATAAGGAGCAGAAGAAAAATAATGGACAGCAACAGCCGGCGTTTCAGTTTCGGAGTTTCCCTGTCCTTTAATGCCTCTTCTCCGGCGCGAAGCTGAGCTGCCGCTCCGCTTTTTTTCTCTGCCTCCAGCGGGCGGGCCCCATACCCTGCTTTTTCCACCGCCTCCTCTATAGCTTCATCTGACGCATTTCCCTCCACTCCCATGGAATTGGTGAGAAGGGATACCGCTACCGATTTTACTCCCGGTACCGCCGATACCGCCTTTTCCACATGCGCCTGGCAGGCAGAGCATGTCATACCGGTTACTATATATTTTTTCAAATAAATCACCTTCTTATCATTACTGCAACTGCTTCGGTTATTTCATCAGCTTCTGCAGCATATTACAGAGTTCGTCAACCTTACCTTCGCCGCCTTCACGGATTTCCTCGGTCACGCATCCCCGGATATGGGATTCCAGCAGCTGCCTGTTAAAGCTGTGAATGGCACAGGCAGCCGCTGAAGACTGCATAAGGATACCCGGGCAGTACGCATCATTCTCTACCATTTTTTCCAATCCTCTTATCTGTCCTTCTATGCGGCGCAACCGGGCAAGAAGCTTCTTCTTTTCTTCTGCATTCCGCCAGGTATGCCGCTTACAGCAATTTTCATCCGTATGATTTATATTTTCCTTCTTTTTGTCCATAAAGCATCCTCCTGTGCATAATATACCCCCATGGGGTATATTATGTCAATAATCCCCATCTGATACTGCCAGGCTGTCTTCTGTTCCTTACATTTTTGTGTATTCACTTATTTACTAAAACCCGCATCACTAAAATAAGTACACCTTTAAAATATATGCACTGACGTTGATAGTTATACTTAAATGTGGTATTATACCTACAAGATTAATTGATTAAGCATACATTTATTAAATTATATGTATTTTCACAAAGGAGATTACAATGCGTATTGAACACGATTTTCTCGGCGAACTGCAGGTTCCGGATGATGCTTACTATGGTGTACAGACCATGCGTGCCATCCAAAACTTCCAGATTACCGGACAGCATCTGGATCCGGATTTCATTAAAGCTATCGCCACAGTAAAGAAGGCTGCCTGCCTGACCAACATGGAAACAGGCCGTATGCCAAAGGAAATCGGAGAAGCCATTATACAGGCTGCCGATGAGATCATTGCCGGCAAAATGTTGGATCAGTTCCCATTGGACCCGATTCAGGGTGGTGCCGGAACATCCATCAACATGAACATGAACGAAGTTCTGTGCAACCGCGCACTGGAAATTCTCGGCTATGAACGTGGCCGCTATGATATCATCTCCCCAAACAACCATGCCAACATGGCACAGTCCACTAACGATGCCTTCCCAACCAGTATCAAGGTCTGCATTCTGAGAAAGGCCGAAATTCTGAACGATGCCCTTATCAATATGGCACGGGAATTTGAAAAGAAGGGCGTGGAATTTGAAGACGTAATCAAGATGGGACGTACCCACCTGCAGGATGCGGTTCCGATCACTCTTGGCGAAGAAATGACTTCTTACGGCTCGGTAGTCCGCCGCTGCATCTGGAGAATTACCCGCTCCCTTGGCGCACTGCAGAACATTAACATGGGCGGCACCGCAGTAGGTACCGGCCTCAATGCGGAAGTGGAATATATCAAAAAGTTCCCGCCGATTCTGTCCGACCTGGTTGGTTTCCAGTTTGAATCCGCTCCCAACCTGATTGATACCACCAACAGTACTGACTGCTTCGCTGAAGTTTCCTCTGCACTGAAGGTATCTGCCCTGTCCCTCATCAAGATTGCCAACGATATGCGTCTCATGGCCTCCGGCCCACGCTGCGGCCTCAATGAAATCAAACTGCCACCACGTCAGCCAGGTTCTTCCATCATGCCGGGCAAGGTAAATCCGGTTATCGCTGAAGTGCTTGACCAGACCTGCTATCATGTAATCGGCAACGATCTGGCCGTTACCATGGCTGTAGAAAATGGTCAGCTGGAACTGAACGTTATGGAACCAGTACTGGCATTCAATCTGTTCAATTCCTTCCGTTATCTCACCAATGCCATCAACACATTCACCAACCTGCTCCTCAAGGACCTGAAGGCTAACAAGGAACAGTGCCAGAAGTGGGTTGATAACAGTGTAGGTATCATCACCGCCCTGCTTCCGCATCTGGGATATGAAAAGTGCTCTGCTATTGCCAAGGAAGCATATAACCAGGGTACGCCGGTCAAGGAAATCATCATGCGTGAAAAACTCATGACCAGAGAAAGAATGGAAGAAATCCTTTCCCCATTTGAAATGACCCATCCGGGGATTGCCGGCGGAAAGAAGTAAAAAACAGACGTCAGACAGGGAGCGTTTCCCTCCCTGACTTCAGACAAAACTGAAAAGCAGAAAGAATCAATTTTCGTTTGATTCTTTCTGCTTTTCTATTACCCAGACCACACGGGGTTACAGAACCATTTAGTCTGATAATCTGATTTGCCAGAATGAGGATGGCCAGTTAAGCAGTGTCTATACTTATAGGTATGGCACAACCGCCTGCCGATGCGCAAAGCAAATCTGCCTCCCCCCTGTCTTTTCCCCTCTTACCCCAATTCGCGTACCTTTCTTTTCTGCTCATCTTTCATTTCTGATGTAGTAAAACATGTACTGCTGCATAATCCCCGCAGTTTCCGGATAGAGTACAAATGGATTTCGGCCTCCATAATGTTCCCGGATTACCCGTTCAATCCATACATCTATCGGTGCACGGGATATGCGATGAAATCCGAAGAGGGCTGTGCAGTTGGCCACTTTGATACCCACCCCGGGAAATTCCAGAAGTTTTTCCATAAGTGTCTCATCAGGAAGACTATTCCATTGGGAAAGATGTATCTTTTCTCTGCATACCCGTTTCACTGTCTGGTAAATGTAGGGAGCCCTGTACCCCAGAGAGCATTCCCGGAGGTCCTCCTCTGACAGACGGGCCAGCTCCCCTGGCCGTGGAAAAGTATAAAAGTTTTCCCCGCCTTCTTCACAAAGGGTTCCTGCCTTTTCACACAACATCTCCACCGCACTTCGGATGGCCGGAATGGATTTTCTCTGAGAAATTATAAACGTTATGAGCATTTCCCATGGATCCTGCCTGAGAATGCGTATCCCCTGGCTGTACTCTGCTGCCCAGGTAAGATAAGTATCCGAGTCGGGAATGGAACGGCGTATAGCGGCATAGGAGGCATTTAAATCAAAGTACGGTTTCCAGGTATGCTTCCAGTTCCACCGGGAGCAGTCCACCTCATACCGCCCGTCTCCCAGTTCCTGTATGTGCAGGAGATGTTTCCCGGTAATGAAACGATAGCGTCCATCCGGAATCTTCACCGGCCGGAAACACTGGCCGCTGTCAATGATGCGCTGCAGATTAAAATCATCGTGTATAGTAATTATCATAAATTTTCCTGTAAATCAGTAAATCAAAAGCGGGCTGGAGAAAACCGGAATGTCCTATTTTCCCTATGCCCGTCTTTTTTGTCATATTTTAAAGATGCGTCTTTGGATTCATTGTCGTAATGCCCGGCTTCCAGAGCACAATCTTTCCTTCCTTCCGGGAGCGCTGTACATCAATAGTACGCTGATTGGATGACCCCTTAAACAGCAAGGTAATATCTTTCTTAGCCAGTATGAATTCTCCATCTACCAATACATCAATGCGTTTAAGTAACTCTTCCGTTTCCGGCATCACTTTGCAGAAATGCCCGAGCAGGTCTTCATCATACAGGTATCCGGTGTAGCACCAGAGGTCTTTTTCCGGATAAGTCTCCTTAAACCGCTTAACCAGCGGAAGCAGTCCCTTCTGATTCACCGGTTCCATCGGTTCACCGCCCAGCAGAGTGATTCCCTGATAACAGTCCTGTGCCATCTGTTTCATAATATAGTCTATGGTTTCCTCTGTAAAAGGCTGTCCATAGTCAAAATCCCAGGTCATCTGGTTGAAGCATCCCTTGCAGTGGTGAGTGCATCCGGACACAAACAGGGAAAGCCGGATTCCCGGACCATTGGCGATGTCATACGTCTTAATATTTGAGTAGTTCAAAGGAACCTCCTGTGAAAAATCCATGATTCAGAAATGATAAAAGGTGATGTAAAAACGATGTAACGCTTTTGACCCCACCTTTTACTGTATATATGCCTGTTATAAGCGCTGTATCAGGTCATACAGGAGCATATCAGAGGTGTAGTACTCTGTCCTTGATTTCCTGTGTACGGCCCTGGTTCCAGAACTGTGTGCCGATATAACCGCAGGTACGGCGGGCAACGGACATCTGATGCTGATCGGTGTTGCCGCATTTCGGGCACTTCCAGATTAACTTGCCATCTTCATCTTCAACGATCTGAATTTCGCCATCATATCCGCACTTCATGCAGTAATCGCTCTTGGTATTCAGTTCTGCATACATAATGTTGTCATAAATATACTTCATTACCGTGAGAACTGCCGGAATATTGTTCTGCATGTTCGGCACTTCAATGTAGCTGATAGCGCCACCTGGAGAAAGTCTCTGGAAATCAGATTCGAACTTGAGCTTATGGAATGCATCAATCTGTTCATGTACATGAACATGATAGCTGTTGGTAATATAGTTCTTGTCGGTTACACCTGGAATGATGCCAAAGCGCTTCTGCAGGCACTTGGCAAACTTATAGGTTGTGGATTCCATCGGGGTTCCATATACGGAATAGCTGATGTTTTCAGCCTTCTTCCATTCTGCGCACTTGTCATTCAGTCTCTGCATAACCTTGAGAGCAAATTCCCGTCCTTCCGGAGTGGTATGGGACTTGCCAAGCATACGTACGCACATTTCGTACAGCCCGGCATATCCCAGGGAGATGGTGGAATAGCCATTGTAGAGGAGCTTATCAATGGTTTCACCCTTCTTGAGTCTTGCCAGAGCGCCATACTGCCAGAGGATTGGTGCTACATCGGACACGGTCCCCAGCAGACGTTCATGACGGCAACGGAGTGCTCTGTGGCAGAGTTCCAGACGTTCATCCAGAATCTTCCAGAATGCATCCATATCCCCGTAGGAAGAGCATGCCACATCCACCAGATTGATGGTCACTACGCCCTGATTGAAACGGCCATAGAACTTGTGGCTTCCATCCGGATTTCTCTGGCGGTCTTCCACAGTGAGGAAAGAACGGCATCCCATGCAGGTGTATACATTGCCCTGCTTGAGCTGCTTCATGATCTTAGCAGAAATGTAGTCCGGTACCATACGCTTAGCCGTGCACTGTGCAGCCAGTTCGGTAAGGTAGTAATATGGAGAATCTTCGTGAATGTTGTCTTCATCCAGTACGTAAATAAGCTTCGGGAACGCCGGGGTAATCCATACACCCTTTTCATTCTTTACGCCCTGCATACGCTGGCGGAGTACTTCTTCAATAATCATAGCCAGGTCTTCCCGTGTCTGGCCTTCCGGTACTTCATCCAGGTACATGAACATGGTTACAAACGGAGCCTGTCCATTACAGGTCATCAGAGTAATCAGCTGGTACTGAATGGTCTGAATACCGCTCTTTACTTCTTCTGCCAGACGATGCTTTACAATCTTGGCAATCACTGCATCATCCAGGGATTCACCGCATTCTTTCCGTTCTTCTATAACCTGCTTCCTGATCTTCTGGCGGCTTACATCTACAAAGGGTGCCAGATGGGACAGGGTGAAGGACTGTCCGCCGTACTGATTGGATGCTACCTGCGCAACAATCTGGGTAGTTACGTTACAGGCAGTGAAGAAGCTGTGCGGCTTTTCAATCATAGTCTGGCTGATAACGGTTCCGTTCTGCAACATATCTTCCAGATTGATAAGGTCGCAGTTATGTTCACGCTGAGCAAAGTAGTCAGAATCATGGAAATGAATAATGCCTTCCTTGTGTGCCTTCACAATCTCTTCCGGCAGGAGAAGACGTTCTGTCAGGTCCTTGGATACTTCACCGGCCATGTAATCGCGCTGTGTGGAGTTAATTACCGGGTTCTTATTGGAATTTTCCTGCTTTACTTCTTCATTGGACAGGTCAATCAAAGAAAGGATTCCATTATCCGTAGTATTGGACTTACGGGAGATTTCTCTCTTATAACGATAACGGACATACTTCTGGGCTACTTCGTAGGCGCGCATTTCCATGATGCCGCGTTCCACCATATCCTGAATATCTTCTACGTTTACCGCATGAAGCATATTATTTACCGTCTTGGCTATGGTATCTGCTACAGCACGGATCTGAAAATCATTCATCTGGTGAAGTTCACTGACTTCCCTGTTGGCTGCAGCAATCGCATTGATAATCTTATGTCCATCAAATGCTACTTCCTGACCATTTCTCTTTATAACTCTTGTCTTTACTTCAATCAGATCACTCTTCAGCGGTGCCATATCCATAACCTCCATAAACATTCATAAAACTTCAGTATTTAAAGGCTTTTTGCCTTTTTTGTTTAGTTTACTCTATATACAATATGCTGTTCTTATTATTTTTTCAACGCTACATATTGTATGTCATCCTTGACTATAATACTCCCCTGCCATCATATTTTCAACCCCAAAACATGTCCACTTTTCTACCCATTTCACTTTTGACCATTCTCAATATCTCTGAAAAGTCAATGATAAGTGTACTTTTGCGCCTTTTGTTTTTTTCTGCAGCATCCGGAAAATTGAATCATATCTTTTTTGCATACAGGTTATTACTCTCAGGTATACTTCAGACACATTCGGCGTTTACTGCCTGTTCGTAATCTGTAAACCACTTTTATCCTTCTCTGTATATAACCATTATCTTTACTTCGATTCTGGTTGGTCTCCAGTTCCCCTTTGCGATAAAATAAAAGGACAGAAGGTTTCATTCCTTCTGTTTCCACTGAAAATATTCATTTACAATATATAGTATACCCGCCCCTGCCCGTGGGCAGGAAAGCGTCCATTGCAAGGAGGAACTATGCGTACTTATTATGATGTTGGATTAAATCTGTTTGTCCGTTCATTTCATGACCCTGAAAAAATCATAGCCGATGCCGAAGCGGCCGGTGTATGCTGCATACTCACCGGTGCTCAGCCGGACGATAATGAAAAAGTGGATACCTTTGTCCGCACCCACGATGTATACGGTACTGCAGGTATCCATCCCCATGTAGCTCAGCACGCCACACCGGCCGACGTACTCCGCATAAGGGAAATCGTATCCTCCAACCCCCGCATTGTCGCCGTAGGAGAATGCGGCCTGGACTATGACCGCATGTATTCTCCCAGAGAAAAACAGCTCTCCGTATTCCGGTCCCTCATCCAGGCTGCGGAAGATCTCAACAAGCCGCTGTTCCTTCATGAACGGGAAGCAGAAAAAGACTTTATTTCCTGCTTTTCCGGCCACGAAGATATCTGCCACAGGTCAGTAGTCCATTGTTTCACCGGAAACCGTCAGATGGCCGAAAAACTCATTTCCATGGGATTTTACATCGGCATCACCGGGTGGATTTGTGATGAACGCCGTGCCGACGACCTCCGGGGGGCGGTAACAGCCATCCCACTGGACCGCATCATGATTGAAACGGATGCACCATATCTCACCCCCAGAGGATTCAACCTGCCGCGCACCAATGTACCGCAGAACATAACCTATGTAGCCGAAACCCTGGCTTCCTACATGGGCGTCCCCACGGAGGAACTGGTAAAGCATGCCAGAGAAAACACAGAGCGCTTCTTCGGAATCGGAAAATAAGCCATCCATTTGGCCCTTCTTTTACCCCGGCCTTTCAGCACCGGGGTATTTGTGTTATCATGTTATAGGCAAAATTACGATATGTTAACAAATTTGAAAGGGGAACCACTATGCAGGTAAATATTATTGACCACCCGTTAATCCAGCATAAGCTGACCATTATGCGCAAAAAGGAAACCAGTTCTGCTGATTTCAGAAAGCTTCTGGAAGAAATAACCATGCTGATGGGCTATGAAGCCACCCGTGACCTTCCTCTGGAAGATGTGGAAATTGAAACCCCGATACAGAAGACAGTGGGCAAGAGACTCACCGGAAAGAAAATCGCCATTGTCCCGGTACTCCGCGCCGGCTTTGGCATGGTCCAGGGGCTTCTTGACCTGATTCCATCTGCACGTATCGGCGTTATCGGTCTGTACAGAGATCCGGAAACCTTAAAGCCGGTAGAATACTACTGCAAGCTGCCAAATATTGAAAACAGAAGCTTCATCATTGTCGATCCGATGCTGGCCACCGGCGGAAGCTCCGTAGCCGCTATCCAGATGCTCAAGGACAGAGGCGTAAAGGATATCCGCCTCATGTGCCTGGTTGCCGCACCGGAAGGCGTAGATACTGTAAACAAAGCTCATCCAGATGTAAAGATTTACACCGCCGCTGTAGATGAATGCCTGAACGAACACGGATATATCGTTCCAGGCCTCGGTGACGCCGGCGACAGAATCTTCGGAACCAAGTAAAAAACAGGTTAATTCTTTCAGAATTCAAAGGGGTTAGTAAGTGAATCCCGCCTGTAACTGCGAATACCAAATAAAAGAGGCTGGGCGACAATAAAAAAATGGGTCTGGA
>OGSS01000904.1_pt1 | contig 24144 bp, 21 predicted proteins | sample 1553591 | NCBI WGS metagenome assembly OGSS01 (sample SAMEA2580061, study PRJEB22360) | human gut metagenome | biome: human gut; feature: human-associated habitat; material: faeces | place: Denmark | collected 2008/2010
GAATAATATTTACTCATAAACAAATCCTCCATATAATATTTATAATTTATTCTACAAATAAAAATTTATAAAATCCAACACATATCTATAATTTTTTATAAGATTATTTTAACAGTTAAACACCTCCTGTATAAAGAATATTTTAAATCATAATTGCCCAGTGACCGTATGAACACGCCTGCACTTAGTGAGTGGCTGGTCGTAAGACCTGTCACGAACTTAGTACAGCTGCGTGAGAATCCGAATGCGAATGGGTCACTGGGCAATTATGATTTAAAATATTCATTGAAAGAGTGAATTATTTTTGATATACAAGAAATTGATATTCAATATCAAAGTAAGTCTCTTCTTCACTCTCTTTCACAAGTTTCCACTCTGGCATCTCATCCAGATCTGGAAAATAAGTATCTGCATCATATGCAAAGTCTGTTCTTGTAACATAAGCTGTATCACAATAAGGAAGCATCATGCGGTAAATGCTTTCTCCACCGATGATAAAAATATCTTCGTCCTTATATTCTTCCAGCTCATCTAACAATTCTTCTTTACTTCCAACTACGATCGCTCCTTTTGCATCGTAGTCTTTATCATGCGTTAATACAATATTCGTTCTCTTTGGAAGCGGCATTCCATTTGGAAAGCTTTCTAATGTTTTTCTTCCCATGACAACGACTTTTCCTGTTGTCATCTGACGAAACATCTTCATATCATTTGGAATATGGACTAAAAGTTCATTGTTCTTTCCAATTCCCCAGTTCTTATCTGCATTTACAATAAGATTCATCTTACCTTCTCCTTCTTATATTGCGATCGGAATATCTTTGATCTGTTCTCCTGCCTGATAGTCTTCGATTTTAAAGTCATCTGTTGTGAATTCATAGAAATCTTTGACTTCTGGATTAAGCGTTACTTTCGGTGCAGGATATGTCTCTCGTTTGATCATCTCTTTGATGATTGGAATATGGCGATCATAAATATGTGCATCTGCGATCACATGAACTAACTCTCCTGGTTCCATATCACATACTTGTGCCATCATATAAACTAATGCTGCATACTGTACAACATTCCAGTTATTTGCTGCTAAAATATCCTGAGAACGCTGGTTCAAGATTGCATTCAATGTGAGCTTATCATGTCCTGGTTTCTTTGTTACATTAAATGTCACACTATACGCACATGGATAAAGATTCATCTCATGAAGATCTTGGTGGACATAAATATTTGTCATGATCCTTCTACTGTATGGGTTGTGTTTCAGATCATAGATCACACGATCTACCTGATCCATCATTCCTTCTTTGTATTGGTGCTTTACACCCATCTGATATCCATAAGCCTTTCCAATCGAACCATCTTCATCTGCCCATTCATCCCAGATATGACTCTTCAGATCATTTACATTATTTGATTTCTTCTGCCAGATCCATAATAATTCATCAATAGCTGACTTAATATATGTCTTTCTTAAAGTCAATGCTGGAAATTCTTTGGACAGATCGTAACGATTTACAACACCAAACTGTTTGATCGTATAGGCAGGCTCTCCATCTGACCAGTGCGGACGGACTTTCTCTCCCTCTGTACTAGTTCCATTCTCTAAAATATCTTCGCACATAGATATAAATACCTGATCTGCATAACTCATTCTTTCTTGTTCTCCTTTTCTTCTTCCTCACTGTTGATCGTAAGCATCTCAAATCTTCGTTTAAAAAATGCAATCTTACGGTCAAACACTCCTAATCGGTATAAATTGATCACAAACATTCCAAGGATCAGGGCTAATAACATTCCTCCTAATCCTCCGAATTTCAGACCAACGTAGATCAAAAAGATCGTTGTCAGTGCTGAGATTCCCATACTGTCTCCCATCATCTTTGGCTGTAAGACCTGTTTCAATACCAGACAGATCGCATAAATGATCAGTAAGATAACTGCTGTTTTGATATCTCCTGTGATCAGCTTAAATATTGCCCATGGAATGATCACAGTCCCTGTTCCAAGGATTGGAAATATATCGACAATTCCTACTAATACCGAATAGATAAAAGAATGTCCAATCCCTGCAATAAAAAATCCGATCCAAAGGATCGCTATGATCACTATCATGATTTTTAACTGCGCAAGGCAATAACTTACTAAGACTCCAACTGAGTTCTTCATAAATACATTGATCTTATGCTTCACAAATCCTGGAATACATTTTTCATACCATGCTATGAGTTTTTCTCGTTCCAGTGAAAACATATAAGCTGCAAATAACATAACAACAAGCCCTAACAGACCGCTTGTCACACCCTTTGCAACACCACCTGCATGTGCTACCCCATAATCTCCTGCAGAAGATGCCGCTTTCTTGAAAAGCTCTCCGATCGATCCGCTCCACTGATCAAACTGTTTTCCAAAAGATGGTGGAAGAATACTTAAAAATTGCTCTATCTTCTTCTGAAAGATCATTCCTTGTCTCATGATCTCATGACGGATATCTGGTGCATCCTGTATAAATCCGATGACTTGCAGTGCGATACCTCTGACTGCAAAATAAAGAACCACTATAATTCCTGTGATAACTGCCGCGATCAAGATCGCAGAACCGAACTTCTTCGGTAATTTTACCTTCTTCTCCAGATATTCGATCACTGGGTGGGCCATCATTGAAATAATCCATCCTGCTACAAATGGCCATAAAAATACGATTGCTTTTGGTAATACAAAGATCAAAAGCAATGCACCTGCTAATATGACCAACAGTTCCATGATAATATCCAGATAAATTTCCCAACGTTTCATAATTTTTTCACTCCCTGATGTAATTAGTATATTCTTGAATTTTCATACCATTTTCCATCTCTTAATGAACTATTATACGTTACAAATTATTACTTGGCAATTCTAATCTCATCTTTCTCTCTGTCGTAATGATATATGTGATCTGATAAAACTTCTTCCTGATCCACAACCATACGGTTTGTCTCTCTAACCATTTCTCGTAGTTCCTCTGAACTTTGCACATATTCATCATCCAGTAAAAGGATCACTTCATGAATACTGCTTGGAAGAATATAAAGATCATGTCCCATATAATTCGCGAAATCTCTCAGTGGATCTTTATAAAGCATGACGGATGCTCCATTCATATAATCTCCATTTGATAATACAAACAATGGAATCTCCATATCCGTGATCTTTACTGGTATCACAGACTGAATCTTGCGCATCACTGGTGGGAAGATCTTCTCCGTGTTCTCCTTTGCATCCTTCATCATCTGTTCCTTTGTCACACCCCATAACAGCAACTCTTTGTTCCTCACTAATGCACTCGCCATCCCGTCATGATTCCGGTATGCTGCCCAACGATATGTAACTGCCAGATCTAAGAACCGCTCGTATGGTGTATACTTTAACATCTCTTTATTCTTCTCATAATTAACCACACGATAAAACAGATTCTTCTTAATATGCTCATAATCTGAAACTTTATCCTCATCCAGATAAAATCCAACCTGATGTCCTCGATAAATTCTGGCGATATCTTTCATCGTATCTGATAATTCCTGTCCCCTTAAATAATTTCGATAAAATATCTCCAGATACAACACTGGTACCAGATAATTCTTGGTCTCTCCGATCGACAACCCCATCATCGATATCTGATTATTCCTCTTAACCCTCTGCACCATAACTTTCTTTCCTTCCATCTCTGGAAGATAGTTTAAAATATTCGCTTCTACATACTGATAAAATTCTTTCTCATTCAACATGGTCTTCTCCTTTTCTGTGGATGAAAACGCATGCCATAACCCCATTTTATTTGTTTCCCTCACTCGTCTTCATATGTAAATAATTTCCATATCATCATACAATATTTTCCAGTTAATTGCAATAAAAAAAGAAATTTATTTTTCAAAATTTCTTTTTTTATTCAATCTCTATTTTGTTGCTGTAAATTCTTTTAAGAAGTCAAGTAATGTTTCCATTTCATCTCTCGTACCGATCGTAATCCTTAAATAATTATTGATTCTTGGCTGATCAAAATAACGGACATAAATCTTTGCTTTCTTCGCTGCTTCAAAAATCTCTTTGGCAGGTACGCTTTCATGTGTCGCAAAGATAAAGTTTGCTTTGGAATCTGCAAAACTAAATCCGATCTTTCTCATCTCAATCTGGAACCATTCTCTTGTATCAATGATCTTATTTCTTGTCTCCTGGAAATATTCTTCATCTTCTAAGACAGCTGTTCCAAGAACAATAGATGGCTCATTCATCGTATAAGAGTTGTAGGAATATTTCACATCATTCATTGCCTTGATCAGTTCCTTGTTACCGATCGCATATCCGATACGAAGTCCTGCTAAAGATCTTGATTTGGAATATGTCTGAACAACTAAAACGTTATCATATTTTCTTGTCAGTTCTTTCGCTGTGTCGCCGCCAAAATCAATATAGGCTTCATCAACAATCACAACAACATCCTGATTGTGTTGAATGATATCTTCCACAACCTCTAAAGATAAAAATGCGCCTGTTGGTGCATTAGGATTTGGGAATACCACCCCGCCATTTTCAGCGTAATAATCTTCTTTCTGAATCTCAAATGCATCATTGACTGCTTTCTTCTCGTATGGTATTCCGAATAATTCTGCCCATACAGGATAGAAGGAATATGTGATATCTGGGAAGAAGATTGGTTTCTTACCGTTAAAAAATGTCATAAATGCAACGGCAAGCACATCATCAGATCCAACTCCGACAAATACTTCTTCTTTATCAAATCCATGATAAGAAGCGATCGCTTCTACCAATTTAGTTGCTGCAGGATCAGGATATTTGCGCAGATTCTTGATCCCGCTCATCGCTTCCTTAATCTTATCGGATGGCGGATAAGGGTTTTCATTTGTATTTAACTTGATCACACCTTCTTCTTTTGGCTGTTCACCCGGTGTGTAAGGTTCTACTTTTCGTACATTGTCTCTCCAGCTGTTCATTGAAAGTCTCCTTTATCTATATTGGCTTATTTGCGATAGTCATCGATCAGTTTCTTAAATAATGGAAGGGCTTTTTCGATACGTTCTGTTGGTACACAGTAAGAAATACGCACATATCCTGGGCATCCAAAGCTGTCCCCAGGTACGATCAACAGATCATATTCTTTCGCCTTCTCGCAAAATGCATTGGCATCTTCTTCTAATGCTTTCGGGAATAAATAGAAAGCTCCACCTGGTTCTACACATTCATATCCCATATCCACTAATGCATTATAGAATAAATCTTTGTTCTTCTGATAGATTGAAAGGTCAGAAGTTAAATCTACACATTCTCCAACAACTTTCTGATATAAGGTTGGCACACAGACGTAAGAAAGTAAACGTGCAGATGCGATAAACGCTGGCAGTAACTGTTCAAAATCTTCTGCCTCATTTGGTGCTACGATATAACCGATACGTTCTCCCGGCAGTGATAAGGATTTACTAAAAGAATATGCTACTAATGTATTGTTATAAAAATGTGGAACATATGGCACTTCAAATCCATCATACGCGATCTCTCTGTATGGTTCATCGGAAATGATGTAAATGCTGTGTCCATATTCTTTTTGTTTCTTCTCTAATAATGCAGCTAATTTCTCAATCGTCTCTCTGGAATAAACAACTCCGGATGGGTTGTTTGGAGAGTTGATCAAGATTGCTTTGGTATGCTCATTGATCGTTTCTTCTAATTCTTCGAAATTAATCTGGAATGCTCTGGTATCTGCAGAAATGACCTTTAATCTGCATCCTGCTCCCTGTGCATATACTGCATATTCTGGGAAATGTGGTGCGAATGTGATAACTTCATCTTCTGGCCCATCAACTAATGTCTTAAAGCAGATACCAAGGGCTGCTGCCGCTCCGATCGTCATAAAAATATTCGCTGCTGTATAATTTGTATCAAATCTTTTATTTAAAGACTTGGCAATGTTTTCTCTTACTTCCAGTACTCCAGCATTGCTTGTATATCCATGAATATCCACTGGATCTGCTGTTTTTAACAGGCGAAGTGCTGTCTCATCAATTTCTTTTGGTGCTGGAACACTTGGATTCCCGATACTGAAATCAAATACATTTTCTGCTCCGACTTCTTTTGCTCTCTTCATTCCATATTCGAAAATATCACGGATAATAGAATGCTGTTTCGATAATTCTACTACTTCTTTTGATAACATGATCTGTCTCTTCCTTTCTTTGCCATTAGTTTTATTTTACAAAAAAATGCAGAAAATTACAACAACCCTCGCTGATTGCTGTAATTTTCACGTAATATCATTTGACGATCATTTTATTCATCTAATGCATCTCTTAAGCTCTTTGTAAACTCATAAACCTTTTCAGAACTTTCTTTACCATATTGACTGATCAATTTGACGATCGCACTTCCGACAATGACACCATCACAGTATGTACTCATTTTCTTTGCCTGTTCTGGTCCTGAAATACCAAATCCCACTGCACAAGGAATTGTTGCATTCTGCTTGATCACACCGAAGAATTCATCAAAATCTGTTGTAAATTCACTTCTTGTTCCTGTAACTCCGATGGAGGATACACAGTATAAGAATCCTTCTGCTTCTTTTGCGATCATTGCGATACGGTCATGAGATGTCGGTGTTACAAGACTGATATTGTCAACTCCGTGAGCTGTTGCCACGCCCTGAATCTCGTCTTTTTCTTCGTATGGCATATCAGGCACGATGACGCCCTGAATCCCACATTCATTACAAAGATCAAAGAATCTTTCGGTTCCAAAACGATAGATCGTATTGAGATACATCATCATGACAAATGGTGTTTCTTTGATCTCTTCTCTTAATTCTTTTACCATCTGAAAGATTCCCTTTAGTGTTGTGCCACCTGCAAGTGAATGCTGGCTGGCTTCCTGAATGACAACACCCTCAGCGATCGGATCTGAGAATGGAATACCAATCTCGATCACATCTGCTCCTGCTTTTACCATAGCTCTGATATTTTCTTTTGTTGTTTCGTACCCATAATCTCCAGATACGATGTAAGTTACTAATGCTTTTTGCCCATTCTTTTTTCTATTCTCAAATGTCTCTCTAATTTTCATCTAACTGCACTCCTCTATATCTTGCTACCTGATAAACATCTTTGTCTCCACGGCCAGACAGACAGATAACGACTGACTGGTCTTTACTCATTGTTGGAACGATCTCCATTGCCGCTGCAACTGCATGAGATGATTCGATCGCTGGGATCACTCCTTCTGTTTTGGATAAATATTCAAAGGCTTTGACTGCCTGTTCATCTGTGATACTCACATATTCTGCTCTTCCGATTTCATGAAGATGTGCATGTTCTGGTCCGATTCCCGGATAATCAAGTCCTGCTGAAATAGAGTATACAGGATCGATCTGGCCTTCTTCGTTCTGTAAGAACAAACTCTTCATTCCATGAAAAATACCTTTACTTCCTTTTGCGATCGTTGCTGCATGATCTAATGTATCAATCCCTCTTCCAGCTGCTTCTGCCCCGATCAGTCTGACACTTTCATCTGGAATAAAGTCATAAAACATTCCCATTGCATTCGATCCGCCTCCTACACAAGCAAATACAGCATCTGGAAGTTTTCCTTCGATTTCTTTCATCTGTTCTTTTGTCTCTTCTCCGATGATCTTCTGGAAATCACGAACCATCGTTGGATATGGATGAGGTCCCATAACAGAACCGATGCAGTAAAATGTTGTCTCAATATTTGTAGCCCAGTCTCTCATTGCCTCGTTAATGGCATCTTTTAAAGTTCTTGTTCCACTCTCTACAGCATGAACTTTCGCTCCAAGAAGTTCCATACGGTATGCATTCAGACTCTGGCGTTCCACGTCTTCTGCTCCCATATATACAACACATTCCATGTCAAATAATGCTGCAACAGTCGCTGTAGCAACTCCGTGCTGTCCTGCACCTGTCTCTGCGATGATTCTTTTTTTCCCCATTCTCTTTGCAAGTAAGATCTGACCTAATACATTGTTGATCTTATGGGCACCTGTATGGTTCAAATCTTCTCGTTTTAAATATACTTTTGCCCCTCCAAGATCTTTTGTCATCTTCTCTGCGTAGTATAAAAGAGATGGACGGTTTGCGTAATCTCTGTATAACTGACGTAATTGGGCTAAGAATTCTGGGTCATTTTTGTATGTTTCATAAGCCTCATTTAACTCGTTTACCGCGTTCATTACAATTTCTGGTACATACTGTCCACCGTACTCTCCAAATCTTCCTATTTTATTCATGTCTTCCTCCTGTTATCTGCATGATTTCTTTCATTTTTTTCAAATCTTTGTATCCATCCGTTTCGATTCCACTGGAAATGTCGATCCCGTATGGATGAACTTTTTCTGTGATTTCTTTTATATTTTTATTGTGAAGCCCGCCTGCAATAAAAAATGGTTTTCTGATTCCTTCTTTTGGAATCAGGTCGTAATTCATTACTTTTCCGGTACCTCCATACATATCTTTTTCTTCTGTAAATGTATCCAGTAACAGTTTATCAACTGGAAGCTGTTGGGCTTCCTTGATGTCTTTTGTATCTTTCACTCTGACCGCTTTCCAGATTTCTTTATCTGTCTGCTGTCTTAACTGTTCAATATAAATAACATCTTCATCGCCATGTAACTGGATCACGTCTAATGGAACTTCATTGGCGATTTCTGTAACTTTCTCAATTGTTTCATTGACGAATACTCCGACACTTAAGATCTTTTGATCTAAGTTTTGATCAAGTTCTATTGCCTGCTGGCCTGTGACATAACGCTTGCTTTTTGAAAAGAAAATATATCCAATTGCATCTGGTTTTACTTCATTTGCATATGCGATATCTTCTTTTCTGCGCATGCCGCACATCTTCACTTTCAGACTTTGTTCTTTGATCTGATTTTGTATCATAGGCAGCTCCGTAACTGTTTCATTGTTTCTTTGATGTTATCGGATCTCATAAATGTTTCACCGATCAAAACTGCTTCGGCTCCTTGCTCTTTGACATTTTTCATATCATTTTCATCCTTCATTCCACTTTCGGAAACTAATACTGCTTCGTATGGAATAAGTGGAGCAAGTTTACTTGTTGTATTTAGATCAACATCAAATGTTTTTAAATTTCGATTATTGATTCCGATAATATCGCATCCACATGCAACGACTTTCTTTAATTCTTTTTCGTTATGAACTTCTACCAGACAATCAATCTCTAAGCTTTTTGCCAGATCATAAAATTCCTTTATCTTTTCTTCAGAAAGAATTGCTGCGATCAGAAGGATTGCATCGGCTCCTAAGACTTTTGCTTCATAAATCTGATATTCATCGAAAATAAAATCTTTTCTTAACATTGGGATATCTACCTTAGCTCTGATATCCGCAAAATATTTGCTGCCACCTTTAAAATAATATTCTTCAGTCAAGCAGGAAATGGCTGCTGCCCCTGCATCTTCATAGGCAATGGCTGTCTCCACTGGACGAAAATCTTCTGCGATCACACCTTTGGATGGAGACGCTTTTTTAACTTCTGAGATCACGGATAATCCAGATTTCTTTAAGGCCTCTTTAAATCCATGATTTTTATTCTTAGAATTTAATGCCATCTCTTTCATATCCTGCGGCTCTATATTATCTTTTTCTCTTTGTAATTGTTCTTTTCTTTTTTCTACGATATCATCTAAGATCATGTTCCACCTCATTTATTTTACATTTGTGTATGCAATAAACTGTTCTAATTTCTCATTTGCCTTTCCAGAATCGATCATCTCGGCTGCCAGTTTCACTCCATCTTTGATCGTCTCTGCTTTTCCGATCGTATAAAGGGCTGCTCCTGCATTTAATAAAACGATGTCTCGTTTTGCTCCCTGTTCTTTTCCAGTTAGGATATCTTTTGTAATGATCGCATTTTCATCTGCTGTTCCACCAACAATATCTTCTTTCTTGGCAAGTGTTAATCCTAATTCTTCTGGATTGATCGTATATCCTTTGATCTCATCTCCATCGATCTCACAGACACTTGTTGTGGATGAGATTGAGATTTCATCTAATCCGTCGTCTCCATATACGATCAGGGCTCTTTTAACTCCAAGATTCTTCATAACATCTGCCATCGGACGAACCAGCTCTTTTTCATAAACACCGAGAACGATATAGTTTGTCATTGCTGGGTTTGCTAAAGGTCCTAAGATATTAAATACAGATCTTACCCCAAGCTGTGCTCTGACTGGTCCGGCATATTTCATAGATCCGTGATGTGTCTGTGCAAATAAGAAGGCTGCTCCAACTTCATCCAAACATTTCTTGCTTTCTTCTGGTGTTAATCCGATTTTTGCTCCTAATGCCTCTAAGACATCGGCTGCACCACTCTTTGAGGATACACTTCTATTTCCATGTTTCGCAACTTTTGCTCCTGCTGCTGCAATGACAAATGCAGATGTTGTGGAAATATTAAAGCTGTTTGCAAGGTCTCCTCCAGTTCCTACGATATCGATCGCTTCTGTTTCTTCTGGCACGATCGCTGCTTTTGCTCTCATCACTTTGGCAAATCCTGTGATCTCTTCTGGTGTTTCATGATTCATACGAAGACCCGTCAGGAAACTTCCCATCTGAGCATCTGTCGCATTTCCAGACATGATGCAGTCCATGGCCTTATAAGCTTCTTCTTCTGTTAAATGATTTCCTTCCACGATCTTTGTTAAAAATGGTTTTAATGTTTCCTGATTGACTGCGCTCATAGTTTCCTCCTTTTTAGAATCTCCAAGTCTGATTCCTGCGATGTTTGTTAAAAAGTTTTCTAAGATCCTCATTCCCATTTCAGTTAAGATCGATTCTGGATGGAACTGAATTCCATAGACTGCATATTCTTTATGACATACTGCCATGATCTGTCCTTTTTCATCTCTTCCAATAACTTTTAAATCTTCTGGAAATGTCTCATCGTCGATGATCAGTGAATGATATCTTGCTGCATATATTTTATCTTCTAATCCTTCAAATAAAGGATTCTTGTTATTGATTGTGATCTCACTCATTTTTCCATGCATCAATTCTTTTGCTGGAACGACTTTTCCGCCATATACTTCTCCGATCGCCTGATGTCCCAGACAGATTCCCAAGACTGGGATTTCTTTTCCGAATGTTTTAATTGCCTCTTTTGAAATCCCTGCACTGTCTGGATATCCAGGTCCTGGTGAGATAACAAGTGCTTCTAGATTTTGTAAGTTTCTGATCTCATCAATCGTTATTTCATCGTTTCTTACAACCTGAATCTGTGGATACAAAGATCCAATGTACTGATATACGTTATAGGTAAATGAATCGTAATTATCTATCATTAAAATCATAACCTTGCTGCCTCCTTCACTGCATTTACAACGGCTAATGCTTTATTCTTTGTCTCCATAAATTCTTTCTCTGGAACAGAGTCATTGACGATTCCTGCTCCTGCCTGCACATATCCTTTTCTATCTTTAAATACGACGGTCCGGATTGCAATACAGGTATCAATATTTCCATCAAATCCAAGATATCCAACGGTTCCACCGTAAACACCTCGTTTTTTATTTTCCAGCTCATCAATGATCTCCATGGCCCTTACTTTTGGTGCTCCGGATAATGTTCCTGCCGGAAGAACACTCATCAATGCGTTGATTGGATTTTCATCATCTCTTAATTCTCCCTGTACATCACTGACTAAATGTGTGACTTGGGAATATTTTTCAACGGTCATAAAGTTTTTCACTTCTACAGTTCCAAACTTACTGACTTTTCCGACATCATTTCTTCCAAGATCAACTAACATCGTATGTTCTGCTCTTTCCTTTGGATCATTGACTAACTGTCTTACCAACATATCATCTTCTTCTTTTGTCTTTCCTCTTGGAACCGTTCCTGCGATCGGTTTGGTTGCTACAATTCCATTTAAGACACTGACTAACTTCTCTGGTGAAGCTCCAACCACCTGATAGTCAATGAAATCAAAGAAGTAAAGGTATGGAGATGGGTTTAATGTTCTTAAGCATCGATAGACATCAAATGGATCAACATCTGTCTCTACCTCAAATCTCTGGGATAAGACCACCTGGAAAATGTCACCGTCTTTGATATATTCTTTAGCTTTCTTTACGTTCGCTTCATATTGTTCTTTTGTAAGATTCGATGTTACTTCTGTCTTCACAGGTGTAAATCTATCTTTGGAAAGTGATACCGGACGTTCCATCTTGTGAAGGATCAATTCTGCTTTATCTTCTAATTCTTCATATTTTTGTTTGATATTATCACCTTTGTGGATGTTCTGGATGATCACAGCTTTGTTTGCTAAATGATCGAATGCGATGATCTCATCGTACATGCATAAGTGGCATTCTGGCATCTTCAGATCATCTTCTGGTACATTTGTTAATTTCTTTTCCACCTGACGGATCATGTCATATCCAAAATATCCGATCAATCCTCCAGTTAATTTTGGATAATCTTCCATAACTGGAGATTTATATTTCTCGATTAGATCACTTAGGTAACTCATCTTGAATTCTTCTTCCTGCTTTACTCCATCGACTTCTAATTCTTTTCCTGAAATCTTGATCTCTGACTTAGGATTGATCCCGATAAAGGAATATCTTCCCCACTGATCTTTATTTTCCACACTCTCAAGCATGAAACATGGCGTTCCTTCTTTTCTCAGTGCCTGGAACATACGGATCGGTGTCATATAATCTGCCAGTACTTCGTAAAATACAGGTACCATCTGATATTCTTTTAATAGTTCTTCAACTTTGTTTAATGTCGGATATAACATATCTGCCTCCTGATCAAAATTTATCGCCGTGGTTTTATTTTTCATAGTTTGTATATCTGTATACTATGATTTATAGATAGGACCGTTTTGCATAAGCAGTACATTTTCTTTTATTTATGAAATAAAAAAGGCCCATCGTTCCTACTACTAGGGACGATAGACCGTGGTGCCACCCATATTCAAGAAATATCTTCTGATCTTCTCTTCTTGTTAAAATATCTTAGAAAATATCTCTCCTCACTTAAGATACTCCGCTTTGTTCGATAATAAAAAGCTTTTATATCTCGTTCCCGTAACGTGGGATAACGGCGACAGTTACTAAGTTTCATAAACAGTTCTCTGTGCTCCTCACAAATCCATTCGCTTATCACATATCTATGACCTTCCAGCAACCGGTCACTCTCTGTAAGACTGTTTGATGAGCTACTTACTTTTGTTCATCGGATTTATCACTTTAACTTGTTAAATATTTGTTTATATTATATGAGTCGATTTTTTATTTGTCAAGAATTTTCTGATTATATTTTTTGATTCATTAAAATTTCACAAATCTCCTCTCTGGTCTTCTCTGGATTTTCCTTTACGATATCATAGATTTTCTCAATCACATCTGCATCTTCTAACAAATCATCTGCTATCTTCGCTACAGAATCGCCATTTTCAATCTTTTTCTTTACCATCGTTATTAATTTTAAAATTTCTCCCTGTTGTCTTCCTTCTTCTCTTCCCTCTCGTCTCCCACGATTTTCCGCGCTTCGCAACTGGCTTTCCTTATCCCTGATTGCCATTTGTTCTCTCAGATATAAATATCTTTCACTCTCATCTCGACTCATCTTAATCATTTCATCCCTCACCTTTTCCATGTAATGATTTCCTTCAGATTCTTCTCTGACTTCTTCCCAAGTACTGGCTGAAATTAATTTTGCCCATCGATATAATTCTTGCTTCCTTGCCTTTCCTTTTGTACTTTTTAATTTACTTAATTCTATCACATGGAATTGAAATTTACTACTATACAATTTACAATTACTTTTTTGTAGAAAATTGTAATATCAAACTAAAAAAGACAGGAGCCTAAACTCCTGTCCTAAACCACATATCATTATAACAAATAATCTTTATTTCTCAAGTTCTTCCGTCTCAATAATAAACTTCACACTACCCTTCGTTCCACTAGCCTTCTTCGTAAATGTCTGATAGTTTTCTCCTTCATCCATCACTGCATCAGCTCTGTCTAAGATATCTTTTGCATCATCATTGATCGTATTGACAAGTTTCTCAATACCGTCTTTTCTGAAGGTTAACATTCCTTTGTTCAATGTAACAGCTCCATTTTTCAGAGTTGCGATTCCTGTTGTCATCTGTCCCATTCCATTATCCAGTGTTTTGGCACCTTTGCTTAACTTCTTCGCTCCATTTGCTGCTGTTTTTGTTCCACTGTTTAATGTCTTAGCTCCTTCATCTAACTTCTTGATGGAAGATGCCAGTGTCTTAGATGATGTCTTTAACTGCCCAGTTCCTTCTGCGATCTGTTTTAATGCAGCTTCTAACTGTGCTGTGGATGTCTTTGTCTTTGTTAGCAGATTCTGAATCTGGGTTAAACATCCTGATACGATCTGAAGGTCTGTCTGTGTTTCTTGCAAGCTTGTTCCGATAGATCCTGCGTAGGTTCCTAAATTCTTTGCCTGACCTCCTACGGATTGTGCATAACCGCCTAAGTTTTCTGCATCTGTCTTTAAAGAACCTGCAATCGTTGTAAGCTGTGCTTTCTGCTCATCTGTAAGAGAACTATAATTATTCTTGATAAATTCTCCAATTGCTCCTGCCTGATTTCCAACATCTGCTGCTGATACTCCAATAGACTCTGCTAATGCACCTAACGTCTTCGCTGACACACCAACACTTTCTGTCTGTGTCTTAATATTCATTAATTCTTTTGTGATTCCTGTCTGTGCACTCTGTAAGTTAGACTGTAATTTTGCCTGATCAGTTTCGCTTGGTGTACTATTCTGCAGTTCTTTGAGAATCTGTCTCACTCCATTATCTAACTTCTCTGTAGATGATGGTAAAGTACTGGTTCCTTTCGCTAACTGACTGGTTCCATTCTTTAATGTTGTAGATCCATTGACCAGTTTGTCAAGTCCTGTTGCTAACTGTTTGGAACTGACTGCGATCTGTTTTGTTCCTGATTTTAATTTTCCAGAGGCTGTGACTAATTTTTCAATTCCCTTTACTAAATCTCCAGAACCATCGCATAACTTATCTGTCGCATTTTCAAGGTCCTTTAAGGAATCTGTTAATTCACTTAAATCTCCTGCATCATCTAAACCAAACTCTGATAATGTATCGGAATTCGCAACTGTCGCCGTGACTGTCATCTGGAAGTCTTCTACATCAGCTGTGATCTCGAAATCTTCTGGAATATCGAAGTTTGACCCAATACTTGTATTCTTAAGGTTTAAGCTGTCTGCTAATCCTGGCATTGCAACTCCGATAACGATATGTTTGTTACCATCGGAGATAACTTTTCCGTTTGTTGCTTTGACATTAGAGAAGTTATCTGTATTTAAGATCGCTGCTGTGATCATTGTAAATGGTGTATAGACTGTTGTCTGTTTTCCATTGATCGTTTTGGTTACGGCGGAATGATTTTCATATTCATAACGAATCTTTACTTTTCCTGATTTACCAACCAGTTTCTTTGGTGAAATTTCTTTTCCATCCAGATAGTATGTGACTTTCATGGATACTGGAAGATTTTTGTCACTTGTTCCCTGATAGTAGATATCTTTTCCATTGGCATTCCATGTAATACTGTCCTTTTTGCCTCGTTTGTATGTCTCATTTCCTTTAACATTCTCAACGTCTGTCAGGTCTGTAGCATCTTTGATCTTTGCTTCACCTGAGAAATTCTTTAACCAGTCACTGACAATAACTGTTTTCTCTTCTCCATTTGCATCTGTTTTTACGTATACGGTTTCTTCCTTATCTGCAGTGGACTCGCTGGCTGCTACCGGTACTGCTGCCGGAATCGTAAGAGCTGCAGCGAGAAACATTGCTAATGCTTTCGATAATCTTCTTTTTCTCATAACAATCGCTCTCCTATTCTAAATGACCCATCTTGAGGGTTGTTTTACAGATCAATTTATCAAATATCATAAACATTGCCGGCAGAATGAAGATTACGGCAACGGTACTGATCACAGCTCCTCGTGCAAGTAAGGTACAGATCGCACTGATCATATCAATATTTGAATAAATCGCAATACCGATCGTTGCTGCGAAGAAACTTAATCCACTTGTAATGATAGACTGCATGGATGTTTCATGTGCAATACGGATCGCTTCCATTTTCTTCTTGCCATTTATACGTTCCTTCTGATAACGGCTTGTCATCAGGATCGCATAGTCAACGGTTGCACCTAACTGAATCGTTCCGATAACGATACTTGCAACAAACGGCAGCGATAATCCTGTGTAATATGGAACTGCCATATTGACACAGATCGCAAATTCGATCACGGCTACCAGGATCACCGGTAAGGAAATGGATTTAAATACAATTAAAATGATCACAAAAATTGCCGCGATCGACGCGATATTTACATTTCTAAGGTCAACATTGGTTACTGTCTCCAAATCATTCATCAATGGTGCTTCTCCAATGACCATAGAACCTGGACTGTATTTCTTCACAATGTTGTTGATCTCGTTAATCTGTTTATTTACTTTCTCGGTTGCTGATTTGTAATTTGAACAGATAAACTGCATCTCATACTCATCACTTTGCAACATTTCTTTCATGGAAGAAGGAATCATATCGGATGGAATACTAGAACCGATCACGGAGTTCATTCCGAGACACCATTCAACTCCGTCGACTTTATCGATCTCTTTCTGCATGTTACTTAATTCCTTCTGACTCATGCCGTTCTTGATCATGACCATATGGATGTTACTCATTCCAAATTCATCACTTAATTTCTTATTTGCCACATTACTCGGTAAGCTTTGTGGGAGTGATTTATCAATATTATAGTAAATCTCTGTGTGATTATTTCCATAAATTGCCGGGAACAGCAAAATCAAAAATACTACGATCGTTGTTTTATAATGTTTTGTGATAAAGTGTGATGCATTCGTAAGATCTGGCATCAGTGAACGATGTCTTGTCTTCTCGATCAATTTATCACAGATCAGGATCAATGATGGCAAAACTGTTACACAACAGATAACTCCGATAATAACACCTTTCGCCATAACGATACCTAAGTTAGCTCCTAATGCAAATGTCATAAAGCACAGTGCTGCGAATCCAGCAACCGTTGTAACGGAACTTCCTGTGATGGACTTAAATGTATTCGAAATCGCATGTGCCATCGCACGTTCTTTGTCACCTTCAAATCTGATCTTATTACTCTCATAACTATGCAGAAGGAAAATCGAATAATCCATCGTAACTCCTAACTGCAAGATCGCAGTCAATGCCATTGTAAGATAGGACACATCGCTTAAGAAAATATTCGTTCCCAGGTTATAAAGAATTGCCATTCCGATACTTAACAGGAATAAAAAGGCAACGGCAAAGGATTCCATTGTGGCAAATAATACGATCAAAGAAAGTACTGCTGCGATCGTTACGTAGATAGGAATCTCCTGCATAACCAGATTCTTAATATCGGTAACTACCCCTGACATACCACTGATAAAACACTGTTTTCCAACAATCTTACGCATCTGTGTGACTGCTTCCATCGTGTTATCAGATGATGTCGTTTCTTTAAACATTGCGATCATCATTGTTGCGTTCTTATTAAAGAAAACTTTCCTTACTTTCTCAGGAAGCATCTCTTTGGGAACACTTAGATCAGCGATGTCATCATACCAGATGATCTTATCAACGTGATTGACTTTCTCTAGTTTCTGTTTTAATTTCTGTACGTCATGAAGATTCATATCTTCGACAATGATCATCGAATAGGCTCCGGCTCCAAACTGATCTACCATGATATCCTGCCCCTTCACCGTCTCCAAAGAGTCTGGAAGGTAACTTAAGATGTCATAATTGATCCTTGTCTTCACGATTCCAATGGTTGATGGAATCAATAAAATGAAAGCCAGGAAGACGATGAATTTTCGATGATGTACTAATTTCTTTGCAAATTGTATCATAGCATCCTCCCATTTACATTTATGACGAATAGTCATTTTTTAATCTATATAATAGTATACACCAAAAATGACCAAAAGTCAATAAACTTCTTAAAAGTTTTTGACTTTTGGTCATTTTTTCGTTATACTAAAGAAGATGAAAGGAGAAATTACTATGAAAAAGGTCGAATTAAATAAGAAAAAGAAACAAGATGCCCTTTTGAATACGGCATACCAACTGTTTACAGAAAAGGGATTCCAGAAGACCTCCATCTCCGATATCGTAAATGAAGCTGGCGTTGCTAAGGGTACTTTTTATTTGTATTTTAAAGATAAATTAGACATCCGATATAAATTGATCGCCAAAAAATCTGCAGAAGTATTTAAACATGCCTATCAGGAACTTCAAAAACAATCCATTGATCATTTTGAAGACCAACTGATCTTTATCGTTGACCAGGTCATCGGAGCATTAAATGCTAATCCGACTCTGTTAAAACTAATCTCAAAGCATCTAAGCTGGGGAATGTTTAAGAATTCCTTAGTGGAACCGATCGATGATGCCCAGAGAAATATTTATGATATCTATATGGATCTCTTGAAGAATTCTGGTCATGAATTTGATCATCCGGAAGTTATGATCTATATGATCATCGAGATGGTCGCAGGGTCTTGCTATAATGTTATTTTGACTGGGGAGCCTGTTTCAGTTGATGAATTGAAGCCTTATTTGTATCAGTCAATTCGATTGATCATACAGAATCATATATTGTGATTTGTAGTTTGATGACGGAAATTATTGGTGGAATATTATAAAAAGAAATCATGTGTCCGTACGGTTGCCAACACATGATTTCTTTTTATAATATTCAAATAATTTACGTTATTCAAACCACTGCACTGTGTGTATATTTAACGGTATTGGCTAATCATTTTTGTATTCGCTAACAGAAGATTATCTTTCACTTTCATCCCTATTCATCTTAATCATCTCATCCCTCGCCTTTTCCATGTAATGATTTCCTTTTGTTGTTTCTATTTTACTTAATTCTATCACATGGAATTGAAATTTACTACTATAGGGTTGTCCTGTTTTTAATCCTTCTATAAACATCCGACAATTGTAAAACAGACTTCGTTCCGCCCAGTCCTCTTGATATGTATTTTGCATTTCAATATTAATCTTCTTGCCACCATTCTGCCCTGCATACACACCCACTTGAATTTTTCAATCTTAAATTGTCCACACTCTAGACATCTGGTATATGATAAAAAATAAATAAACGATCGGAAGAACAGCATTAGAATTTTGCCACGTTTTTTACAGATTCGCAGCCGGCTTGGTGCGTTGTTTGAGCCCCAAAGAGTCCTGTTTTCAATACCCTTGAAGGCGAGTTACGCAAGGAAAGCCGGCGAATCAGCGATTTGTAAAAAACGTGAGGAAAATTCTCTAGCTGCTCTTCCGATCGTTTATTTATTTTTTATCATATACTCAAAATCTACAGTTGGCCAACTACAATTAAAATTTAATACACTCTGATTACTGTAGAAATCTCACGAGTATGTTCCATTCCCTTAATCTCAACCAAAGCATCTGCAAAGTTCTGCTCCAGTACAAGATCCGTGATAACAACTAATTCTGCCATATCATTAACCTTGTTCTTCTGAATCACCTGTGCGATACTTACTTCATTCTTTCCTAATGTATCTGCGATTCGAGCAAGAACTCCTGGTTTGTCATCAACTAACAATCTCATGAAATATTTGCTTTCAATCTCTGTGATCTTCTTGATTGGAAGGTCTTTGTAGCATGTACAATGGATTCTTCCTGTGCAATAGAACTGAATATTACGTGCGACATCAATGATATCTCCCATAACTGCACTTGCTGTTGGGAATTCTCCTGCTCCTCTTCCATAGAACATTGCATCGTCAACTGCATCTCCATGTACAAAAACTGCGTTAAATGAATCATTGACAGTTGCCAATGGATGATCACTTGGAATCAGCATTGGATGAACACGTACTTCAATTCCAGATTCTGTGTTCTTTGCTACCCCTAACAATTTGATCGTACATCCCATTGCTTCTGCATATTTGATATCTTTTGCTGTGATATTTGTGATTCCTTCTGTGTATACATCATCAAATGTGACTCTAGAGTTAAACGCAATGGATGCCATGATCGCCATCTTACGTCCTGCATCATATCCTTCGATATCAGCTGTTGGATCTGCTTCTGCATATCCTAATTCTGTTGCGAGTGCCAAAGCTTCATCAAATTCCATTCCTTCGTGTGTCATCTTTGTCAGAATGAAATTTGTTGTTCCATTGACAATACCCATTGCTTCTGAAATATAGTTTCCTGCCAGACACTGTTTTAATGGACGGATAATTGGAATTCCACCTGCAACAGATGCTTCAAATAATAAGTCACATCCATTATGGGAAGCGATATCTAATAATTCACCACCATGCACTGCCATTAAGTCTTTGTTCGCTGTGACAACATTCTTACCTGCCTGAAGAGCTTCTGTAATATAAGTACGGGCGGGTTCGATTCCCCCCATAACTTCCACTACGATCTGAATCTCATCATCTGTGATAATATCTTCCCACTGGTCAGTTAATACAGAAGGGTCAATTCCTTCTCTCTTCTTGTTCTTGTCTCTAACTAGAACTTTGCTGACAGTCAGACCTGCACCAACTTTGTGAGGTAATTCTTCTCTCTGGCGTTCGATCAGTTTGTATACTCCTGTTCCGACAGTTCCAGAACCAAGGAGGGCTACTTTGATGTTCTTTAACTCTTCCATGATACACTTCCTTTTCTGTTTTTGTTTATCTTTGCTTTTATCGAAATGTGATTTTTTGATCTAATAAATTCGTATAAGTAGTTTTTAGTATATCATATTTTTTTTGATTATCCTATATTTTTTTAATTTCTAGTTAGGAAAAACTATTATGTATAATTCCAAGATTACACCAAACAATACGTCTATTAACTATTTTTCTCATTTCTGTTGACATCAATATTTAAAAGTATTATATTTAAAACATAAACAATTAAGCAATCATTTAATCTTATAAAAAGGAGATTTCTATGGATAAAACGGAGAAATATAACATTGCTTCCATGGATATCCATGGTCATGGATGTGATGTTACAGAATTAAAACATGTTCTTCCACCAGAAGAATTTGCCATTGAAACTGCCAGTTTATTTGGTCTGTTAAGTGACAGTACCAGACTTCGTATTTTGTATCTTTTATACCACCGTGAAGTCTGTGTTAGAAATATCGCAGAAGCGATTGAAATGAGCCCACCAGCAGTGTCTCATCATCTTCGCTCTTTGAAGCAATTAGGTGTGATCACAAGCAGACGAATTGGGAAAGAAGTTCATTATACGATCGCAGACACTGCTGACGGAGAGCTTGTATCTGATCTGTTAAAGACTGTATTTGAAAGGAGGGGTATTTATGAAGAAGACTTATGAGTTTGAGAATCTTGGCTGTGCTCATTGTGCAGGTAAAATGGAAGAAAAAATCGGGAAACTTCCTGATGTTGAAAGTGTAAATCTTTCATTTCCTATGAAAAAAATGTATGTTGAAACTTCTCGTGAAGATCTGCTTCCTGAGATTCAAAAGATTTGTACGGATATTGAACCGGATGTTATTGTGACGGAAGTTACGAAAAAATCATCTAAACGGAAAAAACATGTGGAAGAAGATTCTCATGAAAGTCATGAACATCATCACCATCACGATGAACACTGTGACTGTGGATGTGATCACAACCATAATGAACATGAGCACCTCGAACATCATCACCATCATGATGAACACTGCGACTGCGGGTGTGAACACGATCACGAAGAACATGAACACCACAAACATCATCACCATCATGATGAACACTGCGATTGTGGCTGCTGTGATGATGATGACGATGATGAATCAATTGCAGCTGCTGCAAATCGTGAAGGAAATGGTCAGGCAACCGTATTTATTATCGAGAAATTAGGCTGTGCTCATTGTGCAGGTAAAATGGAAGAACAGATTTCTCATCTTCCCGGTGTTGAAGCCGTCAATCTGACATTTGCAACAAAGCAGTTACGTGTATGGTCTGATAATGCCAAAACATTATTGCCTCAGATTCAAGATATTTGTACTTCCATCGAACCAGATGTCAAAGTCGTTGTCCGTGAAAATACTGTCCGTGCACAAAAAGAAGCGAAAAAAGCCAAAGAGAATTCTGAAGATAACAGAGAATTCTGGGAACTTGGTGCTGGTATCGTTTTATTTATTGCCGGAAAAGCATTGGAATCTTCCAAGCCTGTATACAGTATGGTATGTTTTATCCTTGCATATTTAATCTTAGGAATTAAGATCGTATGGACCGCTCTTAAAAACATCTCTAAAGGTCAGGTTTTTGATGAAAACTTCTTAATGAGTATCGCAACGATCGGTGCTTTCGGCGTCGGAGAATTTGCGGAAGCGGTCGGTGTTATGATGTTTTATCGTATTGGTGAATTATTTGAAGAAAAAGCTGTGGAACGAAGCCGTTCCCAGATCATGGATGTCATTGATATGCGACCTGAAGTTGTCAACCTTGTTGATGATCATGGAGATGTCACTGTAATTGATGCCGAAGAAGCTGAAATCGGAGATATCTTATTAGTACGTCCTGGTGACCGTATTCCATTAGATGGTATCATCACAGATGGGGAAACGATGATCGATACTTCTCCTGTTACCGGAGAACCCATTCCTGTTTCTGCCTCTGTCGGAACAGATGTAACTTCTGGATGTTTAAATACTTCTGGTGTTATCAAGATCAAGGTAGAAAAAGTACTGGAAGAATCTATGGTCACAAGAATCATGGATTCCGTAGAAAATGCAGCCGCAAGCAAACCAAAGATGGATCGTTTTATCACACGTTTTTCTCGTGTATATACTCCATTTGTCGTACTTCTTGCCCTTGCAACTGCGATCATTCCTTCTTTAGTGACAGGAAACTGGACACACTGGATATACACAGCTTTAACTTTCCTTGTAATCAGCTGTCCTTGTGCCCTTGTATTAAGTGTACCTCTTGCATTCTTCTCTGGAATCGGGGCTGGATCTAAGATCGGTATCTTATTTAAAGGCGGAGCTGCACTTGAAACATTAAAAGATATTACTTCTGTTGTCATGGATAAGACTGGAACGATCACAAAAGGAAACTTCAAAGTTCAGGATGTGATCCCTCTCGGAAATGCAACCAGACATGAAATATTATCACTTGCTGCTTCCTGCGAAGAATCTTCTACTCATCCAATCGGAAAGAGTATCATGGAAGCTGCCAAAGATGAAAATGTAACTTATAAAACACCTGAAAACGCAAAAGAAATCGCTGGACATGGTTCTGTTATCACAATTGATAACTCAGAAATCTTAGCTGGCAATAAAAAATTGATGGCTCAGTATCATGTAACTGGAGACTATCCAAACACAACTTCTTATGGAACTGAAGTTTTTCTTGCAAAAGATGGTGTGTTAATTGGTGCAATCGTTATTGCAGATACATTAAAAGACGATGCGAAATCCGCCATTGCTTCCTTAAAAGCACAGAATCTTCACACGGTTATGTTAACTGGAGATTCCGAAACAACTGCAAATGCGATTGCAAAAGAAACTGGAATTAACGAAGTTTACTCAAGACTTCTTCCTGATGAAAAACTTGCCAAACTTCAGGAACAGAGAAGCAAACATGGAGCTGTTATGTTTGTTGGTGACGGTATCAACGATGCCCCTGTATTAGCTGGTGCTGATTGCGGTGCTGCCATGGGAAGCGGTGCTGATGCTGCAATCGAAGCAGCAGATGTTGTATTCATGACCTCAAACGTTGAAGCAATTCCACAGGCAATCTCTATCGGCAAAAAAGCTTGTAAGATCGCTTGGCAGAATGTTGTATTTGCATTGGCGATCAAGGCATTAGTAATGATCCTTGGACTGCTTGGATTCGCAAATATGTGGATGGCTGTGTTCGCAGATAGCGGAGTCGCAATGCTATGCGTAATAAACTCTATACGTGCAATGAAATTGTGATTTGAATAACGGAAATTATTGGTGGAATATTTATAAAAAGAGATCATGTGCCTGCAACCCACTCGCGTTCGGACTCCCACGTAGC
>OGSS01000908.1_pt1 | contig 24087 bp, 35 predicted proteins | sample 1553591 | NCBI WGS metagenome assembly OGSS01 (sample SAMEA2580061, study PRJEB22360) | human gut metagenome | biome: human gut; feature: human-associated habitat; material: faeces | place: Denmark | collected 2008/2010
ATCTTCCTGCCCCTGTTTCCCGGAAAGTTTGGTTACGCTGCCGTAACCGTTAGGTAGTTTCATCCGGTAACCTTACTGATTCCACAGCCGCAGGCAGGCCGGAGAAATCTGTTTTGATTGGTTCCAGTTTGAGAAGAGAGGACAGAGAGATTGTCTTCTGTTCCGGCACCTTCTCATTAAGAACTGATGTGGGGAGTACATAAAAGTCCCAGTAGTCCAGGTCCAGGATTGAAACATCACGTGTACGAGCGTTAAAGACGCAGAACACATACAAATCATTATTACGCATGGCTTTAGAGGCGTAGGTAGCTCCATCCCAGGCAAGTTTCTTTGAGATGTCGAAGATGATCTGCGAAAACACATCTTCCGGAGTCCATGCCTGCAGGTAGGCAGATGACTTGACCTCAATCCGTAGACCGGATGGAGAGGTAAGGTCGAACGGCAACCAGTCGGCACGTGCGACATCCTTTGTTCCGAGAGCGGAGTGTACGAGAAATTCCGCAAGCACTCCACGGTGAGTATTGTTGAGCAGATCAGAATACGCCCAACGCCAAAAGTCCTGCAGGATGATAGAAGTATCGGAACCGTGCAGGGTAAATGGTTCATTTCCGTTTAGTTGTTCCATGATTTCCTCCGTATCTTTCCAAAAGCGTCCACAGGACACGCTTATCGTCGCTGGAAGCGATTGAATACAAGGACACGAGCATTTTATCGTCCGGGACATTGTGAAGTCCGAGAAGGTAGTCTACGGAAACGTCGAGTGCATCTGCAAGGAGAATGACATTATCGACAGTAGGCGTTCGCAGTCCGTTAAGGTAGCGTGAAATTGTAGCTGCAGTCACGCCGGAAAGAGTGGCCAAGTCGTTACCGTTCAAGTGGCGTTCCTGCATACATTGAGACAGACGCTCTGAGAATCTGTTAATATCCATAGGCGTAACCGGACAGACCGGCACCACGTATGGAGTAGTCCAATAGTTTCCTGCACTCCAAATCCGAAAGTGGACCATAGGAGCGGATTAGTCCGAACAGCTGCAGATCAGTAAGCATAAGTTTACTCTGCAGGAGACGGATTTTTGCAACAGTACCGTAGGAAGTATTCCTGGTACCATGATTACAGCTGTCACAAAAAGAAGAGAGATACAGAAGCAATGCAGCAGCATCGTTCCCAGACCTCTCCTCATTGCGTGCCAGCTCAAAGTATTTGTTATTCATAGGCACATCTCCTCAATACCGGCCGTAAAGTCGGTACCATTCTAAACTGATAATCTTTTTTCCTTATCGAGATATTTCTGAGATTCTGTGTAGGCTTTCAAGAAGCCTTTGAGTTCCCCGATAAATTCAAATTTTTTGTTCTCCGGCAACGCCCGGTACAATTCAAGAAGTTCGTCCTCTTCTGCAGTAGTGAGCTTGCGGGCAGGAGCCTCTTCGCCGGTAAGCAGATAATGAACGGACACACCCAGGAAGTCAGCGATAGGCTTGATGTATTTTGCTGGCGGGTCGCTATTGCGAGTTTTCCAAGTGGACATAGTGGACGTGCGTATGCCGAGACAATCACACAGGTCAGTGGCTTTTTTGTCCCGTTTTTCAAGGGTTTCTGTGATTCTTTCAATGATTTCCATAGGCAACCTCCAAGGTAAAAATAATTCGCAATTAAGAGTAAAAACATTTACAAACTCGCATATACGTGTTATAATAAATACATGAAATACAAAACAATTCAAAGTTGCGAGCTGAGATATTGTGCGTGTATTTCGTGCGTCTGTTTGCGAGATTGTAAAGAGGTTTACTTACATTATAGCACGCAAATCAGAAAAAATAAATAGTTTTTACACAAATGCGAGAAAGGAGTGAAACGCAAGCATGAAGCAGGAAACATCACAGTGGGGCAAAGCCGTTAAGAAGGCAGTGATCGACCACAACATGACATTGAAGCAGCTGGCCGAAAAAATCGGTTACAGCAATGCAACTGTTTCCCAGGTCGTCAATGGCAGATATTCCAATTCAAGCTACAAGATGATTGCTGAGAAGATCAACGAAGTGCTTGGAACGGAGGGACTGCCGGAGAGGACTGAGACACCTTCCGATGAATGGTGCCAGTCAGTGAAGATCGAACTGGTGAAACAGAGCATGACCGTCAATGAGCTGGCGAAGCAGCTGGATATCTCCAGGGATCGGCTATCACTGGTAATTAACGGCAAGATGATGAACGAAGCAATCGTTGGCGGGGTGAACCGCCTGCTCGGACTCAACACGGTCGCTGTCCCAGCTGATAAGTAAATTATAGCGGAAGGGTAGGTAACAAGAAATGGGAAGAGGCCCTATGAATGAGAACCAAAATGTATATTTCCAGGCGAGAAAAAAGGCCGCAGCATACAACGAGAGGCTATGGAGTCGTGAAGGAGCAGCAGAGCTGTTAGGAATATCGGTATCGACGCTGGCTGATTACGAACTTGGCAATACGAAAGTGGTTCCAGTGGATAAGGTAGTTCTTATGGCGGACCTCTATAAAACGCCGGAACTGATTACTGGGTACTGTATGCGAGAATGCCCGGTACACGGATTCCTACCGCTGGCAACCGAAGAAAAAAGTTTAGAAGGAATTGCATTAAGACTTTTGCAGAGCTTCAATGAATCCTCATTGAAGGATATGCGGGACAGTCTGATCGAGATAACAGCTGATGGGAAAATCACAGAGGATGAATTACCAGCCTTGAAGAAAATCATCGGCAAGCTCGATAAGATGGCGGAGGTAATAAGCGAAATGAAAATTGCCGGAGAGAAGTACATGAACGGTAAGTAAGCAGGAGCAATGCCGGAAAGGAGTTTCAGAATTGAAGAAATCGAGTAAGCGAAGAGTATTGTTTGCGGTGCGAACAGCGACAATGATCGGAGCTGCCTGGTTCGCTGTCAATGGCATTACAGATACGCTCGGACAGGAGAAAGAAAAAAGCTGGTCGGTCTACATAGCCACAGAAGGGGTGGAAGAGGCAACGTACACACCGGAAGCGGGAGCGACAGAAACACAGCCAACAGAAGAACCGCTGATTGCAAGCATGGATTGGGACGAGGACGATTCCTATATGTTATGCAAGATAGCGATGGCTGAAGCTGAGAGCGAAGGCGTAGAGGGAAAGGCACTGGTAATGCTGGTGGTCCTCAACAGAGTTTGGAGCGAAGAGTTCCCGGACACAATCGAGGAAGTGATTTTTCAGAAGAACCAGTTTAGTCCAGTAGCAAACGGAAGATACGATGAAGTAGAGCCGGATAAGGAATGCTACGAAGCATTGGAAATGATCCAGTTTGAGCATTGGAACGAAAGCCAGGATGCTTTGTATTTTGAAAGTAAGAGTGACAGTAAATGGCACAGCGAGAATTTGGAATTTCTTTTCAAGTACGGCAGACATTACTTCTACAAGTGAAAGGGGCATACGACATGAAGAGAATCAAGAGAAAAGTGAGACAGTTCGTAAGACTGTATTGGTTTTGGGTAAGCCTGGGACTGGTTCTTACGAAGGTGTCCGTAGAAGTGGCATACGCAGAGAGAGGATATAAGGCATACGGAGGTGAGTGGCTGATGCTTCCGATAATGTTGATCGTCGGATATTTCGTGAATGAGGCGAGAATGTATCTGCCGGATCTCATTGAAGAATGGAGAGAGGAAAAAGGCTAAGAACGAAGAATTGAAAGAAATCGTAGAAGGGTACAGGGCAGAAGGAATACACATATCCGATGAAGAGGTAAACGAAATCCTTTGGCTGTGCAACAGGAGAATGGAGATTAGCAAGATTGAGAACAGAGGAGAATCCCTGCCGTTGCTTTTCAAGGACGAGGTAAAAAACTATCTGTTCAGACGAGAAGTAAATGCAGTGACTTTTTTAAGAAGTTTGGAGGCAAAAGAAATATGTGTTCAGTATGCGGAATGAATCCATGCCATCCAAGTTGTCCGAACGCACCGGAACCGGTACCTGTTTATGAGTGCTGCAGGTGCGGGTACGGAATCTTAGAAGGCAACAAGTTTTGGGATTCTCCGGAAGGATATATGTGCGAGGATTGCGTAGATGAAATGAACGCAAAAGAGATATTAGAAATGTGCGGCGAAAGCCTCACGGAAGCGAAAAAGGAGGAAATATAAATGGCAAGAATCACATTGAACGACAGCATTCAAGATATTGTTATAAAAATGAGTGAAGGAAATCCTGGATGCGTTCAGTATTTATTCGAACTTTTTAGCGACAACCCAATAAAGGCATTTGAGTATTGCTTGCGATATGACACAGCAGAATTATACGGAAGTAGACTATATCAGTTTTGGAACGACTGTTGTGGTAGAAATACCGGAATCATTCATAAAGTTATGGAACAATACGACGACGAGGAAATTCTGAGACATATTGACAATGGAAAAGGACACGGAACGCCGTTTGAGATTAAGGAGGTAATGTAAATGGCAGAGCAGAATGCAGTAGCAACACAGCAGCAGAACACGCAGTTAAGTGTGACCGTACAGATTAAGAACATGATTTCCCAGGATGCGGTCAAGAAAAAATTTGCTGAGGTACTGGGACAGAAAGCACCGCAGTTTTTGGCATCTATCACGAACGTAGTGGCAGGATCGGCACAGTTGAAAAAATGCCCGGCAAACTCAATTATGAGTTCGGCATTTGTGGCAGCGACGTATGACTTGCCAATTGACAGTAACCTTGGGTTTGCGGCAATCGTTCCATACAACAACAGCAAGTACAATCAGCAGACGAGACAATGGGAGAAACATCCGGAAGCACAGTTTCAGATGATGTATAAAGGGTTCATCCAGCTGGCAATTCGTTCCGGATATTATGAGAAGATGAACTGCTCAGTAGTCTACAAGGACGAGCTGGTGTCTTACAATCCGATTACCGGAGAGGTTGAGTTTGTGACAGATTTCTCTCAGTGCAAGAACAGAGCAGAAGGCAATGCAGAGAATATCGTCGGTTACTATGCTTGGTTTAAGCTGCTGACTGGATTCAGAAAAGAGCTGTTTATGACGGTAGCTGAGGTTGATAACCACGCAAGAAAGTATTCCCAGGCGTACCGCTACGACATCGACCAGGGAAAGAAGGCCAGCAAATGGACGACGGATTTCGAGGCAATGGCATTAAAGACGGTTATTAAACTGCTCCTCAGCAAGTGGGGTATTTTATCGGTGGATATGCAAAGAGCAATCCAGGACGATCAGAAGGTGTACGACGAGGAAGGCGAAGGAACCTATGGAGACAACCAGCCGGACATCATCGAGGCAGAAGATCCGTTCAAGATTGAGCAGCACGACGAGGAAGAACAGCAGATTGGCGGTTTGGATTTAGAAGAGGTTGAATAGGAGGAAGAGAAATGCAACTGACATCAGAGAATTATTATAGCCAGGAGGCTAACAAGGAGTACATGAGTGTATCGGGATATAAGGACTTTGCAGGAACATATGGGAAGATGCCTTGCGAGTTCTATGGTATGGAAAAGCTCAACGGACGCTGGGAGGACGAGAAAAGCACCGCATTGTTGGTAGGAAGTTATGTTGACAGCTACTTTGAGGGAAGCTTGGAACAGTTCAAGAAAGAGAACCCGGAAATCTTCACACAGAAGGACGAGTTAAAGGCAAACTTCAAGCAGGCAGAGGAAATCATCGCACGTATCGAGAAAGACGAATATTTCATGAAGTTTATGAGCGGGCAGAAGCAGGTTATTATGACCGGCGAGCTGTTCGGAGCAAAGTGGAAGATTAAGATGGATTCCTACATTCCGGACGTGGCAATCGTTGACTTGAAGGTTATGGCATCCATTACGGACTTAAAGTGGGTGAAGGATATTGGCTATCTCGATTTCGTAAGATATTGGGGTTACGACATCCAGGGAGCAATCTACCAGGAGATCGTAAGACAGAATACCGGAAAGAAGTTGCCATTCTATATTGCGGGAGCAACAAAGCAGGCAGAGCCGGACATCCGTATCATCCATGTTACAGACAACTACCTGCAGGAGGCACTTCACATAGTAGAGGCAAATATGCCGAGAATCCTCAGAGTGAAGAGCGGAGAGGCAGAACCGGACAGATGCGAATTGTGCGATTGCTGCAGACATAACAGAGTGCTGACACGTCCGATTTCGATTATGGATTTGACAGCAGGAATTTAATATGAAAGGCGGTGGTTTAGTGGCAGACAACAGAAAGTATTATTACTTGAAGCTGAAAGAAGATTTTTTCGACAGCGACGAGCTGAAAATATTAGAGAGTCAGAAGGATGGTTATTTGTATAGCAACATTCTCTTGAAACTCTATCTGAAAAGCCTGAGCAACGCAGGAAGATTGATGTTCCGGAATGTGATACCGTACACGCCGGAGGTTTTGGCAACGCTCACAGGACACCAGGTAGGAACAGTCGAAAAGGCATTAGATGTATTCAAGAGGCTGGGATTGATAGAGGTGCTGGATAACGGAGCAATCTACATGATGGATATTCAGAACTTCATAGGCCAGTCGTCAAGCGAAGCTGACAGGCAGAGAGAATATTACAATCGCATGAAAGCTGAGAAGGATGCACTGGCTGATCCTGGAACACCAAAGGCATTGCCGGAAGCGCCGGTTGAAACACCGGCACCTGCAGAACCGAAGTCCAATAAGGCAATCAAAGGTTACACATCAGACTTTGAGGAATTTTGGCTGATTTATCCGAGAAAGGCAGACAAGGCACAGGCATACAAGAAGTACAAGGCAAGACTGGAAGATGGCTTTTCACATGAGCAATTATGCGAAGCCGCAAGGAATTATGCGGCACAGTGCAAACAAGACAGAACGGAAGATAAGTACATAAAGCACGGCAAGACATTCTTAGGAGAGTCAACGCCGTTCCTGGACTATCTGCCAAAGGACAAGCCGGTTCAGAGCGAAGCTGAGTACGACGACAATGAGAATCCGTTTGGAAGGAGTGAGTGATGATGAATTTGGATTTGCAGAAAGTTTTACCAGCAGAAGCATTCGAGACGGAGCAGAACGAGGGCGACTACATCGGCAAAGACGGACTGCTTTACTGCGGAGTCTGCAGAACCAAAAAGCAGACCAGGCTGCCTGCATCGGATTTTACCGGCGGCAAGGAGATGATCGTTCCATGTATCTGCAAGTGCAAGGTTGAGGAGAACAAGCGTAAGGAAGAGGAAGAAAAGAAGAGACAGGAAATGCAGCGCTTGGAAAGGCTGAAAGCCAGCAGTCTTATGGATGCCAAGCTGAAAACGGCAAGGCTGGATGGGTACCAGGTAGACGGAGACAATCAGAAAATCTACAACCTAGCAGGCAATTATGTGAAAAGATTTGATGAAATGTACGAGAAACGCCAAGGGTTGCTGCTTTGGGGAACGGTCGGAACCGGGAAGAGTTATACAGCCGCCTGCATTGCGAATGAGTTACTGGATCAGATGATCCCGGTGGTTATGACATCATTCGTGAAGATACTGCAGAACATCCAGGGCAACTCTGACGAGGAAGAGAGAATAATGGCGGGACTGAATGCGGCAAAGCTGTTGATTATCGACGACCTGGGAGCAGAGAGAAGTACCGATTATGCGTTAGAGAAGGTGTACAACATCATCGACAGCAGGTATTTATCCGGAAAGCCGCTGATCCTCACTACGAATATGACATTGAAGGATATGCAGGAGTCAGAGGACATCCGATACAGACGTATCTACGACAGAATATTTGAGATGTGCTTTCCGGTAAGGTTTGCAGGCAGAAGTTGGAGAGAAAAGGCGGCGTCGAAGAGATTCGATGCCATGAAGAATTTAATGGAGGAATGACAGCATGGGATTGATTAAGGTGGCAGAAATCAGCATTGACAAGCTGGAAGATCGCAAGACGGTTACGGCAATCCTGCACGAGAACGGTTATACCGTCGGTCCAGGAAAGAGAAAAAAGACAGAGACCGGAAAGCAGTTAGATTACTACTTGAAAGTGTATGTGGAGGAAGGCACAGACAAGGCAGAACTCTACAAGGCAACAAGCGGAAAAACGAAGGTGACAGACAAGATGTCGGCCGAGATTGGCGACAAGGCATAGGAGGCAGAAAGTGGATGAAGATATGAAGCAGATTCGTTTCACAATACCAGGACAGCCATTCGGGAAACAGAGACCGAAGTTTTCAAGAGCAGGGGCGCATGTCAAGACGTACACCCCGAAAGAGACCACCAGTTATGAAAACATGGTGAAGCTGTTTTATAACGAAGCAGCCAAAGGAAAGATGTTTCCGAAAGGGGCAATGTTGGATGTTAGGATAATTGCATATTACGAAATTCCGAAGTCCGCAAGCAAGAAGAAGCGCAGGGAAATGTTGGAATACAGGATCAGACCAACCAAGAAGCCGGACTGGGATAACATCGGCAAGATTGTTTGCGACAGTCTAAACCTGGTAGCGTACCACGACGATTCGGCAGTTGTGGACGCACAGGTAAGGAAGTTTTACTCAGAAAAGCCGAGGGTTGATGTGATGATAAAGGTCGTAGGACCGGATCAAATTTAGGAGGTAGACAATGGCAGGAAGAAAGAAAACTGAAACAGTGGAAGCAGAAGTTGTTGAGACAGCGGTAGTGCCGGCAGGAAAAATGGAGTTCAGACTGATTAACCCGACAGAGGATGGTTTTCTCAGACGCATTCAGTGGAACAAGGAAGAGTTGGAGGCTGCAGTAAGAGCCAAGATCGCCGGTTACGAGAATGTGGTTTACACCGAGGAAAACATTAAGGCAGCGAAGAATGACAGGGCAGAGCTGAACAAGCTCATTAAGGCTATCGAGGAGAGAAGAAAGCGGGTAAAGAACATCATCAATGAGCCTTATGCAGTGTTCGAGGCAGAGCTAAAGGAAATCACGGCACTTATCAATGAGCCGGTTGCACTGATCGACCAGCAGGTAAAGGCGTTCGAGGAGAAACAGAAGGAAGAAAAGAAAGCGGCTATCAAGGCTACCTACGATGAAAATATCGGAGATTTGGTCGAGGTATTGCCGTTTGAAAAGATTTTCGACAGTCGCTACCTTAATCAGACATATAAGCTGGCAACCGCACAGAAGGAAATTGTGGACAAGATCGACACGGTTAAGACAGATTTGGAGACTATCGACAGCCTGGATAGTAAGTATAAGTTGAATGCGAAGGATGTGTATATCAAGACCCTGGACCTCAGCAAGGCACTGGCAGAGAACAAGAGGCTGGCAGACTTGGAAGAAAAACTGGAAGCAGACAAGCGCCGTAAGGCCGAGGAAGAAGCTGAGAGAAAACGCCAGGAAGAAATCCGCAAGCAGAAAGAAGCTGAGGAGCAGGCAAAGCGTGAGGCAGAAGAAGCGGAGCGTAAAGCGGCAGAAGCTAAGAAAGCACAGGAAGCCGCCGCAGAAGTCGAACAGACAGAACCTCAGTCCGAAACGGGTAAGGTGATTGAGTCTATTGAAAAATCGGCATTCGCCCAGGCAGTAGCCGGAGAAACGCAGGCGGCACCAGCAGCGCAGGTGGTTGATCCGTTTGCACCAAAAGAAGAACCTGAGCAGGAAAAGAAGTACAGAGTACGTTTCTTTGCAGACGGAACTAAGGAGCAGCTGGGGAAACTGATTGCTTTTATGAATGAGAACAATATCAAATACGGCAAGATTGCAAAGGAGAGTAAGTGATGAATGATTTTGACAAGAAATTGGATTTCGACAGCAATACCTTCGAGAATATGAAGCACGATATGAATTTTGTTCTGCAGAGACTTCTTGGAAACATGATTGAGAAGCAGTCCAACGAAGGAAGTATGACAATTAAGATTGACGTTACCATGGTGAAGGAATTTATCCCGAACTACGACCCGAATATCAAGGGAGAGTCCAGGGAGATTAGCAAGCCGCAGTTCAAGCACAAAGTCACATCTGCAGTAAAGATTACCGACGAGAAAGGCGGAAATCTCAATAACGAGATGGAGATGGTTATGGATGAAGAGACTGGTTGTTATGTATTACAGCCGATTGCGAACACCCAGCAGAGAACGATTTTTGATTCAGACTTCATGCAAGGTCAGAAGCAGGAAGGTGAAGGAAACGAGGATATTATCGACGGTACATACATCGATGCAGATGTGAGACCGGCGTTACCTGGACCGGCAGACGAAGAGAAGCCTGCGGAGACAGAGGAAACAGACACCCAGCCTGCAGGAGAAGAAACACAGGCGGAAGAGAACGGCGAAGAGCCGGGAGATACACCGGACGAGGAACCTAACGAGGAAGAGCCGGAGGATATTACCGACGACATCCTGGGTGATGCAGACACAGAAGGTTACGATTACGAAGATCCGGAGGAATAGATATGGGACTGATGAAACCAAGAGTGAGCAGTTATGTAGACAGAGGCAATGAGTTGATTGCAAAGGGCAAGACCAAGCAGGCAATGAACCTGGTAAGCCACGGCCTGCAGTATTACTCAGAGAGGGTTATAGACAGCATATCTCCATACGCCAAGAATGATGCAGGACTGATAGTTTTAGTCCTGCGCCACCTGGCGGATGAAGTCGAGAAGAACAACCCGGGAGCAAAGGAACTGGCGGCCGGGATGGAGAAGTGCGTAGGCAAACCTTCCCTGCAGGAGATTGAGAGAATCAAGAAACCGAACAGAAAGTAAGGAGGCAGAATGAATACACCAAAGAGCGATATGGAGCAGATGAATTTTACGAGAGAATGGGTAAGAGCGCACGCTGCAAAGAAGATGGCAAAGTATGAGAAAAAATTGAGAAGAGCCGCAAAGGATTTCTTTGGGCATCCGGTAGCAATCGCATATTTGAAGCCTGGCGTGATGCTTGAGATCAAAGATACCGGAGAAAAGGCAAAGATTGTAGCGGACGAAGAGAAAGGATAAGCGATATGGCAAGAGGTTTCTTATACGTGTATGAGCGGATATACAAAGGAGAGACTGAGATGCAGACTGAGTTCCGGAAGATACCGGTCAACGGTAAGCGAACCTCAGTTGCAGATCAGAAGAGAGTCCGGAAGATTATCTCAGATAACGCACATAGAATAGCGCAGGAATGCTCGGTGCTGGTGAGCTATCCAAAAATGAGAATTGAGGGTACTGCAGTCAACCTAGGAGACGTGCATATAATGCTCCCGGACTGCAGAATCATCAGCATTGAGGAATTGAAGAAAATCGAGGGGGGGGTGAAATAGGTGCGAAGGCGCAAAGAGACCGAAGAGGAAGCGGTAAAGAGGCGGCAACAAATGTATGGATGCAATGGAAAGTGCTGTGATAGAGTAATTGATCCGGAAACAGGCGAAGGGCAGTATTTCATATGTGGTGGCATAGATACCTGCGACGAAACAAGGGTAGGCGAGTTTATAGGAACGGTAGGAGCAGTATTGTTTATCGTCCTGGCACCGATCATGCTTATAGCAGGAGTTGCAGCCTTGATATGGTTGAGCATATAGGAGGGAAGAAGATGATTTCAGAAATGGTCGAAACCAGGGACAGAATACAAAACGAATTTTATGAGGAATTTGAAAATATGTCTCAAAAGTTCATAGGAAAACCGATTGACGCAAGCGTGCTTTATACACTTGAAAGATATATGGAGGCCGTGGCTCAAAGAATATCCGCTGAGAATGGAGTACACATTATTTCGGGCAAGGTCAGAGCTAACATATCCGGAACGGTGATGGTAGAAGAGCCTGAAATAGAGATGGCAGATGGAAGCACACGAAAACTGTCAGAATGGTTCGACGGACTGTAGGAGGCGGATGATGAATTGCAAAAATTGTACAAAACATAAAGGCGGCTGCGGGCATCACTTCATAGACGGCGATGAACATATACATTATGACATCCCGGCAGAAAGCTCCTGTGACAGATATGGAGATTGCTTGTTCTACACCGAAAGAAGGAGTAGGTTTCAAATACAGATAGACTTGCTGAATGAAAAAGACATAGAGCTGGCAGATTTGAACGTCGGCGTATTGAGAGAAGCACTGGAATGTGCATAAAAAAACGAAAGAAAGGAGTGATAAAATCCCATGAGGTCCCATGATCCGTTCGGGACTTGCAGGAACTGCGGGTGTCAGATTATGTGGGTTAAGACAAAGGCTGGAAAGAATATGCCAGTAGACCCGACGATGATCAGCTACCGCAGGCCAGGAGCAGGAGTAAAGGCAAAGGAGAAGATAGTAACGCCGGAAGGCGAGGTTGTATGTGCCGATAAGGTATCATCCGATAGCGCAGAAGGCTTTGGCTACATATCGCACTTTGCCACCTGCAAGGCAAGAAACCGTTGAGAAAAAGAAAAGCCGCCCCTTTGACAGGAACGACTCGTGACTGAGAATATTATACTCGCAAATGCGAGAAAAGTCAAGGAGGCGACATTATGGCAACGGAGAATAAGGAGAAGGCAAAGGGCGAAGCAATCTTCCCCCTAACGCAGGAACAGATCAACCAAATAGCTGCTATCGGTGCCAAGGAAGGTGTAAGGGCATACAAGGAAGAGCAGAAGAAGGAAGAGCGTAGGAGAAAGAAGGAAGATAGCAAAGTCAGAAAGACAAAGAAACTGCTCAGCTCGTACAGAAGAATCAAGGCGACATTATCGGATGGAGAGCAGTTCACTCCGGAGGAGCAGGCAGAACTGAGATGGAAGTTCGTTGAGGACCTTATGGGAAACACAAGAGAGATAGCAGGAAAGTCAGAGAGGACAATAAAAGATACGGAGCGCAAGCGTGAAGAGGATTTATACTGCGTGTTCCGGATAGAAAAAGCGACCGAAATGTACCGTGAGGAGTGTGAAAAGAGCGGAAGCGAAGAGGCGAAGCGTCGTTATAGGGAGTTAAGCATGATGTACCTGGACGAAAAAGCTTACACGGTGCAGGAGATTTCGGAAGTAGAAAACATAAGCGATAAGACCGTCTACAAGGACATAGGAATAGCTTGTGACATTGTGGCTATTTACTTACTGGGTGCGGATTTCTAAATGGTCATGCGCCTGTAAATTAACTAGGTAGAAAATGAGTAGGTTGCAATTAGAGTTACCAAGTGGTAATATGCTAATTAGCCGGTAACCCAAATGTCACTCCTAAAAAGAGCCAGTTGTATTCCTTCTAAACGGCTAACTGGCAGGGCGAAATCCCTGCCAGTTAGCCTAAGAGGGAATATGAACAATTAGTTAAATAAAGCTATTTTAGTGTACTTAGGCAGGTCTGTATAGTATAATTAAACTATAAACAACCAGCATAAAAGGAGTGATTGAAATGGCAATTTGGACTAGTAGATATAGTAATAAAGAGTTACAGAACGGTAAGTACTACTCGGTAGGAATAAGTCTTGGGAGACCGAAGTTTAATATAAACTACCGAATACAGGAACAATGTTATGACCTCGCACCGGCAAGATGGATGTGGGGAAAAGAACTCGAAGATTTTAAACGAATGTACTTCTCAAAGCTAGATGCGATGGGAGTAGACAAAGTACAGGCTATTTTGCAGAAACTTCATAACGATGCAAAAGCAAACGGCCAAGATTTAGTTCTGCTTTGTTTTGAAGATGTAAGAGACCCGAAGGATTGGTGCCACAGAACAATGTTGGCAGAATGGGTAAAAAAAAGAATTGGATGGGATATTAAAGAGTTACCAAATCCGCAACCTCCGAAAATCAAGAGGAAGAAAACTGAGTCAGAAAACGAAAATAACGAATACCAGCAATTAAGTTTGTTTGATATATGTAATGCGTGAGTAGTTTAATTTTAAAACATTTGCAAACCTTGCAAGCGATGGTGGTGAAAATCCATTCTCACGCTCCAACAGCAATGCACCAGTAAGTAAAAACCTACTGGTGCTTTTTTTGCGCATAGACACAAGGCGAAATAAGCCTAGTTTTTATGAATATATATATTCCTATTGCTACAGCAATAAAAAGCCTAATAAGGCGAAAATACGAGTTCACATGAACTGAAAGGAAGAATGAAAATATGTTTAGAGGCACATTACCAGCGGACGCACAAAACATAGTTATTGAGATAGTTAAATCGTGGAACGTAGATACTATACACGTGGGCTGTTCCGGAAATATGACTATAGAGAGAGGAGTTTATAATGCAGGCATAAAAAACATCCATGCAAACGATGTAACCATTTATTCGTGCGCGCTAGGAAATTATTTTGCCGGCAATAAGCTAGAATTAAAGCCAAAAGAAAATATACCGGAAGAATACAAATTCATGTTAAAGAGATTTGAAAGTGATTCGGAAAAATTAGCTACTGTGCTGCTTATGAGCAAATTTCAGATAAATATGTACAAGGAAGTAGAGTATTACAAGAAACAGTTAGAAGAAGCGGAGAAACAGTGGGATGATATGATAGATAAAACGATAGCCAAGTTAGAAAAAACAGAATTTCGACTGGAATCATTCTACGCAGGCGATGTAAAAGAATTTGTAGATTTTGTAGATGATAACTCCGGATTTGTTTCGTTTCCACCGTTTTTCTCGGGAGATTATGAGAAGATGTATGCAAACATAGAATCTATCATAGACTGGCAACCACCGCAGTATGAATTACTCGGAGAAGATGGAGTATGGGAAATATTCAAGAAAGCCATGGGAAAGAAAAATTGGCTATTTGGAACGATGTACCCAGAAGAATCACTAGAAGAGCACTTGGTAGGTGTATGCAAAACAACCAACAGAGGAGTGCCGATATATTTGTATGCTAGCTCAGGACCAAAACGCTTAGTTATGCCTAATCAAAAGATCGAAAGCGTAAGAATACCACGATTATACGCAGGGATGGAAATTGGACAAAAAATATCCATCAAGCGTTTGTCTATGGGGCAGTTTTCCACACTCAGAAGTGAATACATGAATGCAAATATAGTTCCAGGTTCGCCGAGTACAATGTGGGGAGTGGTTGTAGATGGTATGTTGATTGGATGCTTTGCATATATGCTCGGAGACAAGAACATGAATATTGAAACACCATATATGTACTTGTTAAGCGATTTCCCAGTATCAAAGACAGATTATCCAAGACTGTCAAAGCTGATAGTCTACTGTGCTTTATGTAAAGAAATGAAAGAGTTCTGTGAGCAACAGTTCGGTACACGAATGCGGTCTATTGTTACAACAGCATTCACGAAACGACCGGTAAGTATGAAATACAGAGGAATCCTAAAACTCTACAACAGAAGAAAGCTAGAAGCCGAAGGAGCAGACGGAAATCCGGATAGAAAAGAAGAAAAATATCAGCTTAACTACGTCGCGCCGTTTGGAGAATGGACATTACAGGAAGGGTTTGATATGTGGAAAAGTAAACATGGAAAACGAATTATAGGAGGAATAGCAAATGAGGACAAAGACAGTTAAAGGAAATCCTAAGGATCTTGTACAACTAAAAGAAAATGCAAGGTATATGAAACATGAAGAGTTCCAAAGATTGGTTCAAAACATACGAGAGGACGGATGCCTTACATCGCACCCGTTGATATATCCGGAAGAGAATGGAGACCTTATAATCCTGTCCGGAAATCATAGAGTAGCGGCTGCAATTGAAGCAGGATTGGATGAAATCGAATGGATTCAAATTGAAGATAAGCTACCAAATGCAAAAAAAATAGCTATACAATTATCACACAATTCACTTGTAGGACACGATGACTTAGATATCTTAAAAAGTCTATATGAACAGATAGACGATATGAATTTGAAGATGTATAGTGGCTTGGATGATAAAACATTAGAATTGATGGATAAGGCGTCGCCGGATTCCATAGGAGAGGCATCTTTACAAACAAAGATAGTTTCTCTTATTTTTTTGCCAAGTGATTTAGATAAGGCTAAGGAGGAACTTGAAAAAGCTATTAGTCTCACAGCCGCAGACGAGAGATGGTTAGCATACGGAAAGGACTTCGACGTCTATATGGACAACATCGAGGCAACGCAAGCATCATACGGCATTAAGAACACTGCTACAGCCTTCAGTTTGATAATGAATATGTTCGGAAGAAATGTTACTCAGTTACGAGAAGGATATATTGATGGACCAGCAAAAGAAGATAATTCAAAGTGGGTTCCAATATCTACAATACTTGGAAACTCAAAGATTCCTCAAGGAGCTGCAAAGGTATTGAACAAAGCAGTTGAGAAAATGAGAAACGATGGAACTGTTACAAGTGAAAACTTATGGCAAGCATTAGAGTATATGGCTGCAGACTACTTATCAGGAAAGTAGGTGACATAATTGGCGGCACAGTTAAAGTACAATCCCAACTATCACGATGACTGGGCCTGGTCACTGGCAATCAAAGGAGCAACCGATAAAGAGATAGCAGAAGCGTTTAAAATTTCGGTTAGAACACTCAATAGATGGAAGAAAGACCACCCTTCGTTTGAAGAATCGTTGAATTGTGGCAAAAGTGCCGCAGATGCCAAAGTAGAAAGGATGTTATATGAAAGAGCGACTGGCTACACTTGCGAAGAGACAGAGGTTATCCAAGAACTAGACAAAGATGGCAATCCGAAACCTACTAAGATAAGAAAAACGAAGAAGGTATATCCTCCGGATGTTTTGGCTGGCATGTACTGGTTGAACAATAGACAGCCAGGGAAATATAAACGAAATCCGGAGAACTTCATCACTAGCAACGATGATGATGAAGATGATATCGTTATCTACTTGCCAGAGAATGGACGTGATAGTAATGAAACATGAAAAGATTATCATTAAGCCACAAAAAGGACCTCAAGAAAATTTCCTTGCAACCTCTGCAGATATTTGCATTTATGGAGGCGCTGCAGGAGGAGGAAAAACTTTCGGACTGCTACTAGAGCCGCTTCGGTATATGAACAATCCGGACTACAATGCAACTATCTTCCGACGCGACTACACGCAGGTAACATCCCCAGGAGGCTTATGGGACAGTTCACGAAAGATTTACCGCTACGTGAAAGGTTCCCAGCCGTTAAAGACACCAAAACTACACTGGACTTTCAAAAGAGGCGCATCGGTCAATTTCGCCCATCTAGGACGTGATGAAGATTGCGACGATTGGCAGGGTTCACAGCTCACGATGATAGGATTTGACGAGCTGACGCACTTTAGCGAGTACCAGTTTTTCTATATGCTGTCTCGAAACCGTACAGATTCCGGTGTAAAGCCGTATGTACGAGCTACCTGCAACCCGGACGCAGACTCTTGGGTTGCTGAGTTCATTTCCTGGTGGATAAATCAAGAGACCGGCTATCCGATACTGGAACGGTCGGGAGTAATCCGTTGGATGGTACGACTCAACGAGGTTGTTACCTGGTTCGACAGCAGAGAAGAGGCAGTGCAGGGAGCCATCGAGAACGGCGTCAAGCTGGAACAGGCTGAGACGATGCCTAAGAGCGTGACGTTCATTGCGAGTACGCTGCATGATAACAAAATTCTGATGAAGAATGACCCAGGGTATTTAGCCAACCTGCAGGCAATGGCTCTTGTACAGAGAGAGCGACTACTGCATGGCAACTGGAAGATTAAAGCCGCTGCAGGCTTGATGTTCAAGCGAGTAAAGGTAAATATGCTGGAAGAAATACCGTCCGATGTTATCAAGTGGGCGAGAGGCTGGGACCTTGCGGCAACATCTGAGGATGAAAAGGGAGACCCGGCATACACAGCAAGCGTGCTGATCGGAAAGAGAAGAAACGGACGGTACATTGTGGCCGACGTTATCAATCGCCGGTTGAGTTCGTCCGATGTGCGAGAAATCATAAAGCAGACCTGCATAGCTGACAGGGCGAAATACGGAAGGGTAGCAACCAGGCTTCCGCAGGACCCAGGCCAAGCAGGTAAAGACCAGGCACAGAGTTTTATGAAACTCTTGGCTGGTTTCAATGTTAAGTGCATTCAAGAGTCCGGAGACAAGGTGACGAGAGCAGAACCGTTTTCGGCACAGTGGTTAGGACTTGAGGGTATGGATAAAGGCAATGTCGATGTGCTGATTGCACCGTGGAATGAAGAGTATTTCAACGAGTGCGAGAACTTCCCACAGTCCAAATTCAAGGATATGGTGGACGCAAGTTCATCGGCATTTACGGAGTTAGAGAGTGGTGCTACATACTCAGCACCGCCTAAGGATAGCCAGTTAGGCAAGGGTAGTTATTGGAATAAGTGAGGTGAGAACAGATGGCTAACAAAGAAATCGGTCGCATAGGTCAGCGACGCTACGGAGGAACAATCTATGAAGAGTTCCTTCATGAACTGAGAGGCACACGAGGAATAGAGGTCTACCGTGAAATGTCAGAGAATGACGATGTGGTAGGTGCGATCCTCTTTGCTATTGAGATGCTGGTAAGACAGTGCGACTGGAACATAGAGCCGGGAGGCGACACCGCAAAGGACAAAGAGGCTGCAGAGTTCGTAGAAAGTTGTATGCACGATATGCAGGACACCTGGACGGACACAATTTCGGAAATCTTATCTTTCCTCACTTACGGTTGGAGCTTCCACGAGATCGTGTATAAGCGCCGTATGGGAAATACGAAGAACCCAACAACGAAGAGTAAGTACACAGACGGTTTGATTGGATGGAAGAAATTGCCTATCAGAGCGCAGGAAACACTCTACCGGTGGGAATATGACAACGAGGACAATCTGCTGGGAATGACTCAGATGCCGCCGCCGGACTTCGGAACGTACACGATACCAATGAGTAAGGCATTGCTGTTCCGTACAAAGAGCAGGAAGAACAACCCGGAAGGGAGAAGCATTCTGAGAAATGCCTACCGATCCTGGTATTTCAAGAGACGAATCCAGGAGATTGAGGGCATCGGCATTGAGAGAGACCTTGCAGGACTCCCGGTAATGCACGCTCCGGAAGGTTTGGATATTTGGGATGATGCAATCGACGAGAATAAGCGTACACGCATCGCCCTGGAAAATATGGTAAAGAGCATTCGCCGAGACGAGATGGAAGGCGTGGTACTTCCAGCGGGTTATGAGTTGGAGCTGTTAAGTTCCGGTGGCACCCGACAGTTTGACACGAATGCGATCATCAACCGCTATGATACCCGAATTGCAATGACGGTATTAGCGGATTTTATTTTCTTAGGTCATTCAGAGACTGGTTCCTGGGCGTTGAGTTCCGACAAGACGGAGTTGTTTGCTATGGCAATCGGTGCGTTCTTAGATATTATTTGCGAAACATTCAATAGCCAGGGAATTCCAGCTTTGATTGATATTAATGGAGAGCATTTCAAGGGCATAACAGACTACCCCAAAATGACACACGGAGATATTGAAGATGCCGACATTACAAAGGTATCTACATTTGTAAAGGATATGACTGGAATTGGAATCCTGGTACCGGATGATGGACTGGAAGACTACATTCGCCAGGTCGGACACCTTCCGGAGAGAACAACAGACGACAGGACAGTAGACCAGCGGCGTAAGCAACAGGCAGAACAGAACCAGCCACCGGAACCCGAGACAGCCGCAGGAAGCGATGGAAACGACGAAGGCGAAGAAATCCCCGACAATGTAGTGGAAGCCGCTAAAAGGCGGTTAGGAAGGAGCGGTACAAATGGCAATAAGGTTCATACGACCAAAGCGAATACGCAAGGCAAAGACACCGGGCAGTCAAGAAGTCCTACGCAGACTTGAAGAGTACCTGCAGAGCGAATGTGACGAACCGGTTGAAATCCTATGCGGATTTTGGCAGGATCAGCAAGATGCCATCACGTACCAGGAACTCCGAAAGGCAGTAGCGGACGGAAGCCTTAGTAAAGAGACGTTAGAGGCTTGGCAACAGGATTACTCAGTGCTTGTTGCCGAGAGATTACAGTCAATGTGGACGCAGGCAATAGCGGCAGGACCAACAGGGCAACCAATCCTGGACGGTCTCGCTTTTGAGTTCAACACTCAGACGCCAGGCGTTCTCGACTGGATCAGTGAAAGAGGAGCTGAGTTTGTTACCCGATGCACAGAAGAGCAGAAGGACGCAATAGCGGCACTCCTGGAAAAGAAAATGAGAGAGAGCCATACAGTAGATGAACTGGCAAGGCTCATTCGTCTATGCATCGGTCTGACAGAGGGTGACGCAAGAGCAAACGCCAGGTATTATGACAATATCGTGGCTACGATGCGAAAAGAGCATCCGAGAATGAAGATTGAGAGCATCCGCCGGAAGGCATTGGACGCTTCTCAGAAATATGCAGAGAAACAGCACCGGGCCAGGGCATTCACAATCGCTCAGACCGAGAGTGCTTTTGCTTATAACCGTGGAGCCGATGAAGGCATACGCCAGGCACAGGGCGAAGGGTATCTTGGAACGATGGTAAAGAGATGGAGTACATCCGGAGACGATTCGGTGTGCGACATCTGCAATGCGCTGGAAGGTACCGAGGTAGATATGGACTCCGACTTTGATTTCAAAGGAAAGGTCCTGTTTGCAGGGCAACATATGTTACCACCTGCACACCCGAGATGTGCCTGCGCTATCGAGTATATCGAAGTGGCTGCACCGAGAGGAAGGAAGTGAGAAAGTGAAGAAGTTCTCTGATTTCATCAAGAAGTCTGCAGAACCGCAGAAGAAAGAGCCTGCCAGCAATGTGATTAAAGGCAGGTTTAAGATTGCCAAGTCCGACGATGACAAGCACCTGGCATTTGGTTGGGCGAATGTTGCTATCCGTGCTGACGGAGAAGAGATTGAGGACTGGCAGGAGGACATCATCGAGCCAGAAGAATTGGAAAACGCAGCATATCAGTACGTGTTGCTCTATCGTGAAGGTGGAGAAATGCACGAAAGAGGCGGTGCTGCAGTCCTGGTTGAATCCGTGGTATTCACGGAAGAAAAAATGCAGGCAATGGGAATCCCGGCAGGAACCCTTCCGATTGGTTGGTGGATCGGCTTCAAAGTAACCGACGAGGATGTATGGGAAAAGGTTAAGGACGGTACATATCCGATGTTCTCAATCGAAGGAGAAGCCGAGAGAGTCGAAGTAGAAGATGAAAACACCTTGTAGAAATGGGGCGTATTGAGTTTTTCAGCAGTCTCAACCTTATAATTCCACATACGAGAGTGTAATAAGGGCATAGGTAGTTCACAATATGGAGACAAATCTTAGCAAAAAGAGAGAATTGATAAAACAGATCAGCAAGGCATCCGATATGGTGCCTTTTTCTGATTTCCTACTCGAATTTATGGACAGCTACGGTTTGAATAACCTGCGAGAGTCCACAGTAGAGCAGTTAGAAGAGTTTATCAGCAACAGAAACATCATTCCGTTATTAGGATAGGCACCGCAAAGGTGTCTTTTTTAATATACAAATCTTGCGGAAAGGAGGAAGCAAAGTGGCAACAAAGTTAAAAAATCTCAGAATCAGCAAGGTTGATTTTGTAGATGAAGGTGCAAATCCGGATGCTCACATTAAGCTAACAAAGAGTAAAGGCGAAAAGGGGCAGTCCACAGGAGAGAATGGCGATAAGAATGGTTTTGTCAGCCGATTGTTCGGTTTCATCGGCAAAAAGGCCGGCATGAACCAGGAAGAGATCGACAGTGCAGTAGAGGAAGTTCTGAAAGGCAACTCTGTTAGTTTCAACGAGCGTTTCAATGAAATCAAGAACAGAAAGATCTGACTTTTTCTTTCTTTCTATCATGTGGGGTAAAACGGAAAAAAGGCCGTCCAATATGGACGCGCAGAATATCCGTCCATTTCGTCCTCTCTTGTATGTATATATTGTTTTTATTATCTATTTTTGAATAGGGACATTTCTTTTCGTCATAAATATGATTGTCCGCGAAGAGCGGCCATTCTGTCCTTGCATGTTGGACAGGCATACTGTCCCGGGACACGCTGGGCGTCCAGACTGCAAGGACAGCGTGTCCTGACATGCTATCCCCGCTCATTGGACTTCCAAAATGTCCCTACTTCCCGGCGATCTGCATGTCCTTTCAGTGTGTCCGATCTGAATATCCTCACAAAAAGGACATACGTTTTGTCCGAACAGTTTGTTTGAGCACAATGGCCGATCAAAATATGCATAGCCGTTTTTCCGGTCAAAATATCCTGCCATACTAGACGCTCGAAAAGGACTCTCATATGTTCCACTCAAAATGGACACTCATAATGTCCATGCAAACCGTATATGGTTGCCTGTCTCCGCCAGAGCGATTGGGAATGCTCCGGTGGGGAGCAACAGCTCTGGACCTGCAGTGATACCTTCCGTTTCTGAGGGAGGAACGATGGTTGGGGAAAGGAGCATATGGGGAAAACGGTCCCTCAGGCCTCTTCTTTTGGTGACCGGTGGAGGATAGCCGATTGTTGTAAGGACGGTGGCCAACCGGAGAGGCGGGGGGACGTTCCTGATGATGGGGCGGCTTATGGATAATGTGGGTGTCCACTAAGGGAGTCCATATTGGATGCTTTCAGGGCGACGGGCGGATACTCAAAAGATTTGCAGTTCCTCCCTGTATGTTGGAAGAATACAATATGATATGAGCGTGTCCATTTGAGCGTCCATTATGATAGTCCGTTTTGAGTGGATATTTTGCTGTAAAAATTCAGTTTTTTCATGTTTAAAGAATGAGAAAAAACATTCATTTTATAAAGATGCTATCAGAATATCTCTGCGTGTTTTTTGGAATATAAGAATATGGACATGCAAAATGGACACTCAAAAAAATGGATCAACATGTACTCTCAGAAAGTCCTCGCAGAAAGGAGGGGATGCAACAACGCTACGTAGAGAAGAATACCATAAGCTCGGGTACGTGGTTACATGTGGGGAATAATCAGGTCAGTCATGGCCTCACGAACTTTGGGCTAAAATGAATACGCATTGGAGGATGTCGGCATCAGCAATGGTACTGGTCCAATAGGGGAGGGTAGATGTTCCGCCGTAGAGTTTGTTTTCCTGCGCCGTTGAAACGTTCGTTTTGTCCAGGGATGGGCCCATGCTGACATCGTTCAATCTTTTTGAAATTGTGTTTCGCCCTATGGTGAATAAAGGCATGGCTCGTGGAGTAAGCGCTATCCTCCAACGGGCTCCGGGGCTGAAAGATTTTTGAGTGGGCGGTCTAAGGGCTGGGAGGATGGCCCCCCTGAAGGCAATGGAAAAGGAATATGATAACAGCCGATGATTTCCGTGTGGCGTATCCCTGAGTGGGTGGATACTCGCAAAAACATATTTGATATACGAATTTTTTCGGGTAACCATCCGTCCTTCAAGCATTCTTTTTTTGTATGTCCGCTTGTCTGAAAAATAACAGGTATGGATTTGTAATATGCTGAAATAAAATGATTTTATCTCAAACAAAAAATCCATCAAGGGAACCGCTCTTGATGCGCGAGCCCATCCGCTGCGTAAGGGCGAACATTCATCGAAAGAAATATAGAAAAAAAATAGACTAAAAATGTTGTGCTTCAACGTTTTTTATTCTATCTGAAAACCAAGTCGTTCACTAAAAGGAGATTCCGATGGGCAAGATCATTTCGGTCGTCAACAACAAGGGTGGTGTGGGGAAGACGACGATCACCGTCAATCTCGCACATGCCCTGGCCATGCAAGGGAAAAAGGTGTTGATCGTCGATGTGGACAGCCAGTGCAACTCCACTTCCTTTTTCAACCTCGCTCCCGGCTGTGCTTCGCTTTACGAGCTGCTTGCCTCGGTTTATGACGAAGAAGCCCCCGAAATCAAACCTGAATCTTGCATCTATCCCACAGAGATCGGTTGCAGCATCCTCCCGAACGTTGAGGAGATGGCCTTCATCGAAGCCGAATTCTATAAGAACGAGTCATACATCGTCGCCCTCCGTGAACGGCTGAGAGAGTATGCGACCAAAGAGTTTGACATCACCCTCATCGACTGCCCGCCTTCAATGGGGGCTTTCGTGTATATGGCGATGATCGCCTCCGACTTTATCATTGTGCCCATCCGTGCGGGGTCGCGTTTCTCGCTCGACGGTATCACGAAAACCATCAATGCTATCAACCAGATCCGCCGCACGAAGCTGAACGAAGGTCTTGTCCTGCTTAAGTTCCTGTACAATATGGCTGACTTGCGGCGGCTTGCGGACAAGCACTCGCTGACCATCCTGAAC
>OGSS01000910.1_pt1 | contig 24008 bp, 31 predicted proteins | sample 1553591 | NCBI WGS metagenome assembly OGSS01 (sample SAMEA2580061, study PRJEB22360) | human gut metagenome | biome: human gut; feature: human-associated habitat; material: faeces | place: Denmark | collected 2008/2010
CGGTTTTTACAAGTTTTTAAACGTTTTATTTGAAATAGCACAATAGGTTAATTTAAAAAGATCCCCATAGCGGAGCGGCAACTCCGAGGGGATCATGTAAAAAGTTTACACCTCTATTTTAGAGGAGAAAGAGGAGAAAATCAAGATGGTAAAAGTAACGATTGAGAACGACAGAAACAAGGATGAAATTACAGGCGAGTTCTTTATGGGGCTTATGCTTACCAAAGAAGAGAAAACTGAGGACAGCACAACTTATAAAGCGTGCGCGATCGGAACAGGAAATACATGCGTGCAGGATCTCCCGAACAATGTCGCGAAATGGATTGTCAGTACCTTTGGAGCGGTGTATAAAACCAAGCTTGGCTATGCTGCGGCAATGGCGGAGCTTGCCAAGCGTATGGAGGCTGCGGTCAACCAGACGCTTAAGGAGAGTGCGTGTACGATCGTAGATGAAATAATGGAAGAGCTGAAGGGAGAAAAGGAAGCCTGATGTCTGCCGAGAAGTACATACTCCCAGACCGGGCCGCCTGGCTTGACGCAAGAAAGAACCACATCGGCGGATCGGATGCCGCAGCATGTGTTGGGAGGAGCCCGCACAAGGATAACGTGCAGCTCTGGGAAGAGAAGATGGGTCTGGTGCTTCCGGAAGATATTTCTGATAAGGAATATGTCTGGTACGGCACTGAGGCGGAGAAGTATCTCCGTGGACTCTTTGCCCTGGACTTCCCGGAATACCAGGTTCTTTATGACGAGAACAATATGTTCCTGAATCCGGACTTCCCGTGGATGCATGCATCTCTTGACGGGGAACTGATGGACAGGCAGGGGCGGCATGGAATCCTGGAGATCAAGACAACGAATATTTTACAAAGCTCCCAGAGGAGAAACTGGGAGGGCAGGATCCCGGACAACTATTACTGCCAGGTGCTTCACTATCTGGCAGTGACGGAATATGATTTTGCAGTTCTGAAAGCACAGCTCAAGAGCGAGTGGGGCGGAGAGCTGCATATCGAAGTCCGGCACTATTTTATCGAACGGAAGGAAGTTGAGGAGGACATCCGGGAGCTGCTTGACGCAGAGCAGAGGTTCTGGGATTGCGTGGTCACAGGCCGGCGTCCGGATCTGATCCTTCCGGCAATATAAGGAGGATATAGAGTGGAATTAAAGATTTATAACCCGGTGGAAGACGGGTTTATCAAGAAAATCGACTGGAACTATGAGGATCTGAAGGCAGAGATCGAGACCCGGACTGCGGAATACGCGGCATCTGTCTACAATGATGATTCAATCAAGAATGCCAAGGATGACCGGGCAAAGCTTAATAAGCTTAAGGATGCCCTGGAGGGGAAACGTTCATCGGTTCGGAAACAGATGCTGGAACCTTATGAGATATTCAGCTCAGAGATCAAGTCTCTGACGGTTCTGATCGATAAGGCGATCAGCAACATCGATGGTCAGGTAAAAGACTACGAAAGCCGCCAGCGCAAGATGAAGGAAGCGAAGATCCGCGAGTTCTATGATGCGAACATCTTTGACCTGGAGAAGTATCTTCCGTTTGAGCGTGTGATCAAGCCGTCATATCTGAATGTATCGACATCAATGAAGTCGATCAAGGAAGAGATCTCAGCAATGATCCAGAGGGTGTCTGAGGGCATTGCGCTCCTCAACGATACGGACAGCCATATGTGGTCGACATGAAAGCAGAGTTCTTAAAGACTTATGACATCGGCGCGGCCCTGGCGGTAAAGAACAGGTTGGAGGCGGCAGAACGCAAAAGACAGGAATATGAAGCGGAGCGCGCCAGACAGAAGGCAGAGCGGGAGGCAAAGGAGAAAGCAGAGACAGAGAAGCTGATCCAGGCCGGGAAGAAGGAAGAAGCAGCGCCGGAGCAGAATCCGGCCCCGCAGGAAGCTCCGAAAATAGCGGTGGAACAGAAGACAGTTCCGGAAGAAGAACCGGTATGCGCCCTGGATTTCCGCGTATATGTGACAAAATCTCAGATGGAGAAATTAAAGAAGTTCTTAAATGATTCCGGGATCCGGTTCGAGCCGGTACCGAGACAATAAGGAGGAAATGAACGATGGCAGTAGGAAACAACTTAGCGGCAAAGCCGCAGAGCATGGAGAATAAAGCAGAATTTATGGTCGCGGGGGAAAAGATCGTTCTGACCCCGCAGACAGTCCGTGATTATCTTGTAAGTGGAGATAAGGAACGCGTGTCCATCCAGGAGATCGTGATGTTTATCAATCTCTGCAAGTACGCCGGACTGAACCCGTGGTTAAAGGAAGCGTACTGTATTAAGTACGGCAATGAACCGGCGACCATGGTAGTCGGCAAGGAAGCGTTCATGAAACGCGCAGAGAAAACTCCTGGTTTTGACGGCTTCGAAGCGGGAGTGATTGTCTTATCCGGTGAGGAGCTGATCTACCGGAAGGGAACCTTAAAACTTCCGGAGGAAACGCTTGTGGGCGGCTATGCGTAAGTATACCGGAAGGACCGTTCCCATTCGTACCGCAGCGAGGTGTCTTTCGAAGAGTACGCAGCCAGAAAGAAGGATGGCACGTTAAACAGCCAGTGGTCCAAGAAGCCGGCAACAATGATTCGGAAGGTTGCACTGGTGCAGGCGCTGCGTGAAGCATTCCCGGAAAACTTCTCCGGACTTTACAGCGAGGAAGAGGCTGGAACGGAAGAGACTGCGTTCCTTACCTCGCCGGACGTATCTGTAGCAGCAGAACCGCAGGCCGCAATCCCGGCCCAGGAACAGCCGGTAACTCCGCCGCCGGTACAGAAACCAGCGCAGCAGGCAGAAAACGCGCAGATGGACATGGCATCGGCGTTCTTTGGGAACTGATAAGTTCAGCCAGAGAGGGGAGGTGAGTACATAAATGGCAAAGATCACATTTGATTCCATCGCCGGAGGTGAGCTGGCGGAACGGTTTAGACATGCGCTGGCCCAGATCGGGCGGAACATCATGGATCCTAACATGGATTCGGAGGCATCCAGGGGAATGACGATCAACCTGAAGTTTAAGCCGAACGATGCAGGCGGCATCAACGTAGAATTTGATATCAAGACAAAGCTTGCGGGATTCCGCAAAGGAAAATCGTTGTTCCTTATTGCACAGGATGCCCGGTCCGGCAGGATTGAGATGTCAGAACACAATAACAACCGTTCCCAGGTGGCAGTATATACCGCGGTGGAGCGGAACGCAGAAACGGACAAGCCTTTTGATCCAGAGACCGGTGAAATCCTGGAAGAGGAACGGAAAGGTCCAATCGACTTAAGAGCATGAGAGGAGAAGTGAAATGTTAGAAGGATTAAAAGAAGCGTTACAGTATGTGGTAAATCTCGGAAACGATGCAGAGAAAGTGCAGGTCCTCGAGATCTGCGGTGAGACATATGCGAATAAACGCCTGGAGCGTTACGGAGCGCCGAAGAGAGCCAGTGCAATCGGGGCGGCGTCCCTGTCTGCTATGGTGGATTATATTGCTGCGTGTTCTGAGGAGTTTGACGGCAAGAAGATGGTGATCCAGATCGATGGTCCGAAGACGGTACGCCTGGTATCGTTCCTTGATTCTGAGAGAAAGAGAGAATGCCTGTTCTTATGTGAGGCAGAGACATCTGAGTACCGCTTTGGCGCCTGGTACGACCAGGAAGAGTTTATGATCGCGGTCCAGTCAAACTTTGCGACAACACCGGATCTGGAAGCAATCATGAAGTTTGCAGGCAATGTAGAGCAGAAGAACAACACGACATATTCTGACGATGGCAGGACCCAGGTGGCAACCATGAATGTGGGAGTCGCTTCCAAGGCAGACGTGATCGTCCCGAATCCTGTGGATCTGGTTCCGTTCCGTACCTTCCAGAAAGTGAAGCAGCCGCACAGCCAGTTCGTGTTCCGGCTCAGCGACCAGGGAAAGCCGGCCTTTAAGATTGTGGAAGCTGAGGGAGGTATCTGGAAGAACGAGGCAGTGGACAGCATCAAAGAGTACTTCAGAGCAGCGCTTGCAGAGATGCCGGAAGAGATTAGAAGCCGGATCGTGATCATCGGATAAAGATTCATAAAGCGGCTATTTCCTCATTCTGAGGCATGTCACAGGGATCCCGGCGTTCTGGCCGTTGACGCCGGGAAAATTATCGAGAACAGGAGGCTGGTCGTGACCAAAAATAGCTTTTTGATGTACACCGACTGGGGTGACATGATCGAAGAGCTGGACGAAGAAAACAGAAGCCAGTTGCTTCTCGCGATCATGCGTTACCAGTCAGATAAGGAACTTCCAGAGATGGACCTTGGAGCGCGGGTTGCCTTTGCTCAGATCCGCACTCAGTTCCGTAAAGATGAAGAAAAATACAGCAAAACGATTGCAAACAGATCTGCTGCCGGAAAGCTTGGAGGGAGACCAAAGAAAGCTTCCAATTCCGAAAAGCAAAAAAAGCAAATGCTTTTTGATGAAAGCAAATCAAAGCAAACGAAAACAAAAAAAGCTGATAATGATAATGTTAATGATAATGATTTAAAAGAAAACACCCTTGCGGGTGTTAAAGAAAAGCGCTTCGCGCCACCCACCCCGGAGAATGTGAATGGATATTGCCGGGAAATGGGATATACGCATGTGGATGCAGAGCGTTTTGTTAATTATTACGCTGCAAAAGGCTGGAAAATCGGCAATGACAAGATTGAGGACTGGAAGGCGTTAGTGCGTAACTGGGAACGTCAGGATAATGACCAGAGGCAGGGAATGGCCGCCAAGGATCCGCAGACCGCTCAGAAGAAGTCCGCAAACCGTTTTGCAAACTTTGAGCAGCGTCAGTATGACTATGATTCAATGCTTTTCCGGGAACGGAAGGAAAAAGCGCAGGAGTGAGAAGATGGAGGATGTAGAGAACACAAGAAGACCGGAAGAAATGGATCTTTCGGGGAAAAGTTATTATCTGGATGTGAGTCTTGAAGAGGCGGAGAATAACATTCATGCCTGCTTAAGAGACGCGGCCCGGAACGTGATCGCCACGGGGCATTATCTCAAAGTGATCCGGGATAAAGAGCTGTACCGGGAAGCTGGATATGAGAATGTGTGGGATTATGCCGCAGAGAGGTTCGGATTCAGTAAATCGACGGCGAGCCGATATATGACCCGGAATGACAAGTTCTCCGTAGGTGGAAACAGTCCGGTTCTCGCGGAGGAATTCCGGGAATACAGCAAGGCACAGCTGCAGGAGATGCTGTCCCTGAATGCGGAGCAGATGAGCGCGGTGACACCGGACATGACGGTGCGGGAGATCCGTGAACTCCGAAGGCCGAAGGAGATCCCGTACTTTGAGATCCCGGGGCAGCTGAGCCTGTCAGACTTTCCGGAGCTGGATGATGCAGAAACGCAAGATCCGGAAGTGGAGAATTCAGCACCGACAGAAGCGGTGACCTCAACCACGGCATTTACGGTCAGTGCTGAGGACCTGATCGGGGAACCGGAGGAGAAACTATCGGCGTATGGTTTTCCAAAAAGAGTTTATCCGGCAGATAGCTTACTGACGACACCGGGATGTAAAGGAGACAATGGACGGGGATACGATTGCTTTAATTGTCATCTGGAATGTGAGATCCGGCAGGAATATTGTCGGTGTGTCGATGCCACATGTGGATTCCCGTTTCCGTGCCAGATGGTCGATACCGGTAAGCGTGAGATCCTTGAAAAGGAGATCGGAGAGAGATGCCAGTTTATTGATTTAAATTTAGCGGATCACGCGGCAGGAGATGGGAGTCCTATACCGTGCTGCAAGGATTGCGAAACGCCATGCGAATATGCGTGCGAAAATTCCGGGAAGCGTGTTGCGACGTCGCAACAGTCGGTTGCTGCCGATGCGCAGCAGGAAACTGCGGGGAACGCTGCCGAAAAGCAGCAGGATATTCCTGAAAAGCCAAAGACAGAGAAATGCATCCACGATGGAATATCTCGGTGTACACTGTCGGAGGAAGACAAGGAAAAGGGCGGAACCGGAAAAGATTGCGCTCATCATTGTTGTTGGAACTGTGTAAAACGTGATGGCTGCAATATAGAATGCTATGCATCATCGAAAAGGAAAACATTGACCGATGGAGAAATGGCAGCAGAAGATGAGGAAAATGCTGAACAGCCGGCAGAGCCAATTGAGTTTGACAGAAAAACGCTGGAGGATATGATCCGAAATGCGCAAGAGGTACTTGATCAGATGTGCGATTACTGGGTGGAGAATCAGCCATACACTTATGCAAAGTATAACATGATGATCCAGGTGTATAAGCTGTTATTAAAGGAACATGATGAATCTGATCAGAAGCTGGATCCGGTTGAACAGCAGCCAGAGCTTCCTTTACTGAAGAACGATAAGCAGCGGGCTGAATTTATCGACGCATATGAGGAATGGCCACTGTGGATCGATAACCAGGAAACCGGAGAGAAGTATTACCGGTATGATCTTCCGGATGGAACGAGTTTTGTGGTTAAAGTGTATCATGCAATGATATTTCTCGGATGGGAGGTCGAAAGTGGATCACGGTACGAAGAGGGTTATGGACTTAGTGAGCAGTATATCCTTAAACCTGGGAAGTTCTTCCGGGATTGCCGTACAAACCGGTCTGCCATGATCGAGAAACTGAAAGAGCTGCAGAAAAGCGAGTAAGGTGGTGAGACGGCATGAGTTACAGTTATACACTGAGAAATATCCAGACCGGTACAGTGGAATACACTGGTCTGAAGGCTGGCGAAGTTCACCAGATTACCGGAATTCCGTCTCAGAGAGTATCACGCTATGCGGCTGATGGGAAAGTATACGGAAACACCTGGAAGGTGAGTCTGGATGAAGATGATTATTCAGAGTTCTGGACCGAGGAGATGTGTATGAAATGGGATTGTATCCGGAAGATGGTCCTGGGCGGCCTGAAGCATGGCAAAGGCACATACGAGGAAAAGATAGCGAGGTGGAGAAATCGTGCCAGCAAGAAACGTAGCACAGAACTTAGCCGGACGGAGGTCTGTGCCAGATATATGCAAGAAGCGATCAAGCCGCAGCAGGACAGGAAAGCGGAAGTAAATAAAGATTTGGAGAAAGTGGATATGGCGAAAACAGTTGAGTTTAATATAAGAGTAACAATGAGTGAAAGATGGGTTAATGATTTTTGCTCGATGTTACATTGGATGGAAAGTTGTGGGAAAATAGGTCATTCGTCTATGGTTGAATTTTATTCTGATGGCGATGGTGATTTTAGACCTACATTTGAGTTTGACAGAAAATATGAACAAGTAGAAGCTAAATGGAAAACAGTAGACAATTCATTACCCGATGCAGAAGTGCTTTTTGATGCAGGTTAAGATTTGATGGAGAAAGGTTAATGGATAGAACATTAAAAGCTGTATATGTGTGGACAGTGCTGGCTTTGATCTGGATGGGATTAGAGCTGTTACTGTACGGCGAAATCCAGCCGAGAACAGTAGATAATATTATGTGGTTTCTGTTTTTGCCATTTATTTATAAGGCGGTAAATTAAGATTTGGAGGATACTATGAAAAAGTGGGTAGAGAACAAAGAACCATCCGGCGCAGTGGTTCACACGCTTGTGTTCGGGCATCATGGAGATGATCCCAAAGTCATAGTGGCGTTGTTTAGAGATTCAGAGGGAGATTGGTTTACAACATCGAATGTGCTCGATACATACGGGGACTTGCTGACCGGCAAGGAAATGTGTGAGCATGATGCCAAAATGATGGTAGAGGAAATGGTGTACGATCATTTTGCGGATGAAAAGAGGTATTACGAGGAAATTTGCGAAGAGCTTGATATGGAAAACTGAAATTATGAGAAGGAATGATGAGGATGAAAGATAGAAATGCAGAGGGTTATCCGGATCCAACGGCGGCCAGAGCAATCAAGGCAGCAGATCGGCCGCCGGAGGAGATCATTATGTTCCGGAAGATGATTAAAGCATTGAGCGTGATCTGTCATGTGAGAGTATTGGGAAAAGTAACTCTGGTAGATAAGAAAGGGCGGCGGTGGTGATGAGAATGCAGATATCCGGAAATACCGGGATGAAACATAGGATGAGAACCCAGTGGGATGAAAAAGTTGCGAAGGCGTTGAAAAAGAAAAACCAAGAGACAGAGTACGCGGCTATGAGTGAGGATAAGGGCAGACACAGTTGGTCGGCGGCACATCCGGCGTACATGGGAACAAGCCTTTGTCCGGATCCGCGTTATCGAGGAGGTGATACCAATGGACAAGGAGATTCTGAAGCAGTACATAGATGCCTGCGAGCAGGTAAAGGAAGCGAAGGAGGATATACTGAGGCTTAAGAAGAATCGGAAGAAAATTGTACAGGACCGGGTGTCTGGATCTGCGCACGAGTTTCCGTATACCGCCAAGAGTTTCCACATCGAGGGCTTGTCATATCCGGTGGTGAAAGATCCGGATGAACTGGATAGGCGGGAAGCAATTCTCCGGGAGAGACTTCAGCGGGCGGAGGAGATTAAGCGCCAGGTGGAGGCGTGGATGCTCACAATTCCGCAGCGGATGCAGCGGATTATTCGGTACCGGGTGTTCGAGGAGTTATCCTGGAATGAGGTGGCAATTCGTATGGGACGGAAGGCCACGGCGGACAGCGTAAAGAAAGAATATCAGAGATTTATGGATGAAAAATAAAAGTTTGTCCCGAATGTCCCAAATGTCCCGACTCAAAATGTTATAGTGTAACCTGAAGCCAAGGGCATACAGCCGGCGGCTTCCTACATCCTCCTCAAGTGAAGGTATACGTGGGCGGCCGTTAGGCAGAGCGGTCGCCAATTATCAGGGCGTAGCTCAGTAAGCAGAGCAGCTGGCTTATATCCAGCGTTGGCGGGGGTTCGAGTCCTTCCGTTCCGATTTGCCTGGTTTAAGGGTTCTCCACCCGGACGTTCCAGGTGCATGAAAGACATCCTTGTGAGAGGGTGTCTTTTTAGGTTGTAAATGAATATTATTTGATATAAAATAAAAGAAAAATGTTAAAATGGAGAAATAAAATGAAATCTGATATCATTTTTATAATTGCAGTTATTGTTCTTGCTGTGCTTATGTATATATTACTCTTTTGGCTGATTATAGATACATTTGAGACAAGACGGTATAAGAGTGAGTATAAATCAACAGTTGGGGCTATAAAAAGCATATTGCAAACTTATTTTAGAACACGGAATTACGATGAATGTATTTTAGAAATTGATATTCTTTTTAGAAATCACATTATGAAAAATGAAAGATTGAAAAAGGAATTCAATAATGTTGTAGTGCTATTAGAATGTCATATATTAGACATAAATTCAGGCAAGATAAAAATAGAATGTGGGAATATTGACGATTATAAAATTGCTACTAGTGAATTCTTGGCTGAGTATCAACTACGAAATCCCTTGGAGCAAATCAAGGGCACTGATTTTTTAATATTAAAACAATTGATAGACTGTTTGGAAAGCCAAAAAGTGGATGAGGGAAAAACAGTTGTTAATCGTATTGCAGTAGAATTAAAAACGCTAAAAGATAGCAATTTAGAGAATGAAAAAAATAGTAAGAAGCAAGACGCAATGACTAAAGTGGGATTAGTTTTATCAGTTGTGTTTGGATTAATGACTTTTATACAGTTTTTTACATAAAACGCATGCAGTTATATATGGAGCCACCGCCGCGTGGCTCTTTTCTTTTACCCAAAACCGACGAATCGGAGGTGATGAGCATGGCCAGAGCGCCGGATCCGAGAATTGAAAAGGCGAAGGCCATGTACCTGGAAGGTATGAAATTAGTTGAGATTGCAAGTCAACTAAATCTGCCGGAGGGAACGGTCCGCCGATGGAAGTCCACACATAAGTGGGAAAACGAACGCTCGGATAAAAATAGCGAACGTTCGGAAAAGCGAAAGCGCGGCGCGCAGCCGGGGAACAAGAACAGCTCTGGTGGTCCGCCTGGGAATAAGAAAGCAGTTACTACGGGAGAGTTTGAGACTCTCCTTTTTGATTGTCTGGAACCGGAGGAGCGGCGGCTGGCACAGGCAGTTCCGGAAGATAAAGAGACGCTGCTCATGCAGGAGATCCAGCTTCTTACGGTTCGGGAACGCCGGATGCTGAAGCGGATCGACCTTCTGAGACAGTCTCCGGATGATTCCGAGGAGATCTCCGGAGACGAGACAGGGATGACTGTTGTGAGTCATAAAATGGGAATCGAAAAGGACAAAGATACAGATCTTCGTGAATATCAGGGGAAGCTGGGGCAGATCCAGCACATTGAGGAAGCCTTAACCAGAGTTCAGGCAAGAAAACAGGCTGCAATCGATGCGCTGCACCGGTATGGTGTGGATGATGCACGCCTGGAGATCGAGATGATGAAGCTTGACCTGGCGGCACTGAAACTTGGCGGTCAGGAGCAGGAGCTTGAAGATGACGGATTCCTGGATGCACTGAATGCAGAGTCTGATACGCTTTGGGGTGATGTCGATGGAGATTAAGGATCGTATCGCCGATATGCGCGATAAGCTTCAGAAGATGAAGTCACAGCGAGGGATTCTGACGAAGGTTCAGATATTCAAGTTCCAGCCGTTTTCCAGAAGACAGAAGCAGGTTCTTACCTGGTGGATGCCGGGGAGCCCTGTGAAAGATTATGATGGCATTATTGCGGACGGTGCGATCCGATCGGGAAAAACGGTCTGTATGTCATTGTCCTTCGTATTATGGGCGATGGAGAACTTCAATGGCCAGAACTTCGCCATGTGCGGCAAGACGATCGGTTCCTTCCGGAGAAACGTTCTATTCTGGCTGAAGCTGATGCTCAAGAGCCGAGGGTATAAGGTTGCGGATCATCGGGCCGATAATTTGGTTGAAATCACTCGAAAGAATGTCACGAACTACTTTTACATCTTCGGTGGTAAGGACGAACGCAGCCAGGACCTGATCCAGGGTATCACTCTGGCGGGGGTATTCTGCGATGAGGTTGCGCTGATGCCGGAGAGCTTCGTTAACCAGGCAACAGGACGTTGCTCGGTAACAGGATCCAAGTACTGGTTTAACTGCAACCCGGACGGACCATATCATTGGTTCAAGGTCAATTGGATCGACAAGGCGATCGGATACCTCGGAAAGAAGAAGGCAGCCAGGCTGCAGCAAGAGGCCGTCGCGAAAGGCACGGAGCTGAACCTCAAGAAACTCCTGTATGTGCATTTCACGATGGACGATAACCTGAGCCTGTCAGAAGCGATCAAAGCCCGATATCGCAGCATGTACAGCGGCGTGTTCTTTAAGCGTTACATCGAAGGACTCTGGGCGATGGCTGAAGGGATCATCTATGACATGTTTGATCCGGACAGAAATGTGGTGGACGCAGAAGCCATTGCGGCGGAATACCGGAAGAAAACCGGACGGGAGTTCTGGATCGGCGACAAATATGTCAGCTGTGACTATGGTACCCAGAACCCGACGGCGTTCCTGCTGTGGAGCAAGGGAGCTGATAACAAGTGGTACTGCCGCAGGGAGTATTATTATTCCGGACGCGATAAAGGGCAGCAGAAGACAGACAAAGAATTTGCTGAAGATCTGACGGCGTGGCTATCCGGAGAAAAGATCCGGACGGTGATCCTGGATCCGGCGGCGGCATCTTTCAAGACACAGTTAGAAAAAGATGGTTACAAAGTAAAGAAAGCGAAAAATGATGTTTTGGATGGGATCCGTTTTGTGGCAACCTTGCTGCTTTCGGGTTCTATTTTTATTGATGCATCCTGCGAGAACCTGCTGAAGGAGTTTGCTTCCTACATCTGGGATGCAAAAGCCGGAGACCGCGGGGAGGATAAGCCGGTGAAGGAGCATGATCACGCGCTCGATGCTCTCCGCTATTTTTGCTACACAATCATTCGCGGAGTTGGTGGCATGAAGATTTTAAAGTGAGGTGAGGAAACATGGACATTGAAGTAATTAAGAAGCTGATCCGAAAATATCAGAGTGGGCATACGGATTTTGTGAGGCAAGCTGAAAAGGCGAAGGCTTACTATCGGAATGAGACGGATATTATGTTCCCACCGCTGAAGGAGGAGCAGGAGAAGAAAGAGAAGCCGCTGCGGAATGCAGACAACCGGATTCCATTCAACTTCCACGGTTTGCTGGTTAACCAGAAGGCATCGTATATGTTTGCGGCATCTCCAATTTTTGATCTTGGAAACAAGGATGCGAACAAAAAGTTAACACAGTTTCTTGGGGATAAATATCCGAAAGTGTGCAAAGACCTGTGCATTGAGGCATCGAACTGTACGGTCGCATGGCTGCATGTCTGGAAGGATGGGAAAGGTGCATGGAAGTATGCGGTAGTTCCGGCAGAACAGATCATTCCGGTATGGACGAGTGATTTGGAAAAGGAGCTTTCTGGCGTGTTCCGGAGCTATCAGAGCATCGATGAGGAAACCGGTGACAGGTATACCGTTTACGAGTACTGGAACGATAAAGAATGCACGGCATACCGGCTAAAAGCGGGAGACGAGCTGGATCAGCTGATTCCGTATCAGATGTTTCTGGTTGATCCGGAGCTGTGTGAATATTCGGATTGCTATCAGCACGGAGTCGGGGAGGTGCCATTCTTCCCGTTCTTTAACAATAACATCGACACAGACGATCTGAAGAACATCAAGCCGCTGATCGATACTTACTGTAAGGTGTTCAGCGGTTTCGTAAATGATCTGGAAGACATTCAGGAAGTGATTTTCGTTCTGACCAATTATGGAGGCGAGGATCTGGGGCAGTTTCTTCGGGATCTCAAGGATTACAAAGCAATCCAGATCGAGAGCGACGGAGATGGGGATCATTCCGGCGTTTCAACATTAACAATTGAGCTGCCGGTAGAAGCCAGAGAAAAGCTTCTGGAGATTACAAGAAAATGTATTTTCGAACAGGGCATGGGTATTGATCCGGATCCGCAGAACTTTGGAAACAGTTCCGGAGTTGCGTTGCAGTTCCTGTACTCCCTTCTGGAGCAGAAAGCCGGCTTACAGGAAACGGAGTTCCGCTTAGGCTTCGGACGGTTCATCCGCTGCATCTGCCGGCTTCAGGAGATCAAGATCAAAGACGGTACGATCGTACAGACCTGGACGAGGACCAGTGTAAAGAATGATCAGGAGTTATCCCAGATCGCATCTCAGAGCAAAGGAACCATCTCTGATGAGACGATCGTCAGCCACCACCCGTGGGTAGATGATCCAGAGAAGGAAATGGATCTTTTGAAGGAACAGGAAGAAAGATCAGCGGCAGATATCTCGGACATGTTCCCGAAAGAAGGTGCATCGGGTGATGAAGGCGGTGATGCGTGATGTCCTACTGGGAGAAACGCCAGGAAGAAGCATACAAGGCCGGAGAGATGCAGGTAAATCAGTATTTCATGCGACTGGAGAAAGCATTTAATCAGGCGAAACGGGAGCTTCAGAAGACCGTTGAGAGCTTTTACTGGCGATATGCGAAGGAGAATGGGCTGACGTATTCAGAAGCCCAGAAACGGCTCGATAAAGCGGAACTGGGAGAATTGAAGGACTTCGTTGAGAAGGCAATGAACAACATCGGGAAATATAACCAGGATGTCAACAACATGTCCATCAAGGCCCGGATGACCCGCTATCAGACATTGGAAGCGCAGGTGGATGCGATTCTCCGGGAACTGTATGCTGTGGAGTATGAGGCAGAAGGGACACGGACGATGCAGGAGGTATACGGCGATACCTATTACCGGACCTGGTATAGCATCGATCAGTACCATGGCTTTCATGCCGAGTTCGCCCAGATTGAGCCAAGGACGATTGAGCAGCTGATCAAATATCCGTTCAATGGCGCCAACTTCTCATCCAGACTCTGGAAGCAGAAAGACCACCTGCAGTCTCAGCTCATGGAATCGCTTACAACTATGATGGTCCAAGGAGCATCCCCGCAGAAGCTGGCCGGAGAGTTCGCCAAGAAGATGCAGTCAAAGAAGGCGGATGCGTACCGGCTCCTGCACACGGAGAGCTCATTCCTGATGAGTGAGGCAACTCACGCCGGGTATAAAGAGGACGGCGTGGAGCAATATGAGATTCTGGCCACGCTGGACAGTAAGACCTGCGGCGTGTGCGGGAAGCTGGATGGGAAGATCTATTTTGTTTCGGAAGCGGTGGCAGGAAAGAATATGCCGCCGTTCCATCCGTGCTGTCGCTGCACAGACGTTCCGTATTATCCGGATATGCCAACAGAAGGGCGAACGAGGATCGCGCGTGATGCAGCGGGGAAGAACATATCTGTTCCGGCGGATATGACGTATGAAGAGTGGAAGAAACGGTTCCTGGAAGAAGATTCACATGCGGAATTGAAATCACCTCCTACAAATGATAATATTGTAGATATAAAGTTCAGATCACAAAAGAGCAGTGGAGAGGTTCGTGAGGATAGGAAAACAGTTGTAGAAGCGTATGTTACATTGCCTTCTAAGGCGCAGCGGATTATGGCGGATATAACGGTTGATCTTGAAAATCCAGGGAGCGCCTGTGACTATGAGAATGGTATTATTTATGCTGCATCAAATGCGGAAAAGGAAGATATCTATCACGAGTTTGGACATCTGATTGAACATAGGATGATGCATCCGGCGGATGTTGAGGCGTATAAACAATATCTGGTAGAGGGACTTACGGATGCAGATATCACTCAGGAAACGTATTACAACACTTCAGGACAACCGCAGACAGTTTTTATCGTTCATGGGGATCGCTTTGTAAGTGAGTATCAGGGGCGCATATATGTAAATTCGCTTTCAGAAGCAATAAATGCACATGGAAGCATAAAAACTGAACGGATGCTTGAAACTATTTCGGAGCCATTTAGACTGTATCAAAAGAAGCAATTAAAAGGACATCAGGAAATCTATGATTTTATTGAGAGGGTGTTAAAATGAGTCTAAAAGAAGAACTTCTGCAAATCAAAACATATGAAGAGTATGAACCTCAGAGAGAAAAATTCCGAAGTCTTGTTAGGGACAAAGAAGTGTTGGAACATTTGAATATGCTGTATGGAAAAGGATACGTTGGTGGAGACATTGAACATGGTCTTATAGAAGAGGTTTACAAAACTCCGCCAGGTCAGGGAAAACAACGCATTGGAAGATAATGAAATCAACCACCGGTCAATAGGCTGGTGGTATTTTTATACCCATTTTTAAGGAGAAAAGACAATGAGGAAGAAAATAGCAGCATTTTTTATGGCAGCGAGTGTAGCAAGTTGTATGTCCGGCTGTTCAACGGCATCTACAGTGAACCACAATTTATCAAAAGATGCGAATGAATTTAATGTGTATCGCAGAATTACGGTTACAAATGCGAGAACAGACACGATTATGCTTCAGGCAGAAGGGTATATGGCGCTTAGTAATAACAGCACAAATGAATTAGTAGTAACGATCAAAACAGGAGCGGACCAGTATTATAAGGATTATATTTATCTGAATGACTGGACTTGCTATGTGATGGAGCAGACGGAGCCGAAAGGAACGGACAAGTATCATTATGAGCTGGTATTTTATCCTGAAAGGCTGATTCCAGATGTTGAAATTAAATAAATCTGTTGCGACGTCGCAACAAACAGGGAGGTGATTACAATAGGATTTTTCAAGTGGATCAGATGGATCAGACAGCACCGTTGCAGTCATCACTACCGCAAGCATTGGAGCCGGGATTCTGGTCCGTATGGCGGATATGTGATGCGCTGCTCATTATGCGGGAAAGAGAAGGGACAGTATGATTGATATTTTTTGTACCGGAGCATCCTTCTACGGCGTAAAGCTCAGCTATGCAGCAATGGAAATCATTATGAGAGAGGATTTTGTAAAAGATCAGGACTTTATTGAGTTTGTCTTTGAAGATGGAACCCAAGGAGCAGTCCGAAAGGGTACAGTCATTGGTTTTACAGAATCAACAGTAGAGGTTTAGACATGCTTAAAAGGCATGTTATTTTTATGCCCTGCCATAAGGCATAAAACTGGGCGCTACTCTGCCGGGAGTATAACCGGCCGATCCCAATACCCGGAGAGCGGGAATAAAAATCTATGGAGGTAAGCACGATGGAATGGTTAAAGACAATTTTAGAGAAGGCAGTGATCACCGACGGGAAGCTGAACGTTGATGCCACTATGAAGGAAATCAATGGGGAGTTCCCGAAGCATGCAGTACCGAAGCAGGACTACAATGATAAGGTGAAAGAACTGGGAACAGCCAATGATACGATCAAGGACCTTAAGAAAAATAATGCGGACAACGCAGATCTGCAGAAAAAGGTCAAGGACTATGAAGCTGAAGTGACAGGACTTAAAACAGCAGCGGCGAATACCAAAAAGGAATACGCCTTAAAGGATAAGCTGAAGGAAGCTGGTGCTGTAGATGCGGATTACATCATTTACAAGCAGGGCGGTCTGGATAAATTCACATTTGACCAGGACGGCAAGGTCATCGGATTGGATGACGTTCTCAAACCGATGAGAGAAGCTTCTCCGCACCTGTTTAAGAATGCCGGCGGAACTGGTGGCTATAATCCGGCGGGAGGCGGAAATCCGCCAGGGAATAATCCGTTTGCAAAGGAAACCTATAACCTTACAGAACAGGGACGCCTGTTCAAACAGAATCCGGAGCAGGCCAGACAGCTGGCAGCTGCGGCCGGAGTAAAACTTTAAGAAAGAGAGGAATTTTAAATGGCAGGAACAACCTTACAGGACGTAATTGTCCCGGAACTTTTTAACCCGTACGTGCTTAACCGGACAATGGAGCTGTCTGCACTGGTGCAGAGTGGCATCATTTCAAATAACTCGGAGTTCGACGATTTGGCATCCCAGGCGGCGCCGACCGTTAACATGCCGTTTTTCGAGGATCTGACAGGAGAATCTGAGCAGGTGATCGAGGGAACAGATCTTGAAGATAACAAGATCACATCAAACAAGGATGTGGCAGCAATTCTCCGTCGTGCAAAGATGTGGTCCGCGACAGATTTATCCGCAGCACTGGCCGGAGCAGATCCGATGAAGGCAATTGGTACTCTTGTGGCACGCTTCTGGGAACGTGACATGCAGAAGGAGTTAATTGCCATCCTCAGTGGTGTATTTGGAACTGTGCCGGCCGGCGGATCCGGAACTCCGCCGGCAGAGACCAGGCTTGAAAGCAACATCCTGGACATTTCCGGATTAAGTGGAACGAAGGCGAACTGGTCCGGAGCTGCGTTTATTGATGCGGAACAGAAGTTAGGTGATGCGAAGGCGCAGTTGACTGGTGTTTGCATGCACTCTGCAACAGAAGCATATCTGAAAAAACAGAATCTGATCGAGACCGTGCAGCCGTCCAATGACGTTGCATTCGGTCTGTATCAGGGAAAACGCGTTATCGTCGATGATGGCTGTCCGGTATCTGACGGTATCTACACGACGTATCTCTTCGGTAACGGGGCTGTAGCACTTGGAAATGGTCATCCTGTTGGATTCGTACCGACTGAGACCGATCGTGCAAAGCGCAAGGGTTCCGGTGTCGATTATCTGATCAACCGTAAGACCATGATCCTGCATCCGAGAGGGATCGCATGGCAGAATGCTGAGGTGGCAAAGACCGAGGGTCCGTCCAGAACTGAGGTGGCAAACCCGAAAAACTGGAAACCGGTCTATGAGCCGAAGCAGATCCGTATCGTGGCATTCAAGCACAAACTGGGATAGGAGGCGTTATGACATTTTCGGAGATGTTAGAGAAAGTGAAGAGTAACCTGAAAATCGAGGATGACACACGGGATCTTAACATCTCCGATGTCATCCTCAGTGTCTGCGATTACTGTAATATGGACCAGGATAAGCTTCCAGAACGCCTGGAGCCTTTTATCCGTAAAAAGTGAAGGGCGTGATGGATTACGAAACCGTAAAGGGAACCGGTTATCAGCAGGACATTGCCAGCATTAAAGAGGGTGATGGAAGCATTACCTACGCCACGGATGGCAGTAACAGCCGGGAAGGCGTATACGGTTTGTCAGATGCTGATAAAACGGTACTGCGGCGTTACAGGAGGTTGAGAGGATATGTTTAACCCTTATGAAGTAATGTATGATTCGGTTATGGATGTGTACCGGTATCAGGACAAAAAGGATGACGCCGGTTTCGACGCGTCTGGCGAGAGTCTGGTGGCATCCAGCGTAAAGTGCCGGTACAGCATTTCAAACCAGGGAGCCGCAGGAAGCCCGGTGCCTTTGCTTATGTGTGATAAAGAAGTAATAGAAGTGTAAAAAATTTTGCCGTTCCTATCCGGCACTTGCGCAGGGTGTCGGATAGGTCGGGCTTTATTCTTCGGGCAAGTCAATCTTGCCTACAAAGCTGTAATAAATATCAATGCGCTGGCGGCGTACTTCGTTCTCGTCATACTCACATTCATAAACAACGATTTTCTCCACCATTTCACGCAAAAGAGTGTGTGTCAGTTCTTCGATAGAAAGGTACTTGCGGACAACGCTCATAAACTTTTCAGCGTTTACCGTGGCTTCCTGTGCCTTGTCCAGCTCGCCCTGCAAAGCGGCGGCTCTGTCTTTCAGTTCCCGCTGCTCGGCTTCGTAGTCTGCGGACATTTCCATGAAACGCTCATCACTGATTTTCCCGTTTACATTGTCCTCATACAGACGCTTGATGTAGCGGGAAAGTTCTGCAATGCGGCTCTGCACCTGTTCAAGCTGCTTGGCTGCCGCCGCCAGCTTCCGCTTGCCGCCCATTTCATTCTGCTGGATAAGCAGCTTCACGAACCGGGCTTCGTGCTTCTGTGCATAGGCGGTCACTTTCCGCAGATTGTCCAGCACACCCGCCGTCAAAAGGTCGGTGCGAATGAAGTGCGCCGTACAGTCGGCGGTGCGCTTCTTATAGCTGCCGCAGATGTAGCAATCCTGCTTTCTCTTGTCGGTCTGATACCGCTGCTGGTACATCACATGACCGCAGTCGGCGCAGAACAGCAAGCCGGAGAACAAGCCCACATCATCGTAGCGGTTGGGGCGTTTGCGCTGCTTGCGTAACTCCTGCACCCGTTCCCATGTCTGCAAGTCGATGATTGGCTCATGGTGGTTCTCGAAAATCGCCTGTTTCTCAATGGGATTGTCTATGCTGTGCTTCATCTTGTAGGACGGTTTTTCCGTCTTGAAGTTCACAAGACAGCCTGTGTACTCCCGGTTTTCCAGAAGATGAACAACAGTATTGGTCGCCCACTTACATTCATAGCCGGGGTGGTAGCGGCGTGTGCTGCCTGTGCGCTGGTATTCCAGCGTCCCCGGCGTGGGGATTTGCTGCTCGGTCAGCATACGGGCTATCTTGGTAGGCCCGTTTCCGGCAAGGCAAAGCTGGTAAATCTGCTTGACTACCGGGGCGGCTTCCTCGTCAATGATGAAATTCTCGTCATCGTCCATGAGGTAGCCGTACACGGGCTTGCTGGTAACAGGCTTTCCGCTTAGACCTTTTGCTTTCTTAACTGCCTTGATTTTTTTGCTCGTATCTCTCACCATCCATTCGTTGAAAAGATTACGCAGCGGGGTAAAATCGTTGTCGCCCATTGCGCTGTCCACTCCGTCATTGATAGCGATAAAGCGGACGCCTTTCTGTGGGAAAAGCATTTCTGTGTACATTCCCACTTGGAGATAATTTCGCCCTAAACGTGACATATCCTTGACTATGACTGTGCCGACTTTTCCGGCTTCAATGTCTGCAAGCATGGCTTGAAACCCGGGTCTTTGGAAGTTCGCACCACTATAACCATCGTCCGTGTACCAGCAGAGATTGGTAAAGCCGTTCTGCTTGGCGTAGGTTTCTAAAATGCGCTTTTGGTTGGATATAGAGTTGCTCTCCCCCTGCAATTCATCTTCATGGGATAATCTCGGATAAAGGGCGGTAATAAGGTTTTGGGTTGTCTGTCTTAACATGGTTTCCTCCGTTTCTGACAGCCAGCCCCACTATTCCGTACTTCGATTGTACCACATGGCGGGGCGGCGTGTATAGCGGCAAAATGTGAAAAATGCTTCTTTACCGCCCGTCATATTGCCGATTTTTGTGTAGCAGCTTCCGCTTCCAGCACCTTAGCCATTTTGTCGGCTGCGGTTTCCGTGGCACTCTGCTTGAAAAAGCCGGACACCACAAGAACAGAGTTCCCTATGCGGATTTCCGTCACGCAGTCGGCGGGTGCGGTGCTTTTCATGCTGTGTTTGATATGCTCTTTTTTATCGGTCATAGGCAAACTCCTTTCAATCGTTCATCAGCTTTTTCAGCCGTTCCATTTTCTCCTGTGCCTTTTCCCTGCGGAAATTCACGCCGGAGCAGCAGACAGGGGTACACATCTCTGTTACCCGGTCATAAATCCGCTTGTGGGCTGTGTCCGGGGGATTGTTCAGCTCGTCAAGGCTTAGATTGGTCGTGACGATCAGCGGCTTTTCGCTTCGGTAACGACTGTCAATCACATTGTAGACCTGCTCTAAGCCGTACTCTGTTCCACGCTCCATTCCAAAATCATCAAGAATAAGCAGCGGATAGCGGCAGAGCTTGGAAATATATTCGTTCCTGCCCTCAAAGGTGGCGGCAAGGTCATTGAGGACAGCGGCGAAGTTCGTCATTTTTACGGAGATTTCCTGCTCCATGAGGGCGTTTGCAATGCACCCGGCAAGGTAGCTTTTGCCTGTGCCGACGCTGCCCCAGAGCAGATAGCCGATGTTCCCGGCTTTCATGTCCTCCCAATGCTCCACATAGAAACGGGCGGTTTTCATCTGCGGGTTTCTGCCGTTGTCATTGGCAAAAGTCCATTCCCGCATAGCCGGGTCGGTAAAGCCCAGGCGTTTCAGTTCTTCTACCTTGTCCCGGTGCTTTCTCTGCTGTTCGGCGGCTTCACGCTCCATGCGCTGCGCCCGCTGGCAGTCACACTCTGCCGGGTGTCGGTCACGCCCGAACAGGGCAACCTTATCAGCCGGAAAATAGGCTTCTTTCGGTGTCCGGCACTTGCCGCAGTAGAGTAGACCGTCCTCACCTGTGTAGTCCTCCGGCTCGGCGGTGGCTGCTGGTATCTGTAAACTCATATCTTCAAAAGCTGGTTTCATAGACTTTCTCCCTCCTTGTAGCTGTAATCGGGTATGCCCTTTTTCGGGGCAGCTTTAGCGGTATCGTCAGCCGCCCATCTGCGGATAGTGGCGGCATGGTTCTTGTATTTCCTCCCGGTAGAAGCGATATAGCCGGATAGCCGGTCAATGTAATACTCCCATTTGTCGGGCAGTTCTGCTTTCAGTTCAGAAAGCTCTGTATCTGTCAAAATCACATTTTTATATCTGCCGTAAGCTGCGGGGGCGGCTCGTCCCGGTTTTAACTCTCTCTCTTTTTCTATCTCTATATCTATCTCTTTCTTTATCTCTATCTCTGGTGGACAAATGTCCGCTTTTGCTTCGGACACTTGTCCACTAAGCCGTTTTTGCTCTGAAATCTTCATTCTTGCCCTGCGCTTACGCTCCCCCTCGGTAGAGGACTGACCGATGAAAAGCTCGATATTGCTCATATACAAAGCCCCGTTGTCCAGCGGTTCAACAAGCCCCAGTTTCATAAAGATTTGCAAAGCCCTCTCGACTGTGCCGACCTGCTGGCGGGTAATGGTGGCTATCATTTGGGCGGTGTAGGGGATATTTTCGTCAAGCTGCAAAGTGCCGCCGTATTTCAGCGATTTTAAGTACAGCTTCAAGAGGATATTGGAATACAGCATACCGTCCTGCATACTTTCCAGCAGCACGATAGCGTCATCGTCAAAATAGCTTTCTTTCAGTTTGAGGTAATAATATTTGCGGTTATCTGACATAATCTTGGTTCTCCTTATCTGTGGGGCGGGCTTTCCATCTCTTTGAATAATACCGGGGGCAGAGTACCACGATAGCCCTAAAACTCTGCTTGCAGTCATGGGTACAGCCCCGGCAAAGGGCATTGAAAGTAATGCGGTTTCGCTCATTGAGGAAGAACGCCCATTCCAGCCGCCGCTTCTTGCTCATTCTCGGCATGAAAAAACGCTCCTTTCTTCGGTTTGGTCGGGTATGAGGGGACAGGGGCAAAATCTGTATGTTCCCGGTGCCATTTTCGGGAAAAATCTGCCCTGTAAGCCCCGTTGGAAAGGTCAGGGGTATTGCGGATAGGGTATGGCATACCCCCCTGCCTTTTGTATGGTTTCGGTATCATTTCGGGGCGGTTTTTAACGCTCCTGTTCATGCTTTTTCTGTCGGCTCGGTGTGCCGTGTAGTATCTGCTCTGCGTTCCGTTTGGCGGTGGCAAGCTGCTCATACTCGGCTTTTGCGGTGCGGTAGGTGTTGTAAGCTGCGTTTTTCTCGGAAATGAGGGCTTCAATCTCCGTATTCAGCTTGGAAGTGGCGGGCAGCTTCTTTCCCGGTGCAAGCACCTTTAGCTGGCGCAGGGCAGCTTCATAGATGATAAATTCCGCTTCGTGGGACTGGCGGTAGTTCTCCGCTTTTCTGCCGGACAGCTTTTTATGAGCGTCAATGGTGGGGCGGGTGCGGCGGTAATCGTTGACAACCTTTCGCAGACTTTTCTTGTCGGAAATGCTCTGCTCAATGCCCCGCAGACTTTCCCTTGCTTCGGAAAGAGCTTTCCGGCTGCTCTCCACGGCTGCGTCCAGCTTGTCAAGGTCAAGCAGTTCGTTCTCCATGAGGAAGTTGTGGGTAGCCGCCATCTGTTTGAGGTTGTGCAGGGAAGCCCAACGGTCATAGCCCACGCCCTTGCCCTCAGCTCGCTTGGCTTCCCGGTCAACCATGCGCTGCAAGGTGTTGTCTGCCGGGGCGGTTTTTGCGGTTTTTTCCTCTCGCAAGCGTTCCTTTTGGGTGTGGGGGTATTCGGGTATGGCTGTGGTCTGTTCGGCGGCTCTGTGGGCGTTCTGCGTGAGCAGGGCAAGGACAGCAGCCTTGTCAAAATCGTCCCCCAGCTTCCGGGCTGTGATAGGCTTTGTCCTGTCCGGCGTGAGGTAGGAAAGCCGCCCCCGGCTCTCCTTGACGGTCACACCCTCCCGCAGCAAAAGGGAAGAAAACTCGTCAAAGCTGCCAGCTTGGGAAAGTGCCTGCCGTATCGTCCGGCGCAGCTTCGCCTTGTCCGTTTCAAACTTGGTGGGCTTGGTCGGCTGTCCGGTGGCTTCTCTGGCGGCGTTCTCTTTATCAAGGGCAAGCTGCCCTTTCTTCTGCGCCCAGTATTCACGCTCGGTCACTCGGTTCTTGCTGCCATGCAAAAGGTCAATCTGATACAGATTTTCCCGGTGGCACATCTCCATGACTTCGGACTTGAAATATTCCATAGCTGCGTCTGTGCAGCGGTGCTTGCAGCCGTCCTTCGTGTCCGCTGGTCTGTCCATGTAGGGCAGAAGCGGGACGGCTTCAATCCGCAAGCTGTTTATGACGATATGCACATGAATGTTGCCAGAGTGATTGTGCCCGTCCGGGTGGGTGCAGACAATGGCTTGGTGTCCGGGGAAATGCTCGTTGCAAAATTCCTCGCCCAGCGACTGCGCCTTATCAACGGTCAGACCGTTGTCCGTTCCGTCCCGTGGGTCAAAGCTGATGATATAGTGGTGGGATTTCACATCTTCCCGTTTTTGGTTCTTGCCATAGCGGAGATTGGAGCGCAGACAGGCAACAGCAAAATCTTCTTCGCCGCAGTTCAGCGTGGCAAGGCGGTAGCCCTCACGGGGAACAAGCCGCCCGTTTTCATCAAGGGTGGGTTTCATGGTAAACTCGTCATGCTCAAAAGTGAGGTAGGCTTCCGCTGCTCCGTAGTCGGCATTTTTAGAGCTGATATGTTTGAATGTTGCCAACAGCTTCACCCACTTTCTGCAAGACTTCAAACTTCAAGGCTGCAAGGTCGGAAATGGCGGCTCGGACTTCGCCGGACAGGGCGTTATACGGTACGCCGTATTCGTTCAGATACCGGGCAATCTGATTGAGGTTGCCGCCGATCC
>OGSS01000917.1_pt1 | contig 23854 bp, 20 predicted proteins | sample 1553591 | NCBI WGS metagenome assembly OGSS01 (sample SAMEA2580061, study PRJEB22360) | human gut metagenome | biome: human gut; feature: human-associated habitat; material: faeces | place: Denmark | collected 2008/2010
GGTCACGCTCGTGTTGGGACCGACATCACTCGATGTGCCCTGCGGCGTGGAGTGCGTGCGCGTGCAGACCGCCGCAGAGATGCTCCAGGCGGCCCTGAGCGCCTTCCAGACGGCCGATGCGGCAATTTGTGCGGCCGCCGTCGCCGACTACACCCCCGCGGCCCCTGCGGACCATAAGCTCAAAAAGGCCAACGAGCGCCTGGATCGCATCGAACTGGTCGAGACGGTCGATATTTTGGCCGAGCTCTCGCGCCAGAAGGGCGAGCGATGCGTGATCGGATTTGCGGCCGAGACCGATAACGTTGTCGAGTACGCAGAGCGCAAATTGGCCCGCAAGGGGTGCGATGTAATAATCGCCAACGATGTCTCACGCACCGATTCGGGCTTTGGGACCGACACCAACAAGGCCTGGATTGTGAGCACAACGGGTACGCAAGAACTTCCCGTACTAACAAAACCCCAGCTCGCAGATACAATTTTGGACTTGCTTCAAAAATTGTAAAAAAGTTCTTGCACAAGTCTAAAGTTTCGGGTTAATATACTCCCTGTTGCGAGCGAGAGCAGAGCAACAAACAAAAGCTTCGGGACGTGGCGCAGCTTGGTAGCGCACTTGACTGGGGGTCAAGGGGTCGCTGGTTCGAATCCAGTCGTCCCGACCAGAAGTTTCGCAGGTCAGGCACCTAGTGCCTGACCTTTTTTTATGCTGAATCATCAGAGAATTATCAGCTGTTTTAATAGCGCGACGAGGGCTTACAGAACGGGCGACTTGCCGCATGGCATGCTTGTGCGGCGGCGGCGCGTGGCCGATGCCGCCGCAACCGCACCGAAACCGAGAATACGGGACGTTTGGCAAGAGTCACCGCTGCACCGCTTCCGACCCGGATATAGCCCCTCAAATCGCCTCTGACGGGCCGGGGTGGGGGATTGCGATTAGTTCCCACGCAGCGAGGCCCCGTATGACCTGATAGAATTCATTGATAGAGTCTGCTGTCGTTTTGGCAGTCGAGCCGATAAGCGTTTTCATGAGGAGATGGTACGCAATATGGAAGAACGGCTGTGGGTAATTGCGTTCGACAATGCGACTGGCAAAATGGCCGAGTTCACGTCCTGCCCGAAGAACAACGCCGCCTTCTACCGCGAGACGTATCTCCTCAAAGGCTACGATGCCGGTGTCTACACGTGGGACGAGGTCGAAAAGCTGAAGGGGGAGGGCAAGCTCGACTGATTTCGAGTGGTCGAAGAATCACAAACGAGAGTAGGGGCGGTGGATGCATAGGCGCGGGTAAGAGCTACCCGGCCTGCTATATAGCCGAGCGAGCCTGCAACATGCGGCGCAGCGCGCGCTAAGTCAGGCTACCCGACCTGCCGATGCAGCGCGACGAGCTGTCCGCCACGCAGCGGTCGGACGCGAAGATCCTGAAGAAGTACGCCCGCTGCGAGCTGCTGGTCATAGACGAGTGGCTGACCTAGGATGTCGACGACGTCGCTATCTGCTTCCTGTTCGAGCTCCACGCGTCGCAGGGACGCCCTTCCTCGCATCGATTTATATGGGCGGGGTCGTGGTCGGACAAGCGGGGAGGCGGCGCTTGCGGTCTGAACGGCAGCATAAGTCCAAGAGCCAACTCGGCCCGTGGGTGTAAAGGCGTCCTCCACTGCCGACCCTTTCTTCAATAACAGCTCATTCACATGTAAAATAAGAGATGGATGGGCACGGCTTTCCTTGTGGCCTACCCACTAGTAAGGTTGGGCTAAGGAAAGGGCGGCCTCTTACGATGAGTCTGTTTGAACGTCAATACGATGAACGTATTAACAGCCTGAACTTTCGTGATCTCTCAGACGGCGTAGCGCCCGATGCCCAATCCAGTCCTGATATCATCCTAGATACGCTCTCTTTATCGCTTTCAGCCATCGACAATAAGATGAATCTTGTTATTTCCACGCCCTCCAGAGAGAGATTTGGGCGCGTTCTTGCCGCATTACTTGCCATAGATGCTCAGCTAAAGGAGGACGAAACGGCGCGCTTCACCAAGGCAGCCACGCTGGATTCAGATTTTGCCATAGGCGATAAACTTAAGATGGGGAATGCGATTGTTGAGTATGCCGGCGTGAGCGCTGATACAGGCGGAGCTGTCGTTCTTTACAACCCAAAAGCCCCCATACGACACACTTTGACTCTCGAACAATCGCTTCTGCTACAGAAAACAGATTCAAATCGCAGACTCTCTCCCTCAAAGAAGTTTCATGAAGAGCTTAAAGCGATTAAGGAGAAAACCGGTTCTGCTCAAAGCGGAACAAAACTTGTGAACGAACTAAAGCGTAAGAAAACCTATTCCGATGCAACCATTGCCTATGTCGGTGCACTCAACAAGTCGACGCTATTCCTTAGGAAAACAGCGATTGAAGGGTCTGCCCTCTCAGATTCTCTTCTTTGTTCGCGAATTGAATGGGATGGTGAGACCGAATCGCCTCGCTACGGTTTAATTGGAAAAGGCCAGTATTCAGGAATCCCCTCTCTGGCTATTGCTTACGATTTGAAAGATATCACGGCTCTTGACGCAGGGAGCTTGGAAGCACTGAAAGCTATCGTTATAGATGTCGACAACCTCGAAGCCTTCATCGACAGTAACATCGAGGAAGTGCGAGCTTTGCGTGATAGACATATCCCCATGTTTGTCATCGTTTCCAATGCGAATTCAGAGGCCGCTTCGCCGCTACGCAAAGAGGGGTTTATTGAGTGGAGATGGGACGATCGAACTCTCAGTAAATCGGAGAAGGCCCACGACACATCCGCGATGGACCGGCATCACGGCTTCTTCAGAAATCTCGTTATAAAATGCGATAACTGTTCTCATTCCAAGATTCAACTGACTATTTGCAAAGACGATTCCATCAGCTCTCTCTACGAATGCATGGATGGCATCGACAATCTGCTTGGGAGCGATTGTGGCGATGAGGCTATCGAGAACGTTAGACGAGAGCTATGGATGACCCTCCTCTGTTTCGCCCGCGCAATCATTCCCTATGGAAAGCTTTCCCACCTCCCAGGACGGGAGGATAACAGCTCGTGGGCGAACACGATTAATCGTCGCAGGGGATACTTGTCTTCTGACGCTAGGAATTTATTTCTGCAGGCAATTACAATCGTCAACAATCTCTTGCTAGAAGGCACATGCGCAAAGGAGCGAATGCTGCATGACCGCATCTCCTCCCTTGAGCCCGACGAACATCTTACCATCGTTACTAGGACTTCTAATGAGGCTAGCGACGCGGCGGAATGCTGGAAAAGACAGACTAACGCCGACATCTGGCCTGGAATTAGCTTCATGTCTTTCGCCAGCTTCAAAGCGCAGAAAACACCGGCTAAAGGCCGCATTGTTATCACTGGCTGGCTTGGCAAAGACCGCATGGCGAACGTTGTCTATGGCTATACTGCCCCTATTGCCGAGCTCCTGCTAATCCAAGGTTGTGAGACGAATTGGTATGTCAACCAATCCAACGCATGGAAGCGAAACCTGATTGATCGCGATGACACCGCCAGGGTATTGAACATGCCGGGCGTATGCTATAAAAGGCAGCTTGCCGCTCTTCCTGAGCCATTGCCCCTCAAACGCGAGCGCACACCAGTGGAGGAGAACGAAGAGAAATGGAAACTTCGAACCTATAGCAAACACGAAGCCAAAGGTGATGAGCGAAGCCAGTCGGTAAAAGCGATACCCATTCGGTATGCCGAAGATCTAATCGCCTTCTATCGAGAAAGAAGTGCCCTGATTGACGTTACTCCGATTATTGAGACCGGAGGGACCGCTATTAGGCATCGAGTTGGCGATGCCAATGGACTCAAAGAAGGATCCTTTGTCTTGCTCAGAGAAACGGACAAGGACGTCATCGAGCAGCTTGCGGACCAACTTTATCTGAAAGACAACGCTGGCCAAACACGACAATTGGCTCAAACATGGCGCAAGGCCTTAAAAGAGCTATACAAACGCCATAATTATATTGAGCGCAGAGTGTATGAAGATTTAACGCAGCATGGGATGGACAAGGGATACCAGGCTTTTAAAACACTCCAAGACGACCCCGATAAGATTGCGCCCGGTAGAAACAAAGATGAGATCGAGGAGACGATAAAGGCCATTGCCCGCGCTCTTGGCAGTCCATCGCTCGAATCGCAATCTTCCGGAATAGCGGATGCAGCTTTTACCGTGCAGAACGCTCACAGGAGAGCGGGAAGGAACCTGAGTAGAACGCTTGGAGATGCATTTACGCAGTATCTGTTGTATCGCAATGTCTCAAAACCAGAAGACATCTGGGAGCCGATTCCCTTTGACCTCGATGACCTTGGCGATGTCAAGCTTTACCGTATCGTCGAGATCGATCGAGAGCATCGCCTGCCCGTTGCTCGTTGGAAAATCGGAAAGATTTTTGAGGAGTAGTAATGGCAAGAATGCTGCCAAGCAGAATAGCACCAGAGGTGACCAGTTCCGCCGAGCGGCGAGTATATGAGTGGCTCGAGAACGATCCTGCAACCGATGATTGGATTGTCCTCCACTCTCTTGGGTTGTCGCGGCACGAGAGGCTGCTTTATGGCGAAGTGGACTTCGTCGTCCTCGCGCCACGCTACGGCGTACTCTGCCTAGAAGTCAAGGGCGGCAGGGTTGCCAGGGCCGATGGGTTCTGGGAATTCACCAATAGATATGGTGAAACGAACAGAAAAGCTAGAGGGCCTTTTGATCAGGCACGAGATGGTATGTTCGCGCTCATGAAAGAGATTAAGGCAAAATTCGGCCATGAAATCGGCTATAGCTCTTTGCTCTTTGGCTATGGAGCAATCTTCCCTGATATTGTTTTTGACATTGACGGCCCCGACTACGACAAAGAGCAAATATGGGATTGGAATGCTTCGCATAGTTCACCAATAAGCTCGTTCATCAGCCAGTTGTCCGACTACACTCAAAAGAACCAGCTTAGGGTTTACGGTAATAACAAGGGGAGAACGCTGCCGACCCGTGAGCAAGTTCGTTGCATTGCTGACGCCCTAAGGGGCGACTTTGACAGGCCGATGCTCCTATCGGTCGCGATAGAGGAAACGGAAAGGGAGCTGGCCCATCTAACAAGGGAGCAGTTCCGTTGCCTCGACATGTTCGAGGACAACAAGCGCGTGCTTGTTATTGGCTCTGCCGGAACCGGAAAAACCGTGCTCGCCATTGAGCAGGCACGAAGGTCTTTTGCGCATGGCGAGAAGGTAGGATACTTCTGCTTCAACACGGCCCTTGGCGCTTGGGCCAAAACTCAATTGCAACCTCTAATGACCGACGGCAGCTTTGTCGGAACGTTCCACGCCTTCATGGTTTCTAACAGTGGCCAAAACGTGAGCGAGGCTGATAGTGGATACTTCGAAAAAGAGTTACCACATACCCTTGTTAATGGAGGGCGACTGCGTGATGTCTCTTACGACCGGGTTATTGTGGATGAGGCCCAAGATCTTATCACAAAGGAATACTTAGCCGTTATCGATTGCGTGATAAAAGCTGGACTCGACAGAGGAAAGTGGAGCTTCTTCGGCGATTTTGCAAGACAGGCGATATATCAACGTGGGTCGAGCGAAGGCCAGATAATCGCCCCGCTCGATGACTGCTCAACATACGCCAAGGCAAGGTTGACAATTAACTGTCGCAACACGAAGAGCATAGGGATGCAGACCATGCTAATCACTGGCCATGAGAGCCGCTTCCCTGAGGAGGCAATCGACGGCGAGCCTGTCACCTACGACCTTTGGCACACTGAGACAGAAGAAGGACAGAAGCTGGTTAATCTGATAACGAGCCTTTCGAAGCAGGGGGTCCGCCACGAAGACATCGTGATATTGACGCCTTTGTCACCTAAAGATTCTATAGCAGACCGTGTTGGCCTCCCAACTGTGGCCAAGCAGCCAACCAACGCAGACGACATTCTGCTCGCCTCGATAGCCTCCTTTAAGGGGCTTGAGAGCAGGGTTATCATAATCGCGGACTGCACATCCTATGCCGATTTCAGCCTCTACTACATCGGCATCACGCGCGCCACCGCAAAGCTGTATATCTTGGAATCCGACGCCGCGAAACGCCAACGCATTTCGCTTATGAGGGAGCATTTGAATGAGCAGCAATTATAGAAAATCAATTCTTGATTTAGTGCGCAGCGAGTTCATCGGACCGTGCCCTGACGAAAATCCCACAGGTGATGATGGGCAAGAAGTCATCGAGTATGATTCTCCGCTTAGCCGCTATTCCATCGGCATTCTCTACCCCCAGCAGCTACCGGTCGCAGAGGTCGCCAACGCTACTTCTGAGGACGACGAGGCGGCCCCTTCAGACGACGATAAAACAGAAGAAGACGTCCTAAGTGATGGACTCGGCACCATTGATGCCAACGAGGGAACCGTTGACGAAGAGGCGGATGATAATCCAATCAATCTCGCCAACGCATATCACCAGTCCGCAGTAAGTTTGACCATCAAACTTGCACCTGCAAGTCAGGCCGTCCGCATCAATGTCGACTTTGGCATCTATGCTGCAAGTGAAGTGATAAGAAGCAATAACACGAAAGCTCGGATTTATCGGCGTAGTCAAGAGCATGCTTCCACGGAGATTGCAATAAGCGATCTCCCGACTATAACCAATAGAACGACTAACGAAGAGCTATTTGCGAAGGGCTCATCCCGTCTTGGTCTGACTGTTACTAACCGAGAGACGGCAGACGAACGGACTCGCGGTATGTATACCTTCAGCATCATCAACAAAGCCGCATCGCAATCGAGCGGAGCTGAGTGTGCCGGCTGCTTCTTCCAAGTAGAGATGTCTGTGACATGCGACTCGGCGCTCCTTCCTCTGCAAGATAGCGTGAGGAGCCATGCCGATGATGCGGACTATCTGAACAACCAGTTGCTTTATCGCAACACTAAAGCCTATGGCATTGGCCATGGTTGCGCCGCTACCTGGGATCAATATCAGGATGAAATTTACACTGTTCATGCCGATTTCATGCCGAGCTACGAAGTTCGACCGATTGTCCCGGCAAAAGGACTTGATTTCGACATGTTGGAGATGGGATGCATACAGAAAAAGCCTGAAACCATTGAGGTGCTCACAAAGCTATGTAACGACTACGATACCTGGATAAAAACAATTGAGCAGGATGTTGACAACATCGATGCCAAGCTTCGCGATACCGCAAGAAGCAATATCGACAAATGTCGAGAATGCCTTGGCAGAATGAGGGATGGCGTCGCGCTGCTCCAAGAAGACGAAGTGGCTTTCACGGCGTTCTGCCTCATGAACGAAGCTATGCTTTCGCAACAGCTTCACTACAGGATGCCTCTGGCCAAGTGGGAGGGCGGACAAAAGGGCAGTTACAAGGGACTGGCGCCCGATGTGGACCCGCACAACAGGGAAAGCTGGCCTTCTCAAGGTGTTTACGGAAAGTGGAGGACTTTCCAGATAGCCTTCATTCTCATGAACATCCGCTCCATGAGGGATGAGGACTCCGCCGATAGGGATCTCGTTGACCTTATCTGGTTTCCCACCGGCGGTGGCAAAACAGAGGCCTACCTTGGTCTCACTGCTTTCACACTGTTCACGCGACGCCTGCTTGACAAAGAAGACGGCGGAGTGACCGTGCTCATGCGCTACACGCTCCGACTGCTTACTACCCAGCAGTTCGAGCGCGCCTCCTCGCTCATCTGCGCCTGCGAGAAGATTCGCGAAGAGATGCCCGAGCAGCTGGGAAACGAGCGCTTCTCTATCGGCCTTTGGGTGGGAAAGACCACTTCGCCCAACACGCAAAAAGATGCTAAGGAAGAATATAAAAGCCTTGTCGCGAGCAAGTTAAAAGAAAACCCCTTCATCCTGCTTAAATGCCCATGGTGTGGTGCGGAAATGGGCGTTACCGAAAACGGTAAGCGACCGGTGACTATCAAGGGTTATCAAGTCAAACGCCTTGGCAGACGCAAAGACGAGTTCCGCTATGCCTGCTCCAATCCTTCTTGTCACTTCAGCGATGAGAAAGGGGCATCTCTCCCCATATACGCAATCGACGAAGATATCTATAGGCACAGACCTTCCCTCGTTATCGGCACGGTCGATAAGTTCGCTGCCATAACGACTACATCTGAGACAAGAAACTTGTTTGGACGCGGGGAGCATAGGTGTTCTCCGCCCGACCTGATAATCCAAGACGAGCTGCACCTTATTTCCGGTCCCCTCGGATCCATGGTCGGTTTTTACGAGACTGCCGTGGATATCCTCTGCACGGATGGCCACGGTCATCACGCAAAGGTTGTAGGGTCAACCGCTACCATAAGCCATGCAAAGGAGCAGTGCGCGGCGCTCTACGGGCGAAGTGAAAACTCTATTAACCAGTTCCCGCCCTCGGGCATTGACGCCAGAGATTCATTCTTTGCCGTGGAACAAGACGACCCCGGCAAACCTGGCAGGCTCTATGTCGGAATATGCTCACCTGGATGCTCCATGGCGATGAGCATCATCAACCTTTACGCCTCTTTGCTGTTGGCTCCCGATGTTGCAGCCGACGATGTTGACAATAAGGTTCTTGATGGGTACCAGACCAACCTCGGATACTTCAACAGCCTTAGAGAGCTTGGGCAAGCAGCGACATGGATCTCTGGCAACATCCTCGAGAACTTGAGGGCCATGCAAAAACGTCGTTGGCACAAGAATCCGAAATTCGAAGGAAGGAACCCGAATTGGATTAGCTATTGTGAGCTTACAAGCCGCATCTCGAGCGCTGAGATTCCCGCATCCCTTAAAAAGCTTGAGGTTAGCCTCGGCGAGCAGTCGCACCCGATTGACGTCTGCCTTGCCACTAACATGGTCTCCGTTGGTGTCGACATCCCCCGTCTAGCGCTGATGACCATCGATGGCCAGCCGAAAACGACCTCTGAGTATATCCAAGCCTCTAGCCGTGTTGGACGTGGCGATAATCCAGGACTTGTCTTTACTGTCTACAGCCCGACTAAAGCTCGCGACAAATCACACTATGAAGATTTCCAGCGCTATCATTCGCGGTTGTACTGCAACGTCGAGCCTACAAGTATCACGCCTTTTTCGGCTCCGCTAAGGGACCGTGCCATGAAAGCGCTAATTGTGGCGCTCGTACGCCAACTTTGCCCATTTGAGGAAAGAGATGACCCCCAAGCGCCGAACGAGGAGCTTTTCAAAGCCGTCGAGAAAATCATCTTGAACAGGGCTTCAATTGTAGACCAAGGGGAGCAAGCTTCTACGAGTTCGCAAGTAGAGGCGCTTCTAAGCAACTGGAAAGAGCGGATGCCCCAACAATATATGAGCAAGAAAACCGAGCAAATAACGCCGCTCATTATGCGTGTCGACTCCGAGCTTAATCCCTCTTGGCATAAAGAGATCATCTGGGAGGTACCATCTTCTATGCGAAGCGTCGATGCCAGTTGCACGGTTAAAAAAATCTACGAATACATTGGCGGTGACGAAGATGACGCATAGCGATTTCGAACAAACGGTAAGGAAGAGCCAGGTTATCTCCCCGTGGGGGATTGGAGCCATCATCCCGTTTCCGAAGAACCGCTCGATGATGATTGCCGGTCTCGATATGTGGGATTACGGCGGCAACGAGGATCCCTACCTTATCGATGACGAGCGTCTTGCGAAATACATAGGTGTGAAACAACTGCGCGAACCTCCGGTTGAGACTAGGGAGGGCACCCGCACGGGTCTAAGCCTCCCTGCCGTTCTTTTCCCGCTGTGGCATTATTGCCCGCGCTGCGGGAGGATGAAGCTCCTCAAGAGCGGTTCAGACGACCAGTTCTGTACGGGAACAGCCGCAAAGCCGCACCCAGAGGAGAGGATGATTCCTGAGCGCTTTGTAGCAATATGCCCTCATGGTCATATCCAAGATTTCCCAATCGTGGAGTGGGTGCACGGCGGGGAAAGCCCCGACGATGCCGCCCAACATGAGATCACGAGAAGCACGGTCGGCTCGAGCACCACGCTTGCCGCCGTCAAATATAAGTGCAGCTGTGGGGCAAGTCGTAACATGATGGGGGCTACACGCGACGGCGCCCTGGCCGATGTGGGCGTCTACTGTCAGGGAAACAGGCCGTGGCTAGGCAAAAACTATGAGGATTGCAGCCAGCAACTCAAGGTTGTGCAGGCGGGAGGAAGCAATGTCTGGTTTCCGATTGTCAAGAGCTCGATTTGGATTCCGCCCATGGGAGGAGACGCTTACCTTCAGCGTGGCATCGAGAAATCTAGAGTGATTCTTGAGTCGGCCATCGACGCTGAGGGACAGCTGGATTCCGGAGTCGCGGAAGTCGTAGCGAAATCGCTTAATGTCGATGCCGCAACATTAAAGAAGGAATGGGCGCTTTACAAAGCCAAGATTGACGGAGTCGATACCGACGAATCCATGACCGAAGAAGACTATCGCAACGACGAGTACCGAGCGCTTTGCTCGGAGCGGGGCAGCGATAAGAGCTCCTTCTCTTGTCGGAAAATGCCTATAGGTGACTATGGGCAAGACTTCGGGCGCTATTTCACCGGAATCACTCTTGTCAGAAAACTGCAAGAAACCCGGGCTTTCGTAGGATTTTCGAGAGTCGAACCGAACGTTTCTGCGAGTTGCCGCGAGACGCTTGGCCAACTGTCAGTCAGTGGGCTCTCTTGGGCACCTGCAATTAAGGTGTTTGGTGAAGGCATTTTCTTCCAATTCAATGCATCGCGCATGCGGGATTGGAGCAACAACAAGATAGTGATGGAGCGTGCGCTTAAACTCACTCAATCCTATAACAAGGCCGCTCTGAGGTGGGGGCGACCCGAAATCAGCGTCCGGCCAGAATATGTGCTCATCCACACTTTTGCGCACCTCATTATTAACAGACTAAGTTTTGACTGCGGGTACGGCAGCTCTTCAATCCGCGAGAGAATCTACTGTGACTTATCCTCTACGACAGACAAGCCACACGATATGCTCGGCCTGCTCATTTACACAGCATCTGGCGACTCCGAAGGCTCGCTAGGCGGGCTTGTTCGCATGGGAGAACCCGGGCATCTCGAAGGCGTGGTTTGGCGGGCACTAGAAGACGCCATGTGGTGCTCCTCAGACCCCGTGTGTTCGCAGAGCGAAGGGCAAGGTCCCGATTCCTGCAACCTCGCCGCCTGTCACAACTGCGCCCTCCTGCCCGAGACCTGCTGCGAGAACGGCAATCGCCTGCTTGACCGACTAATGGTTGTGAGCGGTTTCGGGGTTGATTCTGGTTATTTCGCTGTTGACTAACCGGTTGGGCGGGGGCTAAAGCTCCCGCCCTTTCTCTAAGTCGTCGAAAAAGGATCTTGCAGTCACACCCAAATACTTCGCAACTACTACTGCTATTTGCTGTGCGAGCAATGGCGGTACGGCATTCCCGACTTGCGTGTACTGGGATGTCCTATTGCCCTCGAATAGGTAGTCGTCCGGGAAGGTCTGGAGCCTCGCCGCCTCACGAACGGTAAGGCTGCGGCACTGCTCTGGATCGGGGTGGATGTAGTAGTGCCCATCTTTGGCAATGTGCGAGGTGATTGTGGTAGAAGGCCTGTCGTATAGCTGAACCCTAAATCTGTCGGAGAACTCAACTTCTTTGTTTTCTTTCGCAGCCTGAGCGTTTCTATGTGCCGGAATAAGGTAGCTAGGAAAATCGTAAAGCTGGGCTGGGACACCCGTCGCCTCAGCGTACGCCGAACAAAAGAGGTATCTATCGAGGTCCCTAGCCATATGGGTGCGAGCCTCATGATTAGCAAGAACTCGGTAGCCGCCTAGGCTTCCTCTGTACCAGCCTGCATATGGGCCGCTATATCCTGACACGACCATTTTCGACATCTTTTTAGGAGGCCTGCTGCTCTTCACTCGAAGCAGCACCGCTTCAAGTCCCCTTCCCTCCTCGGTCTTGAGTAGTTCGTCTGCCGCAGAATCGATATAGCTTGCCCAGTTCATCTCTCTCCAGCCCGGATTTCTGCTGGAGAAGCCGCTGCATACTTTCGGAATGCCTTCGAGGGTTTCCCTCACCGTAAGTTGTTTCAGGGGCTTGAGAACCTCTGTCTCTTTGTGCTCGCCGTCTTTTCTTATGCCAAGCAGGATAACCCTGTGTCTAGCCTGCGGAATGCCATAGTTTTCTGCTTCGACAACGTAGTCTTGTGGGCCCTTTGGATCGGGCTTCACTAGCGAATGAATTTCATAGCCGGCTTCGTGCATATCAGCAACGATGCGGGAGAACACGCCGCCCCCTTCATGCTTGGCGGACAGCAGCCCCTTTACGTTCTCCATGACGAAGACCGTCGGCTTTAGTTTCGTGATAAATGCCAGGTAGCATTTGTAGAGTGTTTGTTTGGGGTCGGCTTCTAACCCCGCGCGGTCATGCGTACGGCGAGACCTACCTACCAAAGAGTATGCCTGACAAGGCGGCCCTCCGATAAGAACCCAAGGCTCCCCGTCTTTGATACCTTTGGCTTCCAGCCGCTTGCGGGCCTCTTCAACCAGCGAGTTGTCCTCTTTCTTCAGAGTCGCACACAACGCTTCAACGCCTGACGCTTCCCAAGATTTGGCATCGTAGGAGATAAGGTCTTGAAACGTTTTGTCGTCATGTATCTGGAGGTAGCGCTCGTATACGCGCGGGATGCGCTTGTCCTTTTGTTTGATGCTCCGGACATACGCCCTCAAACGCAGTGTCTTATGAGCTTGCTCGTCTTTCTCCACAGACATGATTGTCTTGAAGACATGCTCACCATCAGGGCCCGTAATTGAAGAGAACCCCTCGCCAAGCCCGCCAGGACCAGCAAATAGATCAATTACCGGTATCAAACACGCCTCCTTCATAGACTGGTATCCAGGATACCAGGATTGACTTCTCGGTACTAGGGCGGAGACGAGAATTGACTGCAAAATCCTGACCCTTGAATATCGACTTCACCGGGAAGAAGCTGCCGGAGCGCAGCTTGGGGATGCGCAGCGTCAGCGTGCCGACGCAGGTGGCGAGCGACCTCTCGCGGTAGCCGTTTCGGCTGTTCGCCCCGCCACCGCAGAGCTGGTCGGCCTCGGCGTCCATCACGGCGTTCACGACCTGCTCGGCGAGTCTGCGAAGCAGCTCCTGCATGTCGATGGCGCCGTCATCGAAACGGGGCATGGCGAGCATGTCAGGCGTCGGGTCTGATAAGATTTCCATAGCGGTCCTCGTCCTTTCCCAGAACCTGTTGTTGTGGTGATTTCAGATTCTAGGACGAGGGCCGCTCTTCGTTAAGCGGGCGCCGGGGCGTCACCCTTACACCAACATTTTCGACGCAATCATTCCTCTTCTCATGCCGCTGCAGCATCCAACACATTTCCGCAATCTCGAAAACATCGAGCCCGCGACGGAATATATAAGACCGATTGATGTTGCAAAATAGAAGGAGAGGCATTACACCCCTCCTTCTGGACAGCCTGTATCCCGGTTCCCTGCCTGCCAGTTCGCCCTCCCCGAAACCCTCGGGGCGCTATGGGGTCGAACCCCTCCGCATGGAAAATTCTATCGCGGCCATGCCCACTATGCGCGTCACGCACACCACGCCAAACGTCAGGTTTACCAGCCGGGGCTGAGTCCTCTTTCGAGAGCAGGGTTATATTAGCATCTACAAACTCGAAAAACCCTGCCGCATTTGAGGAGTACCAAGAAAAAGGTCTACACCTTGAATATCAACTTCACCCGAACACCTCCCGCATTCATACGAACATGTACGGATGAATGCGGGAATCCGATACCCTGAGGGCCGGATCGGCCGGCCCACTGAGCACGAGCGAGACACGGTCCAGAGGATGCCGGAGCGCAGAACCCCGTGTAGGGAGATCGCGAGGGAGCCGGGCAGGTCGCCCTCGACGATGAGCGCAGAGATACCGTCGCGCCCACCCACGAAAAGAGGGTTCCCTCGCAGGCGCCGCATCCGCACGCCCCCGCAAAGAAACCCTCGCACTCGCATCTCTACCTGCGAACCCGCACGCGCCCTCGCGCACGCGCCGCGGCAGCCGCTAGTCGCGGGAGAACGAGCCCCTGTAGCGGATGTACTCGTCCTCGGTGTGGTTGGCCTTCCAGTCGTGGACGGAGTCCTTGTTGCGCTGGCCGGCGATGACGGAGAGCTCCTTACCCAGCTTCTCAAAGGCCTCGTCGACGCACTCCTCGGGGGTGAGGGCGATCTTCATGACGGCCTCGCCCTGCGGGCCGCCGGGGAGGTTGGACAGCAGGCTGGGGGTTAGGGTGGTGCCGAGGGTGATGACCTCGACGTCGACACCGGTGCCCTCGCACTCGCAGGCCACGGCCTCGGTCATCTTGAGGATGAAGGCCTTGCCCGCGCCGTACTGGCCGTTCCAGGGGCTGGAGCTGATGCCGGTCATCGACGAGACGTTGATCACGGCGCCGCGGTCCTGGGCGGCAAAGATCCGCATGTAGTGGTGGAAGCACTTGAGGAAGGTCACGACGTTGACGTTGATCATGGCCTCGTGCTTCTCCCAGGGGGTGTCCTGGATCTTACCGAAGCTGTGCAGGCAGGCCACGTAGCTCATGAAGCCCATGTCCAGGCCCTCGGTCGCGGCGAAGACGGTCTCGGCAGCGCCGGGCTGGCTAAAGTCGGCGCGCACGACCTTGGTCTCCACGCCGTAGGTCTCGCGGATCTCGCCTGCGAGCACGTTCAGCTTCTCCTCGCGACGGCCGACCATGACGACGTTCATGCCGCCGGCGGCGATCTTCTCGCAGAACGCCTTGCCGACGCCCTCGGTCGCGCCCAGGATCAGGCCCCACTCACCGTACTTCTCCCTCAGGTTCATGCTGCATCCTCTCTCTCGATGCCCATGCGGGCACATCTCCTTTAGCGTGCGACCGCACAGCCGCACACGGTGCACCATTATGCGCTGAACAAGAGGGGAGCGTGTTCACGACTTTGCGAACGAGCCCGTAACAACGATGAACGGTGTCGGTCTATCACCACGAAGAAACCCTTGCGGCATCGAGAGAGGAGGTGCTGGCAGGTGGAACCAAAAGGTGAACGCCGCCCTGGCGTGAGCGACGTTCGGTGTGGTTTTACTCACCTTGCTAGCTGTTCACCAGGAGGGTATTGCGACCTCCGGTCGCCTTTGCTGTATCCCCTTGTGTGCCCATGTACAAAGGGATGCATCGCTATTCTGCGCCGGTGCTCGACGTCACCGCTTCGGTGGGCTCGGCAAATACGTTTCTCGCAATGTTCATGGTCGGCGTGATGCTCGATGTGCACATCGATGCCGAAGACCTGGGACCTCATGCGCCTCATCGACTACGTTGCGGCGCGCGGCGCGTGGAGTCTGCGCGAACTCGGCTGCGTCGGCTTTTCCGGCGGTGGCATGCAGACGCTCTACCTCGCTGCGCTCGACGAGCGCGTGCGCTGGGCGCTCATCAGCGGCTACCTCTACGGCGTGCGCGACGCGCTGCTCACCCTCAACAATAACTGTAGCTGCAACTACCAACATAGCCCTCGCGGCTACTTCCTGTGAGAGTTTTTTGTTAAAGCAACGGCGCGAGAGTCCTCGTGGCACCCAGCAGCATCCTCCATATGTCTGGACTCTCTATGCTTACGCTGGATAGACATCGCCGGAACGGGTATAGTATCGAAAGTTTTGTCGTTAACCAGCGGGGGAGTCCTGTGGGCATCAAAAAGAAGATCAAAAAGGAGCTTATCGGCACTTCCGATTACCCGTCGAATAAGATCTTTACGATCTCCAATTTCATCACCTTTACGCGCCTGATCCTCACCCTGGTATTTCTGTACCTGTTTGTGACGGATAACAACCGCGTCATCGCCATCGTTATCTACGCTGTTGCCGCCTCCACCGACTGGATGGACGGTCAGATCGCCCGCATGACCAAAACGGTCTCGTGGCTCGGCAAGGTCATGGACCCCATTTGCGACCGTGCGCTGCTGTTCACCGGCGTACTTGGACTGGTGGTCCGCGGAGAGCTGCCCATCTGGGTCTGCGTGCTCATTATTGGCCGCGACATCTATCTGGGCATCGGCACGCTTATCGTGCGTCATTATCACCGTCGCCCCATCGATGTCGTCTTTCCCGGAAAGATTGCCACAGCGCTGCTCATGACCGGCTTCTCGCTCATGCTGCTCGGTTTCCCCGTTATTGACGGCTTGCATCTTTTACCTTCAACCCTTAAGGCCTTCTCGGGCCTCAACGGAAGCTCGGTGCCCCTCGGCATCTTCTTTGTGTACGGCGGCGTGATCTTCTCCATGCTCACGGCTGTCATCTACTCCATTAAGGGCGGAGTGGCCATTAAACAGGCTCTCGCGCATCCCGAGGACGAGGACATCGACTTTCTGAACCCTGAAATCGAAGACTGATTCGTTGGGGTATGATTACGTACGGTTCATTATTTGCGGCACGTCCGCGATAAGTTAGGGGTTGTCATGGACAACATGGTTAACAATATGCCTCAGAATGATAAGACTGCTGACGCTACCTGCGTATTCCGCGTGCCTTCAAGCGACGTCACCGTTCCCGACCTCATGGCCAACGTGCGCATCACCGCCCCCGTTCTGTCCATCGTCAAGGGTCCGCAGACCGGTGCCGCCTTTGAGCTCGAGGACGACGTGACCACCATCGGCCGCGATCCTGCGAACGGCATCTTCCTCAATGACATGACCGTTTCGCGCAGCCACGCGCGCATTATTCGCGAGGGTCTGGGAGCCCGTATCGAGGACCTGGGCTCGCTCAATGGCACCTGGGTCGACGGTGCTATCGTCAACGCGGCCCCGCTGCACGACGGTTCTTCCGTCCAGATCGGTACGTTTACGCTCATCTACCACGAGAGCACGCCGGAGCGCATCGAAACCGGTGAGTAGGGCATGGCCGAACGCAACTATCTGAGTATCGGCCAAGTCGTCAACCTACTTCGAGGCGCATACCCCGATCTTTCGAACTCAAAAATTAGATTTCTAGAGGATGAGGGGCTCATTACCCCTCATCGTACGCCAAAGGGATACCGTCAGTACTCCAAGGAGGACGTTGATCGCCTGGAGGTCATCCTGCACTTGCAGAAGACCCGCTACATGCCGCTCAACGTGATTAAGCAGCGCTTGGAAAACGCCACGGACCTGTCAACGCTCGCCTACGAGGTGGGCTTGCTGTCCGATGTTCCGCTCAAGACGGAGCCCAAGGAGACTAAGCAAAAGCTGCATCCCATCGAGACCATTCCCGATATGCTGGGCGTCGAGATTTCGTTTATTCGCTCGCTCGCCGAGAACGACCTCATTCGCATCATCAAGAGTCCGCAGAATCGTGAGCTCGTCGATGGTCGCGATTTCCCGATCATCCGCTACTGCTCCGAGCTGTCACGCTTCCATATCGAGCCGCGCAACCTGCGTCAGTACGTGTCTTCCGCCAACCGCGAGTCCTCGATGTTTGAGCAGGTGCTCGTGAGCATGCTCGGCATGGACACCTCCGATGACGAACGCGACGCCAAGCTCGAGCGTGCGTTTAAGAAGCTTCACGACCTGACGGAGGGCGTGCACACCGCGCTGCTCAAGAACCGCGTTTTTGAGTCGCTCAACGCCGTGGTCGAGGACGCCGACATCGATGCACTCGATGAGGAAATCACTCGCTCCGAGTCAACCAAGGCCAAAAACGAAGAGATAGGCGCGCCGGCTTCGCACGAGGTTTCCCTCGTAAAGCCGCTCAAGGTCGTCACCCCTTCGCAATCCGGCACCGCCACCGCGGGCAAATAACAGCTACCGCTTATCCGGCAACCCATTGAAAGGTCATACAATGTACGACTTCGAATCTCAAATCGTCGACATCCCCGACTATCCCGAGCCCGGAGTCATCTTTAAAGACATCACGCCGCTCTTTGGCAATCCCGAGGCGCTCAAAGCCATGACCGATGCCCTCGCCGAGCACTTTGCCGGCATGGGAATCACCAAGGTCGTGGGCCCCGAGGCTCGCGGCTTTATGGTTGGCGTACCGGTGGCTGTAGCCCTTGGCGCCGGCTTTGTTCCCGCACGTAAACCGGGCAAGCTACCGCGCGAGACCGTGAGCCAGAGCTACGAGCTCGAGTACGGAACGGATTCCATTGAGATCCATGCCGACGCTATCAGCTCTAAAGATACCGTGTTGATTCTGGACGACTTGGTCGCGACGGGCGGAACCGTCGAGGCAACAGGTAAACTGGTGCGAGATATGGGCGCAAAGCTTGTCGGTTACGGTTGTATCCTTGAGCTTGCGTTTCTCAACCCGCGCGAGAAGCTCACGCCGTCTGATGACGATGTGGAGCTCTTTAGCCTGGTGACGGTGGACTAGCCGTTACCCTTAGTTACTGGAAAGGAAGCTACATGCGCACAGCAAACACGCACAAAAACATGGCACGCTGCGCTGCTACGGCAACCCTCGCTTGTGTTTTGGGCTTGGGCCTCGCGGCTCCTGCCTACGCCGATACCGCATCCGACCTTGCCGCTGCTCGTACGAAGCTCGAGCAGATCGGTACCCAAACCCAGCAGATTTACGATGAGCTCGCCACGCAGACGCAGGCGCTCGATCAGACTGCTGGCGAGATCACGCAAAAGCAGCAGGAGATCGCCGATGGTCAGGCCAAGCTCTCGACCTATGTCGCCGGCGAGTACAAAACCGGCGGTCTGAGCCTGCTTCAGGTTCTGACGGGCGTCGATGACCTGAGCGATATGCTCAACCGTCTGTTCTACTACGGCAAAGTTTCCGATAAGCAGGCTCAGACCATTCAAGAGGTCAAGGAGCTTAAGCAGCAGCTCACCGATAAGCAGGCCGAACAGGAGAAGAACGTCGCCACCACGCAAAAGAAGGTCGACGAGCTTAACGCCCAGCAGGCTGAAGCACAGAACGTCGTAAACTCCTTGGATTCGCAGCTGCAGGCCGAGCTTGCCGCAGAGGCCGAGGCCAACGCCGCGCTGCAGGCCGGCATCAACGCCAGCACCGCCGAGAAGGCCACGGTGAGCAACGAGACTGCCGGTACGACCGAGAACACCAACAACGGTGGTCAGACCAGCAATAACAACAACCAGGGCGGCAACACTCCGGCTCCTACGCCGGCACCTGCTCCGACGCCGCAGCCCTCTACGCCTGCTCCGGCTCCGACGCCTTCTGCTCCGAGCCAGTCCGTCGATGGCGGTTCTGTTGTCTCGCGTGCATACAGCAAGCTTGGTTGCGCTTATTCCTGGGGCGGAATTGGCCCGAACAGCTTCGACTGCTCTGGTTTTGTTAGCTATTGCCTCACTGGTCGCTATTGCCGCCTGGGCACCACGGGTACCTTTATGGGCTGGACGCGCGTCTCCGATCCGCAGCCCGGTGACGTTGTGGTCAACTCGTACCACACCGGCATTTACATCGGTGGTGGTCAGATGATTCATGCTTCCGACTACAACACGGGTGTTATCATCAGCTCCGTTGCCGCCGGCATGAACAACAACTATATCTTCGTGCGTTACTAAGTATTCAGATAAAGCAAACGGATATGGACCTCGTGACTTTGAGTCATGGGGTCCATTCTTTTGACATTCGTGCAGGCCGCTATCTAGTTTTGAATACTAGATAGCGGCCCAATCGGTCTGTAAGAAGGCTATAATTGTTAGGGAACAATTAGAAAGGACCCTCTATGAGCTGGGCACTTATCTCCGATTCAAGCTGTAACCTCCGCGATTGGCAACCGACCGCACCCCATGCCACCTTTGCATTTGCGCCCCTCAAAATTCGAGTGGGGGAGCGTGAATTCATCGATGACCTTTCGCTCGATGTACATGAGCTCAACTGCGCTGTTCAGGCGGAGACGAACGCTTCTTCGAGCGCTTGTCCCAGCGTAGGGGAGTGGGCCGAGCTCTTCAAATTGGCAGACAAGACCATCTGCATGCCGATCTCTGAGGGCGTGTCGGGCAGCTACAACGCAGCAGCCACGGCTCGCGATATGGTTCTTGCCGAGGAGCCCGACCGGCAGATTCATCTAGTCAATTCGCGCGCAGCTGGCGGCAAAATGGACCTCATTTTCTTGCTGTTCGACCGCTATCTTGCAAGCAATCCGGATGTCTCATTCGAGGACGCTTGCGCATACTTCGATAGCCTTGAGCAGAACAGCAAAATCCTCTTCAGCTTGTGCAATTACGAAAACCTCGCCAAAGCCGGACGTATCCCTAAGGCAGCCGGCGTCATTGCCAACAAGCTCAATATCCGCATTTTGGGCACGGCGAGTGAGGCCGGTAAAATCGAACTCGTCGGGCACACGCGTGGCGAAAAAAAGATGCTCAACAAAATCATCGACACTATGGAAGCCGAGGGCTTTACGGGCGGTGAGGTCGTCATCGACCATGTGGAAAATGAGGCTGGCGCCCAGGCACTTGCCAGCCGCATTGTGGAGCGCTGGCCAGGCTCCAAGACTATCATCATGCCCTGTAACGGGCTAGATTCATACTATGCCGAGATGCACGGCCTCATTATAGGCTACGGCATGGGCGTAGCTTCGGGCAAATAAAGTCCAACCAAGCAAAATTACGGGCGGGACAAAGCGACAGATGGCTCTTTGTCCCGCCCGTTTTATAATACGTCGGCTAGCTATTAAACCCGTTGAACTTGAGATAGCTCATCAAGTATGCCTTCGAAACAAAGGATGAAACCGCGCTGCGCACAAGCAGCGACTCACGCGTTACCTGATGCGCCGTATCGGGAACCGGCGTCTGCTCGACGGAAAACGCCGAACGAATCGATGCCTCGAGCTGATCGACCACATAATCAAAGGCCGTCGGGGCATCGTAGCTCAAACGTTGAATGTTAAAGAGCGCCTGCACCGCGGCAATAGGTAGCACCTGCTTAAAGATGCAGATAGCAATCAGGCGGGCAATCTGCTCGCGGCCATATTGCTTTTTGACCGGAGCAGGCACCAGGCCGACCTTCACGTAGTTATTGATCATCGATGGCGTAATGACAGGCTGCTCAACGCAAATGGACAGCGGCTCCATCCACAGTGCAACATACTCAATGACCTGGTCGCGATAGAGCGTCACATTGGGCAACTGGTTATAGCGCGGCAGACTCAACGTATTGAGTTTGCGAACGATATCGGACTCAATAAATGCATCGGGCAGCACAGTGGGCTGAATATCCTCAGGCTTAATGCTGACCGACGAATCAGACATCGGAATAACGTGTTTAACGTGGTTCATAAAGGTCCTCCGTTCATTTCTATATTGTATTCTAGATTATCTAGTTTTGCATACCACATAGTCGCCAAGAAAATTGGCGGGAAAGTGCACTGATGCATCGTCCCGCCATATAGTTAATTGATAGCAACCTTACATAAGATATATTATCGTACTTATCCGCGGAGAAACGCGTATGCGCTCGTTGCTGCTATGGCTCCGTCAGAAACGGCGGTCACAACCTGACGTAAGCGCTTGGAACGGATATCGCCAGCAGCAAATAGACCTGGCGTGCGGGTCGCCATGGATTCATCAGTCAAAATGCCGCCATCAGGCGCCAGATCGACAAGATGCTCAACAAGCTCGGTATGGGGTTGCGTCCCGGTAAAGACAAAGATGCCAAACGAGCCAGGCTCAAAGGTCTCAGCATGCGTCTTACCGCTTGCATTGTCCTTGAACGTAATTGTCGTGGGCATCGCTTCACCAGAAAGCTCAACAATACTAGTTTGGTACCTAACTGTAATATTGTCCTTTTTGAGTACTTTCTGAACAACACCATCAGGCGCACGGAACTGGTCGCGGCGCAGCACGATGGTCACACTGCTGGCAATGTCTGACAGGAACAGTGCCTCTTCGCATGCCGAATTGCCACCACCGATTACAAAGACCTGTTTGCCGCGGAAGAACATGCCGTCACATGTTGCGCAATATGAAACGCCACGACCGCGATAGGTATCCTCGCCAGCGAAACCTGCCGGACGCGGCGTGGCACCCATGCAAGCGATAACGCTCGAGGCAAGCGTATCGCCCATATCATGATGCACCGTAAACAGCGCTGCATCGGCATCGTAATCGATACCCGTAACCATGCTCCATGTAACCTGCGCTCCCAGCCCCTCTGCATGTTGCTGAAAACGCTCGCCGAGTTCGGCGCCACTCAAGAGCGGAATGCCCGGATAGTTCTCGACCTCATTGGTCGTGGCGATCTGTCCACCCGACATGCCCTGCTCAATCACGGTCGTCGTCAGGTTGGCACGCGCAGCGTAAATGGCGGCAGCATAGCCCGCGGGGCCTCCACCGATAATCGCAACATCAATCGGCTGATCGGTAGTCATGAAGAATCCTCTCGTCGAAACGTTGTCGTTCTTTGCGCTCATACCCAAATTTACGTGAACATGACACTCATGCACTACAATGATAAATCGCGTAACAAAGCTGAAGGGGAGTTATCGATGGATCAAATGCAGACGAGCAATAGCGCTCCCCTGCCCATGCAAGCCACTCCCCAACCGGAGCAAATGACCGTTTTACCTGCACAAAAACCCCTGGTAACCATTGTGCACGCATCAGTTGGATCGGGCCACAAAGCCGCCGCCAACGCGATTGCACAAGCATTTGACCTTATCCGCGGCACCAAGGGAATCCCTGAGGATATTGAAATTGAAGTGCTCGATATCCTTGATTTTGGACGTATTAAATTCGACGGCAATAAGACCGCGGCTTCTTTTACGGGAGCCACACGCCCCATTTACGACCTGACCTGGCGATATACGCTTACGGGGCATCTTCTCTGGGGTGGCGGCACGGCATGGTCGCGAATTATGTTCCCCGCCTTCAACGAATATATTCGTCGCCGCAGGCCTATAGCCGTGGTCGCAACGCACATCACAGCAGCCAATGTTGCCGTGGGCGCCCGCGTTATTACGGGTATCGATTATCCGGTCATCTGCGTACCAACAGACTATGAAGTCGAAGGCTTTTGGCCCCACAAGGACACCGACCTGTTCTGCGTGGCCAACGAGTTTATGGCCGAAACGCTGCGCCCCCGCAAAGTTCCCGAGTCAAAGATCCGCATAACGGGCATCCCCATCCGAGCCGGTTTCGATTCAAATTACGATCGCGAGGAAGAGCTGAGCAAGTTCAATCTCCCCATAGACAAAACCGTCGTATTGGTGATGGCCGGCGCCAGTTTGCCCCAACCATACGTGCGTTTCCGTGCCGCGATGGACCACACGCTCCCCTTCTTACGCAGCTTTGAGGACATGCACTTTGTCTTCTTACCGGGCAAGGATAAGGAATACGCCGCCCGACTCAAGACGCTCTTCGACGCCATGAAGCTCGACAACGTCACGGTTCTGGACTACGTGGACGACATGGCGGCCCTCATGCACGGCTGCGACCTGGCAATCCTCAAATCAGGCGGACTCACGGTCACCGAGTGCCTGTGCGCTCATCTGCCGATGATCCTGCTGGGCAAATCATACGGTCAGGAAAAGGCCAACACCACGATGCTTACCGGCATGGGCGCCAGCATGCACGTCACCACCGCACGCGAGCTCATCGTGACGCTTCGTCACCTGCACGACCACCCTGAGTCGCTCAAAGCGCTACTCATCAACGGCGAAGTACTACGCCGCCCCCACGCAGCCGAGGACATCGCCATCGCAACCATGGAGCTAGTAGGCAAACCCCAAAAGCGCAAACGAGCCTTCTGCCGCTTCTACTGGGGCGGAAAGCCCGCGCATATCCGCTAGTCGAATGTCCGCCGCTCTGCCGGAGCCGCCCTTATATCATTCCATGCTCAAACATTCTCGCTTCGCTGCGAAACTGCGCGTGGAACGATATAAGGGCGGCTCCGGCAG
>OGSS01000934.1_pt1 | contig 23425 bp, 18 predicted proteins | sample 1553591 | NCBI WGS metagenome assembly OGSS01 (sample SAMEA2580061, study PRJEB22360) | human gut metagenome | biome: human gut; feature: human-associated habitat; material: faeces | place: Denmark | collected 2008/2010
GTCTTTTATGTCCTGGTTCAATGTCTGCATGTAAAGGTCGTCCTTCCATATCCCGCCAATTGGCTGATGTTTTCCAGTTTCAGTATAACACAGGGCCAGGTGATTTGTCACTAGAGCATGTTTGAAAAGTGCAGCTTAAGGTACAAACTTCCGGGTCCTCCGCTTGATATGGCTCGATCATTTATACTATCAAAACCCTGTATTGACTCTGTTAGCTTTAGGATATATAACATTCCACTAGGGTTGATTACTTTTTCAGGAAAAATGTAAGAGAAGTCAAGAGAAACATTAAAGGATGCAAGAGGAATAAAAAAGTAATGCTTGTTGAAAAAATAAAGTTGTAGTAGACTTTAACTATCAAAAATCAATGGAGAATTGGCGTATGACTAAGCAATATCAGAAAAACATTAAAGTTCTTTTCGTCTGCCACGGCAGTATCTTGAAAAGTCCCGGAAAAACCTGTAAAATCAATGGTTTCATGGCGAGGAAAGGAATTTACTATACCACTACTACAACATCTATATTTGGGTTAGAGCCTTGATATGACAAAGAAATGTAAAACCAGAATATCTTTGTATCATTGTAGAGTTCTGAGGGATATTTTGTAATGATATGATTTTGGCAGACGGTTCTGCCTGATTCAATTTACAAATAAAATTCAACGAAAAATAAAATTTTTATGTTTGAATTGAGTATTAAGAAACTGAGGTGCAGTTATGTCGGCAGAAAAGAACTGGCAATTTGAGCTTGAAGAATATATTAAACAGGGTGAACCTGGGCAAATTGAAAAAAGTGAAGCATGGCGGACTGCAATCGGTCTGCAGGCGGTAGATGGACTGAAAATTTCTGCATATCTGCTTGATACTGCCAAGGAACATATCGAAGGAAAAATCAGTATTGATGAAGCTCAGAAGCGTATACAAAGCTATTACGAGCAGTGTGCTGATCGTACAGAAATTGAAAACGAAACAAAAGAAGCGGATATAGTATCAGCAAGGATTGCGAAACTATTGGGTGAAAAAACATTTCAATTCTCCCCTGCTGAGTGGTTGACGATTCATCGCAGGCTGTTTGGGGGAGTATTTTCCCATGCCGGTCAAATCAGACAGTATAACGTCACAAAGAAAGAATGGGTGTTGAGAGGAGATACTGTTATCTATGCAGCATGGAACAGTATCAAGGACACTCTTGATTATGATTTTGCAGCAGAGAAACAGTTCTCTTATGAGGGATTGTCTGTGGATGCGTCAGTAAAGCATTTGGCTAAGTTTGCTTCGGACATCTGGCAGATTCATCCTTTCTGTGAGGGTAATACCAGAGCTACAGCAGTTTTTATGATCAAATACATGAAAACTTTTGGGTTCAAGGTGAATAACGACGCCTTTGAGAATAACTCTTGGTACTTTCGCAATGCATTGGTAAGGGCAAACTACAATGACCTGCAAAATGGAGTTCATGCAACAATAAAGTTTTTGGAAATGTTCTTTAGCAATCTTATTTTAGGAACGGACTATGAGCTGAAAAATAGGTATATGCATGTGGATTATGTTCCAGAGCAAAGTGATAATGTCGTGCAAAGTGCAATTGGAAACGATTCAAAGGGCAAATTTTGCACTTTGAATTGCACTTTGGATGAGTTAGCTATCCTTCAGCTAATTATGAAAAACCCCAATATTACGCAGAAGGAAATGGCAGATAGAATTGGAAAATCAGAACGAACCGTTAAGAATAAAATCGCTTCACTGAAAGAAAAAGGATATATCCAAAGATTAAACGGGAAGCGAAGCGGGAAGTGGGAAGTTTTAATAAATTAAGATCTGCCCGTGAATTTGCGTAGATTTATAAAGATTAGCGTAGGTTTTGGGCAAAACACGAAAAATGAAAAAAGCGCCGGACAGCCCGTTATATCAAGGTTTGAAGGCTTATGAAAGGATATATTCAAGATGATAAAAATACTATTTATCTGTCATGGCAATATGCTCCGAGGCATTCCAACAGGGTTGAATGTATGTGAAAGGAAAAATGTAAGAAAAGCACTAAAAAATCATGATTGACAGATGAACTGAAATTAGCTTATAATAAAGGTACAAAAAGGCAGTTCACTCCAGCGAGTGGCTTCCAAAGAATTTCAACTAAAAAATAGTCACATTTGCTCTGGTAGGCGGGTGACTATTTTTTTGTACCTATAATCATAACAACAAGTACCCCAAACGCAATCATCAAAGAAAGTGTCTCATATGTACTCATGTTATACCACCCCCTTTTGGAGATGGAAGTCACCCAGCAGTAGGAACTGCCTGTACAAATTATACAAGATGGGAAACAGGATGTAAATAGTAGAATGAAAAAGTAATGCTTGTTGAAAAAATGAAGTTGTAGTAGACTTTAACTATCAATAATCAATGGAGAAATGGCGTATGACTAAGCAATATCAGAATAACACTAAAGTCCTTTTCGTCTGCCACGGCAACATCTGCCGCAGCCCTATGGCCCTCTACTACTTTTGCAGCCTTCTAAAGGAAAGGGGCCTGTCCGGGGTAATTCAGGCAGATTCTGCTGCTACGTCCACCGAGGAAATCGGTAATCCTGTACACCACGGGACCCGCGCCAAATTACAGCAGGCCGGCATTCCCTGCGAGGGGCACCGCGCAAAGCAGATGACAAGAGCAGATTATAATTCGTTTGATTACCTGATTGGCATGGACAGTTGGAATATTCGGAACATGCAGCGCATTGCAGGTGGCGATCCCAGCCATAAGATGTTCAAACTTATGGAATTCACTGGTTCCGGCAGGGATGTGGCCGACCCATGGTACACCGGTGACTTCGACACCACCTGGTCCGATGTGACGGAAGGCTGCACTGCACTGCTGGATTATATATTAGAGCGTATTTAAGCACTGCCATTCTTCACTGACAGCTTATACGATTGCCCCGTTTGTCTCTATGACGCGGCGGTACCAGTAAAAGCTGTCCTTTTTAATGCGTTTAAGACTGCCTGTCTCATGTTCATTCCTGTCCACATACAGAAATCCGTACCGCTTTCGAAAGCCTTCATGAGAACTGAGCAGATCCATAAAAGACCAGGGTGAGTACCCCATCAGCTCCACACCGTCATCCAGTGCCTGTCTGCATGCCTGGATGTGCCTGCGCAGATAATCAATCCTATAGCTGTCATGCACTTTTCCATTTTCTGTAAGGACATCGGCTGCCCCCAGACCATTTTCTGTTATCAGAAGCGGAAGCCTGTACTTCTGATAATAACGGTTCAATACAATCCGAAGTCCCATAGGATCAATCTGCGCCCCATATTCCGTCGAAAGCAGATGAGGATTTTTCACATGACAAAAGTAGCCATATTGGTCAAAGTCCACCTCATTGCCTGGAAAACACCGCTCCCCCGCAGGATGAATCTCATCTGCCGGAAGATGTCTGACACAAAGTGTCCTGTAATAGTTGAGGGCAATGTAATCAGAGGCACCCTGCTTCAATATCTCATCATCCCCGTCCTCCGTATCCGGCATAATATTACGCTCCTTAAGATACCGCCTGTAGTATCCCGGATATCTGCCGTATTGGTGCATGTCCAGACAGTACTCCGCCTTAAACCAATCATTGTTCACAGCAGCCCACACATCCTCGGGACAAGGTGTCTCCGGATAGGTACAGCAGGAAGATACAGCCGGTCCAATCTTTCCTCCGGGAACCAGCTCATGGCATGCCTTCACAGTCAGGGCATGGGCCAGGAACATATGATAATCCATCTGCGCCCGGAGCCGGTCCGCCTCCCATTTATCCGTGGTGTCAATATTCATCCTCTCATCGACCCGGACCATAAGGTTCTGTTCATTGTGGACCTGCCAGTATTTGACCCTGTCTCCAAAAGCCCTGAAGCATATCCTGGCATACCGCTCAAAAGCCAGAACACAGCGGCGTGATTCCCAGCCATTATATTTTTCCGCCAATTCATAGGGCAGGTCAAAATGGTACAGGGTGACAAAGGGCTGGATTCCATTTGACAGCAGGCAGTCAATGATTCGGTCATAGAATTGTATCCCCTCCTCATGAACCGCGCCATCGCCGTCCGGTATGATTCTGGCCCATGCGATGGAGAACCGGTACATTTTGAGCCCAAGCTCTGCCATGTAATCTATATCCTCCTTCCAGCGGTGATAAAAATCACTGGCTACCTTGGTATCTGCCTGTATGTGGGAGCGTTTAAAGGAATTGAAATCCGCCACTGTCATCCCTTTTCCTCCCAGATTCCATCCTCCTTCAATCTGAAATGCAGAGGACGAAGCTCCCCATAAAAAACCATCCGGAAATTCTGTATTTATCTGACGCACCCTTTTCCCTCCTGAACTTAAGTCCTTTCCCATGATGTTTCCTCTGCCTCCTGGTCCATATCCTCAAATCCCAGCAGAACTGTCATAATGGCAGCCCCGAAAAATGAGATGCAGATACCAGCCAGATAAAAGAGGAATTTCCTCATTCCAAAAGCAGCATATGTTGCCATCGTAAGGATGCCATTATTTGCAAAGGCATCCCCATATACGCCTCCCGCCCCCATAACAGCCCCGCCCAGGGCTCCGCATATGACCGCGTAAACCATAGGACGTTTGAGCCGCAGGTTACATCCATAGATGGCAGGTTCTGTTATGCCGCAGACAGAGGCTGTCACAGAAGCCGAGGCCGCCACTGCCTTCAGCCCTTTGCTTCTGGTCCTCATCATAACTCCCAGGGCTGCACCGCCCTGAGAAAAATTCGCTGCCCCTGCAAACGCAAGCAGGTTTTGACGGCCGTTCAGCGCCACATCCTGGATGCCAACAGGTATCAAGGCTCTGTGGGCTCCAAAAATCACAAATACACACCACATACCTCCGATGAATGCGCCGCACAAAACAGGGCTTATCCCCATAAGACCTGTGTAAATAAAATGAATTATATTTCCCAGATAAATCCCCACCGGCCCAAACACCATAAATACCGCCGGCACCATCACAAGCAGGGAAATTCCCGGCACCAGAATGATTTTCAGGACATCCGGTATCACCCGCTCCAGAAACCGCTGTACATAAGCCAGTATGAACACACCGATTATAATAGGAATGACCGATGAGGTGTAATTGGCCCTGGTCAATGTCACTCCCAGCATTCGGATGCTTTCATCTCCTGTCATGAGGCCCAGAACCGAAGGATAACACATGGTTCCTCCAAGAGCCATTGCCACGAACTCATTGGCTCCAAACACGTTGGCACTGGTATAAGCCAGGATGATTGGCATAAAATAAAAAATTGCATCTGTGGCAGCCAGCAGGATTACGTAGGTATGGCTGCCTGTAATGTCAATGCCCTGATTGGATGCCATCATCCTGGCTATGGTTAGAAAGCCTTTCAAAAGGCCGGATGCCGCAATGGCAGGAACCATGGGCGTAAACATAGAGGACACCGGCACAATTATCCTGTTTCCCCAGCCGCTTCCCAGTGTCTGTTTCTTCCCTTCCTCTCTGCCTTCCCTGTCCCTCCTGTCCCTATAAACCGCTGCTTCTCCTTCCCCCATTTTTCTTTCTGCATCTGTTATTTTCTTCAGCAGATCATATACCCGGCCCACCTTTGTCCCCATGACCACCTGGAACTGGCCGCTGCTCTCCACAACCGCTATAACCCCTTCCACCTGCTCTGTCTTACCGCGGTCCGCTTTTTCCGGATCCCTTAATTCAAACCGGAGTCTGGTAAAACAATGTGACACTTCCTTGATATTTTCCGCCCCGCCTACGTGAGATAAAATCTCTTCTGCTGTTTTTTGATAATTCATCCCCTGCTCCTTCCAAGATTCCATTATCTCTTCCATATTTATAATATGGCTGACAGAAGCGTATTTCATCCAGCTAATCCTGACGAGATTTTTCCTCCAAAAATGCATAGATTCTCAGCGACGCACCGTCTGTTTGAAGTGTTATGGCTCCCTTTTCCCCGGTTTCCAGAATTACAATCCCATGATCCTCTAAACGGTCCATTGTCTCCGGAGACGGATGTCCATAGGAATTTCCCTTTCCATAGGAAACCAGGGCTAATTGAACCTTCAACCGGTCCAGAAACATCTCCGATGAAGATGTCCTGGAACCATGATGGGCTGTTTTCAATATCTGCACATGGTTCATATGTATATCCTGCAGGGTTCCCTCCTGTTCTGCCAGTCTGACCAGGCTGCGTTCCTGTCCTTCTCCCATATCTCCGGTAAACAGCATATGAAATCCCTTATAATCTCCGCATAAGACCAGGGAGTGGCTGTTTCGGTCCTTCCCTCCAAAATCTTCACCGGCATACAGGCAGGTAAGGGTCAAATCCCCTGCCTCCACCCGGTCAGTGGTTTTCATATAAACCACCTCTGCCCCTTTACTCCGGGCCAGTACGGCCAGATTCTCGTATACCTCCTCCCCCTTTCCCATCACAGGCAGTACCAGGGTTCCTATCCTGATGTCCTTTGACTCCTCCAGCAGGTACACAAGACCGTTTATATGGTCACTGTCCCCATGGCTTACCACCGCATAATCAATCCATGATATTCCCCGGCTTTTTAAATAAGGCTCCAGAACCATATTCCCCAGTTTTTTCTGACTGCTGCTGCCTCCGTCTATAAGCACTGCCTTCTCGCCTGTCCTGAGCATCAGACCGTCCCCCTGTCCCACATCCAGGCAGACAACCTCAAGTCCTTTGACGGGACGCGGAATCAATGCCAGAAAACCAAGGGCATAAATGCCAAAAAAGCACAGCAGCATCATTGGTTTCCAACGGATGGCAGATAGGAATTCTGCCCTGGGGCGTGTTTTAAAATTGCTTTCCAACAGATGACAGAAATCTGCCGGATGGCGGAAATGAAGGTTCCACCCGGACCCGGTCCGGCTTCTGATGAAAAAAAGCACAGCAGCTGTTCCAATCCCGCATATGCCAATGTACATTAACATCTGGCCCGGTGACGGGCGGCCCAGTACCAGACTGTATCCGGGCAGCCCTTGCGCAAATTTGCACAGCCGTTCATAGAACCTTAAAATATAATGTCCGGCTCCCGCTGCCGCAACGCCTCCCTGAATCCAAAAGCTTCCCAGTGCAATCCCCAGGATACCGGAATACATTAATATGGACACAAGGGGTATAACCAGAAGATTTAAAAAAATCCCATAAAGGGGATGCTGGTAATAATGATACAACACAATGGGCGTGAGTATGATTTGTACGCACAAACTAGTTAAAAGCGTCTTTTCCCACGCCCGCTCCCATTCAAGGATGGACTGCATCCATCCCCCTAATCCACTGATTGCCAGAACTGCCCCAAAGGACAGTTCAAATCCGCTGTGGTAAAGCAGATAAGGCTGTCTGTACAGGAGAATCAGAGCTGCTGCTCCCAATGCCGACAGGGTGTCATAGCTTCTTCCTCTGACTGCCGCCAGCCACAGGCACAATGTCATGATAACCGCCCTTACAGCGGAACCGGAACTTCCGGTCATTATCCCATAGCTGATAACAAGAACAGCTGATATCATCCCGGCCCGGCCATAACCGGCGCCGGCCCGGCGAATCATCAGATAAATCCCTCCGCCGATGATAGCCAGATGCTGTCCGCTGACAGCCAGGAGATGGGATATTCCGTTGCGCTGGTACATGTCCCGCATCTCCGAATTCATATCGGATGTATCCCCCAGAAGCACGGCTTTAAATACTGCCACGTCCTCCGGCAGGCATATCTTCTCTAGGATACCGTTACAGTGCATCCGGAATTCCGTTAATCCCTTATAATAAGGAACCGCCTCACCGCCCACCACTGCCAGGTTTTCTCCGTACATCCTGCATGCAGTTCCCTTTGTGCGGTAATAGGTCCTGAAATCAAATTCTCCGGGATTTCCCGGTCCCTCCACCGGCTCCAGCTCCCCTCTCACCTGTACTTCCAAGCCGGCTGCCATCATTTTCCCAAAACCCGTGCCGCCTTCCTCTTCAGCTCCGTTCTCTGCATACACCACAATCCTTCTGAATTTTCCTGTCCTCCTCCCCGCCTCAGCCGTCACGTCCTCCAGGATAAGGGTAATCGTATCTTCCTTTTGTTCGGCCTTTTTTATTACTCCTCTTACCAGTATCCGGGCTCCGGCCATGGCCCGGGCCGCTGACTCCTCCCTGTCCAGAATCCCCTTCTCCTGCCTTCCTCTGGCCAGCCCCACGGACCCGCCAGCCAGGAGACATGCCAAAAAGAGCAGAAGCACCCTATATTTCCGGTTACTCCTGCCCTGCGTCCCCGCCTTTGGAGCAACAGGGCGCACTACTCCCCAGCCGGTTTCCAAAAGCCATAGGATTCCGGCCGCAGCCGCGCACAGCCACGCCAAAACCCCTATATCCACCGCCGTATTAACCTGCAGGGCCAGCACCTCTCCAAGTACGTAACCTGCTGCCAGTACAACCAGCGGTCTCTTCATATTCAGTTATAGTTCCTTTCTTCTATTCATTCTTTCCGTCAATATAGTTCTGGCTTCTCTCAAAGGTGGTATTCAGGGACACCACGTCCCGGAACATCACATCCTGGGAGCCGTTTATCATGATCTGCACCCTTGTCACGGTTGTCATCTCAGAAAGAGAATCCACTATGGAATAAATGGGTATATACTCGTTCACTGCCAGCGTTGTATTGGCAAAGGCGGAATCAAAATTAATATAACATACATTATCCGTCACTGACAGGCTCAGTATCTTGCAGTCTGGCGGAAGCGTGGGATTGTGCCCCTCCTGCCCCGGACCTGCAATGAGCTGCTCTACTATCAGCTGTTCCAGGGAAGTATTGATGTTGTGGACCACCTCCCGCTTCTCCGGCACCAGGCGGTTGCCTGTCTCATCAGCAAAATACAGGGTCAGCTCTGTCTTTTCGTAGGCATTTACATTGCTGGTATTCGTGATAAAATCAGTGGATGTCAACATTCCCACCGGATTTCCCTGCCGGTCCATCAAAGGCTGGTCCCCGCAGTAAATATTGATATAGTCAATTCCCTCAATCTGCGTCAGGGTTCTGGTGAGGGCTGCCCGGCAGAGAATCTCCCGTTCTGCCTTCATGGCTGTGTAATTCATGTCAAAATACAGATACAGCACCTGCTCCTCCTGGCGGCTCCCCTGATAGGTCACCCGGTCTGTCAGGCCAGGCTGGCAGTCCAAATCCTTTGGCACATTCAGGAACTGGTCCATCAGTTCACTCACCAGCTCCCCCTTATCCTTTGTTTCCGTCTCGTACTCCTGGGGAACCAGTTTGGTGATGGACGCATTCAGATAGTAAATCAGATACCTGCCCTCAGCAGGGTTTGATGAGGGGCTTTCGCCCTCCCCGCAGCCTGACAACAGGAATATGACCGCCATCAGGGGCAGAATCAGTTTTCTCGCGGTATGTCTGCTCATGGCTTCGCCTCCTGTCTCGGTACATAGTTAAGAGGTATCCTGACGCTGAATGTAGTTCCTTCTCCCACCATACTCTCCACATCTATGATACCGTGGTGCATTTGAATGACATTTTTTGCGATAGCCAGTCCCAGCCCGGTGCCGCCCACTTCCCTGGAGCGCGCCTTATCCACCCGGAAAAACCGCTCAAAAATATGTTCCAGCGCATCCTCCGGTATCCCGATACCGGTATCCGCCACCTTGATGTAGAAATATTTGTGGTCTGCGTCCAGGGTCACGCGGACCATGCCTGAATCCCGGTTGTATTTGATGGCATTTTCCACCAGATTGGTGATTGCCAGGGATATCTTTACCTTATCCACATCCGCTGTCACTTCCCGGATGCTCTCCAGAATCAGTTCCACATTTCCGCGCTTGGCAATGGGACGCAGACGTTTTAAAATCAGCTCCAGTTCTCCGTTGATATTTACCTGCTCTATGTTCATCTGGTCTTCGGCTGTCTTATCCATCTTAACCAGCATCAGCAGGTCCTCTATGATCTGGTTCTCCCGGTCAATCTCATCCGAAATATCCGTCATAAACTCCCGGTACAGCTCCACCGGCACGTCTTCCATGCCCATAAGAGAATCAGCCAGCACCCGGATAGAGGTGATGGGGGTTTTCAGTTCATGGGACACATTGGAGACAAACTCCTGGCGTGACTGGTCTACGGCCTTGAGCTTGCCCAGGGACTTCTGGACTGACTGGGACAAAAGCCTGGTTTCCCTGTAAGTCTCCTCTGTGATGTCCGCATCCAAATCCCCCTGGGCCACCCGGTCAAAGGACATCTGGAGTTTCTTGAACGGACGCAGCAGCAAATGAGCCGCCGCCACCCCCAATACACTGAGCAGAAGCGCCATACATACCAGAAACAGATGGGATTTTCCCATGACCTTATCTGTCAGAGACAGAATGTTTTCCGTGGATGCGGTGACCACAATGACTCCGCTCACAGCTTTTCCGTCCGCAGCGTCATAAACGGGAATGGTCTGGGCAAAATACTGCATATCCTTGTTGTAATGGCTGCTGTTCTCACCCTTGAAACACTTGATAACCTCTTCTGATAAATAATACTTTCCCGTGGCCAGATTAAAGGTATCTGTCACCACCCGGAAATTGCTTCCCACTATGACAATTCTTCCATTATAGACATCGGACAGGGTCTGCATCTGGCTGTCCAGGCCGGCATTGTTCTTTTTATCAGCCGTCATATAACCGGACCGGGTCATCTTGTTGCTGAGTATCACACACTGGTTCTGTATCTCTATGGATCTGGCGTCCAGCTGGCTCTGCCGGAATGTTCCCAGCATAATGCCTGCCTCCAGAAAGAGAGGAATCAGGGCAGCGCCTATGATGATAGCTGTCAGAGGCACCTTCATGCTCATGCCAAAGGTGCGCAGCTTCTTAACAAATTTCTTTTCCGACAATTATTCCAGCTCCTTTAATTTCCTGGTACAGGCAACTGCCAGGGCGCCAGGGCCGATATGGCATCCGATACTGAGAGACAGGGGAGCTCCAAATACGGGAACACCGGGATATAATTCCCTTACCGTTTCTTCCAGCTCATGGGCGGCCTGCTCACTGCATGTATGGGCAATCTGCAGATAGGTGTGTTCCGCCTTACGGTCTGACAGCCGCTCCTCCAGGTCATGGTCCAGGGCAGTCAGCATGATGGTCCTGGCCTGCTTCATGGTCCTGGCCTTTGCAAAGGCATCCAGCTTTTCTCCCTGGATGGTGAGCACCGGCTTTATTTTGAGCAATGTCCCCAGCGCTGCCGCGGCAGGTGTAATCCTGCCCCCCTTTTTCAGATATTTAAGGGTGTCCACCGTAATATAAATGGAGCTGTCAAACCGGGTTGCCTCCAGCTTTTCCTTTATCTGCTCACCGCTCCATCCCAGCTCTGCCAAATCCCTGGCGTCCAGGGCAGACTGTCTCTGGGTAACGGAAATCCTCTGGTTGTTCACCACCTGAACGCGCCCCTCATACTCTTCTGCCAACATAAGGGCTGTCTGGAAGGAACCGCTGAGTCCGCTGGACATGGGAATGTACACCACCTGATCATGGTCCTCCAGAAGCTGGTCCCATTGCTCCATCACGTCTTTTGGCGATGGCTGGGATGTGGTGATGTCCGCGCCTTCCTCCATCCTTCTGTAAAATTCTTCATGGCTTAAATCAATTCCCTCGTAAAAAACCTGTCCATCTATCATAAAAGGCATGGGGAGCACATATATGCCCAGCTCCTTTGCCTCATCCTGCGTTACTCCGCTGTTGCTGTCCGCAACAATAGCTATTCTCATATCAAATGTTCTCCTTTATGCAATCCCCTGGTTGAGCCTGTTTGCAGTTGTGTATAACTGGTAATACATTCCCTTCTTCTCCAGCAGCTGTTCATGATTCCCCTCTTCCACAATTTTATTGCCTGCCAGCACAAGTATGCGGTCCGCGCCCTGGATGGTGGTCAGGCGGTGGGCAATGGTAAGGGTGGTACGGCCCACTGCCAGCTTCTCCAATGACTGGGATACCAGGTATTCGCTCTCATTGTCAAGGGCTGATGTAGCCTCATCCAGAATAAGAATGGCCGGATTTTTCAGGAATACACGGGCAATGCTGATCCGCTGCTTCTGTCCTCCTGACAGCTTGACCCCCCGCTCGCCCACATACGTATCATATCCGTCCTGCAGCTCTGTGATGAACTCATGGGCTCCTGCCAGTTTGGCTGCTTCCATGACCTCTTCCCTGGTGGCTCCCGGACGCCCGTAGCTGATATTTTCATAGACAGATCCTGAGAACAGGTAAACATCCTGCTGCACCACGCCGATATTGGAGCGAAGGCTCTGCAGTGTCACGTTCTTAATATCCTGCCCGTCTATGGTGATGCTGCCAGAGGTGGTATCATAAAACCGGGGCAGAAGGTTGCACATGGTAGTCTTACCGCCGCCGGAGGGTCCCACCAGGGCAATCCTCTCTCCTGGCCTTACGGTGATGTTTATGTCCTCCAATACCGGCACATGGTCGTCCGGATACTCAAAGCTTACATGGTCAAAGGAGATGGCTCCCTTTACATGCTCCATCTTTTTTGCGCCTTTGCTGTCCCTGATATCAGGCACCACATCCATGATTTCCTGGAAACGCTCGATTCCGGTGATTCCCCGCTGGAACTGCTCCGCAAACTCTATGATTCTGCGTATGGTGGTGAGAAGGGTGGTTACATACATGGTATAGGCCACCAAATCTCCCGGCTCCACCTTACCTTGAATCATGAAAATGCCTCCTGCCACAATCACCACCACATACATCAGGCCGTCAAAGGACCTGGTGGTAATCTGAAAAGCCGCCATGTAACGGTAGGTATACTTCTTAATGTCCATGAAATCCCGGTTGCCCTTGCCGAACTTGGCAATCTCCACCGGCTCATTGGCAAAGGCCCTGACCACACGGTTGCCCAGCAGGGTATCCTCAATCTGGGCATTGAGCTCGCCAATCTGGTTTCTCTGCCTGCGGAATGCCTCCTTCACCTTCAGGTTAAACCAGGTACAGGAAATAATCATAACCGGCACCAGCACAAATATGAGCAGGGTCAGTTCCAGATTGATGCCTGACAGGATAATGAAGGCAACCACGGTTTTCAAAGCCGCTATAAAGAACTCCTCCGGACAGTGGTGGGCAAATTCCGTCACATCAAACAAATCGCTGGTGATACGCGACATAATCTGTCCAACCTTTGTGTTGCTGTAATAACTGTCTGACAGCATCTGCAGATGCTCAAAGGCGTCCTGGCGCATGTCCGTTTCAATGTATACACCCATTACATGTCCTGTATAAGCCATGTAATAGGCTGCCAGAGAGTCAATCACCCGCAGAAGCAGGTACAGGCCGCCGATTCGAATTACAATTCCGGCTGTCATGGACGCCAGGTCCTGCATCCCCTGGTTTGTGATATAGCGCAGCATCAGAGGAAGAATCAGTTCCCCCAATGTAGTCAATGCCGCACAGAATAAGTCAAAAATCAGAATCTTCTTATATCTTCCATAATACGGAAGAAAACTTTTCAAAAGTTTTTTTGTTCTCATACCTTTTTTTTCAGACACAATTCAAACTCCTATCATATGTTATATCAAATAAAATTATGCAAAAACAAGCCTTCAGGGACTCCCCCGTCTTTGAGGACATCAACTTCCATTCTATCCTATTTCCCATAAAAATGGAAGGGATATTTCATAACATTAAAGCAACTTTAAAGCCGCAACCGTTCAAACAGCCCATCTTCCCGGCTAAAAGGCCAGAACAGGAAGCATCACTTTGCCTTCAACTGTTCATAAATACTGCGGATATTCTGGATAAACTGCGGATGCAGGAAATCCTTCTGGTATACCATGTCAATCTGGCGCACCATAGAGGAATTCTCAATGGGGATAATGGCAAGACGGCCGCTGGCAAGTTCCTCCCGGCAGGCGCTTTTGGCAATGATGGTAATACCCAAATCCATGGCCACCAGTTCTTTAATCATGGACACGTTATCCAGCTCCATCATCACGTTAAACTCTTCCAGACTCATGTCCCTGGCTCCCAGATGCTTTTCAAACAGCTGCCTTGTACCTGCGCTGCGGCTGCGCAGAATCAGCTTTTCATGGCGTATCTCCTCCACGGACACGGTCTTGGCCCTGGCCAGACGGTGCATGGGCGAGACAGCCAGACACAGGTAATCTGTGTCCAGGGTGGTGGACACCAGCGCAGCATCCGGCACCCCTCCCTCCACAACGGCAAAATCCAGTTCATATGCCTTCAGACGGCTATAAATTTTTTGAATGGTATTGACAGAAATATTTATATGTATATCCGGGTTCTCATTACAGAGGGTGGCCAGCACCTGGGGAATAATGGTCTCTCCCGCCGTGGGGGTGATGCCTACATTCAGGTGGCTGGTCTCCGTCTTGCTGTCCGCAATGGCCTGGCAGGCGTTGGAATAGACAGCCGCCGCCCTGCGGGCATACTGCACCAGTATCTTTCCCTGGGGTGTCAGCTTCAGTTTGTTTTTGCTCCTATAAAATATTTTTATATCGAACTCATTTTCCAGCAGGCGAATCTGATGACTCACCGCCGGCTGGGTCAGATTCAGCTTCTGAGCTGCCTTTGTATAGCTTCCGGCTTCGATAACAGCCAGAAGGGTCTTTACTTTCATGTCGAACACAGGCCCGTCCCCCTCAGTGTATAAATTTTTTTTATATACCAATCAAATAATATCATTTGATTTTATCACCAAACACTACTATAATCAAGCAAAACAAAAAGAAACGCAGAAAGGAGTGTTGATTATGGCACTATTTTTATCAAATCTGGGAGCAGCAGGAATCATATTGACCATAGCGGTCATGCTGGCATCCGGCTTTCTGTTGACACGCATTACCAAACGGCTTCATCTGCCCAACGTTACCGGTTACATCATTGCGGGAGTCATCATCGGGCCCTGGTGTCTGAACCTTGTGCCTTCACAATATATTGAACAGATGGATTTCATCACGGACCTTGCACTGGCATTTATTGCATTTGGAGTAGGAAAATATTTTAAACTGTCATCCCTGAAAGCCAATGGGAAGAACATGGTGATTCTGACCCTGTTCGAATCCCTGACCGCAGGCATCTTTATCACAATTGTTATGCTGATTATGGGGTTATCCCTGTCCTTCAGTCTGCTTTTGGGAGCCATCGGCTGCGCCACGGCCCCTGCCTCCACCATTATGACCATCCGGCAGTACAAAGCCAGAGGGCCTTTTGTGGACACCATCCTGCAGGTGGTTGCCCTGGACGATGCAGTGTCCCTGATAGCCTTCAGCGTGTGCGCGGCCTTTGTCCAGGCCAGCTCCTCAAACGGCTCTGTGACGGTTTCGCAGATTGCCTTTCCGGTGCTCTTTAACTTATTGGCCCTGGCGCTGGGAGGACTATCCGGTGTGGTGCTCAGCAGGCTGATACACAAGCGCCGCAGCAAGGACCACAGCCTGGTTCTGGCCTGTGTCACCATTATGGGCGTGGCCGGAATCTGTACCTCCCTTAATGTTTCTCCCCTGTTGGCATGTATGGCCTCCGGCACCGCTTATATCAATGCCAGCGGCAACAAACACCTGTTCAAGCAGTTAAACCAGTTCACGCCTCCCCTCCTGGTGATGTTCTTCGTGCTTTCCGGCATGAGGCTTTCCATTCCCAGCCTGGCAGCTGCCGGCGTGATCGGTATTGTTTACTTTCTGGTCCGCATTGCCGGAAAATACACCGGTTCCGCCCTGGGCGCCGCGGTTACCCACGCCTCACCGGAAATCCGCCGCTACTTTGGCCTGGCGCTGATTCCCCAGGCAGGCGTTTCCATCGGCCTGGCCGTGCTGGGTCAGCGTATGCTTCCTGCTGAAAGCGGACAGCTGCTGTCCACCATCATCCTGTCCAGCGGGCTATTGTATGAGATGGTGGGGCCTGCCTGCGCAAAGGCTTCCATCAAGTTATCCGGAAGCGTTCCCGGGAAAGCTGCTGCGGGAAAGACGGCCGGGAAGGTTGCTGCCGGGAAAGCTGCTGCAGACAAACCCGCAGCAGTAGCAGCAGACGGTTCCCAACAACCAACTGCGCATAAAGACAGCGCAGCAGACCTGGACGAACATGCACGAAAAAATGTCCCGGACAACGGCAATGACACGGACGGGACGGTATCGGCCCAGCAAGTCCGCCCAAGACACGCAGTCGTCTGATTGGTTTTAGATTCATTATCGCCTAATCCAGCACTCTTTGCTCAAAAAAGCCAGCCCCGGAACTCGGAGCTGGCTTTTATTCAGATGGATTCTCACTTATTGATTCTTTCTTAACAGTCTCAACGAATCAGGTTCTTACTTAACCAACAGCGATTTGCCGGTCATTTCCTTTGGCTGCTCCATTCCCATGAGCTCGATCAGGGTAGGCACGATATCGCACAGAGCGCCGCCTTCACGCAGCTTATAAGATGGGTCTGCATTTACCAGGATAAAGGGTACAGGATTGGTGGTATGGGCGGTAAATGGCTCTCCGGTCTCATAGTCCACCAGCTGCTCCGCATTTCCATGATCCGCACAGATGAACATAACACCGTCCGCTTCCCTGACGGCCTCCACTGCACGGCCCACGCAGGCGTCCACTGTCTCGATGGCCCTGATGGCTGCTTCCTCCACCCCGGTATGGCCTACCATGTCAGGGTTGGCAAAATTGATGATGATGACATCGTATTTGCCGGATTTGATGGCTTCCACCAGCTTATCGCACACTCCGTCAGCGCTCATCTCAGGCTTTAAATCATAGGTGGCAACTTCCTTTGGAGAGGGAACCAGGATGCGGTCCTCACCCTCGTTGGGTTCTTCCACACCGCCGTTAAAGAAGAAGGTCACATGAGCATATTTCTCAGTCTCCGCAATCCTTACCTGTGTCTTTTTGTGGGCTGCCAGGAATTCGCCAAAGGTGTTGGTAATACTCTCCTTTTTAAATGCAACCAGCTTGTTCTGAATGGTCTCATCGTAATCCGTAAAGCATACATACACCAGGTCCAGCCTTTTCTCCCTTGGGAAGCCGTCAAAGCTGTCGTCGCAGAATGCGCGGGTAATCTCCCTGGCACGGTCCGGGCGGAAGTTATAGAAAATCACGGAATCCTTGTCCTGGATGGCTGCCACGGGCCTGCCGTCCTTCATCACCACAAATGGGATGACGAACTCATCTGCCTTGCCGTTGTCATAGGAAGCCTGGATGCCTGCCGCAGCACTTTCAGCCTGATTTCCCTGGCCCTTTGTCAGAGCATTGTAAGCCAGCTCCACCCGGTCCCATCTCTTATCACGGTCCATGGCATAGTAGCGTCCCATGACAGATGCCACCTCGCCTACGCCAATCTCTTTCATCTTTGCTTCCAGCTGCTCAACAAAGCCTTTTCCTGATTCAGGAGGCGTGTCGCGGCCATCCAGGAAGCAGTGTACGTAAACCTTCTTCAAGCCGTTTTTCTTAGCCAGCTCCAGCAGGCCGTAGATATGGGTGTTGTGGCTGTGTACGCCGCCGTCAGACACCAGTCCGAACATATGAAGGGCGGAATCATATTTTTTGCAGTTTTCAACTGCTGTAAGGAACTCCGGAATCTGGAAAAAGTCCCCGTCCTGAATGGATTTTGTGATTCTGGTCAGTTCCTGGTACACGATACGGCCTGCTCCCATGTTCAGATGTCCTACCTCAGAGTTGCCCATCTGTCCCTCGGGAAGTCCCACTGCCATGCCGCTGGCCTCGCCCTTTACAAATGGGCACTGGCTCATGAGCTGGTCCATAACCGGGGTTTTGCCCTCGCATACAGCGTTGTGCTGGCAGTTATCATTCAGTCCGTAGCCGTCCAGAATCATTAATACGGTTGGTTTTTTACTCATTTTCAATCTCCTTCTGTTTTAAATGCCCTGCCGCCTTAGGGAGCGTGAATCCCGCATTGGGACACGCTCCGGTCAGGGACAGGGCACACATTCCGCTATTACTTGTTGTAATTTACAATCTTGCCGAAGTCAGGCTTTAAGGAAGCTCCGCCTACCAGTCCTCCATCGATATCCGGCTGTGCAAAAAGCTCCGGAGCGGAAGACGCTGATACAGAGCCGCCGTACTGTATACGGATAGCCTCAGCTGTAGCCTCGTCGTAAATCTCGCCAATGCATCTGCGGATGGCTGCGCAGACTTCCTCAGCCTGTTCTGTGGTAGCCACCTTGCCGGTGCCGATTGCCCAGATTGGCTCGTAAGCAATGACTGCTGTCTTAGCCTGGTCAGCCGTTACATTCAGGAATGCAATCTTAATCTGCTGGCGAATCCAGTCAATGGTGATTCCCTGCTCTCTCTGTGTGAGCGTCTCCCCGCAGCAGACAATCGGTGTGATGCCGTGTTCAAAGGCCTTTAACACCTTTTTGTTCACGGTCTCATCTGTCTCTGCGAAATACTCGCGTCTCTCGGAGTGGCCGATGATTACATATTTAACGCTGGCATCTACCAGCATGTTTGGAGAAATCTCGCCTGTATAAGCGCCCTTCTCCTCATAGTACATATTCTCGGCTCCGATGCAGATATTGGATCCCTTCGCTGCTTCCATAGCAGGAATAATGTCAATGGCAGGCACACAGAATACCACATCCACATCCTCGTTCCCTACCAATGGTTTTAACTCGTTTACAAGGGCAACTGCCTCTGACGGAGTCATGTTCATCTTCCAGTTGCCTGCTATAATTTTCTTTCTTGACATTGTATGTTACCTCTCCCTTTCACACCCAATTACTATTTGTTGTCAGCTGCAGCCACGCCCGGCAGCTCCCTGCCCTCTAAAAATTCCAGGGAAGCGCCGCCGCCGGTGGAGATATGGGTCATTTTATCAGCAAAGCCCAGTCTCTTCACAGCGTTGACAGAGTCGCCGCCGCCGATTACAGTGGTGGCATCTGCCAGTTCAGCAACCGCACGGCATACTTCCAGTGTGCCTTCTGCGAAGTTGGAGAACTCAAACACGCCCATGGGGCCGTTCCACACAACGGTCCTGGCGCCCTGTAATGCTTCCTTATAAAGCGCGATGGTCTTAGGTCCGATGTCAAATCCTGACCAGCCCGCATCAATTACATCCACTACTTTATGCTCTGTATCGTTGGAGAATTCCTTTCCTTCCACATGGTCAACAGGAAGCAGCAGCTTAACGCCCTTTTCCTCTGCCTTCTTAACCATCTCCAGCGCATAATCCAGCTTATCTGCCTCGCACAAGGAGTTGCCGATTTCCTGGCCCTGTGCCTTAGCAAAGGTGTAAGCCATACCGCCGCCGATAATCAGGGTGTCAACCTTGTCCAACAGGTTGTTGATTACATTAATCTTGTCGGAAACCTTGGCGCCGCCCAGGATGGCCACAAACGGGCGAACCGGATTCTCAACTGCCTGTCCCAAGAACCTGATTTCCTTCTCCATCAGGTATCCTACCACGTTCTCCTTGGTAAATCTGGTAACACCCACGTTGGAGCAGTGGGCCCTGTGGGCTGTGCCGAATGCATCGTTTACGAAAATGCCGTCGCACAGATCAGCCAGCTCTTTTGCATAAGCCTCGCTTGCAGCATCGCCGTCTTTGAATTTGGTCTCCTCAACTCTGTAACGGGTATTCTGAAGAAGCAGAACCTCTCCGTCCTTTAACTCAGCAGCTGCCTTCTGTGTCTCAGGTCCTGTCACCTTTGGATCGTCCACAAATTTAACCTCTACACCCAGTCTTTCGCTCAGAGCAGGAGCAACAGGAGCAAGGCTCATCTCCGGAACGGGCTCGCCCTTTGGCTTGCCTAAATGGGAGCACAGGATAACCTTGGCGCCCTGGTCAAGAAGCTTCTTTATGGTAGGGATGGCTCCGTCAATACGGTTATAGTTCTGGATAACGCCTTCCTTTAGCGGAACGTTGAAATCGCAGCGTACCAGTACCTTTTTGCCCTGTAAATCCTTTAAATCATCCACTGTTTTCTTGTTTAACATATGTCTATCCCCTTTCAGAGTCATTGATACATTTGGCGAACAAAGGGCCCGGCCCAAACGACCGGACCCTTCATGAGTCTACTTAAAAATACTGTCCTGTTGTCACAATTAGCCTAACTCAGCAAAGTACTTGATTGTCCTTACCATCTGGCTTGTGTAGGAGTTCTCGTTGTCATACCATGAAACAACCTGCACTTCGTACAGATCATCAGCAATCTGAGCTACCATGGTCTGTGTTGCATCGAACAGAGAACCAAATCTCATACCGATAACGTCAGAAGATACGATGGCATCTTCGTTGTAACCAAAGGACTCGCTGGCAGCTGCCTTCATAGCTGCGTTGATGTCTTCCTTTGTAACGCCAGCTTTCTTAACAACAGCTGTTAAGATTGTGGTGGAACCGGTAGGTACAGGTACACGCTGTGCGGAACCGATTAACTTGCCGTTCAGCTCCGGGATAACCAGGCCGATAGCCTTAGCAGCACCGGTGGAGTTAGGAACGATGTTAGCTGCGCCGGCTCTTGCTCTTCTTAAATCACCTTTTCTGTGTGGTCCGTCCAGAATCATCTGATCGCCTGTGTAAGCGTGGATGGTAGACATGATACCGCTCTGGATAGGAGCATAATCATTCAGTGCCTTAGCCATAGGAGCTAAGCAGTTTGTTGTGCAGGAAGCTGCAGAGATGATCTTGTCATCAGCTGTCAGTACATTTTCGTTAACGCTGTATACAATAGTAGGAAGGTCATTGCCTGCTGGTGCGGAGATAACAACTTTCTTAGCGCCTGCCTCAATGTGTGCCTGAGCTTTGTCCTTAGAGCAGTAGAATCCGGTACACTCCAGAACTACGTCTACGCCGATTTCGCCCCATGGAAGATCAGCAGCCTTTGGCTCCTTGTAAATGGTAATCTTCTTACCGTCTACAGTGATGGAATCCTCTCCAGCCTCAACAGTGTGCAGACCCTGGCCATAAACGCCGGCATATCCGCCCTGTGCTGTATCATACTTTAACAGATGAGCTAACATCTTAGGATCGGTTAAGTCATTGATAGCTACTACATCGTAACCTTCTGCTCCGAACATCTGACGGAAAGCCAGACGTCCAATACGTCCAAATCCATTAATCGCTACTTTTACTGCCATGATTCAATTCCTCCTAGTTTGTTAAAAAATATATTATTGTTAAATATTAATCAACCTCCCTCTATTGTAATCAATTTCTAATGAATTGGCAAGTCCTTTTTTTATTTTTACGGATCTTTGACCTTTTTATACGAAGAAAAGACTGGAATCTTGCCATTCGGGTATTTTCTGCTATAATGTTGTTATAAAATGAGTATGAAAATGCTGGTATTAATAAAAATACCGCTGTTTTAGTTAATAATCTATTATATATAGAAGCAAAGGAGAACCTCCAATGATATACGACTGCCATCTGCACACTGAATTTTCCGGTGACTCCAACACCCCCATCAGACTGCAGATTGAGAGAGCCATTGAACTTGGCATGAAGGAGATGTGCATTACCGACCACCACGACTACGATTCCGGATTCTGCGACTGTGATTTTATCCTGGATATTCCCACCTACCTCACGGCCCTGCGCATGCTCCAGGCAGAGTACAGGGACCGCATCCGCATCAACATTGGTATCGAGCTGGGACTTCAGGATCATCTTAAGGAATATTTGGAGCACTTTGTTAAGCGTTATGGGGATTCCTTTGATTTCATCATCGGATCCAGCCATTTTGTCAAGAGCATGGACCCATACGATCCGGAATACTGGAACAAACGGGGCGAGGTACCCGGCTTTGAGGATTTCTTCGAGGCCTCCCTGGTGCGTGTCAAAGATCTGTGCCACACCTTTGATTCCTTTGGCCATCTGGATTATGCGGTGCGCTACGCTCCCCACCAGAACGACTTTTACGACTACCGGCATCTGAGCCAGTGGATCGATCCGCTCTTAAAGATTCTTATTGAAAACGGCAAATCTCTGGAATGCAACACAGGCGGTTTTAAGTACGGCCTGGGCCAGCCCAATCCCTGCCGGGATATTCTCATTCGCTACCGCGAGCTGGGAGGCGAGATGATTACCATTGGCTCAGACGCCCACACCCCGGAGTATGTGGGTTATGCCTTTGACACCTGCCGCGAACTGCTGCTGGACTGCGGTTACAACTATTTCACCGTGTACCATGGCAGAAAGCCGGAATTCATCCCGCTGTAGCCGGTGAACGGCCTCGGGAAGCGGTATGACAGGAATTATTGTGTTTATGCGTCTATTCCGTTCCTGCATTTTCCAAACCTCATCCCGCACTTTCCGTTTTCATGGCAGACTTCACATCCTTGAGGAACTGCTCCCATGCGTCCTCGTGCTCCACGTAATACTTGGGGCAGAGCTTTCCATTTACATCATAATGGCGTATAACGTCCCCGGGCGTCAGCTTCAGCTGCCTGCAGAGGAAGGCCGTCAAATCCACCAGGGATTCATATGTGGCATCGTTGAACTTTCCGCTGTCATCCGGATGGCACACCTCGATGGCAACCGTCGTATTGTTTAAAGGGGCATTGGCATAGGCAATCTCATTGACAGGAATGCACTGGATAACTTCCCCTTCCAGTCCCACCACAAAATGGCTGCTGGCAGAAGATCCGCTTTTTTGCGGGTCCTGGTCAGCCAGGCTGTCAAAATAGTCCCTGTTATTTTTAGCCGTGGAGCCGGGATTGGCCACATAGTGTATGACAATCTTATCCACCTTCTGCCGCCCCACGTCCGGCCTGGAAAATATATTCTTCCTTATGAAATCCTGCTCTACGTAATCAGGCACTTCCACTGCCTTCAAATCCACGGTATAAGGTCTCTCCCATCCCCAAAGGTAGTAACCTGCTCCCAGACCCGCACCTGCTCCCAGCACCAGCACCAGCAAAAGCGCCAGGAAGGACACGCCTTTTCCGGAACGGTTCCGGTGTTCTCCTGAACCTGAATTCCCTGTTCTTTTATTCCTTTGGGACCGGCCGTCCTTCTTCCTGTCATTCCGGTCCTCCTGCGCTGCCCTGGCGGCAGGCCTTCCGGCCCCGGGCCCCGTATCTCCTATACCGGGCTTTCTCCTGGAAACCCGCTCACGTCTGGGCCTGCCTCCTATGTAGGAATCCCCCACAGGAGGATTCTGACGGCCTGACGGCGGCCTGTTCGGCTCCAGCGGCACCTGCCGGATATCTTCGTAATCTTTCAATCCATCTATATCGTTGGTCCTTCCCTCTCTCATCCTTTCGTACACCTCTCATTGATTCATGTTCCACAGATTCTGTCACATGAACAATATAACATTTTTCAGCTTAAAACACAATGGATGTTGCATTAGTATAAATCAATCTGTAAAATCTTTAAACAGATGCAACTTTATCCTTGCCTCAGACGTCTAACAGTCAGAAGGATATGAAAGGAGGATGCAGACACATGGGC
>OGSS01000938.1_pt1 | contig 23297 bp, 15 predicted proteins | sample 1553591 | NCBI WGS metagenome assembly OGSS01 (sample SAMEA2580061, study PRJEB22360) | human gut metagenome | biome: human gut; feature: human-associated habitat; material: faeces | place: Denmark | collected 2008/2010
CCGCCGCTTTAATTGTGCGGTGTTGCCTTAAGGTTCGCGCGCTGTAAATATGCGTGTCGAAGTACGAAATCAGCCGCGTGCGGTTCTCGCCTGCCCACTCCAAATCGTAGGTGATGAGCTTGACCTCGTCCAGCGGCGGCAGTCCATCCGCTGCGCGGGCGGTGCTGTTTGCCGGAAGGCGGCAGCTTTTCGCTTCGATATAGCATTCCTCTCCGCGGGAAGAAGTCAGCCAGTCGATAAAGATGCGGGCGTTTTCGCGCTCCTGCTCCGGTGCATTGCGCACAAGCGCGCACGCGCCGATCTCATAGCCGGTGCCGTCTGCCGGACTGCGCACCTCAATGGGATAGCCATCCAGCGCCGCACGGAAGGCGTCGTGCGAGAACACGATACCGACGGCGTATTCGCCGTTTTTTACCCGCTCTGCCGGCTCCACACCCGAACGGGTGTACAAACCGACGTTTTGGTCTAATTTTTGAAGATACTCCCACGCCTTGTCCTCGCCGCGCATCTGCACAAGCGTTGCCAGCGTAGTATATGAGGTACCCGAACTTTTCGGAGTTGCCATCACAATCTGCCCTGCCAGTGCAGGCGACAGCAAATCGTCCCAGCAGGTCGGCATCGGCGTTCCCGTCCGTGCAAACCAGTCGGTGTTGCAGGCGAAGCACAGCGTGCCGATGTAGATCGGATTCCACACGCCCTGCTCATCCTGATAGGCTTCAGGCACATCGGTCAGCTCGGGACTTTGATACGCCTCCAGCAGACCGGCCTCTCGCAGCTGAATATAGTTATCCGCCGAGCCGCCTAGCAGCACAGAAGCCTGCGGGTTGTCCCGCTCCTGCTCGAGCCGCGCGGTCATTTCTCCGGCAGGAAGATGAATACAGTCCACGGTAATGCCGGTATCCTTGCGGAAGGCACTGCAGTACAGCAGCGTTTCCGACTCCGGCAGCGGACTGTAAACGGTAAGATGGTCATATTTCAGTGTTTCTGTCCCCTCCTCCATCGCATGATTGTGCTCCTGCGGTAAGGGATCGTTCTGCTGCTGACCCGTACAGCCGCAGAGCAGTCCGGTCAGCAGCAGAACAACAGGAAGAAAACATATTCTTTTCATAGCTTCCACCTCGATACAAAAGGCGGGGCAGTTTTTCTCTGCCCTTATACTATAACAGTTTAAGCGGCTTCGCTCTACCGTCCATCATCCGATAAAATTTTACCATTCAAGAAGGCCGTTCCTGAACGGTGAATTTCTTACGATATTATTTTACCCTTCTTCCGACCGGCTGCGGTACTCGCGCGGCGAAACACCGACGTGCTTTTTGAACAGATAGCTGAAATAGTGTGAATCCTGATAACCGACGTCAAACGCAATATCGCTCATGCGGCTGTTGCCCTTGGTCAGCAGATGCTTTGCCGCCTCGATGCGGACAGCGGTCAGATATTCGACAAAGGTCTGACCGGTCTCCTGTGAAAACACGGTGGAAAAATGGTTCGGACTGAACCCGACCTCTGCCGCCACCATGTGCAGCGAAATACCGCTGTCCGCATAATTTTCGCGGATAAACTCCTTTGCACGGCTGATCTCCGCGCTGTATCGCACATTCTGATGGCGATAACACAGACGAGTCATGCGGCCAAGCACCTCGGCGGCACAGGCCTTTGTGCCCTCGAGCGTCGCCGCCTGACCGAGCACCGCCTGCGGATCCTCCGGAGGCGGAATGCTGCCTGCCTGCACCTCATCAGCCAGCTGAGAGGCCGTGACGAGCAGGTTCATCAGCAGATAATATCGGTACAGCACGCTCTGCACGTCCTGCGCCGCAGAGTCACCGAAGTAGCCCTCGACAATACGCGGCACGTCCTCGGGGGCGGCATGCCGCAGCTTGTCCGCCAGCGAGCCGCCCGCCGAGAAATCGAACTCATGCTGCACACCGGCAAAGTCCGTGCTGCCGAATACGCCGTCCTCCGCACATGCGGAGGCCTGCAGCAGTGTATCCTTCGCTGTGCGGTAGCTTTCCGGCAGGGCACTGACACGGGAGACCGGTGCGCCGATCGCGCACAGCGCGTTCCAACCCAGCACCTGACAAAGCTCATGCCGCAGGTTCTGACAGAACTCGTAGGCGGTTTCGCGCACAGCTTCCTCGGTCTCTCCGCGTAGCAGGAGCACCAGTCGGCGGCTGCCGCGGAAAAAGGCGCAGACCTCGCTTTCCTCACCGCACAGACGCTCGGTCAGTGCACGCACCTGCTCCTGCACGGCATTTTCTGGCAAGCGCACGATGCACACAAGATACTGCTTCGCTGTCAGCAGCAGCCCCCAGCGTTCTCCCTGTACAGCCGCCTCCGCAGTCGGCACGCTGCCCGAGAGCAGGTCGTTGAGAAAATGCTCACGCAGCACGTCCTCCTCGTGTTCGCTGCGGCTGTTTGCACCTTCCGAGCGAAGCTGCTGCTGCTCCTGCTCAATCTGCTCGGCAACCTGTCCAAGCGTTTCAAGCAGCTGCGCCGAGCTGACCGGCTTGAGCAGATACGCATCCGCGTGCAGCGAAACCGCCTTCTGTGCATACTCAAATTCATCGTGTCCGCTGAGGAACACAATACGCAGCCACGGCATGGTGCGCCGCACAACCTTTGCCAGCTCCAGACCATCCATAAACGGCATGCGGATGTCCGTAATGAGCACATCCGGCTTCATTTCCATCAGCATAGGCAGTGCCATTTCGCCGTCCGGCGCTTCACCTGCAAACAAAAAGCGTTCCTGCTCCTTTTCAATGCAGTTGCGGATGCCATCCCGGATGATCTCCTCATCATCCGCAATAAATACACGCATCATAGCGTTTTCCCCTCCTGTTCGTCCGGTACGGTGAAGCTGATGCGTGTGCCGTGCCGGTATTCACTCTCGATCGTCAGTCCGCAGCCGTAATACAGCCGCAGACGCTGTTCCACATTGCGCAGACCGTAGCCGCCCTTGCCGTCCGGGTCAAGCGGTGCGCCGTTCTGCAGCGAGGCCCGTACCTCGGCAAGACGCTCGGGTGTCATGCCCATGCCGTTGTCCTCCACGGCGAAGTACATGCCGCCTGCCTGCCTGCGGCCGGTCACGGTAATCTGTCCTCTGCCGCGCCTGCGCTTAATGCCGTGATAAATCGCGTTTTCAACCAGCGGCTGCAGCACGATTTTCAGCATATACCGCTCGTGCAGCGCGGGATCAATATCAATCGTATACCGCATGATGCCGCCGTACCGCACCGACTGAATCTGCAGATAGTTTGCAACGTGTTGTTCCTCGCGCTCGACCGTGATGTAATCCGCGCCGCGGCTGAGCGAGATGCGCAGAAAGCCGGTGAACGCCATCGTCATCTCAACGACCTCGCTGTTGCGGCCCTCTTCGGCCAGCCAGACGATGGTTTCCAGCGTATTGTACATAAAATGCGGCGTGATCTGCGCCTGCAGCGCCCGCAGTTCAGCTTTTTTGATGGTCTTTTCCTGCTCGACCCGCTCATGAATGAGCGCACCCAGCTGCTCCGCCATTGTATTGAGATCGCGTGTCAGCAGATGCAGCTCGTCGATCTCGGTCGGCGGGACGCGCTCAGTCAGCTCACCGGCGGCAATGCGGTTGGCAAACTGCTCCAGCTGCCGCAAAGACGCGCCGATCGCACCTTCCAGATTGTCAGATGCCCGAATAGTCAGCCAGATCATCACGCCGACCAGCGCAATGAGTGCAAGCGCTGCCGCACCCAGTCCGTGCTGAATGCGGGCGTTGAAACGGCCCATGCGGGCGATCTCATTCTCGATATAGCGGTCAAGCATGCTGCCCGCCAGATGGCCGACGCTGTGAATCTCACGGTACAGCGATTCGTTGCGGCTGACTGCGGCACCGGCGTCCATCTGCGTTTCCAGCTGATCAACGTAGCTGTCGATCGTGCGGATGGCGCGCAGCGCCGCATTGAGGTACTGTGCCTCGTCCTCTCCGGCACTGTCCAGCATATCGTTCAGTTCCCACAGAGCACTGTCGATCAGCATCCGCTGCCGTCCATCCTCGAAGGAAATACGGCCAGAAACCACGTTCCACACCTCATCCGGCAAGTCCTGCACCAGCACAGTGCGCACCTCGGAGGCACGAGTCGTCAATGCAATATCCGCGCCATAGCGCTGTGTCAGCACAACCAGCAGACCTGCCAGCACGCACACCGGCAAAATCATGCAGACCACACTGCGCAGCAGCGACCGCCGCAGCAAGCCGTGCAGGCTGTGATGGGATTTACGCATCGGCTGTTCCCTCCTCCGTCAGCACGGCGGTGTCCGCCAGAGCGATATAGGGCTTCCACGGTGCCTTCGCAATCTGCTGGGCTGCGTCTGCGGTCAGCTCGGCCAGCTGGGTGTCATCCAGCGCACCGATTACGGCAACCTCCCCTTTTTTCTGCAGCGCGCGCAGCTCCGCACCACCGCCAAACGCACAAATCAGCACATCCTTGCCCGGTTTGCGGCCGTGGCTGTGCAGATAATCCACCGCACCGAGCGCCATCGCGTCATTCTGGGCGAAAATGTAGCCGATTTCGTCCAGATGGTCCTCCATCTCCTCCAGTATTTCACAGCCGCGCGAGCGCATGCCGTCGCCGCACAGGCTGTAGGTTACGGTCAATCCGTGTTCCTCCAGAGACGTGCGGCAGCCACGTGCAATCTCTCTTGCATCCGAAGCATTTACCGTGCCATAAAGCTCCAGTACACCGTCCCGCGGCATGCGCTGCTGCAGAAGCGCATCCGCCGCCTGCTCGGCGAGCGACGCATAATCAAATCCTATATGCTGCAGCGGCACATCATCTACGCCGCGTATCGCGCGGTCTATCGACAGCAGCGGCACGGAGGCGGATTTTGCTTCGCGCAGCACGTTGTCCCAGCCGCTTTCCACCAGCGGCGTAAATGCGATTGCGTCCACCTGATACACGATCAGCGCACGCACGGCTTCAATCTGTGCCTCCTGCGTGCGCTTGACCGGCATTTCCAGCACTTTGAAGCCATGTTCCTCCGCCGCATGTACAAGCGCTTCGGACTGCGCTTCGCGCCGGTCATCCTCTGCCGCCGTGGTGACAATGCCGAGCACCGGCACATGGGCATTCTCTTTTTCCGGCTGTGCCAATCCCTGCAGCAGCCGCAGCAGCACAACTGTGCAGAGCAGCAGCAATGCCGCCCCTTTCCATCGTTTCATGGTTTTCTCTCCGTTTCTTGTTCTCTCCTGAATGATTTAATCATATCATACTTTGGAGGAATGAGCCAAATATATTTAACCATAGTATAAAAACTATCCAAATAAGCGCCCATGATATTGTGCATATTCCCTCACTTAGACAGAGAAATATCTTCCGGCGCAGTCGGATCTACTTGCATTGGCTGTTGATATGCGGTATAATATGATTACACAAGGAAAGACAAAAGTGCACATCGTGCACGCGAAAAGCCCCGGTGTTCCAGCACCGGGGCTTTTCTATGCCGTTTGGTATGAGGCGGCTTATTCCTCAGGCTGACTACCGGTTACTGTTTCTGTCCAGCCATTTGCAAATGTAATATGCAACTACACTCGCCACAACAGAAATAAGGAAAGACAAAGTGATAGACATCGTGCACACCCCCTTTCTCTACCTTTATGGGGGGCGGTAGCACTATCAGTATATCATAGCCGCAGTAAATCGACAAGTATCGACAAAAGGAGCGCAGATTACAAACATCTGCGCTCCTTTTGTCGAAAAAGTTTGTATTAAATCAATTTTATCATATCGCGCGACAGCCTCAAGCGGGAGAAACCTTTGGTTTCTCCCGCTTTTACTCTGCAAATCTCACTCAATTTCCTCGTCGTGCTCCATGGCTCTGACAAGCGGCGCCACCATCTGCTTCTTCCGGCTGACGACGCCGGGCAGGACGACCGAATGCTCGCCGCAGTCGGTCTTGAAGGCCGAACGAACCAGCTGCTGCGCGCCCTTGCCGACGTAGAGCAGCTCTGTCTTTTCCTCGATAATGTTGGTCAGCATAGCGAACAGCATGGACAGACCGCTCGATGCCAGGCAGCTTTCCATGTACTCGAGCATTTTATCACGGATGCCGGACAGCTCGTTCTCACTGACACTCGTCACCTGCGAAATCGCAATCTTCTGATTCTGCGCCTGGAAATACTTGAAATCCATGTGGAACAGCTCATCCATCGAGCGATCGAGCAGACGCGAGCTGGAACGGAACATTTCTGTTGCATACTGCTTGATGTCCAGACCGGCGATTTTCGCCAGCTCTTCTGCAGCCATGCGATCAAGCGGCGTACACGTCGGCGAGCGGAACATCAGCGTGTCCGACAGGATTGCCGAGCACAGCAGACCCGCGATTTTCGGCTCGATCTCCACGTTGTGCTCATGGTACATCTGCGTGATAATGGTCGCGGTGCAGCCGAGCGGCTGATTGCGGAAGTAGATCGGTCCGCTGGTCTCCACCGAGTCAATGCGGTGGTGATCGATGATCTCAACAATATTGGTCGAACGAATACCTTCGGCGGCCTGATCGCGCTCGTTGTGATCGACCAGAATGACCGACGGACGCTCCAGATCCAGCAGGTTACGCTGTGAGAACATGCCGACGTATCGTCCCTGTTCATCCATCAGCGGATAATAGCGGATACGCTTTTTGGAAACCGTGCGCTTTACATCCTCAACCGTTTCCTCCGGCTCGAAGGTGATAAGACCCTTTTTCCGCATCACATGCCGCACCGGAACCGCCTGACCGATAACCTTGACACAGGTGTAGGTATCATACGGGGTGGCGATGATGGAAACGCCGTTTTCCGAGGCCAGCTTTCGGATGGTGCGCGAAACCTTGGAGCCGAGGCCGATGACTATACAGCCGGCGCTCATCTCAATGGCACACAGCTGGCTTTCGTAGCGGTTGCCGAGAATAACCATATCGTTTTTGCCGATATAGTCCTCGAGCACGTCCGGATTAGCCGCCGCAACGACCACACTGCCCTGCTCAAACCGCTGGTCAATATCGCCAACCTCGAGCGTGCCGTCAAGCACATCGACCAGATTCCGATAGCTGGTCTTGGCCTCCGCCAGCGCATTGGCGTCCTGATCCTCGATGTAGAAACGCGCAATATCGCCCAGCGTCAGCAGACCCTTCAGGCGGCGATCCTCATCAACAACGGCCAGCGTCTGAATATCATTTTCGTTCATGTAATCCCATGCACGGTGCAGCGACAGCTCCTCGCTGATGCCCGGCACCTCGCGGTACTGCACATCGCTCAGGCGCGGCTCAAACGACTTGATGTAGCGCGGCGGCTCCACGCCGAAGCGTTCGAGCACAAATTTGGTCTCCGCATTGACGTGACCCGCGCGGCAGGCTATGTATTCTCCGCCGGTCAGCCTGCGCTTGAGGTGCGCGTAGCAGATTGCAGAGCAAATGGAATCCGTATCCGGATTGCGGTGTCCGATAACAAAAACTGGGTTCATGCACTGATGCTCCTTTATGTGATAAGGGATGGCTCCCCTTCGGAATCCGTTTGATGGAATGAAACCTTGTGGTTTGATTGTATCATTTAACCGGGGAAATCGCAAGGTATGGAAGAGGAATCCGACTCAAAAGCATCTGCAGGCGCACTGCGTAGGCGATGGAGCTGACAGCACGGATTCCGCCGCTGCACCGAAAATCCTGCCGAAGTCCGCTTCTCCGTCTGCTCACCTACCTTTTGAAAAACCGAAAATCGCAGCAGTCACCGCCGCCGCAGGAAACGCAGACCGAACCCAAACCCGCTCCGTCTGCCGACCCATATGCACAGGCGCTGGAGCAGATGGACCTGCCTGCTCTGCAGCAGGTCAACAGTGATGTCATCGGCTGGATTGCCATTCCGGGCACCGAGATTTCCTATCCGCTGGTGCAGGGCACGGACAACGACTATTATCTGACACACACCTGGAACCAAAACAGCAGCGCAGTCGGCGCGATTTTCATGGACTGCCGCTGCTCTGCCGATTTCAGCGGCTTTAACACCATCGTGTACGGTCACCGGATGAACAACGGCTCGATGTTTGCCGCGCTGAAGCACTACAAAAAGCAGGATTTCCTGCAGGCACATCCGCAGGTATATGTGACCAATGCAAGCGGAACCCATGCGTACAGCATCTACGCGGCCTATGAGGCAGCTCTTGACGGAACCGCGTATTACAGTGCGTTTTCCGACGAAACGATCAAAAAAGCCTTCATTGACGAAGGCATTTCCCTGTCGGTGATCCGCACCGGCGCAGTACCGACCGTAAACGACCATATCCTCACGCTTTCCACCTGCACCGGCAACGGGCATGCAACCCGCTGGGTAGTGCAGGCGGTCATGGAATAAAAAAGCATCCCGCTTGCTGTGCTTCAGCAAGTGGGATGTTGTTATATGCCCTTATTCTTCCTCGTCCGCCAGCTTTGCCACGCGGACAAATTCATCCATTTCGCGTGTGCGCCATTTCTCCTTGTGGCTGAAAATCTGGCGGTAGAGCGAAATATAGCAGTCCTCGACCGATAAACGGATTAGCCTTCCCTCTTTTACGCTGTTCTCGACTGCGTACCACGGCAGAAAGGATACACCGCGGTCAATCTCAAGCATGCGAATGAGCAGCGAGGTATCACCGCACTCGAGCGACGGCGTAAGGATGGTCCGCCGCGCGGCAAGACGGCGGTTGAGTACACGGCGATAGTTATCCTGCTCGGTAAGGAAAAAAGGCTGCGTAAGCAGTTCCTCAATCGTCAGCTCTTTTCCGCCCAACTCCTCGCGCAGCGATGCAGACGCCACAAATACGATTTCCTCGCGCTGCTCCATCAGCTTGTTCCAGTTGTTGCTGTACAGCGGCTCATCGAGCACATAGATCATGTCCAGCTCGCCGCGTTCCATGTGCTCGATCAAATCCTCCGGCTCACCGACCGTGATGCGGATAGACACTTTCGGGTTGAATTTGCGGTACAGATGCAGCACCGTCGGCAGCTTGAGACATGCAAGCGACTCAATCGTGCCGATATGCAGCGAACCGTGCAGCTCTGCCGTGGATGTGACCGACATGCGCGCCTGATTGACCTGATTCATCACGTCGCACGCATGGCTGAGAAAACGCTCGCCTGTATCGGTCAGCGCGATACGCTTGCCCATGCGGTCGAACAGACGCGTGTCCAGTTCCTCCTCCAGCTGGCGTATCTGCACCGTTACCGCCGACTGTGAGTAGCCGAGGCTCTCTGCTGCGCGTGAAAAACTCTTAAACTGTGCTACCCGAATAAAGGTTGCAAGCTGCCGAAGCTCCATGAATTTCCCTCTCTCCCCTATATTATCAATATTTTGAATCGAAATGATAAAATATATGAATTTGACTTAACCCATTAAACAGAATATACTAAATCTGCAAAGAGGTCAAGAAAGAAATTGGAGGTTTACCACAGATTTTTTACTTATCCTTTTTACACAAAAACCGCGTCCTATTTTACAGCATTTCGCCTAAAATAAGCGGTTCTTTTTGTGTCCGGAGGCAGACAATCTCGGCAGACTTCCACGGCAGCAGACCAAAGAGGGGCAAACAAACGGTCTGCGCCGCAAAGGGTGACACCGCATAACCGAACTGTGTGATGCTGCCCGCCAAAAAAGGAGGAAAAAGAAATGGAAGAAAAGAAAAAATTCAAACTCGGATTACTGCCCAAGCTCATCATCGCCATTATTGTCGGCATCCTGTTCGGCCAGTTCCTGCCGGAAGGCTTCTGCCGCTTTGTGGTAACGCTCTCGTCGTTCTTCAGCCAGTTCCTGTCGTTTATCATCCCGCTGATGATCCTCGCGTATGTTACCATGGGCATTGCTAACCTCAAGAGCGGCGCGGGCAAGCTGCTGCTCATCACGGTTGCCATCGCCTACTGCTCGACCCTGATCGCAGGCTCGGCTTCGTTCTTTGTAGCCGACACCCTGTTCCCGCACTTCATGAGTGCGGACGCGCTCGACCAGATCGCTGCAACCGCAGGCAACTCGCTGGAGCCGTACTTCAGCCTGGAAATTCCGGCGCTGATGAACACGCTGTCCGCTGTTGTTACGGCGTTTGTGCTCGGTCTGTGCATGTCCAGCCTGCGCGGCAAGACCATTGGCGACACGCTGTACAACGGCGTTTCCGACTTCTCCGGCATCATTGACTGCGTACTGCACAAGGTCATCATTCCGCTGCTGCCGCTTTACATCTGCGGCACGTTCACCGATATGACCAAGTCCGGCAAGACCTTTGCCATCCTCGGTATTCTGTGGAAGGTATTCATCGTTGTTATCATCATGCACCTGATCTGCATCTGCATCCAGTTCGTAATTGCAGGTCTGGTCAGCCACAAGAACCCGTTCACGCTCATCCGCAACCAGATTCCGGGCTACGCAACCGCACTGGGCACCCAGTCCTCTGCGGCTACCATTCCGGTCAACCTGCAGTGCGCTGAGGCAGACGGCGTTTCCTCGGAAATCCGCAACTTTACGGTTCCGCTGTGCGCGAACATCCACATGGCAGGCTCGATGATCACCATCACAGCCTGCGCTACCGCAGTCTGCCTGATGAACCAGCTGCCGATCTCCATCGGCACGGTCATTCCCTTCATCATGACCCTCGGCATTGCCATGGTCGCTTCTCCCGGTGCGCCGGGCGGCTCCATTATGACCGCCCTGCCCTTCCTGTACATGATCTTCGGCACCGAGGCCGGCGACCCGAGCGGCCCGATCTGCGCCATCATGGTTGCACTGTACATCACGCAGGACTCGTTCGGCACCGCCTGCAACGTTTCCGGCGACAACGCCATCGGCGTGATCGTGGAGACCATCTACCGCCGGTTTATCTGCAAATCCTCCGCTCAGTAAGGAGAATTCCCTATGTCCTTTATCAGTGTTTTTGATGTGCTGGGACCGAATATGATCGGCCCCTCCAGCTCCCATACCGCCGGTGCGGCCGTTATCGCGTATCTGGCGCATAAGATGATCGCGCCGCCGCTTAAAAAGGTGGATTTCACCCTGTACGGCTCGTTCGCCAAGACCTATCACGGCCACGGCACCGACCGCGCCCTGCTCGGCGGCATCATGGGCTTTTCGACCGATGACACCCGCATCCGCAATTCGTTTTCGATCGCGACCGAGCGCGGTCTGTCCTACTCATTCACGCCGTGTGAGACCGAGACCGATGTTCATCCGAACACCGTGGACATCCGCATGGAGAACGCCGCCGGTCAGGTGATGACCATCCGCGGTGAGTCGCTCGGCGGCGGCAAATGCCGCATCGCGCGCATTAACGGCGTTGAGGTTGACTTTACCGGTGAATACAGCACGGTCATCGTCGTTCAGCAGGACAAGCCGGGCGTTGTGGCGCATATCACCAAGGTGCTCAGCGACAAGGGTGTAAACATTGCTTTCATGCGCTTGTTCCGCGAGTCCAAGGGCAACACCGCCTACACCATCGTCGAGTCGGACGGTCATTTTCCCGAGGGCATTGAGGAACCGCTCAAAAACAATCCCAACGTCCACGACGTCATGATCATCGAACCGTAAGGAGGAGAGCAGATTATGGATTTCAAAAACGCATCCGAGCTGCTCGCGCTCTGTGCCCAGCAGCAGCTCCCTATCTCCGAGATCATGCGCCGCCGCGAGTGCCAGCTGGGCGAAACCACGCGTGATGAGGTCACGCACCGTATGAAGAGGGCGCTTGAAATCATGCGCTCATCCGCGCTGACACCGCTCAAAACGCCGGTCAAGTCCATGGGCGGCCTAATTGGCGGCGAGGCCAAAAAGCTGGCGCAGCACGCGGCCAAAGGCCGCTCCATCTGCGGGGACGTGCTGCACAAAGCGGCGCAGTACGCGATGGCAGTGCTTGAGGTAAATGCTTCTATGGGGCTGATTGTCGCAGCACCGACCGCAGGCAGCGCCGGTGTTCTGCCGGGCATGCTGTTTGCCCTGCAGGACCGCTACAACATCTCGGATGAACGGCTGATCGACGCACTGTTCAACGCCGGTGCGATCGGCTACCTTGCCATGCGCAACGCAACCGTTGCAGGCGCGGTCGGCGGCTGTCAGGCTGAGGTCGGCATCGCATCCGCAATGGCGGCCAGCGCGGCTGTCGAGCTGATGGGCGGCAAGCCTGAGCAGTGTCTTGACGCGGCCTCCACCGTGCTGATGAACATGCTCGGTCTGGTCTGCGACCCGGTCGGCGGACTGGTCGAGTATCCGTGCCAGAACCGCAACGCGGCAGGTGTAGCCAACGCGCTCGTTGCCGCTGAGCTCTCGCTTGCGGGCATTCACCAGTTTATCCCGTTCGATGAAATGCTCGATACCATGTACGCGGTCGGCCGCCGCATCCCCATCGAGCTGCGCGAGACCGCCCTCGGCGGCTGCGCTGCCACACCGTCCGCATGTACGAAATGCGGACTGTGCTCTTAAATCAGATCATATCGATACTCTTTTTCGCAGGACATTCCCACCCCCTTGGGAATGTCCTTTTCGCTTTTCGCTTACAGAATAAGCTCTTATCATGAAAGCAGAACCGCCCAAATCGAACTATCCCTCCCGGGCAGTAACCGGGAGGGATAGTTGTATCATCTGATTGTTACTGATACTCCGCATTGAGGAACATGGACTTGATGGCGACAACCTCATCGTATTCCTCCTGCGAGACTGTGACATCCGCGTTCAGCGCCTTCAGGTCAGCCTTCACAACGTCGAGCGCCTGCGCGGCAGTCACTGCGCGGCCATCCATGACAGCACGCTGCATGCGGCGCAGCACAACCGGATGTGCATAGCGGGCCGGCAGCGGGAAATTCATATAATCCGCAAGGTAAGCCTGCATTTTCTCCTGTGCCTGCGCATCATTCTGCATGATGGAGGTACGGTTGTTGCGTGCTGTCGGCAGGACGCTGAAGCCTGCAAACGTGAAAATCGCGGCAAGACCGAACAGCGTAAAATAAATCGAGAACGAGCCGTGACGCACGAAAGAAACGATACCGTAAGCCAGCGCCGCAAATCCCAGCAGTGTGATCGCCATAGCGGCCCAGCGGTAGCTGCCGTTCGTACACTGAAAGTTCCGGCGGCGTTTTGCGGCTGCGCTCAGTCGTTCGGTCAGCTCAGGACGGCGCTCCAGATAGTCGATTGCGTTATCGAGTGCCTGCACGGTTTTTTTCGCCTGTGCGCTCATCGGCGGACGATTGCGCTCTTCTTCCTCCCGGCGGGCCTTCTCCTCGGCAATGCGCTGCTCTGCCGCCGCACTGACACACGGAATAGACGGGTGCTCAGCTCGGATAACGCTCAGAAACTCATCGACCTGCTGCTCATACCTGAAATTGCACACCTTCTGTCCGCCATCGAACTCCACGACCAGATAGGACAGCGTGGCGAAAATGCCCTTGCCGGAAAAGCCGCCCTTGCTCATCGCAACGCGCTTGTACACACGCGTTACCATGGAAAGCGGAACATAATACCGCCGGTCAACAAAAAAGCTGTTCAAATAGAGGGCATGCCTGCCGATGCCGCACGGACCGATTTTCCGACAGGTTTTTTTATCCTCGGCAAGCGCCGCGTCATCAATGCGCCCCGCGCTGAGCGGATAAGGTTTCAACATTTTCCGTCACCCCGCAATTATCGTTATGGATGGCCGCAGCCGACCGCACAAAGGAACGGCCGGCTGCAGCAATGCTATTATATTCAAGCAGATTTCTTTGCGCTGCGCTTCTTGGTCGCACGAATGAACAGTGCGAGCAGCAGTGCCGCGAATACAATACCGATCGGGTACGCCACTGCGGTATTGTAAATTACCGTGCCGTCCGCTGTCTTGCTGTTCAGCAGGCTGCCGAGGCACTCCGGCGCGAGGATGAAATAGGTGCAGGAAACTGCACTCATGAACGTAGCCGGAACAGCTGCCATCCAGAAGTTCTTCTTTTCGGTGAACAGGTACATAGCCGCTGCCCACAGAACGATCATAGCGAGCGTCTGGTTGGTCCAGCTGAAGTAACGCCAGATAACCGTGTAGTCGATCAGACCGGTCGCATTGCCGATGCCGAGGATAGCGCCGATACCCAGTACCGGGATACACAGCTTCAGGCGGTTTGCGTACGAACCCTGATCCATGTGGAACCAGTCGGACAGCGTCAGACGAGCGGAACGGAATGCGGTATCACCGGAAGTGATCGGGCAGACAACAACGCCGATCATGGCCAGAGCAATACCAACGCCGCCCATAGTCTTGGAGCATACATCGTAGATCGCTGCGGACTGACCGCCTGCCAGCGCTTCCGCCAGACCGGTGTTGAGACCGCCGGTGACCTCATACAGAGCACAGCCGGCTGCCGCCCAGATCAGTGCGATAATGCCTTCGGCTACCATTGCGCCGTAGAATACGAAGTGACCCTGCTTCTCGTTCTTCATGCAGCGAGCCATCAGCGGCGACTGCGTGGAATGGAAGCCGGAAATTGCACCGCATGCAACCGTGATGAACATGAAGCTCCAAACCGGCGTGCCGGACGGATGCATATTGTACAGGTGAGACCAAATCTCCGGAATGGTGTAATTCGGATTGGTGAAGATACCGATGATAACGCCGACCGCCATGATGATCAGGCACATGCCGAACAGCGGGTATACCTTGCCGATGATCTTATCAATCGAAATAAAGGTTGCAATAAAGTAGTAAACCAGGATGACGATCAGCCAGAACAGCGTGGTCGAAAGCATACCAGACATACCGTTGTTCTTGCACAGCGTAACGATCAGACCTGCCGGACCGACTGCAAATACCGTACCGACCATGATCAGCAGTACGACCGAGAACACACGCATGATATTCTGCATGGTGTGACCGAGGTACTTGCCGGTAACCTCTGCGATGGAAGCACCGTCATTTCGCTCACTGATCATGCCGGAGAAGTAATCGTGTACGCCGCCGGCAAAAATGGTGCCGAATGTGATCCACAGGAATACAACCGGGCCCCAGAGGGCGCCCTGCAGGGCACCGAAGATCGGGCCAAGGCCGGCGATGTTCAGCAGTTGTACCAGAAACAGCTTCCACTGCGGCATGACAACGTAGTCAACGCCATCGTTAATGCGAACTGCCGGCGTTTCACGGTCATCCGGGCCAAAGGTTTTGTCTACAATTTTACCATAAGTAAGATAGCCGGTGATCAATAATAATAAGCATACGATAAAGCTGATCATATTATCTCCTCCTCTATACCGGCTGCGAAAGCATGACTTTCGCATAAAAATTACCGAAAAGCCTACTTTTTTCATTTCTCTTTTCCCTTTTCGGCAATCTCTATTATGAACCTATGATATAAAAACCACAAGGGCAATATGTTATAATTTTAACAAGAAAAATTTGTTGAAATTTGTCTCCTTTAGAAAAAACTATCAGTGCAATAAAATCCCCCGGCCAATGGCCGGGGGATTCGTTCGCCCTTACAGGAAAGTATTTACTTTTCCAGTTCGGTCCAGTCACGAGTTTCGCGCAGCTTGCTCCACTTCTCGTGCTTGTTTTCCTTGAGGTCGTAATAGTGGCTGTTCGTAGCCTCCTGTACGGCCAGGTAATACCATGCGGAAGTATCGGAGTTGTCGCTCCACTTGATCATGTCGTTGTGCAGGTCCTCTGCGGTCTCCGGAAGGCGCTTGAGGACGCGGTTTACAAGCGTCATCGCCTCAGCACGGGTGATCTTGTTATTCGGACGGAAGGTGCCGTCGGTATAACCGTTGATCCAGCCGTTGTTGGCAGCGGCGCTGATCTCGTCCTTTGCCCAGTGGGATGCAATGTCGCTGAAGTCAACAGCAGTCGTGTCGGCCTTGTCGTCAAAACGAGCTGCGATCGCAGCGAACTCCGCACGGGTGATCGGCGCATTCGGATTGAACTTGCCGTGGCTGTCACCCTTTACGATGCCCATAGCGCTCAGCGTAGAAACCGCGTGGTTGTACCATGCGCCGGCTGCTACATCGGAGTAGCTGTTTGTCTTCGTAGAGTTTGCATTGCGGGTCTCATCGGTCAGCAGACGGAAGAAGATGGTTGCTACCTCAGCACGGGTAATGCCGTTCTGCGGACGAACGGTGCTGTCCGGATAGCCGACGATGTAAGCATAATGATCGTCACCGTTCAGACCGGTCGGTACATCATCCGGAATGGTAACGGTGGGCTTGTGGCTGCCGCCGCCACCGCCGCCAGAGGATTTTTTCGTAAAGGTCCATACGCCGTGCAGCGTAAGGTCTGCGGTCAGCTGCTGCTCGCCGGTCAGAACCGTACCGTCATCCTTTTTCCAGCCGTTGAAGGAGAAGGTACCGTTCACGCCGTCCTTCGAGCCGGACACGCTGGCCGGAACCTCTGCAACGGTATAGCTGCTGCCATTAACCAGCGTCTGCTTTGCCGGAGCGGTATAGCCTTCCGGCAGGTCACCGGTAACATCATACGTCAGCGTGTACATCAGCGGATGCGCTGCCTTGAGCGTCAAAACGCCATTCAGGTTCTCGCGCTGCGTGTACGGAACCGCATAGATATCACCATTTCCCGGATGCGCGTTCCAACGTGCAGTTCCTTCGCCCATTTCTTCGCTGTCGATATACCAGTTGTCAACAGTATCACCGCAATCCAGTTTCCAGCTGTCAGCAGTTTCGCCTAACTGCACAGTGCAGCCTTCCGTGCCTACGCCAGTGGAATAAATGTCATCCGCCCGGACGCTTGCATGGTTGTTGTAAATCGACGCCTGTTTCAGGTCAGCTTTGATACCATACGCAGAGGCATAGGAGTCGATATAAATACCGCCGCCCTGCTTTGCATGGTTGTCGGTTATCAGTACATCTCCCAGATTCAGAACGTCACGCAAGCCGTTTTCAAAAGCCTGTTTTGCGAGAGCGTCTTCTTCTCGCATATTTGCTTTTATATAAATTGCACCGCCATAGGTTTTAGCGCTATTATTACTGAGAGTACCTTTTTCAACGGTAACGCCACCCCAATTAGTTGCCCAGATTGCACCACCTTGATTACCCGTAACCGTGTTATTAGAGATGTTGCCATTCTTCACCTGGAACCGCGAACCAGTACCGCTCAAATAAACTGCGCCACCTCGATAGGATGCTGTATTGCCATCCATAGTCGATTCGCCATCCATAATGAAAGTAGCGGTTACGCCTTCATTAAAAAGGTTTGCACCCATATTTACCGCGCCACCCAACGTCGCAGTGTTGTTGTCCAACTTCGTGTCAACAACTTTGCAAACGCAATTATAGTATTCATTACCTACTGAAAGGCTTGTGATATAGATAGCGCCGCCGTTAGAGCCACTATTATTTTCAATTTCAGACCCAATAATCTGAACATCTGCCGATCCAGCGATATATACGCCGCCGCCACCAGATTTAGCTACATTATCTTTAATAATGCAATCATCAATGATAACATTACCGCTCTGAATATTAAAGCCGCCACCCTGAGGGGCATTACCTCCGGTGATTGTACCATTTTTAATAGTTACGTCCACGTCTTTGCCCGAAATGGAGACAACCGTTTTCGTGCCATCACCCGACAGCGTACACTTTCCGAGGTCGAGCGTCAGAGACTTATTGATGGTGATATTCTCTGTAACATCACGGAGCAGAACGATGGATTCGCTGCCGTCTGCTGCAGCAATCGCGGCAGCAACAGTCGGATACTCGTCCTCGCCGATCTTTGCAGCTTTTTTCGGTGTTTCCGGTTCTGCCGGAGTCTCCGATTCTGTCGGGTTCTCCGATTCTGCCGGAGTCTTCGATGCGGATGTGCTGTCTCCTGCAGGTTTTACGTCCTCAGAAGGCTGACCTTCTGTCTTAGACGCTTCGAGGTTTGTGTCCTCAGAAGACTGACCTTTCGTCTTAAGCGCTTCGGAGTTTGTGTCCTCAGAAGACTGATCTTCCGTCTGAGACACCGTGGGATTTGCGTTCGTTTCATTTTGGGTGGCAGGCTGAACCTGCTCCTGCGTTGTCATTTCTTTCTGCTCCGCTGTATCCGCTGCTGCAAATGCGAACGGAGACATCGTCAGCATCATGGATGCCGCCAGAATGCTGGCTAAGAATCGATTATTTTTTCCTGTTTTCATCATGAAAACCCCTCCTTCAATAGTAAAAGACTACTATGAAGAAGCTGCATTAGGAAACCGGCTGCCATGCGGAATACCTTCCGTTTAGGCCCTTGGCTTTGCGAGACCGGCTTTCACCGGTGGTGCCCTTGTCTGTACAACTTACTCCTTACCGAGTAGCACAGATGGTTGGTTCTTTTTGAAATGACTGTTGGCAACGCAGAATGGTTGTTCAGTCTCCAAATAAAATACCCCCTTTACAGCGCGCATAGCTCTGCAAGGGGGTACACAGTATCTTTGGCAACCGGCTGCCATGCGGAGAAAAAACTCCGTTTAGGCCCATCTGGCTTTGCGACACCGGTTTTCACCGGCTGTGCCTTTGTCTGCACCTGTATCCCTTTACGGAAGTCATGCACAGAATTTTACGATCTTTTCTGTCGGCAGACACGCCGGACTGCATACACAGTCCTTTGCCTGCGCAGGACAGAAATCCTCCGGATCCTCTTCTTCAGTATACCATAAATGCCCGCGAATAACAAGCAAATACTGTAAAAAGCGAAGAGGGATTCCAATCCGGAATCGTTTTTTTATGCAATAAATCGCCGCTGATCGGACATAAACGCATCCAATCAGGACCATTTGCATACAAAGTAAAACGGAAACGTGTTAAGCCGCAGCTACTGCAAGTGCATCGCTGGTGTTGGTGTAGGTCAGCGGAGATACACAGTCATGCAGGTTTTTTGCGTTCTTCACGCTGCGGGTAACCGCGTAGGTCAGGTCGATCTGATACCACTTGCCGTTCAGGTTTACCTTGTTCCAAGCGTGGTAGCTGGAGCCGGCGTAGCCCTTGGTCAGTGCACACGGGATGCCCTGGCTGCGGCACATTGCTGCAAACAGCGAGGAAAATCGTAGCAGATACCGGTGGTACCCTTCAGGGTAGCGGCGGTATCCGGTATGTACTTGGTGATCTTGCCGCTGGTGATCTCATTCGCCAGCTTGTTATCATATGTATAACGGCTTGCCATGTAGTTGTAGATGGCGATAACCTTAGCCTCGTCGGTCTTGGCGTTCTTGCAGAGCTCAGCAGCCTTAGCGGATACTGTGTCGCCCTTGGAGAACTGAACCTCGGAAGTGGAGACCAGATACGGAGCGTAGCTGTCCTTAACGGTTACATTCATGGACTTGGACTCGACCTGCTGATAGGACGTACCGGAAACGTTGCGGTACAGCGTTACGGTGTACTTGCCGTTGCCCTTATCGAGAGAGAAGGAAGCATCCTTGCCGCTCGGGCAATCGTAGAACACGGTCTTGCCGCCGTTGTACTGAATACCAACCTTGAGCCTTGCACTCGAGGAGTAGTTTACGGTAACATAACCGTGGGTGGAATTGCTCATATCCACAACATCATTTACTGCTACTGCGGTAATGCCCATCGAGAGGGCAGCTGCTGCAAAAACTGCGCATACAATACGAAAAAGCCGCTTCATATCCGGCGATCTCCTTTCGGTAACTGGCTACCAGCCCTCTCGATGAGGGGTAAGGCCCTATAGCTTTGCGTCGCCATCTTTCGGTGGGTTTGCTATTATCGTTTGAGATGCGGTCAAAGCGACTGCATCATCTTCTTTTATCCTCACTATAGCGCATCTATCGTGTTTTGTCAACAGGGTTTTACAAAAAAGAAGAAATTATGACATATTTCCGCAGTTTTACCGAAAATATGACATTTTTCCCGATTTCCCCGCTCTTATTGCAGCGGTTTGTCCGGGAATGCAGCTCGCTCCAAAGCGTGAGATGGCGGCAAAAAATCGGTAAACAGACGGCGGCAGGATGCAGTCGGTGGTCCTCCCCCCCCCCCCCCCCCCTGCCGTTTTTATCAGTTGATTTGCTTATTTGCTGCCGTACAGTCTGTACAGGAACGTGACGATCTGTGCTCTCGTGCAGTTGTTATGCGGACCGAACAGACCGTTTCCGATGCCGCCGGTGATGCCCTTCTGCCCTGCCCATGCTGCCGCATCGGCGTAGTATGCATCGGCAGGTACATCGGTGAAGGCCGCACTGCCGCTGACTGCCGGACTGCCTGCCGCACGGTACAGGAGCGCTGCGCCTTGTGCTCTCGTGCAGATGGTGCCGGGTGCAAACGTTGTATCGCTCGTGCCCTCGGTAATGCCATTCTCAACTGCCCATGCAACCGCCTTAGCGTAGTATGCATCTGCCGGAACATCCGCGAAGCTGCTCAGCGCCTTCGGTTCAGGCGAACCCGCCGCGCGCCACAGGAAGGTTACGATCTGTGCTCTGGTGCAGGCAGCGTTCGGAGCGAACAGCGTGTCGCTCATACCGCCGGTAATGCCCTTCTGCGCCGCCCAGAGGACTGCGTCATAGTAGTAATCCTCCGCGTGAACGTCGGTGAAGAAGTTGAGCATGGTGTTGTCATCCATAAAGACCGCCTTCACCGTGACCTTGCCCGCCGGCATGACAAAGGTGTACTTGCCGCCGCCCTTGTCGGTCAGCGCGAGCGCCTTGCCGTCCTTGTCCAGCACGGTCAGGCTTTCGAGGGTGTAGCCCTTGTCGGGGGTTGCCGTGATGGTCACAGTGTCGCCCTTGGAGGCAGATTTGGGAGATACGGTGACAGTGCCGTGCTTTACATCATCTACAGATACCGAATAGCTGGGTGCGGAGAAGCCTCCTCCTCCTCCGCCGCCGCCACTGCCGCCGGACGAGCCGCCGCCGGAGGTAGAGTCTGTGATGCGAATGATAATCTTCTTTTCCACGATCACATTGGTGTCTGCGTTGACCGCAGCACAGATCAGGGTCATCGTGCCATCCTGATCACCAAAGCTGAGTGTATTTCCGCTGATAACGGCGTGAGTATCATTCTTTTCCAGCGTCCAGCGTACCGAAGCCGGATAGGCCGCCAGCTCTTCCGGAGTAAAGGCCTTGCCGAACTGATCGAACGTCGTTACCTTAACTGCAGACAGATCCAGCGTAGTGTTTTTCCGAACAGACGACGGAATTCCGTCTGCGGTAATCGCAGTCAGCCGTCTCGGGGCATTGACCGTCAGCGTAATGTGGTTACTCTCGATGTCGCCGGAACGGGCGTAGATCTCGGTAGAATCTTCTTTCAGTGCCTTGAGTGTTCCGTTTTCGAGCGAAACCACATCCGGCTTGGAGGTAACCCATTCAAAGCTGCCGCCGGTCATTTCTCTGCCATACTGATCGTAGCCGGCAGCGGTAAACTGATCTGCAAGAACCGCATTTTCATCCAGCCGCAGGACAAAACCGTCCTTCATGTCGGCGCGGATTGTCTTGAGGGTCGGCTGCTGCTCGACCTTAACAACGACATTCTTTGCAGTCTTGCCGGCAGAGGCAGAGGAGGCTTCCAGAATCACATCCGCATAGGAGGCATCCGGGACACTGCCAACCGCAACAAGCAGTTTTCCGTTTTCAATCGTGGCATTGGTCTGATTGGTGTCTGCCAGCGTCCACTCGATGTCCGACGGAATTCCACAGGGATTGCCGTGCTGGTCGCGCGCCAGCAGCGGAATGCGGGACAGATCATACTCTGCGCCCTCTACTGCGGCGGGAGCGCCGTCATTATAATACAGCTCATTCAGATACGGCTTTGCCGTCACCTGTACGGGCAGCGGCTGTGCCGTCCGATAGACCGTTTCGCCCTGCTCGTCCTGTCCGACCGGATAATACAGGGTAACCGTATCCGTGCCGACTACAAGACCGGTGATTACGCTGCCACTGATTTTGGCATAGCCCTTGTCCGTGGCAAGCCGCCACTCGAACAGGCCATCGTCAAGCATCATGTCCTCGCCATACTGATCCTTGGCCTCCACATTGAGCGTGCTCAGGTCAAAGGTGTTCGCCGTATCATCATTATAGATGAGATTGGGAATCGTGCCGTTCACGGTCAGCGTATCGAGCTGTCGTTCGGGCAGAACCTGCAGCGGTACACGGTTGGGTTCCGTGCCGTTCACTACGGCATAAACCTGATAGGTTCCCGGTGCGGTAAACTCAATGCTGCCCGTGGTTTCGTCAACCGTAATGTCATCGTTTGCTTCTGCATACCACTTGACCTTGCCGGTTACATCAAAATCGTTGCCGTCCTCGTCCTTAGCGGCCACGGTCAGACCCTTAACGTCGGCGGTGTTGCTGCCGTCGTTGAAGTAGAACGGCTCAAAGCTGCCCTCTACCGTAACCGAGGAAAGCACAACGGGCAGGATGGTCAGTTCAATCAGCTCGCTGTGGAAATCATCCGTTGTTTCGATCGTATCCTTCGGCTGATAGCGCAGGAACAGTTGTTTTTCGTCATTCGGCTTGAGCGCATTCAGAACAGGGTAGCCGTTGCGGTTTGTCGTGACCTCGGCATACTCCGAAGCGTCGTTCAAACCTTCGTCCACGACCGTCCATTCGCCGCTCAGGCGGGGATTGAAGCCGTACCAGTCCACGTCGTGTTCGTTTTTCGCCTCGACCTTGATGCTGTCCAGATGCAGGCTTTGCTGCTCGTACAGAGAAACCTGTTCGGTATCAGGCACCAGACGATCAAGTGCATAGATTTGTCTGGCTTGCCGTGCCGGCAGGCTGGCTTGCCAACTTCCTGGTTTCCTATGCGGCACTCAGAAAATCCTGGCCGACTGAGAAAGTGGTGTTATCCCGGTAAATTCCAGTTTACCGAAAAGATGAAATCTTTCGGAACGGCATCTGAAATAATTAACAGCGAAGTAAAAAACATCCCGAGTCCTGTGCACAGTCCGGAATTGAACTGCACCCCATCTGTCCGACAGTATGATATACTGTCGGACAGATGGGGTGCTTTATTATGTTAAGAGAAAAACCGTAACTTACTCTCCAATCTTCGCTCTCAACTCTTTACGCTTTGCACAGTCAGTCGATAATCTTAATACTCTCAATAACCGGCTGATTTTCCGTCTTAACCGTACCGTTATCGTCCTCGACCGGCGTATTATCACAGATTTCATCCACAACATCCATGCCCTTGGTCACATAGCCGAAGCAGGCGTACTGACCGTCGAGATAGGTGCTGTCCTGCTGAACGATGAAGAACTGCGAGGATGCGCTGTCCGGGTCGCTTGAGCGTGCCATCGAAACCGCACCGCGCGTGTGCGACAGCTTGTTCTCCACGCCGTTCTCCGAGAACTCGCCCTTGATAGTGGCCTCCGAGCAGCCGGTGCCGTTGCCCAGCGGGTCGCAGCCCTGCCTCATAAAGC
>OGSS01000948.1_pt1 | contig 23062 bp, 23 predicted proteins | sample 1553591 | NCBI WGS metagenome assembly OGSS01 (sample SAMEA2580061, study PRJEB22360) | human gut metagenome | biome: human gut; feature: human-associated habitat; material: faeces | place: Denmark | collected 2008/2010
GGATGGGAAAATAATCTGGTGGCAGTATACAAGGTGGGATACCGCCTAGAGGTAGCTCAATGAAATTTTCGTTCAAACTCCTGCTGTGGACTATGATTGTCATGGCCCTGGGTTTTGGGGTCAGCGGATTTTACTTTGTCAATTATGTGTTTCAGACCTCCATGGATCGGGAAGTCAGCCAGGCTCTGGATGAGAGCAGCATTCTCCGGTTTGCCTTTGAGACAGCTGCCCTCAATGTGCCTGCCAGGTATGACGTGCTCCAGGATACAACGGTGAGTCAGATAGCATCCAATCTGGAGTCGGGAGGCAAGAGTTCCAGCCGCCTGCTGCGTATTTGTGATGAGCAGAAACAGGTGCTCTATGCCAGTCCCGGATTTGGCGGGGGAGACGGTCTGCTGGACCGGACAGGCCAGGATACCAGGACATACAGAATCATAGAACAGGATGGAGCATTTTACATACAGACAGGCACTGCTGTCAATGCCCTGGACCGGGTGTTGTACCTGGAGACCCTGAAGGACGTGTCAGAGGTGTTCCGGGACAGGTCCCTGGGCTTCTCTGTTTACCGCAGGGTGACCGTGGCCATGCTGCTGTGCGGTACGGCTGTTATGTATCTCGTGGCCTCCTTTCTGACCAGGCCCATCCGTCTGCTGACCAGGGCTACCAAACGTATGGCTTCCGGGGACTATCATCACAGGGCAAGGAAAGTCAGCAGCGACGAGTTGGGTCAGCTCACAACGGATTTTAACCAGATGGCCAATGCCCTGGAGGATAACATCAACCAGCTGGAGGATGAGATTCAGGCCAGGGAGGATTTTGTGGCTGCATTTGCCCATGAACTTAAGACGCCGCTGACCTCCATCATCGGTTATGCGGATGCCCTGCGCTCCCGCAGGCTGGATGAAGAAAAGCAGTTTATGTCCGCCAATTATATTTACACCGAGGGGAAACGCCTGGAGGCCATGTCCTTCCGTCTGCTGGACATCATGGTCACCAGGAGGGGAGAGGTGGAATTTACCATGGTGACTGCGGAATCCCTGTTCCTGTACCTGTATAACATGTATGTGATTAACAAAAGCATGAAAATATATTTTAATTATGATGACGGCATGATGAGGGCAGAGTCCAATCTGATTAAATCGGTCCTCATGAACCTGCTGGACAATGCCTTCAAAGCTTCCGAGGCGGACGGCCTTATTGAGGTCTACGGCCGCCTGATGAGGGACGGGTACCGGTTTGAAGTAAAGGATCACGGAGTGGGCATACCAAAGGAGGAACTGCACAAGATTACCAAGGCATTTTACATGGTTGACAAGTCACGGTCCAGAAGCCGCAACGGAGCCGGACTGGGACTGGCCCTGTGCGCGGAGATACTGGAGCTTCACGGCAGCCGCCTGAATATAAAGAGTGAGCTGGGGAAGGGAACCACCATGAGCTTTACCCTGCCCCTCTGGAAGGAGGACCAGTCATGAGAAGAATGGCAGCAAACCTGTTATTTCTGCTGTTTGCGGGTCTGATTATGGCCCTGTCCATCTGCGGTCCTGAGATGCTGACCAGATACAGGGACAGGACCATGCTGGGGGAGATACATGCCATGACAGCGGATACGGAAGGAGAGGGATACCGTTATACATTAAGCGCAGCTGAAAAGATCCACATATTGTCAGAAAGCCTGAGCAGCCAGACCTTACCTGAAAACGGGCAGTTTTTGATGGCGGGAAACAGCGGCCAGGCGGAGTATGAAGGTTTGGAGGGGGCGTATGCCTTTGTGATGAACCACAGAGGGCCTTCCGGCCGGGAAATCACAGATTCCCAGATTTATGATACATGTAACCGGGGGCTGGAGGAACTGAAGGCCCTGGGAATCTTGCCTGAATCTGTTCGTCCTGTGGAAAAGGAGGAGTATGACGCTGTCCTTTATTCAGCCATTGATGTGCTGGATCCCAGGAATAATGTGGCGGTCTGGAAACTGAGCCTTTTAAGCAGCCAGAAAAATACGGACAAGGAAAACCGTCTCATGGACGCCTACATCGATGGGGATACCGGTAAAATTTATGAATTCTATGCCAGGACGCCCAGACTGTGGGTTGACATGGACCCGGACCAGATTGTGGATACGTGGAGTTCCTATTTGGGGCTGGGGAAGCCGGCGGCCTACGGGGACCAGAATCCGCTGATGGAAGCGACCCCTTACTTTAAAAAATATGTTTTCAGCCAGGGGGAGGAGGAAGAAACCATAGTGACGGTTGGCTTTTATGAGGGAATCAATGAATTGTTCCTGAAAGTTTCCAGATGATGCAACTTTGATGCAAAAATGATGAGAATTTGATGCCGCTCTTGTGTATGCTGATTGCAGTACACAAGAGCTTTTTACGTGAAAGGACAGGCATCATGGGCAGAGCAGGGATAAAACCGCCGGATTATGGCAGGCAGACAGAGCGCAGAAGGCAGGCCAGGCGGAGGGCCAGGAGAAGGGCATTTTTCCTGGCTGCGTTTGAGGCGGCGGCAGGAGTATTCGCGACCATGGCAGTGATGGCCATGGTGATACCGGAGAAGCGGGAGAGCAAAACGGGAAGGGCAGAAACGGTAAAGGCAGAAACGGAAAAGGCAGAGCAGGAGTTTGCGAAACCGGGACGGACCGAAATTCTGTCCCGTATATTGGAGGAAACTTCTGACCTGCAAAAGTCCATAAGAGGGGAGGGAGAGTACCAGCTTTCTGTTTTTGACAGTCAGAGTTCTGTATCTGCCGGACCTCCCATCATTGCCGTGGATGCAGGCCATGGCGGTGAGGATGAGGGCGCCAGCAAGGACGGCGTGATGGAAAAGGATATCAACCTGGCTATTGCGGGACGGCTGAAGACCAAACTGGAGGATATGGGGTATATTGTGACGATGGTGCGGGAGGATGACACATACCATTCAAAGGAAGAACGGGTGGAAGCAGCACAAAGGGTCGGGGCCAGCGTTTATGTCAGCATTCATCAGAATACATGGGAGGACGCCCGGACCAGGGGAATAGAGACCTGGTACTCCGGGAATGAATCTAGTAATGAATCCGGGAATGAAGGGGCTCCGGGCAGCAGGCGTCTGGCTGCTCTGGTCCATAAGGAAGCAGTCAGCAGTACAGGGGCAGAGGCCCGTGAACTGAGAGGGGATGCGGAATTTGCAGTCACTGGCCAGACCTCCACTCCGGCATGCCTTATTGAGACGGGATTCCTGTCTAATCCCCGGGAAAGAGAATGCCTGACAGACCCGGAGTACCAGGAAAAGCTGGCGGAAGGAATTGCCAGAGGCATTGATTTATATTTTAATCCGAAAACCATGTATCTCACCTTTGACGACGGTCCATCCGCTGAAAATACCAGCGCGGTGCTGGATGTGCTGAAAGCCAGAAACATAAAAGCTACGTTTTTTGTGGTGGGTGAAAACGTCAGGAAGCATCCTGACGTGGCAAGAAGAATCGTGGCAGAGGGGCACACCATTGGTATCCACTGCAACCGCCATGACTACAGGGAGCTCTACGAGAGCAGGGACAGCTATCTGGCGGATTTTGAGGAGGCTTACAGGGCTGTTCTGGAAGTCACCGGGGTAAAGCCAGTCCTTTACCGGTTTCCGGGAGGCAGCATCAATGGCTATAACCGGAAGGTTTACAAGGAAATTATAGCCGAGATGGACGCGCGGGGATTTATTTATTTTGACTGGAATGCCAGTCTGGACGATGCGCTGAAAAAGTCCCGGCCCCAGGAGCTGATTGACAATGCCAGGAAAACCACTCTGGGAAGGCAGCAGGTCGTGCTGCTGGCCCACGATATGGTCCACAGCACATCCCTTTGCCTGGATGGTCTTATTGACCAGCTGCCGGAATACCGGATGGAACCGCTGACACCGGAGGTGGCGCCGGTGCAGTTTAAAGAGCAGGACAGCGCCGGTGCTTACTGATTATTAGTCCAGGGACCGGATGACTCTGGCGGGATTCCCTACCGCCAGAGAGTTGGACGGGATATCTTTTGTTACAATGCTGCCTGAACCTATGATCACATTATCTCCGATAGAAACGCCGGGATTGAGGATGGCACCGCATCCAATCCACACATCGCTGCCAATGGTCACAGGTCTGGCATATTCCAAATCCCTGGAGCGGAGCTCTCTGTCCTGGGGGTGGTTCACGGTGATGATGCTGACATTGGGGCCAATCAGGCAGTGATGTCCAATGGTAACTGTATTGCAGTCCAGTATGGTCAGATTATAATTAGAATAAAAATGGCTGCCAATATGTATGTTGCAGCCAAAGTCGCAGTGAAACGGCTGTTCAATGCAGGCATCCTTTGGCGGATGATTCAGTATCTTCTTTAGGAGTTTCCTTCGTTTTTTTCGTTTATCCGGGGGCAGATGATTGTATTGATGAAGCAGCATTTGGACTTTCAGGTGCTCTTCCAGCAATAGCGGATCCTGATTATAATATAGCTGCCCATCTAAACGTTTCGATTTTTCGGTATTTGTCACAGCATATTCCTCCTTTTATGATGTATAATCATTGATTTTAACATGAACAAACGGATAAAACAAGAAAGAAATATGTTTAAAATGTATAATTTTATTCGTTGACAAGTTAAATATTTGTGTTATAATCAAATTGTCGAAACGTTTTTATGCAACTAGGAGGAAAATGAATGGAAAAGAGAGCTACAATCAAAGATGTAGCCAGACTAGCAGGTGTTTCCATATCAACAGCATCCCTGGCCATTAATGGGAAAGAGGGGGTTACAGACAAGACCAGGAAGATGGTATTGGATGCAGTGGAGGAGCTGTCATACCAGCCCGACAATGCTGCCCGTAATCTGAGGACATCCGGTACAAAGGTGATTGGCCTGCTTATACCGGATGTGAGGAACTGCTTTTATAGTGAGATTACAGAATACATACGAAGGGAAGTGGAAAGTTACGGCTTTTTCCTTATTTTGGGAATTACCGGGAACAGCAGTAACAATGAGAAAAAGTATATATCTGAATTCATTTCAAGAAAGGTTGACGGAGTTATATGGGTTCCCCAGCTGACCTATGTCAATGATATTGAACATATGAAAAAGCTGGACGAATATGGTATACCCTATCTGTTTCTGGCCGCCTACTATGAACAGAGCAGCGCGCCTTTTGTTATGTGCAATCTGAAAAAGGGGTCCTATCTGATGACGCAGTACCTGATTGAGCGGGATATCCATAACATCGTTATGCTGGTTGGCGACAGGCGGGTTGACGAGACATATATCAGCGGTTATAAGATGGCATTAGAAGAAGCCGGTATCGCTTATTCCGAGTCCAATGTTTATGAAAGTACCTATCACTTTGATGATGTGCAAAAGCTGGCCATGGATATTTTGAAGGAGAGGCCGGAGGCGATCATGACGAACAGTGATTTTACGGCTTGTGCAGTGCTTCAGGCGGCCAGGCTTAAGGGTTTATCTATTCCAAGGGATTTGTCCGTATGCGGTTATGATGATGTCATATATGCTACAATCAACCAGATTCCATTGACAACCGTGCGTCAGCCCATTGAGCGTATGTGTAAGCTGGCAGTCAATAACCTGATGAATCTTTTGCAGTATGGTATTGTTCCGGACTCAGTCATTTTGGAGCCGTCGTTGATTATCAGAGACACTGTCAAACGATAAAGAATTAAGGTGTTTAGCAGACACCTTAATGTTTACCTGTAAATCGAAACGTTTCGAATCATTTTCCTGCCGCAAAAGGAGGTATATTCATGAAAAGAAAGATGGTAGCAATGTTGTTGGTTCTTTCACTTATGGGGATGTTAGCTGGATGTACTGCTTCAGGTGGAAACGCAGGCGGTAAAACAGGCCAGGAGAGTATGGATACGGCTGCTGCGTCCGGAGGAGATGAAAAGGCAGACTCCGGCATGGAATTTGTGTATGTGACACAGGACAGTGCCAATCCATATTTTATTCAGGTCTACGACGGGTTCCAGTCAAAATGTGCAGAGCTGGGAATTAAGACGCAGATTTTGGATTCCAAGTACGATGTTGCCACTCAGGTTTCCTATGTAGAGGACGCGGTGCAGCGTGATGTGGATGGGATTATGATATCACCTTTGGATGAGAATGCCCTGAAAACAGTGGTGGACCAGGCTAAGGAAAAGGGAATTGTTGTATCCGCAGAGGCGCAGCCTGTCAGCAATGCGCAGATTGACGGTTCTCTGGATGAATATAATATAGGATATGCTATTGGCAATGCAGCAGCAGAATGGATTAAGACAGAACAGGGCGGAGAGGGAAGAGCTTTGATTCTGGCCCAGGATGATGTAGAGGCAGTTATCCGAAGAGGGGACGGTATCAATGACGGTATTCTGGAGAATGCACCGGATGCACAGGTGGTGGCCAGACAAAACGCCAGCAATACGGATTTGGGGATGAAGGTAACAGAGTCTGTCCTGTTGGCAAAACCTGAGGTAAACGTGATTTGTGCATGCGACGACTTTACGGCAATCGGCGCATATGAAGCGGTTTCAGCCATGCAGAACATCCCGGATAATTTTTATATCGGCGGCTGTGATGCCACGGATGAGGGAAAAGAAAAAATGAAGGCTGAAAACAGTGTTTACCGATCTTCCTGCAACCTGTTCCCGTATGAGGCGGGAGAAGACCTGGCTGAGGCAATGTACAAGTATTTAACAGAGAAACAGGAGGATGCAGTGGTTCAGAGAAGGTATGAGCCAGTCTGGCAGAAAGATGTGGTTGGAAACCAGCCGTGATGAAGTGCGTGGAATGATGGAGGAAGTGGATGAATGAACAACCGGTTAGAGGAAAAGCCTCAAATGGATGATACAGACATAATTCTGGAAGTCCACAAGATTTCCAAGCGGTTCGGGGGAATCAAGGCCCTTAATAATATCGATTTTTCTGTCAGAAGGGGAGAGGTACACGCCCTGGTGGGAGAAAATGGGGCGGGAAAGAGCACGTTTATCAAGATTCTTACAGGTGCCCACGCACCCAGCGAAGGGATAGTTATGTTTGACGGAAAGAAATATGGCGGATTGACGCCTGCATTGGCATTGGATGCAGGTATAACGGCCATTTATCAGGAGTTCAACCTGATACCGTTTCTGTCAGTAAGTGAGAACATTTATTTTGGCCGCGAGCTCATGAAACGGGGGTTTCTGGATTATGAGCAGATGAATGAAAATACAAAAAAAATGTTTCAGGAGATTGGGATGACTATAAATCCTAAAATCCGTGTCCAGAGGCTGGGGATTGCACAGCAGCAGCTGGTGGAAATCGTGAAGGCTATATCGAAAAACGCAAAATTGATTATTATGGATGAACCGTCGGCCCCTCTGACAGAGCAGGAGACAGAGACACTCCATACAATTGTAAGGCAGTTAAAGGCGAAAGGAATTACCATAATCTATATTTCTCACAGAATGGAGGAAATTTTTGAAATATGCGACCGGGTATCCGTTTTTCGGGATGGGGAATACATATCCACTCATCTGGTCTCTGAAACCAGCCGTGAGTCTCTGATTGCGGATATGGTAGGGCGAGAGATGGGAGAGACATTTCCTGAGTTAGGCCGTATCAGCGGAGAGTGTATTCTGGAGGTGAGCCATGTAAGCAACAGAAGGCTGAAGGATGTGTCGATGGTTTTAAAAAAGGGGGAGATACTGGGAATCGGAGGATTGGTAGGTGCCGGAAGGACTGAACTTCTCAGGGCAATGTACGGGGCAGATGAAATCACGGAAGGTAAAATCCTGCTGAAGGGAAAACCAATCAACATCACCTCGCCGGCAGTGGCCCTGAAAAACAGTATTGCTCTTTTGCCGGAGGACAGGAAACAGCAGGGAGTAATCATGGGAATGAGCATAGAGCACAATATATCGTTTGCCATTTTGGACCGTTTATCCCAATTTGCCGTGATTAAGAGGAAGCAGGAAAAGGATATCTGCAATAAGCTGGTTGCCGATCTTTCCATAAAAATCAGCTCGCTTCTGCAGCCTGTAAAGAATCTGTCAGGAGGAAATCAACAAAAGGTTGTTCTCGCCAAATGCCTTGCAACAGAATGTGATGTGTTATTCATTGACGAACCAACAAGAGGGATTGATGTGGGAGCCAAGCAGGAAATCTATAGGATTATGCGCCAGCTGGCTGACAATGGCACAAGCATCATCATGGTCTCGTCAGAGATGTCGGAGCTGATTGGAATGTCGGACAGGATTATCGTGATGAAGGAGGGGCAGGTTGTAAAGGAGTTGATGCCTGAAGAATATTCACAGGAATTAATTCTGAATTATGCAGCTTTATAGAAGGGGTATTCATATGAAGAATAAAATGAATATTAATACATTTATTGCAGAATATGCCATTATTATTATTTTTATTGTGCTTTTCGCGGCCATGAGCATATTTGCACCAAATTTTTTAACGGGCAGCAACATTGCCAATGTGTTAAGACAGGTATCCATTAATGGAATCTGCGCCATTGGCATGACGTTTGTCATCCTGACTGGAGGCATAGATCTGTCGGTAGGGGCAATCATAGGGGTAAGCGGCGTCCTGACAGCCATGATGATGATAAACAATGTTAATCCAATCGCAGCATCCCTGATATCCCTGGCTTTATGTACCATAATAGGATTTGCTACCGGACTTGTTATCAGCCATATAGGGATACCTCCTATGGTTGCAACCATGGGAACCATGACTTCCTTACGCGGTGTGGCATATCTGATTACCGGGGGAACTCCGGTATTTGGATTTGATTCACGGTATGCCGTCATTGGACAGGGATATGTGGGAGCAGTTCCCATACCGGTCATCATACTTGTTATGTCATTCGCAGCAGGTATATTCTTTCTGTCAAAAACAAGGCACAGCAGATACATATATGGCGTGGGGGGAAATGAGGAGGTAGCCAGGCTGTCTGGTATCAGCGTCCACAGAATCAAGGCGTTTGTGTATGCGGTAAGCGGATTCTGCAGTGCGCTTGCAGGTTTAGTCATGCTGGGGCGTCTCAACAGCGGGCAGCCCAGGGCTGGTGAGAGTTATGAGATGGACGTTATCACGGCGGTTGTGCTGGGCGGCGTCAGTCTTACCGGAGGTGTGGGAAAAATCAGCCATGTGGTGTTTGGTGTACTGATAATAGGCGTCCTGACAAACGGTATGACAATGATGGCAGTAGACGATTACTGGCAGCGGGTGGTAAAAGGACTGGTACTGCTTTTGGCAGTGGGTTTTGACCGTTTCATACAGAAACGCCAGCAAAAATCAGAGTAGACATTAATTAAATCAGGAGGGATTGAATTATGATGATAAGGCCTAAGATGGGATTTATCGTGTTTGGAGTACATAAGGATGGGTTAAAGGACCCTTTGGGAGTGCCGTTTATTAACCAGCAGATAATAGATGAATCCAGAGCAGCCATTGAGGCCAAAGGTGTAGATCTGGTAGAAAATGAAATTGTAGTGGCATATAAGCAGGAAGCCCGTGAGGCGCTTGCCAAATTAAAACATGATGACAGCGTGGACGGAGTGATTCTTTTTTCCGGAACCTGGGTATGGGCCTCAGAAATCGTGGCAGCGGTAAGAGATTTTGAACGTACCGGCAAGGGTGTTATTATCTGGACAGTGCCTGGCTCTCAGGGATGGAGGCTGGTGGGAACCCTGGCGTTAGGGGCATCCTTTAAGGAAATTGGCATGAAGTACCGTTCTGTGTACGGAAGCGGCGATGAAACGGTGGAGAGGGTGGCATGCTTTTCAAGGGCGTGCGCACTGCGCAATAAGCTGAATATGTCCACCATAGGCGCCTTTGGAGGCAGGGGAATGGGATTGACCTGCGGATGTGCGGATCCGTCACAGTTTATGAGGGAGTTTGGCGTGGATATTGATTCCAGGGATTCCATGGATATACTGAAGGCTGCCGAAGAAGTGACAGAGGAAGAAATCCAGGATGTAAAAGAGAATCTGATTAGGCCGTATTTCCAGGAAATGCCCCCGGAGGACGATTGTACGGAGCGTTCAATCAGACTGTATTTGGCAGTAAAGAAGGTAATTGAAAAAGAAAAGTTTGATATGTATGTTATTCAATCCTTTCCGGGTCTGGCGGAGGAGTATGCTGCCAGCTGCTTTACGCAGAGCATGATGCTACAGCAGGGAATACCCACGGCAACCCTGTGTGATTATAATAATGTACTTACGGTATTTCTGTTAAGCAATCTTACACCGGAACCAGTATATTACGGTGATTTCCAATGCATTGACAAGGAGAAGAAAGCGGTCAAGGTAATTGGTGACGGTGCCTGCGCGCCCTCGCTGGCCGGGCCTGAAAAAGCCAGATTTGCACATCACGGACTGCCTACAGAGGGATCGGCCGGTGGACTGTCCGTAGAGGCAGTGCTAAAACCCGGAAAGGTTGTAATGGGACGCATAGGACGTGATAACGGAGTGTTTGAGATGATTCTTCACCGGGGACAGGTTTACACGCCGGATCCGGAAGATTTAAAAGCCCAGCGGACTGAATCCGGCATGTGGTTCTGGCCTCACGCATTTATCAAGATGGACGTAGACTATGACTATGGTGTCCAGGTATGGGACAGTGAATATATAACCCTGGCCTATGGAGATGAAGAAATTTATGGAACCCTGAAAGAATTCTGTTACTTAATGGATATTAAACTGATTGAGATGTAAACAAAGCCCGGTCTGTGCCGGACGGTACAGACCGGGAAGTCGGGAGTCTAAGCCATGATAAAAAAACAAGATTTATATAAATGGTGCAGTATACCTGCGGAAGAATTGGAGTCTCATCCTGAGCTGGTCATACGGTTCAGAATGGTGAAGGATTCCTGTGAAATGGGACAAAAGATGGCCAGAGAGCTTGCTGATGAAATCGCGCAGGCAGGCAGGGAAGGAAGGGAGTTCCGGGCGATTGTTCCATGCGGGCCAAAATGCTGGTATGAACCCTTTGCGGAATATATAAATGAAAACCGGATAGACATGAAGCATGTAACGATATTCCATATGGACGAATGTCTGGACTGGCAGGGAAATCTGCTGGCCGAGGAGGATCCCTATAATTTCAGGACGTTCATGCTTCGGGAATTTTATGGTCCCATTGATCCGGATTTAAGTATACCTGAAGCTAACAGAAATTTCCTGACCCCTCAAAATATGTATGAAATAAAAGAAAAGATAGCAGAGGCACCAGTGGATTACACCCTTGGAGGATGGGGGCAGGATGGGCACATAGCTTATAACCAGAGCAGAAGGCATCCTTTTTCCCATATTACCATAGAGGAGTTGAAAGAATCCAGCATCCGTATCCAGGAGAATAACCTGGATACCATCATTACCCTGGGGCACAGGTCTTATGGGGCAGCATATCAGTTTGTCCCGCCCATGTCCATTACGCTGGGAATCAGGGAATGTCTGTCTGCAAAAAAGGTCAGGATATACAGCGATACAGGTTCCTGGAAACAAACGGCCTTAAGAGTGGCACTGTTTTCGGGCGAGGATCCGGAGTATCCCGTGACGCTTCTGCAGGAGCATAAGGATGCTATTATTACCGCCACCTACGAAACGGCCAGCCATCCCATTTCAAGCCATCCCGAATGGAAATTTTCGGGGGTAAATATATGAGAAAACTGAGATACGATTACGTAGTGGGAACTGGAGGCATAGGTTCAGGAATCCTGTTCCGTTTTTCAGACAACACCACGTTGGGAAGGAATGAATCCAGGCTGGCGCAGCTTATGGATGTACGGGACTTTTGTAAGCTTCACATCATTCTTCATTATGTCATAACCTATCTGAATAAAAGCATACCGGTCTATGCAATTGGCAGGGTCGGGGATGACGCCAGCGGCAGGGAGGTCCTGGGACTGATGGAGCAGCATGGGATAAACTGCAGGTATGTAAATGTGGATTCTCATGAAAAGACCATGTATTCGGTATGCTTTGTATATCCTGACAGTGACGGGGGTAATATTACAACCAGCAATAGCGCCAGCGGTAATATGAGGGAGGAGGACATTGCTGCCTTTTTTGAACAGGAGCAGTTAAAAGGCAGGGGACTTGTTCTGGCAGCACCGGAGGTACCTCTGGATGTCCGCCTGTATCTGTTAAAAAAGGGAAGGGAGAATGCATGCTTTAATGTTGCATCGTTTACTTCTGACGAGATGGGGGAATGTATAAGCAGAGGTGCTTTCCGGGATGTGGATCTGCTGGCGATTAATAAGCATGAGATGAAAACTCTTGTGAGTGCAAGCGGAGTGGAAGCTGAATCCGGCGCCCCGGAATGTTATGGGTTTCTGCGCGGTCAGAATCCTGGAATCCGGTTGATCGTGACCCAGGGGGGAGAGGGGGCCCAATTTTTTTCCAATGGCTGCAGCGAACGGATACCAGCCATATGGAAACCGGTAAACAGTACGGCGGGAGCAGGGGACTGTTTTCTTGCCACTGTCATCAGCGGACTGATATGCGGAGTTCCGTTTTATGAGCATGATTCCAGCGTAGGCCTGGGGGGCCTGGCATCCCTGGCGTCTTCGTTAAAGGTTACCTGTAAGGATACCATTGACTTTACATTGGACAGGGAGCGCCTCAAAGAAGAGGCCCGCAGACTGGGAATTGATTTTTCAGATAAAATTAATAAGCTGTTTTTTAACGCGGACTAGAAAAGGTTCCGGGAAATGATCCCGGGCCTTTTTTCAAATTTTCCAATAGTAAATATCTCCCATATATGATAGAATATAAATAAAATGTCGAGGGAACGGAATGGCTTAAATCGCATGGAGGAAACGGGATGGATGCCGGTGTGAAATCATATCTGCTCTTTTTTTTGTCGGGTTTTCATTTCCTTCTTCCGATCTCCTGTGTGAAGCGGGTGACGGACATGAAGGAGCGGGACCTACAGATGGCCCTGGCCGGCTTTTTGGAGCTGCGGGAGACTGGAAATGTGTCAGACCAGGCCTATCTGATGATTGCAGCCTGCGGTGACAGGGAGATTGGTATAGGGGCGGAAAAGGTGCTCGGTCTTGTACAGGTGGAGGAAGAACAGATATATGCTATCCCGGAAGCGGTGAGAAGCAGCCGGAACCAGTATGTGGACCGGATGGCGGTATTGGATACGGAAGGTGCAGAGGGAAAACTGGCGTTTATCGTGGTCCCGGATCTTCTTATACCACAGCCAGCGCTGTGAAGGAGACAGTAGGATGGAGCTTTTAACTGTAAGGGACGGAAGCCGTACCGTGTATGTGGAAAAAAATGTTATGAAACAGGTGGTGATACATCCGCAGATACAGCAGGTGCCCGGCGCTCCGGCCCATATCTGCGGAATCATGCTGTATGAGAGGACTCCGGTAGTATTTTACCGGCTGGGAGACAGCGGCAGTTGCACCTGCGGATTCATCCTGGAACTTAGAGGCGGGACTATGATGGGGTTCATCGGGGAACCTGGAGTTGAAGTTACCGGGGCCCCCGGGGAGATGTTCGAAGCAATGCCGGGAATATGGGAGAAAAAATGTGATACGGTTGAATGACAGGGAATTCTGTGAGATTGTGGGATACATACGGGACAATTACGGCATAAACCTGGAAAAAAAGCAGGTGCTGATCGAGTGCAGGATGGCCAGGGAACTGGAAAGGAGGGGGATGACCTCCTTTGCCCAGTATATGGACCAGATGAGGAAGGACCGGACCGGTGAGATGGCTGGTGAGATGGTAAACCGGCTGACTACCAACTACACCTATTTTATGAGGGAGCCAGCCCATTTTTCTGTTCTGAATCACAACATATTGCCGGAATTGTTTGAGAACCGGAAGATGGGGATTTGCAGCATATGGAGTGCAGGGTGTTCCACCGGGGAAGAGGCCTACTCCATAGCCATGCTGATTCAGGATTACAGGGATAGGTTTGAGCGTATGCCGGCTGTCCGCATTCTTGCCACGGATATATCCGGAGAAGCATTGAAAAAGGCGGAAAAGGGGGTATATCCCCTGAGGGAGATGGAGGACCTTCCGGAACTTTGGAAGAAACGATACTGTACAGTGGAGGGCGGCCATTCATTTCAGGTGGATGAGAAGTTAAAATACAATATTCGTTTCAGGCGGCACAACCTGATGGAGATGCCCCCTGGGCCGGAGAAATTTGATTTGATATTATGCCGGAATGTGATGATTTATTTTGACCGGATATCCAGGGAGAAGCTTATAAGGCAGCTGGAGCACTGCCTGAGTCCGGGCGGTTACCTGCTGGTGGGCCATGCAGAGCTTCTGGCCAGGGAAGAGACCAGGTTGGAAACGGTTTTTCCGGCTGTATATAAAAAGCCTGTCAAAGAGAATGGAAATAGAGGGGGACTATATGGATAATAAGATTCTGGTAGTAGACGATGCCATGTTCATGAGGAGCATTATCCGAAAGATACTTAAGGAGGAAGGATATACCCAGATATGGGAGGCCCAGGACGGGGAAAAGGCCATGGAGCTGTTTCGGGAGATCAGGCCGGACCTGGTCCTTCTGGATATCACCATGCCGGGGCGTTCCGGTCTGGAGGTGCTGGAGGAGATGCTGGGTCTGGTTCCCGGCGCCAGAATCATCATGTGCTCTGCCGTGGGGCAGGAGATGATGATCCAGAAAGCCCTGACCTTAGGGGCCGTGGATTTTATTGTTAAACCATTTAAGACGGATGAGTTTTCCAGGATAGTCAATCGCTGGCTGGAACAGTAAAGAAGCGGGGAGACAAAGGATGAGAGAACGGTTCAGGAACTGTAAGACAGGAAGGAAAATGGTCATTGCTTTTTTGTCCATTATCCTTTTGTATGTAGTGACAGTGACAGTGGCCATTGTCAATGTGGAGACCATATCGTCGCGCATGGAGGCTATTTACGCCGACCAGTTTGCCAATGTGCAGTCATCCCTGAGAATGACAGCCAGCCTGCGGGCCGTGGGAAGAAATATTGCTATTTTGGCTGCCACGGAAGGACTGGTGGATGAGGAGGAGTACCTTAAAAATACCAAGGAGCTGATTCTGGATGAGGAAGCCGCATTGTCCGAGCTGTCCACCGGATATATCACATCGCCGGAAAAGATGAAGGAGCTGAATGAGAAATTTCAGATACTGGCAGAGACCAGAACCAGGATAATGACACTTCTGGAATCGGGCCAGGATGAGAAGGTGCTGTCCTTGTATGCGGATGAGTACCTGCCACGTTCCAATGAAGTAAGGGTAGTGCTCTCGGAGGTGGCGGACCTGTCATCAGAAGAGACAGAGGCAAGCATTGAAGCGGAGCGCCACAGCAACCACCGGATTATAGTCGTGCTGGTGGCATTTTCGGCGGCATGTGTGGCGGCCACCATTTTTATATGCGCCATGATTACCAGAAATATCGTGCGCCCCATCAATGAGGTGAAGGAGGCGGCAAACACCATATCCAACGGACACCTGAATATTGCTCTTGGGTACAGGTCCAAAGATGAGCTGGGCCAGCTGGCGGATGACATCCGTCATACGGCACAGGTTTTGTACAGCTACGTGTCTGAGATACAAAGCAGGCTGACTGCTCTTGGAAGGGGACAGCTTAATTACCATTCTGACGTAGAATTCAAAGGGGATTTCGTGGCGGTGAGCAATGGGCTTAATGAAATCAGCCGTCTGCTTTGCAATTCACTTCAACAGATAAACAGCAGCGCGGAGCAGGTGGCTCTGGGTGCGGAGCAGGTATCAAACAGTTCACAGGCACTGGCCCAGGGGGCTTCTGAGCAGGCGGGCTCCATAGAGGAGCTGGCGGTCAGCATCAATGAGATAGCACAGAGCGTAAAGAGCAACGCTGACAGTGCCGTGGATTCCAGCAGGCAGGCAGCCCTGGTGGGACAGAAGCTGGAGGAATGCGACGGGCAGATGGAAACCCTGATGAAGTCCATACACGAGGTTAAGGACAATTCAGGCCAGATTACAGGCATAGTCAGACAGATTGAGGACATCGCCTTCCAGACCAATATACTGGCGCTCAATGCTGCTGTTGAGGCGGCCAGGGCAGGAGAGGCAGGCAGGGGATTCTCTGTTGTGGCTGAGGAGGTAAGGCGGCTGGCCGCCAAGACCACCGGCGCCTCCAAGCTGACAGCTGAACTGATTGAAAAGAATTCCGACGCGGTAAGCGAAGGAATGAAGGCAGTGAATGTAACAGCCCAAACCCTGAAGACTTCCGTGGAAGGCGCCAGACAGGTGAGATATAAGATGGATAAGATTTCAGAGACATCCGTGCAGCAGGCAGATGCTATTACACAGATACGAAAGAGCGTTGAACTGATTTCCGAGATTGTCCAGGGAAATTCAGCCACCTCGGAGGAGAGCGCGGCAGCCAGCGAGGAACTGTCCGCCCAGGCCCGGGTGCTGAAGGAGCTGGTGGAAAAATATGAATTTTGATAATGGGAGAGGCAGGTAATGGACGGTTATGCAGGGTTGGATGAGATATCCATGGATATATTAAAGGAAATTGGAAATGTGGGGACGGGAAATGCGGTGACTTCACTGTCGCAGATGATGGGACAGCCCATCGAACTGGATATGCCATCCCTCAGGGTGATAAAGTATCATAAGGTGTATGAGCTTCTGGAGCAGCCGGAGGAATTGCAGACAGGCATTTTGATTGAGGTCACAGGTCAGCTGAAGGGCATTTTTCTGTTTATGCTGAGCGAAACCTTTACCAGGGCCGTACTGGATACCATGCTGGGGGAGGCGGAACGGAAGCTGACATCCCTGGATGATATGGAGTGCTCCCTGATCAGCGAGCTCGGGAACATTATGTGCGGATCATACGTACGGGCCCTGTCCCAGCTGATGGACATGGATATGGATGTGTCGGTGCCGGAGCTGTGCATTGATATGGGCGGGGCAATTCTCACCTATCCCATGTCCAAGTGGGTAATTGTAAGCGATGACATACTTCTCATAGAAAATATATTCCATATGTCCGGGGAGGCCTTCAAGGGGCGTATCCTTTTCCTTCCGGAGAAGGAGGATTTGGGAACCATGCTGCGCAGGCTCAGGGAGCAGCGCTATGGATAAAATCATTGTGGGAATCGCGGAAGGAAAGGTTGCCAGGGGAAATCAGGTGCTCATATCCTATGCCCTTGGGTCCTGTGTGGGAGTCTGTCTCTACGACCGCCGGGAGCATATTGCGGGTATGGCTCATATCATACTTCCCGGAAGGGAGTTTGCGGCCCAACGGGATAACGCCTATAAATTTGCCGATGAGGGCATACACGAGCTGATGAATCAGATGAAAAAGCAGGGAGCACGGCCCGCCGGTCTGATTGCAAAGATTGCGGGGGGCGCCAGAATGTTTGGCGCGTCGTCCGGAAGGATGGATATAGGACGGCAGAATGTGGAGGCAGTAAAGAGAAGTCTTGCCCAGGAAGGAATCTGTCTGGCAGCCCAGGATACGGGTCAGAATTACGGCAGGACCATACTATTTTATGCAGAAAACGGAAGGCTGGAAGTGAATACGGTCAGGCATTCAGCCGTCGTATTGTAAGGCCGGGAGGGGAAATAATGTCCATGGATGAAAAACAGACAATACTAATTGTGGATGACAGTCTTTTGATTTGTGAACAAATCAAGGCAGCGCTGAAGGAGGAGGGTATCACCATCTGTGAGGCACACAGCGGTCTGGAGGCCCAGGAACAGCTGAGGCAGTGCCAGCCGGATCTGATACTGTTAGACGTGGTGCTGCCGGATGCCGACGGATATGAGCTGTATAAAACATTACAGGACATAGACCACAATAACGCCGTCATCATATTTCTCACATCCAAGTCCAGTGACGAGGATGTGGTAAAAGGCTTTTCTATGGGGGCATGTGATTATATCAAGAAACCCTTTGTGAAAAAAGAGCTCCAGTCCAGAATCCGCGCCCATCTGATGCAGAAGAAGCAGAGGGATGAGCTGGACCGCCAGAACAAAGAGCTTCGCAACAATATGGAAAAGCTTAACTACATGGCTTACAGGGACGGGCTTACGGGCCTGTATAACCGGCGGTATGTGGTGGGGGATTTAATGGAGGATATGCGTTCCTGCGGCCAGGATGAGGTTAAAACCGTATTTGTCATGGCGGATATCGACGACTTCAAGCTGGTGAACGATACATACGGACATGACGCGGGGGATATGGCGCTGGTATGCATTGCCAATATCCTGGAGGCAAACTGCCGCAGGCACAGAGTGGTCAGATGGGGCGGTGAGGAGTTTCTTTTAATACTATTTAATGTAACCAGGGATGAGGCATATGAACTCAGTGAAAAGGTGCGCCGGCAGGTGGAGCAGTTTGTGATTCCTTATGGCGATAAGGGCTTTTCCTGTACCATGACGCTGGGACTTCATATCTTCCATGAGCAGGAAGGGCTGGAGGAAGGGATTGGCTGTGCGGATAAGGCATTGTATTATGGAAAACGTCACGGCAAGAATCAGAGTGTGTGGTACGGCGACAAATAATGGACGGAGCAGATTATGGGATATTTTGAGTCAGATGCCCTGGAGATGTTAGAAGTATACCTGTTGGAGACAAGGCAGTTAAACGGTCAGCTGGCAGAGATACTTTTAGAGGCCGAGAGAGAGGGCAGATTTAGCGAAAGCAGTATTCACAGTATTTTCAGGGTCATGCATACCATCAAAAGTTCCTCCGCCATGATGGGTATAAACGGCCTGTCTTCCCTGGCCCATAAGCTGGAAGATTTGTTTTCTTACTACAGGGAGTATAAAGACAAACTGGAGGAGCCGGAACCGGAACTTTTTGACCTTTTGTTTGCTGCTTCTGATTTTATTACCCAGGAACTGGAGCAGATGGACTGGGAGGATTATGCCCCCGGTGATACGTCTGTGCTTGAGCAGATGACGGATGACTTTCTGAGGCGTGTCAGCAGGGAAGGAGAAAAGGAAGGGGAAAAGGACGGGAAGAATCCAGGGGAGGAAGGCGCCAGGGAGGAGCTGCCTGTTATTCCTGATATATTTGTCTCCAAGCCCGGCACCGTGGTCAACGTGACACTGGAGGAAGGCTGCCGTATGGAGAATATCCGGGCTTTCATGCTGGTGCGCTCCATTACCGGTCTCTGCACCCTGGTGGAGACGTATCCGGAAAATCTGGAAAAGCAGGGGGAAAGCGCGCAGTACATCGAAGAACATGGCGTGTTCATCCGTTTTGAGAGCAGCGATAAGGAGAAGGTGCTGGAGACCCTGAGAAAGGGTCTTTTTGTGGCGCTGTGCAGGGTATTGGCCGACAACCAGCCCCAGGAGGCGGCTGCCCGGAAGGCGGCGCCGGAGCGGGAAAACGGGGATTCCAGGGAAGGGGAATTCATGGAGGTGCGGACGGAGCGTCTGGATCATCTGCAAAACCTGGCCTCTGAGCTCCTGCTGCAGATGCAGGTGCTGGAAAATGAACTTAAGAGGAATGGAATGGAGGATATAGAGAGCGGCCTGGGCCACCAGATTGGCCTTTTGGTGGGACAGATTGAACGGTCTGTGATGGAGATGCGCCTTGTGCCTGTATCCAGAATCGTGCCCAGGCTTAAGAGGGCGCTGAGGGATATTTGCCGGGACCAGAAAAAAGAGGCTGATCTGGTGGTCAGATGTTCGGACGTGGAAGCGGATAAGAGCGTGGTGGACTACGTATCAGAGGCGCTGCTGCACATTCTGCGCAATGCGGTGGACCATGGAATCGAGGCTCCGGAGGAACGGCTGGCTGCCGGCAAGGACAGGAGAGGGAAGATTACCTTTACGGCTGAAAACGCGGCAGGAGAACTCAGAATGACCATTGGCGATGACGGAAAGGGAATCAACGAGGAACGGGTCAGGGAGCGGGCCAGGGAAAAGGGGCTGTTTGCCAGTGCGGATGAGGAGTATGATTCCGATAAAATCAGGGAGCTCATCCTTTTTCCCGGCTTTTCCACCAATGAAACAGTGACCGAATATTCCGGCAGGGGCGTGGGTCTGGATGTGGTAAAGAACATCATGGAAGACGTGGGGGGAAATCTTTCCATCCGCAGCACCGTTGGACAGGGAAGCTCCTTTTCCATATCGGTTCCCCTGAATCTGGCATCCATCGAGTGCGTGCGCTTCCGTGTGGGTCAATACCGCTTCTCCATACCGGCCCGGCATGTCTATCATTTTCTGGAGTATGAGTCCTGCCGGGGACAGATCCGTGAGATTAACGGACGGGATTATATCCTGTATGAAGACCGGATGGTGCCTCTTATTAATCTTCGCAGGTTTTATTCCCTGGAAGGGGAGATACCGGAGCGGGCCATTCTGGTATATGTGAAGGGTGCGGAGAAAGAGGGCTGCTTTTTCATTGATTCCATCTATGAACAGAAGCGCATCGTGGTGAAAAATCTCCCTGCCCTTCTGGGGGCCGGATTCCGTTCCAGGACAGGTATCTGCGGCTGCAGCATCATGGGAAGCGGCCGGATCTGCGCGGCGCTGGACACGGAAGTTATCATAAGCAGGTATGAGAAGGAGGGAAGGTATGGCGGATGAGGAGTTTAAGGCAGTGCTGTGTATACCGGGGGAGCGCGGAAATTACGCAGTTGAGTTTCCCTATGTGGAGGAAATCTGCAAGGATATAATGATTTCCCTGATGCCATGTCTTCCTGAACATTTTGCGGGCGTCTGTAATTATAAGGGGAGCATTGTGCCGGTGGTCTGTCTGGATGGCTCTGTGTGCAGCGGGAAAGAGGCAGGAGCCAGGCAGATGGTACTGGTCCTTCGCCATCAGAAATATTATCTGGGAATCCTTCTGTACCAGGAACCCCATCTGACCCGGATTAGCGGGGATGAACAAATCAGGGGGCCCCAACAGCAGGTGACAGGTTTATGGACTGAAAAAGCATATTTTATGTGGAATAACAGCCTTTATTCCCTGATAGATGTGGAAAAGACACTGGAAACACTGGTGGTTTTTGAATAGAACGGAAATTTAAATAGAACGGAAATTTGAACAGAATGGAAACCGGAGCCGGGAAATAGATGTTTTCCTTCAGCTCCGGTCCTGTTATTACAGCGGATATATATTAAGCCGCAGAATCTTGCCTTCCTCATCCGCCTCGGACAGGAAGGCGGTCACAGGAACCACATGTCCGTTGTAGGTAATGAAATACCATACCGTATTGTTGTCCCTATATTTCACGCTGTGGATGGGAAAGGGGCCTCCGTTAAAGCCGAATTTGTGGTGGAACATCATTTCCACTGCCATCCTGCCTTCCAGGTGAAGGGTGTCCATTCCTGCCTTGATGAGGGATGAGTCGTGAAGCACCCCGTATTCGTTGAACAAGTCAGCCAGGGACACCTCGTCGCCTCTTTGCATACAGTCAATATAGCGTTCCAGAATTGTCATATCCATATCCTCCATTCAATTTAAAAGCGTTCGGACCGGAGCAGCGCGTCGATGCCGCCGTCCACAAACAGTATGACCCCGTTGATGCCGCTGGCCATAGGCGATGCCAGGAAAGTGATGCCGTTGGCAATCTCTTCCGCGTCCAGGAATTCCTTGCGTCCATAGCGGGTGGGAATGGGAATCAGCAGTGCGGATTCCATCTGGGCATCGGTCATGTTCTGGGTCATGGGTGTGGTGGTGTTGCCCGGAGCCACGGAATTAATGCGCAGACCGTCCACTGCCCATGAAGGAGAAACCCGGCGCACCCACCGTGCCAGGGCATGTTTGGAGGAACTGTAGCAGGAGGCTGCCTGGGTACGGGGAATATCCTTGACAAATTCCAGGACGCGTTCTTCATCCATGACATTGGACAGCATATCCACCCAGTCCATACGTACCGTCATGTTGGTAATGGAGTTGGAGGAGGTCACCACACAGTTGCCTTTCTTTTTCTTTAACAAGGGACGCAGCGCCTCGGCAATTTTAACGCTGGCAAAGAAATTCAGCGCAAATATCATCTGGGGCGGCGCCGTGGGCCCCACGCCTGCATTGCATATCAGTACGTCGATACCGTCGGGATACCGGCAAAACACCGCGTCAATGGCACCCTGGCGGCCCTGGGGTGTGGACAGATCCGCTAGATAGTCACCGCCCTTAAAATCAATGTTAAACACTTCATGGCCCTGGTCCAGGAGCAGCCTGCGGGTGGCGGCTCCTATGCCGGTGGTACCGCCTGTGATCACGTATGTACTCAATATAATTCCTCCCTTTTGATTGAAAATAATTTGTCAAATATTGATAATTGTAAATAAAAATTTACTACAACCATATCATGGGCAAATTGCTTTGTCAATTTAAATAAATAAATAACAATATCGCACAATTTTTTGGGAGAAAATACCTGTATGGACAGCCGGTTCAGACGGTATTCACCCGTTGAACAATATGTTTAGGAATGTTACAATAAGACTTTAGATATTCTTTTGTTTTTTATGAAGGTTAAATTTTGTTTTAGTTGTTAGGATAAATAGCGTAAGGAGGAAATGAACATGAGCGGGGACCGGATTTTACTGGTAGAGGATGACAAAGAGATAAGGGAAGGCGTGGAAATATTTTTAAAGAGCCAGGGATATGCAGTATTCCAGGCAGCAGACGGAGTGGAAGGCCTTAAGGTGCTGGAGGAAAGAGAGATTGATCTGGCTATCGTGGATGTGATGATGCCGCGAATGGACGGTATTACCATGACAGCAAAACTCCGTGAAAAATATGACTTTCCTGTTATTTTCCTGTCAGCCAAGTCAGAGGAAGTGGATAAGATACTGGGCCTGAATATGGGGGCGGACGATTACATCACAAAGCCCTTTACACCAATGGAGCTTTTGGCCAGAGTCAATTCACATCTGCGGCGTTACCACAGGTTCCTGGACCGGCTCAACTCGAAGCAGACAGAGAATCCAAAGGTCCACAGGCTGGGAGGATTGGAGGTCAACGAGGAGACAGTGGAGGTGACCGTGGATGACAAAACAGTCAAGGTGACCCCTATCGAGTTCAAAATCCTTCTTTTATTGATACAGAACCCGGGCCGTGTATTTCCCGCAGAGGAAATATACGAACGGGTGTGGAATGAGAGGGCGGTAA